>Ga0255338_1000128_pt1 | contig 335978 bp, 289 predicted proteins | sample MeOH1_35cm_T4_19_FD_203715 | JGI IMG/M metagenome (GOLD analysis project Ga0255338, IMG submission 203715) | Sandy soil microbial communities from University of British Columbia, Vancouver, Canada - MeOH1_35cm_T4_195 | ecosystem: Engineered > Artificial ecosystem > Sand microcosm >...
TGAAGGTGGGGCAGTCCGCCTCGGTCTCGATCCCCGCTTTGCCTGGCCGCTCCTTCCAGGGCACCGTGCGGGTGGTGAACATATCGGCCGACCCGGCGACGCGCACCTACATGGCCCGTGTCAGCGTTCCCAACCATGAACGCGTGCTCAAGGTGGGCATGGTCGCCGAGGTCTCCATCACCGGGTCCCGACGCCTGGACATGCTCACCCTTCCCGCCGAATCCATCGTGTCCGATCCCCAAGGCGCGCCCCTGGTCTTCCAGTACTTCCCCGACCAGCAGCGCGTCTTCAGCAAGCGGGTGGAGGTCGGGGCCCTCTACGGCCGCAGCATCCAGATCCGCTCCGGCCTGCAGGGGCAGGAGTCCATCGTGGTGGCCGGCCAGAACTCCCTGCGTAACGGCATGGGCGCTGTAGCCGTCCAGGAGAGGAAGTAGACATGAATAAAGCCATCAAAGCCTTCCTGCGCTACCCGACCATCACCTCCATTCTCGTCCTCATGGCCGTGGCGCTGGGGATCCACGCCCTGATGGGCATGCCCCGCACCGAAGACCCCACCATCACCATCCGGACCGGTATCGTCGCGGCCATGTACCCCGGGGCCACCACGGAACAGGTGGAGAAGCAGGTCACCAAGACGCTGGAATCGCACATCTTCAAGTTCCAGGAAGTGCGAAAGGAGAAGACCTACTCCACCAGCCGACCTGGCATCGCGATCATCAACGTGGAGCTGGAGAAGAACGTCAAGAACCCTGATGTCTTCTGGGCGAAGTTGCGCCATGAGATGAACCTGGTGAGGGCCCAGGAGCTGCCGCGCGAAGTGATGGGGCCGGTGGTGGATTCGGATTTCGGCGACACCGTGGCCATGCTCATCTGCGTGAGCGGTGATCGCTACGGCTACCGGGAACTGCGCGACTACGTGGACACGATCCAGGACGCCCTGCGCACCGTGCCCGAGGTCGGCAAGATCGCGGTCTACGGGCGGCAGAACGAGCAGATCTGGGTGACCAGCAGCCTTGAGCGCATGAGCCAGTACTTCACGGATCCCGCGAAGATCGCCGCAGCGCTGAACCAGAGGAACGAAGTCCAGGCCGCCGGGAGCGCCCGCACCGACAACGGCAAGATTCCTCTCCATACGACCGGACTGTTCAACACTGAAGAAGAAATCAAGAAGGTGATGGTCGGCACGTCCCCGACTGGACAGCCCAGCTACATCGGAGATTTCGCCGATGTGGAGCGGCGCTACCAGGATCCGGAATTCATGGTGCGCTACGACGGCAAGCCCGCCCTCATGATCTCCGTGGAGATGCAGAAGGGTCACAACATGGTCGAGATGGGTGAGAAGGTCACCGAGGTGCTCAACCACCGCGTCAAGCCCCTCCTCCCGCCCGATCTCCACATGGATTACATCGCCAACCAGCCGGAGGTGGTGCAGGAGCGGATGACCCACATGGGTCGTGAGTTCCTCATCGCCATCGGGTGCGTCATCGTCGTGACGGTTCTCCTGCTGCCCTTCCGTGTCTCGCTCATCGCCGCCCTGGCCATCCCGACGACCATGTTGACGACCATCGCCGTCATGAACGCCTTCGGGATCCAGCTTCACCAGGTCTCCATCGCGGCCCTGATCGTGGTGCTCGGCATCGTCGTGGACGACGCCATCGTCATCGCCGACAACTACGTGGAGCTGCTGGACCACAAGGTCCCGCGGCCCGAGGCCGCCTGGCGGTCCGCCACGGAAGTGCTCGTGCCGGTGCTGACCGCGACCCTCACGATCATCGCCTCCTTCCTGCCGCTGGTCATCCTCACCGGCAGTTCCGGCGAGTTCATCCTGGCCCTCCCCATCACCGTGGCGGTGGCCCTCTCTGTCTCCTTCATCGTGGCGGTCTTCGTCACCCCGCTCCTCTGCCGGACCTTCATCCATAAGGGCCTGCACGACCACGATGCGGACCCCACGGATCATGCCAAGAAGTTCAATGCCCTGGACCTCCTCCAGGTCGCCTACAAGAAGGCCATCACCCACTTCATGTCCAAGCCCATGCTCGCCGTCGGCCTGGGCGTGGCGGGGATCGTCCTGGGCGTTTTCCTCTTCCGGTTCGTTCCCGAGGAGTTCTTCCCCAACGCCGAACGCAACCAGTTCGTCGTCGACCTCTGGATGCCCCAGGGGACCCGCATCGAGGCCACGGACGCCACCATGAAGCGCATCGAGGGCGAACTCCTCCGCGACAAGCGGGTGACCCACCTCGCCGGCTTCGTGGGGCAGAGCTCTCCTCGCTTCTACTACAACGTGAATCCCCAGCAGCCCGATCCCGCCTACGGCCAGCTCCTCGTGAACACGGTGGACGTGAAGGCCACCACGGTACTTGTGGAGGAGCTCCGGACGCGCCTGGCGCGCCTGGCGCCCGAGGGCATGGTGCTGGTGCAGGAACTCCAGCAGGGTGCCGTGATGGAAGCCCCCATCGAGTTCCGGATCTCCGGGGATGACGAGGCGAAGCTGAAAGCCATCGGCGCGCAGATCGGGGACATCCTCCAGAAGGACCCCCGGGCCCAGTTCCTCCACACGGACTACCGGAACGATTCCCCCATGGTCAACGTGGACCTCAACACGGAGCTGGCCAACCGCCTGGGCATCACCCACATGGGCGTGTCGAACCTCCTCAATGGCGCCTTTGACGGTGCCCCCGTCAGCACGTTCTGGGAGGGTGACCGGGCCGTGAACATCGTCCTGAGGGCCGACCCCACCCACCGCGCCACGTTCGATGATGTGCGAAACACCTACATGAATTCTTTCGTCACGAACGGGAAGGTGCCCCTTAGGGCCATCGCGGATCTCGCTCCCGCGTGGCAGACCAGCCGCCTCGTGCGCAGGAACGGCGTGCGCACCCTGACCGTCCGCTGTCTCCAGGCTCCGAAGACCTACGCCTCGGCGATCCTCAAGGACGCCCTGCCGAAGGTGAAGGCCATCGCCCTTCCAGCGGGGTACCACCTCGAACTGGGCGGCGAATACGCCAACCAGGAAGAGACGCAGCCTGAGATGGTGGGGGCCCTCGGCATCAGCCTTCTGGCCATCTTCTTCATCCTCATGATCCAGTTCCGGAACCTGGTCGAACCCCTGGTCGTCATGGCTTCCATACCACTCTCGCTGTTCGGCGTGGTCGTGGGCCTCCTCATCACCCGCAATTCATTCGGCTTCACCGCCTTCATGGGCATGATCAGCCTGTGCGGCATCGTGGTCCGGAACGCCATCATCCTCATCGACTACATCAAGGAGAAGCTGCATGAGGGAATTCCCCTCGTAGAAGCCGCCACCATGGCGGGCGAGCGCAGGCTCCGTCCCATCTTCCTCACCACCATGGCCGCCGCCGTGGGCGTCACCCCCATGATCCTCTCGGGCTCGAAGATGTGGAGCCCCCTGGCCAGCGTCCTCGCGGTCGGCCTGATCTTCTCGATGTTCTTCACGCTCCTGGTGGTGCCCGTCATCTATGTGCTCGTGTTCCGGTCCAAGCAGCAGTCATCCTCTGGAGGCAGCATGTCTTCGATCATACCGATGGTCATCCTGGCCTTGGCCCTGGCGTCTCCGCTCAGTGCGGGGGCGTCGGAACCCAAGCACCTGACGCTGGAGGAAGCTGTGGCGAGCGCCCTCGACCACAGTGCGGCCATCCGCATCGCCCGAGCCAAGGTCGATGAGGCAGCAGGGAAGAAACGCACGGCGCGAGCCGACTACTTTCCTCAACTCGCCACGGATGCCACCTGGCTGAAGCGCAACGATCAGCCCTTCATGACCATTCCGGCAGGCTCGCTGGGCAACGTGCCAGGCCTGGGGCCCTTCCCGACCCAGGATGCCAATCTGGGCCAAGGCAAGACGCACCTTTTCTATCAGAACATCACCTTGAGCCAGCCCCTCACCCAGCTATTCAAGATCCACCACGGGAACGAGGTCGCCTCTGCCGAGGAGCGGGTGGCTAAAGCCGAGTTGCAGAAGATGGAAACCGAGATTGCCTACCAGACGCGCCAGGCATACTACGGACTCCTGATCGCCCAAGCTCAGATCAAGGCTGCTCAGACAGGCGTGGATGCGGCCGAGCAGGTGGATCAGGACACCCAAAAGGCCGTCAAGGCCGGGAATGTCCTGAAGGTGCTCCAGACCGGGAGCCGGGCCAAGCTCCTCCAGAATCGCTACAAGCTGAGTTCAGCCACGGCCTCTGCCTCAGATCTCACTTCGGAACTCAACGACCTGATGGGCGAGCCCCTTCAGACTCCCCTGGACCTTGCCCCTGTCTCCCCTGACTCGCGGCCGCTTCCGACGCGCGAAGCGATGATGGACCAAATCCGGAAGTCCAATCCAGATCTGGCGGTTGCTCAGGCGTCGCTCGAGAAGAGCCGCAGTGCCCTCAAGGCAGGCAAGTCCGAATACATTCCTGAAGTGGGCGCCTTCGTCCGCCAGACCCACCAGGATGGACTTCCTTTCGTCCAGGCCAACTCCACCTCCTACGGCCTTTCCATGAGTTGGACCATCTTCGATTGGGGCAAGCGGTCCGGTGTGGTCCACCAGCGGGCCGCCCTCGTGAACCAGGCCTCGAGCAACTTCGACCGGGTGCGCAACCGTACCGAGATCGATCTGGACAGGCTGCTTCGTAAGTTGGAGACAGCGCAAATCCTGACAGAGTCAGCCGAAGAGGCATGTGCCATGAACCTCGAAAAGGCGCGCCTAGCCGGGAATCAACATCAGTCCGGACTCATCCCAGCCTCCAAGAAGGTGGAAGCGGATGCAGAGGCCGATGCTTCTAAGGCCGAGCTTCTCGCCGCTCGCTTGGGACTTGATCTCACGCGTGCCGAGTTGGATCGACTGCTCGGGGAAGGTCTCAACCGATGACTGAATCCAGAGATGACCTGAACATGTCCGTGCCGAATCCCAACTCGAGACTGCTGCTATTGAAGGCTGCCATCCGAATCTTCGCAGAGAAAGGGTTCGAAGGCGCCTCCATCCGAGAGATCGCCGATGCGGCGGGAGTCAACAGCAGCCTCATCTCCTTCCACTTCGGAGGGAAAGCCGGTCTGCATGCCGCCTCGCTCCACTTCGCCTCCCGCATGGCCATACACACTGCCAAGACATTGCCCATGCCGCCTTTGCCGGTTGGCCCATTTGCGGGCAAATCTACCGTGCTTCGACAAGCGGTTACCGCACTTCGAGCCTACATTCGCGAGTTCATCCGGATGAGCCTCCGTCAGAAGTCCAGCCTTCCCCCGGATAAAGATCCTGAGCTGGAACGAGCCGTCCTGGTTCTCATCGCGAAATCCATGATCTACCCCCCTGAGGAATCCATGGGCAGTTTGTTGGAAGCGATTCAGCCACACATCGAGTACTTGAACCGCTGCCTACGCGTTCTCAGATCCGACCTGGATCATGATGGCTTGGTTCGGATGGGGATGAGCATTCATGCGCAGTTGATCTTCTTCCTCTGCCATCAGGACATCCTTGCCCGGCTTCTGAACGAGCCTCCCTGTCACGAAGACGACGTGCCCCGCTTGGTAACCCACTTCCTCAGGTTCAACCTCAATGGATTGGGAATCCCGGACGATTACCTCGAGCTCGAACCGGCATGAGGTTGCAGGACCCGAATCAGGCGTGGTCCCTAGTCGGATGGCGCCTTCGCTAGACGATCTCAGTCAAGGCCTGAAAGGAATACTTCGTTTCCCCTTCCGATCAAACGATCGGAGTTGACCCCCACCCCAATTGGGGATGGTTATTCACTAAGGAGTGAATCATGCGTAAAGTCCACCACCTGGCCCTCGGCCTGTCCGCGCTCGTGTTCAGCGGCGGCTCCCTCTCTGCCCAGGAGTACAGCTTCGGCGGGCAGGTCTCTGCGGCCATCCCGGCGGGCCCCCTATCCAGTAAGGATTGGTTGGATGGCAAGCCCGGAGCGGGCGTCGGCGCCCACATGGTCATCGGTTTCCAGGGCGGCCATGCCATCGTGCCCCGAATCGACTACACCTATTTCAAGAAATCGGAGTCTGGGGTCGACCGCAAAGTTCAGATGTATCAGATCGGCGCCGACTATAACTACTTCCTCCAAGGGAAGGTGAACGAGGGGCCCTACCTGGGCGCTGGCCTCGGTTTCGGCTCCGCCAAGTTTGAGCTCACCGGGCACGGGTACGCTTCCAGCGACACCCCCAAATCCGTCTACAGCTCTGTGGAGGGAGGCTGGATGTTCACCAAGAACCTGGGCGCCGAGCTGCGCTATACCTGGAGCCGGTACAAGCCCGAAGTGGCCGATTTCGCTCCTCGGGGTTACACCGGCAAGCCCACGGTAGACGCGCCTGCCATCAATGCGAGCTTCATCTTCCGGTTCTGAATCTGGCAGCTCTGTAGAACGTGGGCGGACACATCTCCCCGTTCCGGAGGCTTGATCATGCCAGAGGGAGGCGATCGCACGATCGCCTCCCTCTGGCCGGATGGAGCAGATAACGAGGCCTGCAATCGATCTCTAGCTTCTATCTAGGCATGGAGCCGATGCCATGCCCTCACCCCTTCAAGGTCACAAAATCATGGACATGAAACTCCAGATGAACCCTCAGATCGAATGCTCGGACAGGGGATTGTTGGGGCCAAGTGGACAAGGAAGGTCTGCGCATGGCCGTGGACAACCTGGTGAACAACGCCATCAAGTTTTCCCCCCCAGGCTCGGAGATCCAGGTGACTCTCCATTCGCACGAACGGGAAGGGGAGCCCTTTGCCTTGATCCAGGTGAAGGACCAGGGCCCTGGCCTGACATCGGAGGACAAAGCCAAAATCTTCGGCACGTTTCAAATATTGTCTGCCAAGCCCACTGCGGGTGAGTCGAGTACAGGACTCGGACTCTCGATCGTCAAACAGATGGTAGAACGCCATAGAGGAATGGTCTGGGTTGAGAGTGAGTACGGCCATGGTGCCACCTTCGGCATCGATCTGCCCTTGGGTGTCTGACCTTGCGGCAGACGTACCGAAGATATCTGGCTGCGGGGCATCCAAGCAGGCTTGTAAGTATGCTAATCGCCCCTGCTGCGTTGGTGTACCAAGTAACCAATCGCTGATTGCGGAATAAGTAGAATTTGGATCAATTCTGGCTGCTAGTTCATTCTCCTGAATGCGAAAAATTTCCAGCCTTGCTGGATTCTCCTGAATGATCTGCTCCGCCGCAGCTCTCGGGCAGTGCCCTCCTGGCGAGGCATGAAGAAGGCCGGGGTCGAAAACAACTATGTGCGGCTCGCGCCGGAAATTATGGAGGTCGAACGGGGAAGCAGAAGGCCCGCCCCAAGGGAGAACAGATCTTCTGCTTTCCAACGAAATCCATGAATCGGCCTTGTGGGGGTAAGCCAGACTCCATGCCAATTTCAGGTCAGAATGAGGCCGTCAGGCTTGCCCCAAAACCCATGTCGGCTGTGTTCTCGTTGTGGGTGATGTTGTTGAGATACCGAAATGTGAAAACCACATCTTTCTTAATCTGCCAGTGGAATCCCAGATCGTGCTGAAGACTGGGCCGATCCAACTTCTGATAGGGTTGCTTCGGGAGAAAACCACTCTGAAGATAGAGTTGAAGGAAGGGCCGAACTTTATGCCATCGACGGTACTCCCAGGTACCGTGGGCGCCCCAGGCGTCCCGGAGGCTCCCAAAAGCCATGGTGTTATATGCGGCAGAACCACCGGGCCGCCGGATGAATCCGAGTCCTCCATAGAAAACGTGATGCAGGTTCGGCTGCCATCTTCCCGTGAGTCCAAGGGAATGATCCCAGCCGGAGCGATAGATATCATAGGTCGTGGTCATGGGCGGTTTGAGTGACATATAAGCGGAGAGTCTCCACGTCTGGCCACTCGAAAGCTCATGAGTCAGACCGATGGTCGGATCCTGCGTTTTCCCGCGGATGGGCTGATCGCTGTAGAAGATCAGGTGGCCATTGGTCATCACCATCAGCGTGATCTGATCCTTCTTCACCCGATCCCGCCCAAACTGTTCGAAACCCAGGTTATGGAATCCTTCAATGACCCCATCTAGGTACCCGCCACCTTGACTCTGAAATGGGAGTTCGGCCCACACATCAGTTTTATCCGTAAGTCCGAAACGCACTCGAAGTGATGTCCGGGCTATCTCCTCGTCGAAAAAGAACAAGAGGGGTATCGAGGAGTACTCCGCAGCATGCGCGAGCACGAATTCTCGGGTAATCGTGAGCCGCCCCTGAGCATCACGCGGCGCTTGGTCCTTCAAAATGTCCGAGAATTCAAACGTGTTCGCCTGCATGTGATCCAGGGATACCCGCCAGCTTCCCCGCCCTACGGGAGTGGGATCCACCGGTTGGTAGACCATCGGCAGGAGGTAGAGCGGGAACATTTCTCTCGTTGGGAAGGGGCCCATTTCCATCGGCTCCTGGCCGATCAGAGGCAGCATGCCTCCCAGCATCAACGCCAGGCTGATGCCATGGAATTTCCTCCACCTGCCTGATAACTTCCTCAACAGACGTATAAGCACTGAGGAGATTGAAGACGTCAAGCCGCACATATCTGAGACACGATGTTGGTGGCGGAGCACGTCAGAAGTTAGGTGTATCACCCGGTCCCCCGTCGCAGGTGTGGTGGTGCCGTTGATACGTTTGAAGTGATCAAGGTCCACCATCAGCACAGGAAGGTGATGGCCACGTCGGATGGCGAGTTGGAGAGGATCAGCGACAAACGCAGGCTGACTTGCTCGTACTCCCGGAACCGGAATTCTGTGAACGTGGCATGGCAGGGTGTTAGGGCGCGAGGGAGATTCTTGTTCCATCGTCCACCAGCCTGGAAGGAATGAAATTGTTTTACACCTTTGGGTGAAGGTTGGCGAGAATGACGTCCTCCCAGAAAACTAGACCAAGGATAATGTGAGTCCTCCCCCTTTGGAGGGCCCCTTGAGAAAGAGCAGATTTACCGAGGAGCAGATCATCTTGGCCTTGAAAGAGCACGAGGCCGGTAGGACCGCAGCCCAGATCTACCGAAAGCTCGGAGTCAGCGAGCAGACCTTCTACCGGTGGAAGGCCAAGTTCGGTGGGATGGACGTGGCCGACGCAAAGCGGCTGAAGGGGCTGGAGGAGGAGAACCGTAAGCTGAAGCAGCTTGTGGGGGAGCTTGCGCTCGACAACCAGGGCCTGAGGTTCCTGCTCACAAAAAAATTCTGAGGCCCCTGGATCGACGGAAGGCTGTGAGTGGCCTTCGGACCCAGTTTCAGATGAGCGAACGGCGGGCCTGCCGGGTGATTGGAATGCAGCGATGCAGTTATCGGTATCAGTCCCGGCGGAAGGACTGGGCCGAGCTGCGCCGGCGACTGCTGGAACTGGCGGCAGAGCGGAAGCGGTTCGGCTACCAGCGTCTCCATGTGCTCCTGCGGAGGGAGGGCTTCCCCGTGAATGTGAAGCGGATCTACCGGCTCTACAAGGAGGAAGGGCTCTCTGTGCGAAAGCGCATCCGAAAGCGGCTAAAGGGGTGCCCCAGGAAGGACCTCCAGGCCCCCACCCGGCCTGGTGAGCCGTGGGCCATGGACTTCACCTCGGACGCCCTAGCCGATGGCCGGGCGCTGCGGACCCTGAACGTGGTCGACACCTTCACCCGCGAGTGCCTGGCCATCGAGGTGGATACCAGCCTGCCGGGTCTTCGGGTGGGGCGGGTGCTGGATCGGGTCATCCACGAACGAGGCCGGCCGGAGGTCATCGTCACCGACAACGGCCCGGAGTTCATCAGTCGGGTGTTCGACCAGTGGTGCTACCAGCGCAGGATTCGGCACCACTTCATTCAGCCGGGGAAGCCCATGCAGAACGGCACCTGCGAGAGCTTCAACGGGCGATTCCGGGATGAGTGCCTGAATGAGCACTGGTTCCGCAGCATCCAGGAAGCAAGACGGATCGCCGAAGCCTGGCGACATGACTACAATCACCGCAGACCCCACGGCCCCCTCGGCGACATCACCCCAGGGTATTAAACGTTTGACCGGAACTCATCGGGTAGGTTGGGTAACCCTGCCATGTGGAACGGCGGCTGAACCGTTGAGCGCCGCTTGCGTGGTCGGGTTAACCCCCTATGGAGGTACGGGCCGAAGTCTATTCCTGGGAGACTGACCGGAAACCCTGTGCCGGATGTATGCCGGATGAGCCCCTTTCGGGGGTGGGCATGGTCGATAAAAAACAACTAGAGCCTAGATTTCTCTAGGCTCTTTTGCTGGTAGGGCTAACGGGATTTGAACCCGTGTTACCGCCGTGAAAGGGCGGTGTCCTGACCCCTAGACGATAGCCCCGTGGGGTGGAACTTGGTGGGCCCAGCGCGACTCGAACGCGCGACCAACGGCTTAAAAGGCCGCTGCTCTACCGACTGAGCTATGGGCCCTTGCCGGTGGTTCCAGGCCCGCGTGCCCTCGAGCGCGCGGTGCACGCGAGCGTGCGATGCCTGAATGGGCAGGACGACCAGTGTGCCCGTGAAACGGCCTCGGGTCAAGCCAGGAGCGGTTCCAGGAAGGTCCCGGGATAGACGCAACCCTCCTGGCGATCGGGGCCGGTGCTGAGGTAGGCGATGGGCACTTCGACGCTTTCGACCAGGGCTTCGAGGTAGGCGTGGGCCTCGGCGGGAAGCTCGCCGTGCTTGGTGACGCCCCGGGTGCTGGCCCAGCCCTTGAACATCCTCACCTCGGGCTTCAGCTCCTTCCAGTCGGCGGCGCAGCTGGGGAGCTTGGTGGTGAGGGTGCCTTCGCCGGTGCGGTAGCCCACGATGAGGCCCACCTCATCCAGGCCATCCAGCACGTCGAGCTTCATGATGGCCAGGCCATCCACACCGTTGGTGCGGCAGGCGTGGGCGGTGATGGGGGCGTCGAACCAGCCGCAGCGGCGGGGCCGGCCCGTGGTGGTGCCGAACTCCTTGCCCACGCCGCGGAGGCGCTCGCCGATGGCATCGTGCATCTCGGCGGGGAAGGGGCCGGAGCCGACGCGGGTGGTGTAGGCCTTGGCGATGCCGAGGATCTTGTCGAGGGCCTTGGGGGACAGGCCGCTGCCGGTGAAGAGGCCGCCCAGGCTGCAGTTGCTGGAGGTGACGAAGGGGTAGGTGCCGTGGTCGATGTCGAGCAGGGCGGCCTGGGCGCCTTCGAAGAGGATGCGGTCGCCGCGCTCCCAGGCGGTCATGAGGTGGGCCTGGGTGTCGCCGATGAAGGGCAGGAGGGGTTTGGCCGTGCGGAGCAGGCCTTCGACGATGGCGTCCAGGGTGGGCAGGTCGGCAGCCCCAGCGCCCAGGCGCAGGCGGACCTCCTCGTAGCCGTGGCCGATGCGCTCAGCCAGGGTGTCGGGATGGAGCAGGTCGCCCAGGCGCACGCCCATGCGGCCGGCCTTCATCTCGTAGGCGGGGCCGATGCCGCGGCCCGTGGTGCCGATCTTGTTGGCGCCGCCTTCGCGCCAGAGGTCCAGGGCGATGTGGTGGGGCAGGATGATGTGGGCCCGGTCGGACAGCATCAGCCGGCCGGTCAGGTCAAAGCCGCGGGTTTTCAGGCGATCCAGCTCCTGCTGGAAGACCTCGAGGTTGAGGACGACGCCGTTGCCCACCACCAGGAAGCAGCCGGGGTGCAGGGCGCCGCTGGGCACCTGGTGCAGGGCGATGCTCTGGCCGTCGACCACAACGGTGTGGCCAGCGTTGTTGCCGCCCTGGAACCGCACCACCTGATTGAAATGCGGGCTGAGGAGATCCACGACCTTGCCCTTGCCCTCGTCTCCCCACTGGAGCCCCAGGATCGCCAGATTGGTCCTAACCAGGCTCATGTCACCCTCCCAGCCCTCCAGTCTACCGTTCCTGCGGGGTTCTGTCCCGGGTGGAGGCGGACCCTGCCCCCGGCGCAGGCCCGGTTCTGTCCCAGCCGGACCGGGACAAGGGGGGTGGAAGGCGCTACCCTTGTAGGCCGCCCCGGAACCATCCTGGCTCCGAGGCCATACCTGACCCGGAAGGGTGTCCCGTGTTCGAAAAGTTCACCGAAAAAGCGCGACGTGTGATGTTCTTCGCCCGCTACGAGGCGAGCCAGTTCGGTGCGGAAAGCATCCAGAGCGGCCACCTCCTGCTGGGGCTTCTCCGCGAGTCGGAAAAGACCAGCACCCAGCTGCTCGAACGCATGGGCGTGCAGGTGAGCGCCCTGCGGGAGCGCCTGGTGGCGGCCCTGACGCCCAAGGACAAGAAGATCAGCCCCAGCAGCACCAGCATCGACATCCCCATGGAGGAGGAGGTCAAGCGCATCCTCCAGCACGCCACGGCCGAGAGCGCCAAGCTCAACCACAAGCACGTGGGGGCCGAGCACCTCCTGCTGGGCATGCTCAAGGAGGAGGGCTGCCTGGCCGGGCGGCTGCTGACGGAAGCCGGGGCGGACCTGATCGCCGCCAAGGAGATCCTGCTGGAGAGCAGCAAGGAAGAGAAGATCGCGAAGAAGAAGAAGGAGCATCCTCTCCTCTCCGAGTTCGCCCGCAACCTGTCGGAGATGGCCGAGCGCGGCATCTTCGACAACCTCATCGGCCGCGAGCAGGAGGTCGAGCGCATCATCCAGATCCTCAGCCGGCGCCGGAAAAACAACCCGATCCTGCTGGGTGAGGCGGGGGTGGGCAAGACGGCCATCGTGGAAGGCCTGGCCCAGAAGATCTACGAGGGCGTGGTGCCGCCCAGCCTAGTGGACAAGCGCATCTACGCGCTGGACCTCAGCCTCGTGGTGGCGGGCACCAAGTACCGCGGCCAGTTCGAGGAGCGACTGAAGTCCATCATCGCCGAGGCCAGCAAGGATCCCAGCGTGGTGCTCTTCATCGACGAGATCCACAGCCTCATCGGCACGGGTGCCGCCGAGGGCAGCCTGGACGCGGCCAACATCCTCAAGCCGGCCCTCAGCCGGGGCGAGATCCAGTGCATCGGCGCCACCACGCACAAGGAATACGCCAAGTACATCGACAAGGACCGCAGCCTGGTGCGGCGCTTCCAGCCGGTGACGGTGAACCCCCCGGACGAGGCCGAGAGCCTGCGCATCATCGAGGGCATCCGCAGCCGCTACGAGCTGTTCCACCGGGTGCGCTACGCCGCCAAGACCATGGAGGCCTCGGTCTACCTGTCCAACCGCTACATCACGGACCGCTTCCTGCCCGACAAGGCCATCGACCTCCTGGACGAGGCCGGGGCCCGGGTGAAGCTGCGGGTGGGCCCCGGCGGCGCGGGGACCGAGGGCCAATCCCACGAGGAGGAGCTGCACCGGGTCATCAACGAGATGAACGAGGCCGTCCTCAGCCGGGATTTCGAGAAGGCCGTTCTGCTCCGCCAGCGGGAGCTGCAGCTGCGGGAGGAACTGCAGAAGGATCGCGGTGAGCTGACCGACGAGGACTACGCCCGCTTCCCCGAGGTGACCGAGCGGGACATCGAGGACGTGGTGGCCAGCTGGACCGGCATTCCCGTGACGGCCCTCAAGGGCGACGAGAAGGCCACTCTGGTGAACATGGAGCCCCGGATCAACGAGCGCGTCATCGGCCAGCCCGAGGCGGTGAGCGCCGTGGTGCGCGCCGTGCGCCGGGCCCGCACGGGCCTGAAGAACCCCAACCGGCCCATGGGCTCCTTCCTCTTCCTGGGCCCCACGGGCGTGGGCAAGACGGAGCTGGCCAAGACCCTGGCCGCCTTCCTCTTCGGCGACGTCAAGAAGATGATCCGCTTCGACATGTCGGAGTACATGGAGAAGCACGAGGTCTCCAAGCTGCTCGGAGCCCCTCCGGGGTACGTGGGCTACGAAGAAGGCGGCATGCTCACGGACCGCATCCGGCGGAATCCGTACTGCGTCCTGCTCTTCGACGAGATCGAGAAGGCCCACCCCGACCTGATCAACATCCTGCTGTCCATCTTTGACGACGGTCAGGCTTCAGACGCTTTCGGGAACCTGGTGGACTTCAAGAACACCATCATCATCATGACGTCCAATGTGGGCAGCCGGGAGCTGCTGGCAGAGAAGAACCTCGGCTTCGTCGAGCAGGACGCCCGTCCCGATGCCAAGTCCGGCGACGCCATGAAGGTGCTCAAGCGGACCTTCCCGCCCGAGTTCCTCAACCGCATCGACGAGATCGTGGTGTTCAACCGGCTGGGCGACGATGAGCTCCGCAAGATCGTCCGCCTGCTGGTGGAGGATCTCAATGTCACGCTCCAGAAGCACAAGCTGTGCGTGTCCCTCACGGACGCCGCCTGCGACTGGCTGGTGAAGACCACGCTGCGGGACCGCGCTTACGGCGCACGCCCGTTGCGGCGGGCCATCCAGAAGCAGGTGGAGGATCCCCTCGCCGAGCTGATGGTGGGCCAGGACACGGTGCCCTCGGGCCTCGTGAAGTTCGATCTGGTGGACGGGAAGCTCGTCCCCACCCTGTCTGATTCCGGAGACGTGGCCGCTGGCCAGGAAACCCATCTGGTCGGAGCGCCTGAATGACGCAGCGGAACTCAGAATGCAACCGGGCCCAGCCCCGGTGGTGGAAGGGCGTGCTGCCCTTGACCCTCGTAGTCCTGGCGGCGGGCTTTACGCTTCCCCTGGCGGCCCAGGACATCGAACCCATCGTCAAGATCGAGGTGGTGGGCGCCCAGAAGCAGACGGCCGAGACGGTGATCTTCAAGTCCGGCGTGAAGGTGGGTGACGACCTCCGGAATGTCGATTTCAGCAGCGTGATGGGCAGGCTCTGGGCCAGCGGCTCCTTCGATGACGTCAAGCTGGAGCTGGAGGACACTCCCGAAGGCAAGAAGCTGGTCATCCGCATCAAGGAGCGGCCCCTCATCAAGGAGATCGACTACCGCGGCGGCACCGAGGTGGGCATCACCAACATCAAGGACAAGGTGAAGGAGAAGAAGCTCACCATCAACCCGGACACGGTCTACGACCCCGAGGCGGCCCGGAAGATCAAGAACCTGATCGTGGATCAGGCCGGCGAGAAGGGCTTCCGCAACCCGGTGGTGGACATCACGCTTGAGCCCATGGGCGCCGGCGTGGCCCGGCTGGTCTTCGAGGTCAAGGAAGGCGGCAAGGCGAAGATCTACAAGGTCGAGTTCCGGGGCAACAAGGTGTTCTCCAGCTCCCAGCTGCGCCACGTCATGAAGAAGACGCGCAACCACTGGATGTTCAGCTGGCTCACCACCCACGACCTGCTGGTGGACAAGAACCTGGAAGAGGATCTGGAGAACCTGAAGAAGGCCTACTGGCAGCGGGGCTACAAGGACGTCTTCGTGGGCAAGCCGGTCATCGAGGTGGAGGACCGGACCACAGCCAGGCAGAAGGTGAAGAACGAGAAGCGCATCAAGGAGGCGAAGTCCCCCAAGTACGACCTCCGCGCCACCCTCACCATCCCCGTCCTCGAGGGCCAGCAGTACTTCGAAGGCACCTTCAAGGCCGAGGGCGGCAAGCTCTTCCGCGAGACCTACTATCCGATGAAGTACGCGGAAGTGAAGCGGGACAACCACTCCTTCCTGAAGAAGTTCTTCAACATCAGGCCCACCATCGAGACCCCGAAGGCAGGCGCCAAGCCGGTGCCCTTCGACCTGGACGCGGTGAACCAGACCGTGGACAAGATCAAGGAGGCCTACAGCAACCAGGCCTACATCATGTTCCGGGCGGAGAAGAAGTTCGACATCCGCGAAGAGGACGGCGTCAAGAAGGTGGACACCACCCTGAAGCTCGAAGAGGGTGAACCCTACACCCTCCGCCGCATCGAGTTCGAGGGCAACCTCACCACCAAGGACAAGGTGCTGCGCCGCAGCATGATGCTGAAGGAGGGCGACCTCTTCCGCACCGACTTCTTCAAGGATTCGCTGCTGGGCATCAGCCAGCTGAGCTTCTTCGATGTGAAGAACTCCGAACCCAAGGTGGATCTGGTGCCGGACAAGCCCCAGGTGGACGTGGTGATCCGCGGCGAGGAGGCGGGCGTCAACGAACTGCTCTTCCAGGGCGGCTACGGCTCCCTGTTCGGCTTCTCCCTGGGCGTGAGCTTCTCCACCCGCAACCTGGGCGGCGGCGGCGAGACCCTGTCCATGAGCTACAACGGCGGCAAGTTCTCCAAGAACGTCTCCGTGGGATTCACCGAACCCTACATCTTCGACCTGCCCTACTCGTTCTCCACCTCCGTGTCGAACGGGTCGGCGGACTACGACGCCTCGCGCGTGGGCATCGCCAATGCCTACAAGCAGTTCACCCGCAGCCTCGGGCTGTCCGTGGGCGCGCGCCTGAGCAACTGGTTCCCCAACCAGCCCTGGGCCTTCTTCACGACCTACTCCACGGGCTACAGCTTCCGCCTCATCCGCATCGAGGGTGGCCGCAACTACTACTTCCGCGACCTGAGCAACCAGCTCACCTCCACCGTCAGCCAGAGCCTCTCCTTCAGCACGGTGAATCACCAGTTCAAGCCCACCCAGGGCACGCGCCTCGCCTTCGGCCTGGAGTACGGCGGCTGGCAGTTCGGCGGGGACAAGCCCTTCCTGCGCGCCACCTGGGACTTCGCCAAGTTCGCCAACGTGGCGGACCGGCACATCTTCGCCATGAACGTCAGCTACGGCTACCTCCAGAACCTGGGCCGCGAGGAGCTTCCGCTCTACGACCTCTACCGGCCCGGCGGCGAGAACAGCATCCGCGGCTACCGCTACGGCCAGGTGGGCAGCGTCCTGCTGGACAACAACAGCCAGCCGGTCGTGGTGGGCGGCAACAAGCAGTTCATCGCCAACCTGGAGTACCAGTTCAAGATCGCCGACCAGTTCCGGCTGGTGTTCTTCTACGACGCGGGCAACGCCTGGGGCAGCGGCACCAAGATCTTCAGCAAGGATCCCGTGGTCTACACGCCGTACGGTGGTTCCACGGTGGTCTCCTACACCAATCCCACCCTGGTGCGGTCGACGGGTGTGGAGTTCCGGTTCTTCCTGCCCATCAGCCCCGCTCCGCTGCGCCTGATCTGGTCGCGGAAACTGAATCCCTATCCCTTCGATACCGATGGGCGGAACGACTTCCAGTTCTCCATCGGCACGACTTTCTGATGGGTGGAGGCCCCGCCCTCCACGCTACAATGGCCCTTTCCCCTTGGAGACTTCCCATGCGCCTGCTTGCCCCTTCTGTGGCCGCCCTCTGCCTGTCCGCCGCCCTGTCTGTGCCCGCCGCGGCCCAGGACGCCCCCCGTTTCGCCTTCTTCAGCATCAACCAGCTGGTCCGCAGCTCCAAGAAGGCCGGCGCCATCTTCTCCGAGCTGGAGATCACCGGCAAGAACCTCCAGGAGAAGCTCCAGGCCAAGGGCCAGGAACTCCAGACCCTGCAGCAGCAGCTGAGCTCCCCCAGCATCGATCCCGACAAGAAGGAAGCCCTGGCCAAGAAGTACCGGGACCTGGAGTTCGAGGCCAAGAAGATGCAGGAGGACAGCCAGGCCGAGTACCAGCGTGTGGAGAAGAAGGTCGGCGAGGCCATCACCAAGCTGGCCGGCCCCATCGTCGAGCAGCTGGCCAAGGAGCAGAAGCTGCAGATGGTCTTCTCCGACCAGTCCGTGCAGATCCTCTCCTGGGCCGACCAGGAATGGATGAAGGGCTTCACCACCGAGGTGGCCAAGCGCCTGGACGCCAGCGAAGGCGCTGCCGCCCCCGCGGCCAAGCCCGCCGCGCCGAAGCCTGCTGCCCCCAAGCCGGCCACTCCCAAGAAGTAGGTCGGGCCTGACGGCCTGATCCGCGCATGACCGCCGCCCGACGGCTGCTCCTGCTGCTCACCGGGATCAACCTGGTGAACTACCTGGATCGGTACGTCGTGGCGGCGATCCTCGAGCCGCTGGGCCGGGAACTGCACCTGTCCGACGCCCAGCTGGGGCGCCTGACCCTGGTCTTCATCGCGGTGTACATGTGCGCCGCGCCCCTCTTCGGGTACCTGGCCGACCGCTTCCACCGCCCCCGCCTCGTGGCTGCGGGCGTCGCCCTCTGGAGCCTGGCCACCCTGGGCGCCGCCTTCGTCCACACCTACCCGGGCCTGCTCGTGATGCGCTCCCTGGTGGGCGTGGGCGAGGCCGCCTATGCCAGCCTCGGCCCCGCCATGCTGGCGGATGGTTTTCATGAATCCGACCGGGCCAAGGCCTTCACGTGGTTCTACCTGGCCATTCCCGTGGGCAGTGCCTTCGGCTACGGCCTGGGCGGCCTGGTGGCGGGTGCCTGGGGCTGGCGATCCTCCTTCCTGGTGGCGGGCCTGCCCGGCCTGGCGCTCGCCCTCTGGATGGCCTTCCAGGTGGACCCCGTGCGGGGGGCCATGGACGCGGCAGAGGACACCGGGGCGGGCGAGCCCTACCTGCGCCGCCTGAAGCGCGTCTTCCGGAATCGCATCTGGCTGGCCTGCACCGCCAGCTACGTGGCCTACACCTTCGCCATGGGGGGCCTCAGCACCTGGGGACCGACCCTGCTCCAGCGCCGGTTCGCCGTCTCCACAGCCAAGGCGGGCCTTGTGTTCGGGGCGCTCGCGGTGGTCACGGGCATCCTGGGCACCTTCCTGGGCGGGTGGCTCACGGACCGTTGGCAGAAGCGCTGGCCCGATGCTGGGGCCGGAATCTCCGGCCTCACCCTGGTGGCCGCGGTGCCCGTGGTGGCCTGGGCCCTGACGACCGGCAGCCTTGGAGCGGCCTACGCCTTGTTCTTCCTGGGCATGTTCCTGCTCTTCGTGAACACCAGCCCAGTCAACGCCCTCACGGTCAGCAGTCTGCCCGCCAGCATCCGTGCCACAGGCGTGGCGGTGAACGTGCTGTTCATCCACCTGCTGGGGGATGCCATCAGCCCCGAGCTGGTGGGCCGCCGGGCGGACGCCTTCCACACGGCCGGCCTGCCGGGTGGGGATGCCCTGGGCCGGGCCCTGCTCCTGGTGCTGCCGGCCATCCTGCTCAGCGGTCTGGCCCTCTGGTGGGCCCGGCACCGGCCGGTGCAAGCCTGATATGGCCGCCAGCCGGGTCGCCCGGTGGCTGGGCCGGATCTGGTTCCGGGCCCTGCGATGCGAAGGGCCGGCTCTGCCGCCGGGGCCCTGTCTGATCCTGCTGAACCACCCGAATGGCCTGCTGGATCCCCTCGCGGCCGCCGCTCTGCTGGACCGGCGCGCGGGCTGGCTGGCCAAGGCCACGCTCTGGAAAGTGGTGCCCCTCCGTCCCCTCCTCGCGGCCTTCCGGGCCATCCCCGTGACCCGGCCCAAGGATGGCGGGGCCACGCCGGAGTCCATCCGGCAGTGCTTCCTGAAGGTCCATGAGGTGCTGGAGCAGGGCGGCTCCGTGGCCATGTTCCCCGAAGGGGTGAGCCACTCGGAGGCGGATCTGGCCCCGCTCAAGACCGGCGCCGCCCGCATGATCCTGTCCAGTCCCGTCCCGGCCTCGCTGGTGCCGGTGGGTCTGGTCTACGGGGATCGGGCCACCTTCCGCCACAGCGTCCTCCTCCGGCTGGGCGAGCCGGTGCTGTGGGAGGACCTCGCCCCCCGGGGCGCGGCGCCCGAGGCCGTGGCCGAGCTGACGGCGCGCATCCGGGCGGCCCTGCAATCCCTCACCCTGCACGATCCCGAGGTGCGGGTGCTGGCCCTGGCCCAGGAGGTGGCCTGGCTTCTGGCGGAGGCTCCGGGCAGCCGCGTGGACCTGGAGGCCCTGCGCCGCCGCGTGCGGGCCCTGGTGCCGCACCTCGCCGCGCTGCCTGGGGAGGAGCTGGCAGCCCTGGAAACCCGGGTCCACGGGGCCCAGGCCTGGCTGCGGACCAAGGGCCTCCGGCCCGATCAGGTGGGCCACCCCTATCCGGGGGCGGAGATCCGCCACTGGCTGCCGGGCGCGGCCCTGCGGCTGGGGTTGGCGGCCCTGCTGCTGCCCCTGGCCCTGCTGTTCTGGCCCACGTACCGCCTGGTGGACTGGGCGGTGGCGCGGTTCACGGACGAGGGCGACCAGGCCGCCACCTTCAAGCTGCTGGGCGGCCTGCTGATGCACCCGCTCTGGGCCGCGGTCCTGGCGGCCCTCGCCGGGTGGCGGCGGGGCTGGGGCGCAGCTCTGATTCCGCCCGTGGCCCTGCTGATGGTCCTCCTGGGGCTCCCGGCCCTCGAACGCGCGGCCGAGGATCTCCAGGCCATCCGCGGCTTCCGCCGTCGCCGGGATCCCGCCGTGCCCGAGCTGCTGGAGGCACGCCGACGGCTGGTCGAGGCCTTCCCGGAGCTGGAAGGGTAGACACGAAGAGGCGGGACCGAAGCCCCGCCTCTTCTGGATGCGGCCAGTGGATCAGTGGCCGAGGATGGTGAACTGCGCGGGCACCTGCACGCCCGGGAAGGATAGGGGGGCCAGAGGCAGGGCGGCGCCGCCCTGGGTGGGATCCACCACGAGGGCGACTCCGGTGATGCCCAGGAAGTAGCGCATCTGCTTCTGGAGCATGCCCGTGTTGGCCAGGCTGGCGGTGGGATCCAGCAGCGAGCTGTGGTTGATGCCGGTCTGATCGAACTGGAAGTAGCCCTGGGTGGGCGTGATGTCCGTGGCGGCGATGGCGGCGTTGGCGACCTTGGGTGCCGGGGCGCCACCGGTGAGGGTGAACATGAACAAGGCAGGCACGCCGGCGGCGTGGGCCGGGGTGCCGCCTGCGGTGTAGGCCAGCTGCTTGAAGCCGGGGGCCACGGCGGCGCCGGCGCTGCCGAGGACTTCGCGGCCGCCGAGGGCGTTTCCGAGATACCGGGTGTAGGGGTTGCTGATGACAGTGTCACCCACAGATTCCTGGATGACCACGCGGTTGGAGAGGCGGCTGGGCAGGCCCGCGCCCAGGGGGGTGGTCATGGTGGCGGGATCCACGGGGTCCACCACGCTCTGGGTCACCTGGAAGAACTGGTGGTAGGTGGGCGAGTTCTTGACGATGCCCACCGCCGCCAGACCGGCATCCACGGAGGGGCCGAAGGCGGGGCTGTTCTGGATGAGGTAGGCCGTGCGGCCCCCGGGCACGCTCAGGTAGCCCTTCATGTTGGTGTCGAGGGTGGTCTGGGTGTAAGGCGCGCCGGTCGCGGCCAGAGTGGTGTTCCCGGCCAGGTAGTAGGCGCCCACGATGGAGCCGAGGCTGTGGCCCACGAAGCGCATGCCGGTGTTGGAGGGCGGGGCGGGCAGGGCGGCGAAGCCGCCGACGGCCACGGTCAGCTCCAGGCGGTTCAGGTTGAAGGCGGCCTGCTGGATGTTGGAGCGGGTGGCCAGGGGCGCGCCGACGGCCATGAAGTCCTGGCCCCACTGGGCCCCGGTGGTGTGGGTGGGGATGGCCAGGGCCCCGTGCAGGGGCAAGTCGATGGCCACCACGGCCCGGCCGACGGTGGTGAGGGTCTGCGCCAGGGCGATGATCGACTCCTTCTGGCTGGTGATGCCGTGCTGGTAGATCACCAGGGGCCAGTTGGAGCCGGTGGCGGGAGCGATGTAGACGAAGGGGATGCTGCGCGGCACGTGGTAGTAGCTGGTGAGGATCCCGGCGGTGCGGTAGGGCTGCACCACGCCGGCGGCGGGGTTGTAGGCCCCGGCCACGCCGGTGAGGTCGCCCCCGGCGACGGCGGCGTTGGCAGCCACCACGACGGGATCCACGGAGAGGTTCGCGCTGTTGATGGTGCCGAGCACCACGGTGCCCACGGTGGCGGGGGCGGTGGTGGCGGTGCCCCTCACGGCACTCCAGTAGGCGTCGGGGCTGGGGTTCGTGCCGCCCCGGTCGAAGGTGGCAGCGATGGTGACCGTGTTCGCCCAGGTCTTGCCGGGCAGGCCACCCAGGGTGGCGCCGGCGGAGAAGGAACGTAGGGCGGACTCCACGGGAATGCGGGTGGGGGAGGCGGGGTTCGGCACGATGAAGCCGGCGCCTGTGGTGATGAAGCGGCCCAGCACCGAGATGTCGGCGCGCTGGGTGACAGTGGTGGTGGCGGTGGCTGTGATGAGGTCATCCATCACCTTGGCGTAGCCAGAGAAGACGATGGGGTTGGTCGGGCTCTGAGGCTGGGCCGGGTTCAGCAGCTTGCTGGCCCGGATGGGCTCCAGGGGCGCGAAGGAACCGGTGAGAGGCGTGGTGGACTTGAGGGCCTCGAAGTATGGCGAGGCGGAAATCGGCAGGCCGGCGGTGTCCTTCACGCGGTTGGTGACCACGTAGAGGTACCGGGTGCCCGGCAGCAGCGGGAAGTTGGGGAAGAGGAACAGGTCCGTTCCGCCAGCGGTGTACTGGTAGGTGAACATCCCGGAGATATCGGCGAAACCGAGGGGGTTGTTCTCAGTGCCGGCCGTATCAGGCGTCAGCTGGAAGACCTTGACGTTGGCCGGGGTGACGGTGGTGGCGTCCACGGCGGCATTGAACTGGAGGTAGACCGGGGCGTTCAGGCCGGCCACGGCATTGGTGCCCCCCACCTCCTTGAGGTTCACATAGGCCAGGGCCTCGGGGGGCGTCATGGGCTTGTTCGCGGCCCGGCCCACGAGTGGGTCGGCCGCCGTGGCCGTGGCCAGGACGTTCGGCAGGGGCACGTTCGCATTGGCCGGGTCGAACACCGGCGTGGTGGTGCTCGGCATGCTGGCGGTGCCCGTCACGATGGTGGGGGCCTTGGAGTCGCCACCGCCGCTGCAGGCGAGGAGCGCCAGCAGGGAAGCGCCGAGGATCGCTTGGTTCAAGCGTGGATGCATCGCATCACCTCATGGGTGGGGTTGGGAAGGTTTCGAGGATTGGTTTGATGACGATAGGCGGCCCGAATGGGAATTGCCACATAAAAGGCGAGGCCCCCGGAGGGGCCCCGACCTTACTTCGGGTAGGTCGATTCTAGGTCAATCCGTGACGGCGAAGACGACCTTGTCGTTCTTAAAGCGGCTCACGGTGATGAGCTCCACGGTGGCGGTCTGCTTGTCGGCGCCGATGGTGAGCTTGTAGTGCTCGTCCTTCAGATACGAACCAGGCACCACGTTCACCTTGCCGATCTTCTTCAGGCCCAGGTCCGCCGCCTTGATGGTGATGGTCTTGGCGGTGCGCAGGTCCAGGCTCTGGGTGAAGACTTCGTCGCGCCAGTTCTTGCCGGCCCGGTCCTTGGCGAAGACGGGGATCTCGATGACGCCATCAGCCTTCAGGGCATCGCGGGTGCCGACGACGTAGTGCAGCGAGTTGAGCTTGGCCAGCTGGGCGGTGTTGTCGGCCTGGAGCTTGGTGCGCTCCTCGATGAGGTTGGCGCGCTCGGTCTGGAGGCCGGCGATCTCTTCCGTGATCTTCTGCTTCTGGCTTTCGAGATCGGTGACTTCCTCCTGCAGCTTCTCGTTCTGGGCCACGGCCTCATCCCGCTCGCCTTCGACCTTCTCGCGCTCCTGGCGCATGAGGTCATTGGGCGTGATCTTGGCATGGCCCTGGGCGACCCAGGTGCCGTAGGTGCCGTTGGCATAGAAGTGGTAGACCTCGAAACCGGGCGCGAGCTTTTCCATGATGGCCACGCGGCTCACCAGCTTCTTGGCCTCGCCCTCGGGCACACCCTTCTTCTTGAGGAAGCGCAGGGCCATGCCGTAGTGGCTGTCGTTGGGCTTGGCCACGTCCGGCTTGGGCAGATCGGCCTTGAGCTTGGCGAGCTTCGAGTTGAGATCCTTGATGTCCTTGTCCTTGTCCAGCACTTCCTGGAGCAGGGCCTGGTAGGAGCTGTTCTTCTCGTTCTTGATGCGCTCTTCCAGGGCCTTCTTCTGGTCGTCCGTGAGCTGGAGCGTCTCGGCATTGGGCTTGATGTCGTTGACGCCAGCCTGGGCCAGCTTCTTCTGCTGCTCCGCGCCGGCCTGGTTCAGCTGCTGGTTGGCCTTGTCGGCCTCGGCGGCCTTCTGGGTCAGCTCCCGGATCTGTGGGTCTTCGCGTTTGCATGCGGTGGAAACCATCAGGACGGATGCGGCCATCAGAACGAGGGCCAGCGTCGGACGGCGGAAAGGATTCATGGGTTCCTCCACTGAGGGGGCTTGGGATAGGCGCTTCGAAAGTGGGAACACCCCACCTTAGTCCTCCAGGCTAGGGCATGGCAAGGTTTCCCGCGTCATCCAAAAGGTGTAGGGCCAGCTGCCCCACGATATACTTCACGTTTCCTCCGGAACAGATTCCGGGGGGATTCCTAGGAGTCCCGAATGGCCGCCCAGGGGCGTCACCTGTTCACATCCGAAAGCGTTACCGAAGGCCATCCCGACAAAATGGCGGACCAGATCTCCGATGCCGTGCTGGACGCGGCCCTCAAGGATGATCCGCGCAGCCGCGTGGCCTGCGAAACCCTCCTCACCACGGGCCTCGTCCTGGTGGCGGGCGAGATCACCACCGAGACCTACATCCCCGTGGCCGCCCTGGTGCGCGACGTAGTGAAGGACATCGGCTACGACCACCACATCAAGGGGTTCGACTACGCCACCTGCGCCGTGATGGTGACCATCGACCAGCAGAGCCCCGACATCGCCATGGGCGTGGACACCGGCGGCGCCGGGGACCAGGGCCTGATGTTCGGCTACGCCTGCCGGGAGACCCCGGAGCTGATGCCCGCGCCTGTGCATTTCTCCCACATGCTCACCCGCAAGCTGGCTGAGGTCCGCAAGAACGGCCAGCTGCCCTGGCTGCGGCCGGACGGCAAGTCCCAGGTCACCGTGGAATTCGACGGGGACAAGGTCCAACGCATCCACACCGTCGTCATCTCCACCCAGCACGACGAGCACGTCACGCAGAACAGCATCCGCGATGCGGTGATCCAGGATGTGATCAAGGCCTCGCTGCCGCCGGAGCTGCTGGACCCCCAGACCATCTTCCACGTGAACCCCACCGGGCGTTTCGTGGTGGGCGGGCCCATGGGTGACACCGGGCTCACCGGGCGCAAGATCATCGTGGACACCTACGGCGGCAGTGGCCACCACGGCGGCGGCGCCTTCTCCGGGAAGGACCCCAGCAAGGTGGACCGCAGCGCCGCCTACATGGGCCGCTACATCGCCAAGAACATCGTGGCCGCCGGCTTGGCGGACCGCTGCGAGATCCAGCTGGCCTACGCCATCGGCGTGGCGGAGCCCGTCTCCATCGCCGTGGATACCTTCGGCACGGGCAAGGTGTCCGATGAAGCCATCGTCCGCGCCGTGCGCGAAGTCTTCAGCTGCACCCCCAAGGCCATGATCGAGGCCCTGGACCTGCGCCGGCCCATCTACCGCGCCACCGCCGCCTATGGCCACTTCGGCCGGGCGGAGTTCAGCTGGGAGAAGACGGACAAGGTGGAGGCGCTGCGCGCGGCTGCCAAGTAGGCTCTCACCTGTCGGCTATCAGCTATCAGCTCTCAGCTATCAGTGGAAAAGGATGCGGCCCTCCGGGCCGCGTCCTTTTTGTATTGGCCGACAGCTGACAGCTGACAGCCGATAGCTATTCCGCCAACTCCACCCGGTTCCGCCCACCCTGCTTGGCGCGGTAGAGGGCCTCGTCAGCCCGCTTCAGGAGTTCCTCGGCGTCGGGCATCCCGGCCTGGCCGCCGCGGGCTGAAACCCCCATGCTGACGGTCTTCCGGATGGTGGCATTACCCAGGAGGTGGTCCATGGCGGCGAACTTCTGCCGCAGGGTTTCCGCGACCTGGAGGGCGGCGGCGCCATCGGTGTAGGGCAGCACCAGGGTGAATTCCTCGCCACCGTATCGCGCTGCGAGATCCGTGGCCCGGAGGCTGGCGTTGAGCATGGCGCCGATGTGGCGCAGCACCACATCGCCCATGGGGTGGCCGTAGGTGTCGTTCACTTCCTTGAAGTGGTCGATGTCGATCATCACCACGGCGAGGGGGCCCTTGGTGCGCCGGGCCCGCCGCACCTCCTCGTCCAGCCGGGAAGTGAGGAGGCGCCGGTTCGCCAGTCCCGTGAGCGCGTCGGTGACGGACAGCGCCTCGAGCTGGGTGTTCATCTCCCGCAGCTCGTCCTGGAGCCGCTTGAGCTTGGTGTGGATGCGCACCCTGGCGAGGAGCTCCTTCTCGTGGAAGGGCTTGGTGACGTAGTCGGTGGCGCCCCGCTCCAGGATCTCGGCCTTGCGGTCCAGGTCGTCCTCGGCGGTGAGCATGATCACCGGGATCTGCTCCAGCTCTTTGCGGCTGGCCTTGAGACCCAGGAACTTCAGCCCGTCGAAGCCCGGCATCACCAGGTCGCAGAGCACCAGGTCCGGGGGGGTCTCCATGATGATCTTGAAGGCGGTGAGGCCATCCGCGGCTTCCAGGAAGTGCGTGAACCCGCCATCCCGCATGAGGACCGCCTTGATCTCGTTGCGGATCATGGCGTTGTCGTCGACGATGAGGACGCGGGCGCTCATCAGGCCGCCTCGGCGGCGGTGCGGAGCCGCTCCAGCCAGGCCCGCCAGGCCTGGGTATCGAAGGGGACGGTGGGCGCCAGGTTCCGGCGCATGCCCCGGGTCGCCTGGAGAGGGGCCTGCCACAGGGATTCGGGCAGGCGGGCCGCGGCATCGGCGCAGGCGGACCACCCCTCGGGCGTCTGACAGACCAGCAGCCACTGGTGGCCGGCTTCCAGGGAGAGGCGCACCCGGTCGTCCCAGCTCCAGTCTGCGCAGCCGCCCATCTCCAGGTCGTCCGGCAGGAAGCGGCCCTGGATGCCCCAGGGGTTCCCGGCCACGGAGCCCCGGTGCAGGCTGGCGGGCAGGGGGGCCGAGGCGGGTGTGCGCAGGTGGGCCACCATCACCAGCCGGTCGGGGTGGGCCAGGGGGATGAAGGCCGCGGCATTGCGGTCCACCCGGGTGGCATCCGTGAGTCCGGGCAGGCCCAGGTGGCTGTCCAGGGTGGTGCCGCCCAGGCCGGGGAAGTGCTTCAGGCAGCCGCGGACACCTGTGGATTCCAGGCCATGGAGGAAGGCACCGGCGGCGGCGGCGGCCTCGGCGGGATCGGCGCTGGCGGCCCGGTCCCCGATCCCCGCCTCCGAGTGCCCATCCCAGAGATCCACCACGGGTGCGAAGTCCACGTTGAAGCCCAGCAGGCGAAGGCCTTCTCCCCAGAGGCGGCCCCAGGCCGCGCAGGCGTTCGCACCTCCGCGAGTCCACATGTGCCGCAGCGGTGGCGTGGCCCCCACCCAGGGGCGCAGGCGGCTCACGGGGCCACCCTCCTGGTCCAGGGCCACGGCCAAGGGCAGCTCTGCGCCAAAGCGGGCCTGGAGGCCGTCGATGAGGGCGCGGCAACGGATGGGGCCGCCCTCCGGATCCGGATCCAGGTTCCGGGCGAAGAGGATGAGGCCGCCCGGTGTGAAGGGAAGCGCCACTTCCGGGGCGTCCAGGCCGCGGAGGCCGGTCCAGAGAAGCTGATGGGGACCAGTCATGAGACCGCCGTCTTCCCCTGGCCCAGAGTGCGCTCGTAGATCCGGGCCTCGATGAAGATGCGCAGGGCCTCCTTGTCCAAGAGGTTCACCTTGGCCTCCTGATCGAGGATCTCCAGGCTCCGTTCCACGCTCACGGCGGCCTTGTAGGGGCGGTCGGCGGCGGTGAGCGCATCGTACACGTCGGTCACGGCCATGAGCCGGCTCTGGACCGGGATGTCCGGCTCCTTCAGCCGCCGCGGGTAGCCGCGTCCGTTCAGCCGCTCGTGGTGGGCATAGGCGATATCGGGCACGCCGGCCAACTCGGTCGTCCAGGGGATCTGGGTCAGGAACCGGTAGGTGTGGGTGACGTGGCTCTCGATCTCCTCCCGTTCCTCGGTGGACAGGCTGCCCTTGGCGATCCGAAGCAGATCGAGGTCGCTGGGTTCGAAGAGGATGCGATGGTCTCCGCTCCAGTGCTGGTAGGTGAGGTCTTCCAGCGTGTCGAGCTCCCGGGCCACCTCCTGGGGCAGTACCGTGGGTTCGTTGCTCCGCCGGACCAGGTCCATGATGTGCCGGGTCTCCTCTTCCTGGCGCCGCAGCAGGTTCCCGACGTGGTCACGATCAAAGGGCTGCCCCTTGCTCCAGGCTTCCAGCATGCGATCCCGCATGGTCTCGAGGGTGCGCTGATGGAGGCGCTGGTAGATGCTCTCCAGGCGCTCGTCGTGGAGCTTCTTGGCCTTCACCAGCACCTGCTCGCGGACACCCACCTTGCCGAAGTCGTGGAGCAGGCTGGCGTAGCGGATCTCGCGGATCTGGACGGGGGTGAAGTTCAGGGTGCCATACGGGCCGTGGGGCGTCCGGTTGACCGCTTCGGCCAAGCCGACCGTGAGGTCCGCCACCCGGCTGGAGTGGCCGGAGGTGCTGGGATCGCGGGCCTCGATCGCGGTCACGGAGGCGTTCACGAAGCCCTCGAAGAGCCGCTCGATGTCGTTCTTCAGGCCCAGGATCTCCTCGGTGCGGGTCTCGACCATGCACTCCAGGTTCTGCTGGTACTCCTCATTCTCCCGCAGCAGCCGGTAGTGCTCCAGCGCCCGCCCCAGGCTGGCCTCGATCTCCACCAGCTTGAAGGGCTTCTGGATGAAGTCGTAGGCGCCGCGCTTGAGGGCCTGGATGGCCGCCTCCGTGGTGGCGTAGCCGGTCATCAGGATGCCCAGGCTGCGCGGGTCCTCCTCGTGGATGGCCCGCAGGAGTTCCAGGCCAGATAGGCCGCCGGGCATGTTCAGGTCGGTGAAGATGACCGGGAAGTGCTTCTGCCGGACCTGGTCGAGAGCCCGGGCGCCATCCTCGGCGCCCGCCGCGGCGTAGCCCTGGTCCGCCAGGGCCTCCACCAGCAGGCTCCGGAGGTCCGCCTCGTCGTCCACGATGAGGATGGGGATGGGGGGAGTGAGAGGCACACCGGCTCCGTCTACCTGGACCTCATCGGAGGGGGCCAGGTGGAGGGCAAGTTTCGCATGGATGCGGCCGTTTTTACCCGCCTGGCCCGTGAACCCAAATGGAGCGCCGGGTGAACGGCTGCCGGGCGAGGGCGCCTACTGGACGGCCTCGCCCTCGACCAGGAGCTGACCGTCGCGGATCGAGAGCAGGGCCCGGCCGCCGGGCTGGAGCTGGCCCTGGAGGATGAGGCGGGAGAGGGGATTGACCACGGCCTGCTGGATGAGGCGCTTGAGCGGCCGGGCGCCATAGTGGGGATCGAAGCCCTCCGCCGCCAGCCAATCCAGGGCCTCTTCCGGCACCTCCAGATCCAGGCGCTGCTCCCGCAGCAGGGCCTCCACGCGCTTGAGCTGGATGCGGGCGACCGCCTTCATGTCCTCCCGGCTGAGGGAACGGAAGATCACCACCTCGTCCAGCCGGTTCAGGAATTCCGGCCGGAAGTGGCCGTGCAGGGCCGCCTGGACAGCAGCCTCGGCCTTCGAGGGCTCGCCACCCGCATCGAAGATGGCTTGGCTGCCCAGGTTGGTAGTCATGAGGACCACGGTGTTGCGGAAGTTCACCGTGCGGCCCTGGCCGTCCGTGAGGCGGCCGTCCTCCAGCACCTGGAGGAAGAGGTCGAAGGTGCGCGGATGGGCCTTCTCCATCTCGTCAAGGAGGATCACGGCGTAGGGGCGGCGGCGGATGGCCTCCGTGAGGCGGCCGCCCTCCTCGTAGCCCACGTAGCCGGGCGCGGCGCCGATGAGGCGCGTGGCGTCCGCCTCGTGGGTGAACTCGCTCATGTCGATGCGCACCAGGGCATTCTCGTCGTCGAAGAGGAACTCTGCCAGGGCCCGGGCCACTTCCGTCTTGCCCACGCCCGTGGGGCCCAGGAAGAGAAAGCTGCCGATGGGCCGCTTGGGATCGCCCAGCCCGGCGCGGTTGCGCCGCAGGGCGTCGGAGATGGCCGTCAGGGCCGGGTCCTGGCCCACCACGCGCTCGCCGAGGCGGGCTTCCATCTTGAGGAGCTTCTCCACCTCACCTTCGAGGATGCGGCTCACGGGGATGCCGGTCCAGCGGCTCACGATGGCGGCGACATCAGGCTCACCCACTTCGAGACGGAGCATGGCGCTCTCCTTGGGCGGGGTGGCGGCGAGCTGCTTCTCCAGGGCGGGGATCTCGCCGTACTCCAGGCGCGAGGCCCGCTCGTACTCGCCCTTCGTCTTCGCCTGGTCCAGCTCGATGCGCAGGTCGTCCAGCTTCTTCTGGAGCCCCCGGGTGCCTTCGATGACCTTCTTCTCGTTCTCCCACTGCGCCCGCAAGTGGCTCAGCTCCTCGTTCAATTCCGCCAGTTCTTTTTCCAGATCGGCCAGCCGGGCGCGGCTGGCCGCGTCCTTTTCCTTCGTCAGGGAATGCTTCTCCAGCTGCAGCTGCAGCTCCCGGCGCTCGCGGACGTCGATCTCCGTGGGCCGGCTGTCGAGCTGCATGCGTACGGCGCTGGCGGCCTCGTCCATGAGGTCCACGGCCTTGTCCGGCAGGAAGCGGTCCGCGATGTAGCGGTGGCTCAGCTGGGCCGCCGCCACCAGGGCCGCGTCCTGGATGCGCACGCCGTGGTGCAGCTCGTAGCGCTCCTTCAGGCCCCGCAGGATGGAGATGGCGTCCTCCACGCCGGGCTCCTCCACAAAGACCGGCTGGAACCGGCGCTCCAGGGCAGCGTCCTTTTCAATGTGCTTGCGGTACTCGTCCAGGGTGGTGGCGCCGATGCAGCGCAGCTCGCCCCGGGCCAGGGCCGGCTTCAGCAGGTTGGCGGCGTCCATGCCGCCGGACACCGCGCCGGCTCCCACGAGCAGGTGGAGCTCGTCGATGAAGAGGACGATCTGGCCCTCGGCCTTCTCCACCTCTTCGATGATGCCCTTCAGCCGCTCCTCGAACTGGCCCCGGTACTGGGTGCCGGCCACCAGCGAGCCCATGTCCAGGCCCATGACGCGCAGACCCTTGAGGCTTTCCGGCACGTCGCGCTTGTGGATGCGCTGGGCCAGGCCCTCCACGATGGCGGTCTTGCCCACGCCGGGCTCGCCGATGAGCACGGGGTTGTTCTTGGTGCGCCGCGAGAGCACCTGCAGCACGCGGCGGATCTCCTCGTCACGGCCGATGACGGGGTCCAGCTTCCCGGCGGCGGCCAGGGCCGTGTAGTCCTTGGCGTACTTCTCCAGGCTGGCGAACTTCTCTTCGGCCTTCTCATCCTCCACCTTGGAGCCCTTGCGGGTGTCGCGGATGGCGGCCTCCAGCCTCTTCCGGTCCAGGCCGAAGCGTTCCAGCGCCTTCTTGGCGTCCGTGTGGGCGTTGGCCAGGGCCAGCAGCAGGGCGTCCGTGGCCAGGAAGCGGTCGCCCAGGCCGCGGCCCGTGTCGCTGGCGACTTCCAGGAAATGGCGGAAGGCCGCGCCCACCTGGGGCTCGGCGCCGCCCACGGCCCGGGGCAGCTTCGCGATCAGACCCTCGGCGGCCTCAAGCAGGCCCTGGACGGATTCCGGCGTCTGCCCGGCCCGTTCCAGCAGGGGGTGCAGCCCTGCCTCCGCCGCCAGCAGGGCCCCGAAGAGGTGCTGGGGCACCAGCTCCGGGTGCTGATCCTGCACCGCCCGCTGCCGCGCCGCCACCAGCGCGTCGTTGGCTTTCTGGGTGAAGGGAAGGAGGGACATGGAACACCTCGGGTTCCATAATGATTCGAATGTGATGTATATGCACTAAAATTTTCTTCTAATTTTAAGAAATATCTATTCGATTCAGATCAACCTCCTTCGATGGGCCTCCAGTTTCAGGGTCGGGTTGAGATCGAGAGCCTTCCCCACGAGCACCCGGGCCTCATCCGGATGGCCGTCCTGCTTCAGGCGCTCCGCCTCCAGCAGCTGGGCCCAGCCATCCCAGGGGCGAGTCCTGGCGGCGGCCCGGAGGGCGGCGGCCGCGCCGGGATCCAGGGGCAGTCCCAGCTCGCGGGCGGCCTCGAGGGCCAGGGCCCCCCAGGCGATCTGGTGGCCGGAGTTACCGGGGGCGGCGGCAACGGCGCGCTTCTGGAGGGCGAGGGCCGCGCGGGCGGGGAGGGGGTCCTGGGCGGCGCGGGCCGAAAGCATCCGCTCGCGGGCGCTGGTCGCCAGGGCGTCGGCCTGGCCGGGCCCCTTGGCGAGGACGGCGTTGATTTCCTTGCGGGCTTCGGCCAAGTCGGCCGCGGGAGCGCGGCCCTGGTCCAGGTCCGAGGCGGCCCGGTCCAGGAGGGCCGCGGCCAGGCCCAGGCGCGAGAGCCGCGAGGAGGGCTGGAGGGCCAGGCCCTTCCGGTGGCTGCGCAGGGCCTCTTCGAGGGCGGGGCGGGCGTCGGCGCCGGTCCAGGCCTGGTACTGGGCCAGGGTCTGGTAGGCGGCCCCCTCGCTGTAGTCGTGGCCGACCCAGGGGCGCAGGGCGGAGGCCGCCTCAAGGTGGTCGGCGGCGGCCTTGACCTCGGCGGCCGGGTCCTGCCCGGTCTGGAGCTGGCGTTCGGCCCGCAGGGCATGGATGTTGCCGAGCGCATCCAGGAGGTAGTCGCGCAGGCGCGGCTGGCGGAGCGCTTTCTGGAGTCCGGCCTCCGCCCGTGACAGGAAGGGCTCCGGATCGCGGCCCTGGGCCATCTCCCGCTCGGCGCGGTTGCGCAGGACCGTGGCCCAGTTCACCCAGAGGGTCGCCTCGGCGGGCCGGAGCGCCAGGGCCTTCTCGGCGTCAGCGGCGGCAGCGTCGAGCTCAGGGCTGGGATCCTCGCCCCGGGCCAGGAGGTACGAGACCCAGCGCCGATGGATGGCCGTGCTGTAGCTGTGGGCCCGCCAGCTGTCGGGGTCCACGGCCAGGGCCTCGCGGACGGGACCGAGCGCCCAGTCGCGATCCGCCGGGGTGGCCTGCCCCTGCTCCACGCTCAGGCCGAGCAGCGCGAAGCGACGCTGGGCCTCTCCCACCAGGGGTTCGGGCGCGCTTCGCGCGCGGTCCTGGGCGGCCGTCAGGGCAGCACCCTCGTCTTCCATCTGGGCCAGGGCTTCGTCCCGCCGGCCCGCCGTGAGCAGGCCGAGGACGATCTCCCGGCGGACTTCGGCCTCCAGCAGCCACGGTTCCGGGAACCACGGCTGGCGGGCCTGGGCCTCCTTCGCCTTCTGCAGCGCCTCGTCGAAGCGGCCTTCGACCAGGGCGAGCAGGCCCTCGGCGTAGGCGGAGCCCTCCAGGCTGCGGCCCTGCGCCTCGCGCAGGAGGGCCAGGGCGGGACCGCGGAGGGTGGGTTCCAGATCCCTGCGGCGTTCCTCCAGCGCCTGGCCGTGGAGGCCTTCGAGCTCTGCCACGTAGAGGCGCGCCAGGGTGGTGCCGAGGGCCTGGGCGGCGTCGGGATCCCGGGGCGCGGCCTTCCGGGCCGCCTCCAGCTGGGTGCGGGCCTGCTCCAGATCGCCCAGGGCGAGGTAACCCCGGCCCAAGGCCAGCCGGGCTGGCCCCTGGGCCCACCGGCCCTGGCGCTCGGTCTCAGCCTGGAGCCGCGCGAGGGCGGTCCGCACCTCGTGGAGCTCGGGTCCGGCGGGATGACGGGGCAGGCTGCGCACCTGGAAGATGCGGCTGTTGAGCCGCTCAACCTCCTGGGCCAGCTGCTGGGCGAAGCGCGCCTGGGAGCGGGCCCTCAAGGCGGAGAAGAGGCCGTAGACCGCCGCCAGGAGGAAGCAGGTGAGGAGGGCCGCCACCGGGCGGTTCCTGCGCAACAGGCGATCCGCACGGTAGATGAGGGATGGCCGCCGGGCATGGATCGGGTCGCCGTCGAGGAAGCGACGCAGGTCCTCGCCGAAGGCCCGGGCGGAGTCGTAGCGGCGCTCAGGATCCTTCTCCAGGGCCTTGAGGATGATGGTCTGGAGGTCCCGCGGGAGCCCGGGGGCGAGGCGGGAGGGTGGGACCGGCTCGTCCTCCGCGATGCTCCTCAGCAGGGCCAGCGGCGTCATACCCCGGAAGGGGGGCGCGCCCGCCACGCATTCGTAGAGGAGGGTGCCCAGGGCGTAGACATCCGAGCGGCGGTCCACCTTGTCCGCGCGGCCCTGGGCCTGCTCGGGGCTCAGGTACATGGGCGTGCCCATGATGGCGTGCGTGTGGGTGTGGGAGATGGCATCCAGATCCCGCGCCACGCCGAAGTCCATGAGATAGGCGTGAAGGCCCTTGTCGGTCTTCTGCAGCATCACGTTGCCAGGCTTGACGTCGCGGTGGACGATGCCGGCGCGGTGACAGGCGTGCAGGGCCTCCGCAGTCTGGAGGATCACCTCCACCTTCTCGCGGAGGCTGAGATTCCCGGAGGCTTCGCCGAGGGTCGGGCCGTCCACGAACTGCATGACGAGGTAGGGGTGGCCGTGGGCCTCGCCAGCCTCGAAGATGTGGCAGATGTTCGGATGTTCCAGCTGGGCCTGGACCCTGGCCTCCTGGAGGAAGCGCTCGGTGCCTTCCGGATCTAGACGCTTGAGGAGCTTGATGGCGACCGTGCGCTGCAGCTGGCGGTCGAAGGCCCGGTAGACCACGCCCATGCCGCCCTCGGCGACGATCTCCAGGGCCTCGTAGCGGTCCTGGCTGGGCAGGGGGAAGCGGGCCATGAGTTCCCCGGGGCTCAGCCGTGGGAGTGGGGAGGCGGCCCCGGAGGAGGACCCGCCGGCCGGACCGAGGCGGGTCGCTTCTTCGCCTGATCCCGGGCCGGCGGCCGTCCAGTAGTCCCCGCTTCCGCCGGGACTGGAAGGGGGCAGCGATGGGTCCGGGATGGGATCGGCCATGGATTGACCTCAGCATAGTCGGCCCCGGGGCTTTGACCACTCCTAAGCCGGCCTAGCCCGCCGCTGCCTCCGCTAGGGCCAGGCAGGCCGTGAGACCCGGGGATTCGATGCCGAGGAGGTTCACCAGGCCGGGGACGCCATGGGCGTCCTCCCGCTGGATGAGGAAGTCGGACGCGGCTTCGCCCGGGCCGTGCAGCTTGGGGCGGATGCCGGCGTAGGCGGGCTGGAGGGCCCCGTCCGGCAGGCCGGGCCAGTACTTCCGGACCTCGGCGTAGAAACCGTCGGCGCGGCGGGGATCCACGTCGTAGTTCTCACGGTCGATCCACTCCACATCGGGACCGAAGCGGGCCTGGCCCGCCAGGTCGAGGGTGAGATGCACACCCAGGTGGCTCTGGTCCGGGATGGGGTACACCAGCCGCGAAAAGGGCGCGGCGCCCGCCAAGCCGAAGTAGTTCCCCTTGGCGAGCAGCCGGGGCAGGGGCGGGAGGGCCTCCAGGCGGATCCCGGTGAAGGTCCGGGCCAGGGCCAGGGCGCCCAGGCCGGCGCAGTTGAAGACCAGCTTTGCCGTGAGGCTCATGGGCTCCGCGCCGCCCACATCCACGCGCAGGCCCTCAGCGGTGGCCATTCCGCCGATGACGGGGCTTTTCAGCACCACCGTCGCGCCGGCGCCCTCGGCGTCCATGCGCAGGGCCCGCATGAGGCCGTGGCTGTCCACGATGCCTGTGCTGGGGGAGAGCAGGGCCGCGGCGCAGCGGAGCTGCGGTTCCAGGCGCTGGGCCTCGTCGGCCTCCAACCACTGGAGATCAGCCACGCCGTTGGCTTCGGCCCGGAAGCGCAGCTGCCGCAGGACCTCCAGCTGGGAAGCCTCCGCGGCCACGACGAGCTTGCCGCAGCGGTGATGGTTCACGCCGTGCGCGGCGCAGTACCGGTAGAGGGCGCGGTTGCCCGCCACGCAGAGCCGCGCCTTGAGCGATTCCGCCGGATAGTAGAGGCCCGCGTGGATGACCTCGCTGTTGCGGGAGCTGATCCCCGTGCCGATGCGGTCCTCGGCCTCGAGGACCACCACCTCGCGGCCCGCCAGAGCCAGGCGCCGCGCCAGCGCCAAGCCCACCACCCCGGCGCCGATGACGATGCAGTCCACGCGTTCCATGCCGGGTTCCTTCTAGGGTCTGTTTTCAAAGTGGATGCGAGCCGCGATGGGTCCAGCCGCGTGATCCAGGAAGGCGGTGGCCGCAGGGCGATGCGGGACATCGTTCAAGGCCACCAACGCACCTGGGCGCGCGGCTGGTCCCATCCCGGAGGGCGAGGGGCGGCGCCTGGCGCGATACCGCGTCAAGCTCCTCGTCAATAGTGCCGCTATTGCCATCGTCGCTTTCCTTGTCTCGCTTGGGCGGCGCCCCTCGCGCGGCCACACCCCACTTTGAAAACAGACCCTAGGGGGCCGGGGGTCCAGCCCGGGCCTGGGCCGGACCCCCGGAACCTCCGGACCTAGCTCGCCCGCATAGAGCCCGTCCGTTGGAACCGCTGATGCCAGCTGAAGGCCTCTTCGAGCATATGGGGAGTGTGCTTCCCGTGCGAGGAATTCAGGGCGTACCGGTAGTAGTCCTTCAGCTGGTCCCGGTAGCTGGGATGCACGCACTTCTCGATGATCTGGACGGCCCGCTGCTTGGGCGAGGTGCCCCGCAGGTCGGCGAGCCCCTGCTCGGTGACGACGATGTCCACGTCATGCTCCGAGTGGTCCACATGGCTGATCATGGGGACCACGCAGGAGATCTCTCCGTTCCGCCCGGCGATGCTCGGCGTGGTGAAGATGCTGATGAAGGAGTTGCGCGCGAAGTCGCCCGAGCCCCCGATGCCGTTGATGATGCGCGTCCCGTTCACGTGCGTGGAGTTGACGTTGCCGTAGAGGTCGAACTCGACGCAGCCGTTCATGGCCAGCACGCCCAGCCGCTTGATCACCTCCACGTGGTTGCTGATGGACTGCGGGCGCAGGATGATCTTGTCCTTGTAGGCGGAGACGTTCTGCTTGAACCGCTCCACCACCTCCGGCGAGACGGAGAAGGCGGTGGCCGAGGCGAAGTCCACCTTGCCGGCGTCGATCAGGGCCAGCAGGCCGTCCTGGATGACCTCGGTGTAGACGGTCAGGTTCCGGAAGTCCGAATCCAGCAGGCCGTAGAGCACGGCGTTGGCCACGTTGCCCACGCCCGACTGGAGGGGGAGCAGGTTGGCGGGGAGGCGGCCCTTCTTCACCTCGTGCTCGAAGAAATCGAGGATGTGGCGCGAGATGGCCTTGGAGTTGGCGTCCACGTCCTTGAAGACGGTGGTGCGGTCGGGATGGTTCGTCTCGACGATGGCCTTGATCTTCTCGGGAGGGCAGGTGAGGTAGGGCGAGCCGATGCGGTCCGCGGCCTGGGTGATCATGATGGGCTGGCGGTGCGGCGGCATGGGCGGCTCGAACACGTCGTGCATGCCCTCCAGCTCCATGGGCTGGTAGTGGTTGACCTCGAGGATGACCTCCCGGGCGCAGTCGATGAAGGCCTGGTTGTTGCCGACGGAGGTGGAGGGGATCAGGCGGCCGTCCTCCGTGATGCCCGTGACCTCCACGATGGCCACGTCGAGATCGCCGAAGAAGCCGGACTTCACGTACTGGGCCACGGAGCCCAGGTGGAAATCGAAGTATTCCATCTTGCCGGTGTTGATCTTCTCCCGGGCCGTGGGATCGGAGTTGTAGGGCATGCGGAGCTCGATGCCGTCCACCATGGCCAGGGCGCCGTCCAGCTCCGAGCTGGTGGAGGCCCCGGTCATCACCGAGATCTTGAAGGAGCCGCCCCGGCTGTGCTCCCGGAGGATGTGCTCCGCCAGGGCCTGGGGGACGAGCTTGGGGTAGCCCGAGCCGGTGAACCCGCTCATGCCGACCCGGTAGCCCTTCTTGATGAGCGAGGCGGCTTCCGGGGCGAAGCACACGCGGTCGCGCAGAGATAGATTTCGGATGCGGTCCTCAGACCGTGTCTGATCAGACATCGAAGACTCCCATTATGTTTCAAGGTGCAGACATCCATTCTGCGATGCCGGCGTTGCGGATTCCAGAGTAAAAAATGGCGCAAAGGCCCATCAAACCTGCCATTGGACAGGATGGTCTCCGGGCGCGCCAAAGAGAGCCTGCCCTCCCGGGAGTCAATCGGCGAGGCTGCCGCGAGAGGGCAGCTGGGAAAACCCGGGAAGCTGCCGCGACACCCTCCGGGGCTTTCAAGACCGGCGACCGGATCCGCGTCCCGCGGCCTCCGCCTGGTCAGACCGCGCAGGCCCCCCCGGACGGATCATTCCGAGAGATGTGGGAAGATCGGAGGTTCCCGGCATACGTCATTCCGTCGCCCTCCGCTTCATCTGATCATTTCTCTCTCTATCTAACGGCGAGCCCCCATGTCCACCCCGATGATGCAGCAGATCGCGGGCCTCAAGCGCGAGGCGGGTGAGGCCGTCCTGCTCACCCGCATGGGGGATTTCTACGAGATCCTGGGTGAGGACGCCATCCGGGCCGCGCCGGTGCTGGAGATCGCGCTCACCATGCGCGGCAAGGGCTCCGAGTCCGAGACGCCCATGTGCGGCGTGCCCCACTTCGCGCTGGAATCCTATCTTCCGAAGCTGCTGGCGGCGGGCTTCTCCGCGGCCATCGCCGAGCCCACGGCCAAGGCCGAGGAGGTGAAGGGCCTGCTGCCCCGGGCCATCAAGCGCATCATCACGCCCGGCACCTGGCTGGACGATGATGCCCGCTGGCTCTGCGCCCTGCATCGCTCGGGCAGTGCCTGGGGCCTGGCCCTGCTGCAGCTGGCCTCGGGCGCCTTGCGCGTGTTGCCGGGCGAAGGCGAGGAGGCCCTGCGAGCCACGCTGGAGCGCCTGGGCCCCCAGGAGCTGATCCTGGCCGAGGGTGCCGAGGACCTCCCCGATCTGGAGACCGCCCGCACACGCCTGCCCGCCTGGCGCTTCGAGGCTTCCCGCGCGAAGCAGCAGGTGCTCGCCTTCTTCGGCTGGCAGCACCTGGAAGGGGTGGGGCTCGATCCCTATCCGGCCGCCCTGGGCGCCTTGGCGGCCCTGCTGGATCATGTGGAGACCACCCAGAAGGGCCGCCCCGCGCACCTGCAGGGCGTATCGCTGGAGCTGGGCGCCGCGGGCCCCCTGCTGGACGCCACCAGCGCCCGGCACCTGGAAGTCCTGGCCAACGGCCTGGACGGCGGCCGGGCGGGCTCGCTGCTGGCCCTGCTGGACCAGTGCCGCACCCGCCTGGGCTCGCGGCTGCTGAAGGCCTGGCTGGAGCAGCCCCTGCGCGACCGGACCGCCCTGGAGCGCCGCTGGTCCCAGGTGGCCTGGCTCACAGAGGACCGCCGCCGCACGCCCATCCAGACCCTGCTGGGCCAGGTGCCGGACCTGGACCGCCTGCTGGGCCGAGTGGCCCTGGGCCTCGCCACGCCCCCGGAGCTGGCGCAGCTGCGCGAAGGTCTGGCGGTGCTCCAGAAACTGCCTGCCCGCATCCAGGATGAAGGCTGGGCTGTGGAAGTGGCCGACCTGGGCCTCTGGCCCGCAGACACGCCGCTTTGCACGCTTTTACTTACGGAGCTTCAGCGAGTCCTCGCTGAAGTTCCGCCCCTGGACCTGGAGAAGGGCGGTGTCATCCGCGAGGGCGTGGATCCAGAGCTGGACGCCGTGCGCCGCCTGGCCCGGGACGCCAAGCAGGTGATGCTGGAACTGGAGGAGGAGGAGCGCGCCGCATCGGGCATCGGCAGCCTGAAGATCAAGTACAACCGGGTGTTCGGCTACTACTTCGAGATCACCAAATCCAACCTGGGTGCCGTGCCCGCCCACTTCCTCCGCAAGCAGACCCTGGCCAACGCCGAGCGCTTCACCACGGAGAAGCTGGTGGCCTTCGAGCAGCGGCTCCTGAGCGCGGAAAGCGACCAGGGGCGCCTGGAGACGGTGCAGTTCCAGCGCCTGCTGGCCCTGGTGCTGGAGCACCGCGCGGACCTCACGCGGCTGGCCCGCGCCGTGGCGGCCCTGGACGTGCTGGCCGCCCTGGCCGAGCGGGCGCGGCTGTCCGGCTGGACCCGCCCCGAGCTGGGCGAGGACCGGGAGCTGGTGCTGGCCTCCGCCCGCCATCCCATGCTGGAGGCGCGGCTGGGCCGCGAGTGCATCCCCAACGACCTGCAGTTCAGCGCGGCGCAGCCCATGGCCGTGGTCACGGGCCCCAACATGGGCGGCAAGTCCACCTTCCTGCGCACGGCGGCCCTCCTGGTGGTGTTGGCCCAGACCGGTTCCTTCGTGCCCGCGGAGCTCATGCGCTTCGGCCTGGTGGACCGCATCTTCACGCGCATCGGCGCCTCGGACCAGCTGGCCAAGGGCCAGTCCACCTTCATGGTGGAGATGACGGAGACCGCGCGGATCCTCAACCAGGCCACGGCGGCGAGCCTGGTGATCCTCGACGAGATCGGCCGCGGCACCTCCACACGCGACGGCCTGGCCCTGGCGGAAGCCATCGCCGTGTTCCTCCGCGATCTGAAAGGCGGCGCCCCGCGGACGCTCTTCGCCACGCACTACTTCGAGATGACCAAGCTGGCCGACGACAGCCGCGTCCAGAACCTGCACGTGGAGGTCCAGGAGTGGGAGGAGCAGCTGCACTTCCTCCACCGCGTGGCGCCGGGTCCCGCGGACCGCAGCTACGGCATCCAGGTGGCGCGGCTGGCGGGCCTGCCCAAGGCCGTCATCCAGAAAGCCCAGCGCCTGCTGGCCCAGGCGCCGGAAGCGCCGCCCCGGGCGCCCATGCCGAGTCAACCGGCCCTGCCGTTGTTCGATGTGGAACCGGATGCCCTCCGCGGCGAGCTGGAAGCCCTGGACCTCAGCCGCATGACGCCCCTGGAGGCGCTGAACTGGCTGGCGATGAAGCAAAAGGACCGGACATGAGCGCACCGAACCACCCCATCCGCCGGCGGGACCGGGCCCTCGATGAAGCTGAAGCCCTCCGGCTGCTCCAGGAAACGGAATGGGGGGTATTGGCCACGGTGGATGCGGACGGATGGCCCTACGCGGTGCCCGTGAACCACGCCGTGGCGGACGGGGCCCTGATCATCCACTGCGCCACGGTGGGCCACAAGCTCGCCAACCTGGCCGCCAATCCGAAAGTATCGTACTGCGCGGTCGCCCTGGCCGAGACCCTGCCCGCTGAGCTGGCCACCCGCTACGCGAGCGTGGTCGTCTTCGGCGTGGCGCAGCTGCTCGCGGACGAGGCGGAGAAGCGCGCGGCCTTGCGGGTCCTGGGCCTCCGCTTCGCCGCGGAGCATCCCGACGTGGTGGAGCGGGAGATCGACAAGGACCTGTTCCGCACCGCCGTGGTGCGCATCCACATCGAGCGGGCCACGGGGAAGGCGCGGCGGTGAGCGGGCGTACGCGGCCGCAGGCCGGCGGAGCGCCCGTGATCTACTGGCTGGCCCACACCCTGTCGCGCCTCGCCGGTCGCATCTTCTTCCGGCACCGCACCCTGCACCGGGAATTCCTCCCCGAAACCGGGGGTGCGCTGATCGTGGCCAACCATGTGAGCTTCCTGGATCCGGCGGCCGTGGGGGCCGCCTTCCGGAAACCCATCTACTACCTGGCCCGGAAGACGCTCTTCAAGGGGCTCCTGGGCTGGCTGCTCCCGCGGATCCAGGTGCTGCCCGTGGACCTCGGCAAGGGTGATCTCGCCAGCATGAAGCGCATCCTGGGCCTGCTCAAGGGCGGGCACCGGGTGCTCATCTTCCCGGAGGGAACCCGCTCACCCGATGGAACCCTCCAGGAGGCCGAAGCCGGCATAGGCTTCATCATCGCCAAGGGTGAGGTGCCCGTGGTCCCCGTCCGGATTTTCGGGGCCTTCGAGTGCTGGGGCCGGGAGGCCCGATGGCCTAGCCCGGGCCGGATCACCCTCGTGGCCGGGCCACCGGTCGATCTCTCCGCGCTCCCCGCCGAGCTCACCGGCCGCGCCCGCTATCAGGCCTGTGCCGATCTGGTCATGAAGGCGCTTGCGGAGATCCGCATCGAGGCTTGAGTTCCGATCTTCCGCATTCCGGTTTCCCGGGCGTAGACTGCCTCCATGCTCCGACCCCTCAGCAAAACCCGCATCCGCGTGGCCTGGGCCATTGCCCTCGCCGTAGACGCCATCCAGGTGCCAGCGGATCTCTCGGGCCCCGTGGGCTGGTTCCTGGGCGCCGGCCTCGACCTGATCACCATGATCGTCCTGTGGGCCATGCTCGGCTTCCACTGGGCCTTCCTGCCTTCGTTCGTCACAGAGGCCGTCCCCTATCTGAACCTCGCGCCCCTCTGGACCCTGGCCGTGGCCCTCGCCACCCGGGGCCGGGGCGGGGAAGCCCTTCCCCAGCCCGCCACCCCCGAGGCTCCGAAACCGCCCATCAAAATCCTGAATCCTAAGGACTGAATCCTGAGGTCCGATGACCGGCCTCAGTCCACCGCCGCGCCGCGGAATTCGTCCTGCTCGTGCCGGTTCTGCTCTTCCATGAGGAGCAGGCTCAGTTCCTTCTTCAGGGCGTTGAAGCCGGGACTGGCCACGTCGCGGGGGCGGGGCAGGTCCACCCGCAGGTCGCGCTTGATGGTGCCCGGGCGGTAGGTCATCACCACGGTGCGGTCCGCCAGGTAGAGGGCCTCCTCGATGCTGTGGGTGACGAAGAGGATGGTCTTCCTCAGCTCGGTCCAGAGGCGCAGCAGCTCGTCCTGCAGGTTGCGGCGGGTGAGGGCATCCAGGGCGCCGAAGGGCTCGTCCATGAGCATGATGGGCGAATCCAGGGCCAGCACCCGGGCGATGGCCACGCGCTGGCGCATGCCACCGCTGAGATCCTTGGGGTAGCGCTTCCGGAAATCCTGGAGGTGCAGCAGCTCCAGCAGGCTGTCCACCTTGGCCTGGATGGCGCCCTTGGCGGTGCCCTTGATCTGGAGGCCGAAGGCGATGTTCTGCTCCACGGTCATCCAGGGGAAGAGGGCGTATTCCTGGAACACCATGCCGCGGTCGGGGCCGGGGGCGGAGATGGTCGCGCCTTCCACGGTGATGTCGCCAGAGCTGGGCAGGCTGAAGCCCGCCACGGCGTTCAGCAGGGTGGACTTGCCGCAGCCGGAGGGGCCCAGCAGGCAGACGAACTCGCCCTGGGCGATCTCCAGGTCGATGGCCTTGAGGGCGTAGACATCCTGGCCCCCGCTCTGGAAGACCTTGTGGACGCCGTGGATGGAGATGTGGGATCCGGGATTCATGGCCGTCATCCCTGCTCCAGACCGCGATGCCAGCGCAGCAGGCGCGAGCTGAGGCGGCTCATGACCGTATCGATGCCCAGACCCAGGAGGCCGATCGTGAACATGCCGGCGATGATCTTGTCAGACCAGAGGTACTCGCGGGCCTCCAGGATTCGGTAGCCCAGGCCGTTGTTCACGGCGATCATCTCGGAGACGATCACCACGATGAAGGCCGTGCCCATGCCGATGCGGGCGCCGGTGAAGATGTAGGGCGTGGCGGCGGGCAGGATGATGCGGGTGAACTGCGTCATCCGCGAGGCGCCGAGGTTCCGGCCCACGCGCAGGTAGATGCTGTCCACGTTCTGCACGCCGGTCACCGTGTTCATCAGGACGGGGAAGAAGGCCCCGATGCTGATGAGGAATATGGCCGGCGGGTTGCCCAGGCCGAACCACAGGATGGAGAGCGGGATGTAGGCGATGGGCGGGATGGGCCGCAGCACCTGGATGAGCGGGTTGAAGAGCGCGTAGGCCACTTTGCTGTAGCCCATGGCCAGGCCCAGGGGCAGAGCCAGCCCCGTGCCGATGGCGAAGCCCACCAATACACGGTAGAGGCTCCCCATGGCGTCCTGGATCAGCTCGCCGGTGAAGCACCACTTGAGGTACGGGCCCTGGGTGGGATCGAAAGCCTCCAGGGGCCGCAGGTAGGCCCACCACTTGGTGAGCACCTGCATGGGGGAAGGGAGGATGGTGGCGTTCACCCAGCCTTTGGCGGAAAGCAGGTGCCAGAAGGCCAGGGCCGCCAGCGGAACGAGGATGCCGGAGGCGGCGTGTCGGTACGTTTTCATCCCTACTTCACTTTCAGCCGCTTCTTGGCCTCGGTCAGCAGGTCGAGCTTCACCCAGTCGCCGGCCTTGGGCGGGTTGGCCATCTTGCCCACGCCATACTGCTTCATGAGGTCGGTGGTGATCTGCACGTGGTGCACCGTGATGTCATAGCTGAAGGGTGAATTTCCGATGGCGTCCTGGTAGTCCTCGGCGCTGATCTGGCTCTTGAACATCACCTCGCGGACGTACTTCTCCGCGGCCTTGGGTTCGTCGATGAACTTCTTGGTGGCCTCCACGAAACACAGGAGGAAGCGCTGGGCCACGTCGCGGCGTTCCTTGTAGAGCTTCTCCGTGATGACCAGGGCGCGGATGGGCTCGCCGATGGGCGTGTCGTAGGGCTTCAGCAACTCCACGCCGAACTTGCGGTTGATGGCCTGGGAACTGTAAGGCTCGCTCTGGCACATGGCGTCGATGTTCTTCGCCATAAGGGCCTGGTTCAGGTCCGCGAAGGGCATGTACAGCACCAGCACATCCTTGCCGGGCTTGTCGGACCAGGTGAGGCCGGCCTTGGCCAGCTCCGCCAGCAGCAGCACTTCCTGCGCGCCGCCACGGGCCACGCCCACCTTCTTGCCCTTGAGGTCCTTCAGCGACCTGATGCCCGTGGAGGCATTCACCACGATGCGCGCCCCGCCCCGGGCGAAGCCCGCCACCACGTAGATGGGCACGCCCGCGGCGCGGCCCGCGATGGCCGCATCCAGGGCCGCCGCGCTGGCATCGATCTCGCCCGCCACGATCGCCGGATTGATGTCGATGCCCTTCGCGAACATCCGCTCATCGATCTTCAGGTTGTACTTCGGGGCGATCTCCTTCATGTAGGAGACGGCGCCGTAGTGGGCGAACTTCAGGTTGCCGAGACGGACCACGTCCTGGGCGGCCAGACTCAAGGCGGAAAGAGCTAGCAGGAAGGCCAGAGGCTTCATTCGCATGGGGTACTCCGGGGGGTTTGGACCATTCTAGGCCAACGATTCCCGGAGGGGCACCGGTCAATCCTGCCGGCGCCTCGCCACCAGCAGGAACTCCCGCCCCGCGCGGCGCGGATGGCTGAAGGTTGCATCCGCAAGATGGAGGACCTCGAAGCGGGATTCCGCAAGATGGCGCATCTCCGACATGGGAACGGCATGCGGAGGTCCCGGCCGTCCGTTCACATCATGGAAGACCACGGCCATCCAGAGACCGCCAGGCCGGAGGTGGTGCGCGCAGGCATCCACATAGGCTGGCCGCCGCGCTGGATCCATGGCCACGAAGCAGGTGTGGTCGAAGATCGCGTCCCAGGGGCCGAGCCGCGTGCTGAACCAGTCCGCCTGCGACCACGCGACTCGGTCGCCATAGCGTTCCCTGGCGCCCTGGATGGCGAGGGGCGCGAAATCCAGGCCCGTGACCGCGAAACCTCGCGCGTCCAGTTCCACGGCATCGTGGCCATAGCCACAGCCCGGCACCACCAGGTCGCCGCCCGGGCGCAGGCCCAGGGGAAGGGCCAGATCGAGCATTTCGCGCACCAGTGGCGTGGCGCCGTCCATGTCCCAACCGGGGCGGCCCTGGTCTTCGTAGATGCGGTTCCAGTAGTCGGGATGGTCGGTCATGGCATCAGCATGAAGCAAGAGGCGCCGCGAGGAACAGCCCGTCAGAGGCCCTTGGCGATGCGGCCCAGCACACTAGGATCACTCCCGAAGCGGCAGAGGGCTTCGCAGTGGGCTTCAAGGTCGCTGAAAGCGATGAGGGCCGGCTTGTTGGCAAGCTCCCGGAAGATTGGACGGACTAGTTGGGCCCGCACCTCGCCCTCCCGGCCGTCTGGAGCGACGAGGTACATCGGAGGCGCGGAGGCCGGGAGGGAAAGGCTCAGATCCTGGAGGCGCAGAATGCCCGAATAGATCGAAGTGCTCTTCTCCACTTCGAAAGCGCAAACCACCCGGTTGTCCTGGAGCCAGAGCACGTCGATGAGTTCCACAGTGGCGAGGACCTCCGGGGCCAGACCCAAGGGCGGGAGGACGGAAAGGCTCCGTTCGCCGAGTCTGCCCCCGCCGTGGCAGTCCGGGGCTTGGCGGTCGTTCCGGGCCACCCACACCTGACAACCGAGGGCCTTTCCGACTTTCATGAGATGGGCCTGCATCCGAGCGTGCTGGCTGGACTCAAGGAGGTCGGCCAGAACCTCCTGGTGGCGTTTCTCCAGGGTCTTCTGGAGCTTCTTCTCCTCGAAGGCCAACGCCACTTCCACGTTCCCGTTCATGGCGATCTTTCCGATGCCGAGATCGAAGAGGAAGCCCGAGACGGCGCCGAGGTCCCGCGAGAAGTGGCCCGGGAACCGGCCATTGAGGTCGAGGATCCCCTCTCGCATGGCCAGGTAGTCCCGCCAGGAGCCCAGCTTCAACTTCGCACCCGCGAGGGCGTTGAAGCCCTGGAGGATGGCGGTGTTGAAGGCCGGGAACACGGTGGGGTGGAGGAAATACAGGAGGTTTGCCGCTGCGGGTCCCATGCCCTTGATCCGCAGGGCATCCAGGCGGTGGATCGCCGCCAGCACCTGGTCCTCGCGAGTGGCCTTCAGGGCTTCGTCCAGGAATCGGGCGAATCCCAGCTGGTTCTCGCGATGCTCGTAGATGTCCGGGATCCGGAGCTTGGGTTTCCAGTAGAAGGCGTGGGCCGCACCCTGGAAGACCTGCTTCTGCTCGGCGATGGCGGTCATCACCACTTCGAGGCTGGAGCCGCGGTAGTCCCTCGGGAACCTCTCCTGGAAGATGTCGTCGACCACAACCTGGATTCCCCGCCGGATGGTCCGGAAGGCCTTGAGGCGTTCCTCACCCAGGAACCATGTGTGGTAGACCGACTCGGGATCACCGCAGTAGCGCTGAACCAGGGTCTGGAGCTCCGGCGAAGGGTTCGCGTTGCTTGGTTCCATGGGCTTCCTCGCATGCGGCCGATGGATCCCGACCGGGCCTGACGTGGATCGTCTTTTTTGTCAGCATAGACTGACGGAGGGCCAGGGTCATACCTTCCCATGGCGCAGCGGGCCAGTCATGGCAGCTGGATCTCGTCCGCCCCCACAAACGCGGCTAGCCGCTCCAGCGCCTCGTCCAGACCGCGTTTCCGGGCCTTCGTGGCCTTGACACCGGGTTCCCACCAGAGGCCCTTGAGCTCCAGGAGGCCGCGGTCGCGGTGGAGCTTGGGATCGAGGCGGCCCACCAGGCGGTAGCCTTCGAGGATGGGCAGGACGAAGTAGCCGTACTGGCGCTTGGGTTCAGGGACGAAGGCTTCGAAGCGGTAGTCGAAACCGAAGCGGCGGAGGGCCCGGGCGCGGTCGCGGAGGATGGGGTCGAAGGGGCAGAGCAGGCGGGTGCGTTCCGGCGGTTCCGGCAGCTTGGCGAGCCTGGCCTCCCAGTCCGCCAGAGCGTAGGCGGGGCGGACTTCGCCATCGGCGCCCTCCACCTGGACGGAGACGAGGCGGCCCGTCTTCGCTGCGGCTTCGCACCAGCTCCTGGCTTCGGCGCCTTCGAGCACGGCCCAGAACTCCGCCAGCTCCTTGGGGGTGAAGATCCCCAATCGCTCCGCAGCCGTGGCGCAGGCCCACTCCAGATGCTCGGCGGGACCGGGACAGGGCCGCTCGTGGTGATCCGGCAGCACGCGTTCCGTGAGATCGTAGACCTTCTGGAAGCCCTCGCGGCGTGGGATCATCAGCTCTCCGCTGCGCCACAGGAAATCCAGGGCGGCCTTCTGGGGTTTCCAACCCCACCAGGGGCCGCGCTTTTCGGGGTGTTCGAAGTCCGAGGATTTCAGCGGTCCCTCGTGCTCGATGCGGGCTTTCACGTCCTTCACCACGCGGGCGCCATCCGTGCCGCGGAAGTGGTGCTGCCACCAGGCGTGGTCTTGGATGCTCGTCCGGTCCCGCTCGAAGCGGGGCTTCCACTGCGGGAACCAGGCCGTGGGGATCACCGAGGCGTCGTGGGTCCAGTGCTCGAAGAGGCTGGCTTTAGCCTCGACGAGTTTCCGCAGCTGCTCGGGCTGGTAGCCGTCCAGGCGGCTGAAGAGCGTGAGATCGTGCGCTCTCGCCACCACGTTGATGGTGTCCACCTGCACGAAGCCCAGGCGCTCGATGAGCGCCTGCAGCGAGGCCGTGGTGGCCCGGCGCGTGGGGTCGTCCAGCAGACCCTGCGCCCCGAGGAAGAGGCGCTGGGCGGCGGAGGCGGAGATGGTCGGTATCACAGAGAAATCCTGAAAGAAATCAATCCACAGATTGCACAGATTACACAGGCAAGGGCTGGTTTCTGAATCTGTGTGAATCTGTGAAATCCGTGGATCGGAGCCTTCAGATTGTTGCGGCCAGTTCGGCGCCCTGCCGGATGGCGCGCTGGGCATCGAGTTCGGTGGCGAGGTCGGCGCCGCCGATGAGGTGCACGGAGAGGCCCTGGGCCTGGAGGGGTTCCACGAGGCTGCGTTCGGATTCCTGTCCCGCGCAGAGGATGACGCTGTCCACGGCCAGGCATTTCGAGCCGGCATCCTTGCCGTCGCGGAGCCAGAGGCCCGCATCGTCGACGCGTTCGTAGTGGACGCCGCCCTGCATCTTCACCTTCATGGCCTTGAGGCCGGCGCGGTGGATCCAGCCCGTGGTCTTGCCCAGGCCGGCGCCCATGCGGTCGGTCTTGCGTTGGAGCAGGAAGACCTGCCGCGCGGGCTCCGGCGGTTGGGGCGCGGCCAGCAGGCCGCCCCGGTGGGTGTGCGCGCCATCCACGCCCCATTCGGCGAGGTAGCGGCCACGGTCCGGTGCGTGGTCCGGCTGCACCAGGAACTCCGCCACATCGAAGCCGATGCCCCCGGCGCCGATGATGGCAACGGTCTTCCCGGCCACCTTCCGGCCCGACAGCAGATCGGGATAGCTGATGACCTTGGGATGATCCACCCCCGGAAAGTGGGGTGTGCGGGGCCGGACACCCGAGGCGAGGACGACCTCCTGGAAGCCGGCGAGCAGCTCCGCGGTGGCCCGCTCGCCCAGGCGCACGGTGACGCCCGCGGTGGCCAGGCGGCGCCCGAAGTACCGCAGCATCTCGTAGAACTCCTCCTTGCCCGGCACCCGCTTGGCCAGGTTGAGCTGGCCGCCCAGTTCCGCCTGGGCCTCGAAGAGGGTGACCAGGTGGCCCCGCTCCGCCGCATGGCAGGCGAAGCTCAGGCCCGCCGCCCCGCCCCCCACCACGGCGATGCGCTTGGGCGCGATGGCAGGTTCGAACACGAGCTCCGTTTCGTAGCAGGCACGGGGGTTCACCAGGCAGGTGGCGCGCTTGTTCTGGAAGACGTGATCCAGGCAGGCCTGGTTGCAGGCGATGCAGGTGTTGATGTCCTCGGCGCGATCCTCGGCGGCCTTCTGCACGAAGTCCGCGTCCGCCAGCAGAGGCCGGGCCATGCTCACCATGTCCGCGCAGCCCCCCGCCAGGATCTCCTCGGCCACCTCGGGCGTGTTGATGCGGTTGGTGGTGACCAGGGGGATGCCCACTGCGCCCTTGAGCTTCTTCGTCACCCAGGCGTAGGCGCCCCGCGGCACCATGGCGCCGATGGTGGGCACGCGGGCCTCGTGCCAGCCGATGCCCGTGTTGAGGATTGTCGCGCCTGCGGCCTCCACGGCCTTCGCCAGCTGCACGACCTCTTGCCAGGTGCTGCCCTCCGGCACCAGGTCCAGCATGGAGAGGCGGAAGATGACGATGAAGTTGGCGCCCACGGCCGCCCGCACGGCCTTCACCACCTCCACGGGGAAGCGCATGCGGTTTTCGTAGGATCCGCCCCAGGCGTCCGTGCGGCGGTTGGTGCGGGCCGCGATGAACTCGTTGATGAGGTAGCCCTCGCTGCCCATGATCTCCACGCCGTCGTAGCCGGCCTTCTGCGCCAGGGCCGCGCAGTGGGCGTAGTCGCGGATGGTGGCCCGGATGCCGCGCTCGGAAAGGGCCCGGGGCTTGAAGGGGGTGATGGGACTCTTCACGGCGGAGGGCGCCACGCTGAGGGGGTGGTAGCTGTAGCGGCCCCCGTGCAGGATCTGGAGCGCGATCTTGCCACCCGCGGCATGCACTGCCTCGGTCACCTGGCGGTGCTTTCCCACCTGCCAGGGCCAGGAGAGCTGGGAGCCGAACGGTGCGAGCCGGCCCCGCAGGTTCGGCGCGATGCCACCCGTGACGATGAGGCCCACGCCGCCCTTGGCGCGCTCGGCATAGAAGGCCGCCAGCTTGGCGAAGCCGCCCTTGGCCTCCTCCAGGTTCGTGTGCATGGAGCCCATCAGCACGCGGTTGCGCAGCGTGGTGAAACCGAGGTCGAGGGGGGCCAGCAGGCGGGGGTACGGCATGGAAGCTCCGGGGCTGGAGGCAGTGTACGGTGAGTCGGGACTCCGTGTTCTGCGGCGGCTTCACCACAGGGTGTCTCTTGCCTGGCCGGGTTTTCCCTGGGCCCGTTGCGCTGCCATTGGCTCTCCACTCGAGTCTTATTCGCCATCTTGACCCGCTTTGAAGTGGGCCTTCCAATGGTGGACCACTGCTCCATCAACCCACCTTGATTGGTAAGTCCCTGGCCATGCCGTACTCACCCTTTCCCGTTCCTCGCCTCCTCCCTTCCACAAGCGCGGCAGGGACCTGCGCCTTCCCCGCTCAGGAGCGCCCATGAGCAACCTCCGGGGACTCCTCGAAAGCATCAGCATCACGGACGTGGTGCAGATGCTTCATTTGAACAAGAAGACCGGCCAGCTGCTCATGCAGAACGGCCGCTTCCGGGGCGTCATCTACGTGAGCGGCGGGGCGGTGGTGCACGCCGAGACCGGCCGGACCACCGGCGAATCCGCGGCCTTCGAACTCCTGGCCTGGGAGCGGGGCGAGTTCGAATTCCAGGCGAGCCCGGTCAAGCCCGTGGGGAGCATCCGGCGGAGCGTGCCCGACCTGCTCATGGAGTCGGCCCGCACCCTGGACACCCGCCGCCGCCTGGGAGCCTACTTCCCCTCCCTGGATGCGGTGCCCTGGACCTACCTTCCTGAACCGGCCCTCACGGCGGGCCTGCGGCTTTCCGCTGATGCGTTGAAGGCCATCCCGCACTTCGATGGCTACCAGGATTTCCATCAGATCATGGCCTCCACGCAGCTGAATGAGACAGCGGTCATGGAAGCCGCCTTCGCCCTGCTGGAGGCCGAGCGCCTCCAGGTCTTCGAACCCGCCGTCCACCTGGCGGTGGAAACCATGAAGACCGGCCTCTTCAAGAAGGGGGACCACGTGGAGCTGAGTGTCATCCACGAGTCCCGCTGGCGGGGCCTGCAACCCTACAGCCACGGTTTCATCACCCAGGTGCGGATCCAGTGGCACGGCGGTGTTGCCCACGAGGCGGCGCGCTTCGTCCCGGGCCTGGCCGATAGCCTGATGGCCGCGCCCGCAACCCTCCTGCAGAGCTGGGGCATCGGCCCCTCCGAATCCGTGGTGGTGCGGCCCGCCCCCTAACGTCATTCCCCGGAGCCAGACATGGTCCAAACCATTGCCGACTTGTTCTACCAGGCCTGCGCCTTCCAGTCCCCGGATGCCCTGGCCTACCGGAAAGGCGGCGTCTATGTGCCCATTTCCCACCAGGAGCTGCAGGCCCGGGTGGAGCGTCTGGCCCTGGCCCTGGAAGCGCGCGGCCTGAAGGCGGGCGAGCCCGTGGCCCTGATCTGCGAGAACCGGCCCGAGTGGGCCATCGTGGACTACGCCTGCGCTGTCTCCGGCCTGCCTTCCGTCCCGCTCTACCCTACCCTGAACGCGCCGCAGAGCGCCTTCATCCTCCGGCATTCGGAGGCCCGCATCGTCTTCTGCTCCACCGCCGACCAAGCCCGGAAGGCCCTCACCGCCAAGGGGCCGGACTCCGCCCTGACTTGGGTGGTGCAGATGGACGGCATTCCCGCCGATCCCTCCGTGATCCCCTTCTCCACCCTCCTGGCCGAAGGCGGGGCCCTGGAGGCTCGGCGCCCCGAGGTGCGGGTCTGGGCCCGCCAGCGGAAGGCGGAGGACCTGCTGACGCTCATCTACACCTCGGGCACCACCGGCGATCCCAAGGGCGCCATGCTCACCCACGGGAACCTGGTGTCCAACGTGGAGCGCACCCTCCAGCTGCTGCAGCTCCAGAAGGGCGACCGCTGCCTGTCCTTCCTGCCCCTCTCCCACATCCTGGAGCGGATGGCGGGCCACTACTCGACCATGCGCATCGGCGCCAGCATCTACTACGCGGAAAGCATCGCCACCGTGGGCGATGACCTCCAGGCCACCAAGCCGACGATCATCATCAGCGTGCCCCGCATCTACGAGAAGATCTACGCGCGGGTCCGGGAGGGCGTGGCCTCCAGCAGCATCGTGAAGCGGTTCATCTTCCACTGGGCCATGTGGGCCGGGGACATGTCCGTGCCCTACCTGTACGAGAAGCAGAAGATCCCCCTCTGGATCCAGTTCCAGCTCTGGTGGAGCCGCCACCTGGTCTTCCACAAGATCCTGGCCAAGACCGGCGGGAACATCCGCTTCGCCATCAGCGGCGGCGCGCCCCTGGCGCCCAAGGTCATGGGCTTCTTCTGGGCCATCGGCCTGCCCATCACGGAAGGCTACGGCCTCACCGAGACCAGCCCCGTGATCTCCTTCAACCGGTTCGGCGAGGTGGTGCCCGGCAAGGTGGGGCGCCCCATCTATGACACCTGGGAGGGCAAGCCCTATGTGAAGATCGCGGAAGATGGCGAGATCCTCGTCCAGGGCCCCAACGTGATGAAGGGCTACTGGAAGAATCCCGAGGGCACGGCGGAGTCGTTCGATGCGGACGGCTACTTCCGCACGGGCGACATCGGGGAGCTCAGCGCCCGGGGCCTCCTCAAGATCACGGACCGCAAGAAGGAGATCATCGTCACCAGCGGCGGCAAGAAGATCGCCCCCCAGCCCATCGAGGAGCTGCTCAAGACGGACAAGTTCATCACCCAGGCGGTCCTGCTGGGCGACAAGCGCAACTTCATCTCGGCCCTGGTCATCCCCAACTTCGACAGCCTGCATCGCTGGGCCCATCAGAAAAAGGTCCCCTTCTCGAACAACCGCGATCTGGTGGCCCGCCCCGAGGTGCACCAGCTGATGATGGAGCGCGTGGAATCGGTCAACCAGCAGCTCTCCAACTTCGAGCGCGTCAAGAAGGTCGCCATCCTCGACCACGAATTGAGCCTGGAGACCGGCCAGCTGACCCCCAGCCTCAAGGTGAAGCGCCGGGTGGTGAACGAGATGTACGCCACCCTCATCGAGTCGCTCTACAAGGGAGCCTGATCCCGGGTCCGGCGGTAGTGCCGCCGGGCCTTCTCCCGGTTGCCGCAGCTGGCCATGGAGCACCAGCGCCGGGAGCGCCCGCGGCTGTGGTCCAGGAACAGCCAGGTGCACTCGGTCCCCCCGCACTCGCGGACTGGGGCCGAGGGTTCGCGGGTCAGCAGCTCCGCCGCGGCCCGGGCGATGGACCAGAGGGGCCGGGTCAGAGCGTCCCCATCGCGCCTCCAGCCCCAGGCTAGCGAAGCCCCCCGCGGGTCTAGGCGGAGGTTCGGCAGGACCTCGCCGAGGGCTTCGTTGAGGCCTTCCAGATCCCGGTCCGGGACCGCCCGCCCATGGGCCTGGGCCGAAAAGATGCCGTACAGCGCCTCACGCAGGCTCCGGGCGGCGCGGGTCGCCGCCGAGGCCGCCCGCTCGTCGGCCTGAGCCCGCCGCTCCAGCCTGTCCACCTCCGCCGGGTCCAACAGGCGGGCCTGGCGGGCGAAGGCCAGCAACTGGGCATAAGCTTCCAGCCCGTCCGTGTCTGGCCGGCCACGATCACCCCAGGTGTTGACGTAATCCAGACAGAGATCCCCTGAAGCTTGTCACGCAGCGCGGCAACATCGACTATGGCGGGGCCAGCTGGGTCATCATCCGGTACGGCCATTTCTACGAGCTGGTCGTCCCGGTTTCGAGAGGCCATCTGTCCATCGGAATCGAGCTGTCCGGCCATCCCCTGGCCATTGCCGGGCAGGTTCTCGGCGTCGCTGAACAGGCGCTCTAAGAGTGCCTAACAAAACTCCCACGGGGCCGCGCGAGGGCCGCCGGGCGAGCGAGGCGAGGAACGCGAGGGAGGCTCCGGCTCCACGAGCCTCAGGCGAGTGGGAGGCATGCAAAGCGTGCCGTCAGACGGAGGGCGTAGCGGCATCGCCCTCCACCTGACAGGCCCTGCCCCGCAGGGCCCTCCCGCTCGCAAGCTCGCGGAGGTGGAGCCTCCCCGCCGGCCCTCGCCCGGAGGGAGAAAGCCAGGTGGGCGCCCCGCGGCGTCAGGGCCCTTGAACGATGTCCCGCATCGCCCTGCGGGCCCTTCCTTGCGGTGCATCCCACCTGGCCTTCTCGCGGCCTCGTCGGGGTTTAGTTAGGCACTCTAACTGGCGGTATGAACCCTCCCTCACCCCGGGAGGCCGCCTCGGGACTCAGGGCTCTTCGGTCTTCTCCACTACGATCACCATGCGGGTGACCACGGCCGCCAGGGCGCCCACAGCCGCGAAGACCGGCAGCAGCGCGGCGCCCACCAGGCCCAGGGTGAGCGGGATCTCGATGAACGTCTTCCCCTCTTCGTTTTTCAGGATGATCCGCCGGATGTTGCCCTGGTGGATGAGCTCTTTGATCTTGTCGAGCACCTTGCCGCCGTCGAGCCTGATCTCTTCGGTGCGGGTGCGGTTCTGAGTATCGGTGGTCATCGCGCTCTCCTTTCTGGGGGCCCCAGGTTGATTCCTTTTGGAAAGATCTTTCAGCCACCGATTACAGTGATTTCAGCGATGCTCTGCGACGAGGCAGCATGGGCGGAGCCGGGGGCGCCGCCGCCGTGCGTTTCGGGAGCGCGGCAACGGCGCCCCCGGCTCCCTTCCGGCGAGGCCGGAAGCCGCCTCCGGCGGGCGGGCGCGGGAGACTCGCGGCGCGTAATCACCGTCATCACTGAAATCGGTGGCAAAAAAACATTTGATCCCTTCATCCCGGCACCTCTATGCGCGGACCAGCAGGTGGCGGGCCAGCCAGCCTTCGCCGGCCGGCAGCAGGGCCGGGGCCTCGGAGCCCTCGGCGCCCACCAGGGCCTTCAGCAGGTGCAGCTCGGCCACGGAGAGCAGCAGGTAGAGCAGGGTGGTGTAGGCGCGCCGGGTGGCCAGGACCTCGAAAAAGCCGGGATGGGGCGGGGGCAGCAGGGGCATGGAACCTCCATGGATGTTCCAATCTACGGATCGAGCGGGCCCCCCGGAGGGGGAAACCGGCGAACGGAGGGCCTGGGCCGGCGAAGGAGCGCCACCGGACTTTCAGCCCAAGTCGGGCACGCGCCAGAGGGGCAGCTCGTCGCCCACCGAGGGCATGGGCAGCAGGCCGTTCTCCACGGCGCCGTCGTCGCTTTCCGCCTCGCAGAGGTAGGCGGCGATGGCGCCCAGCGGCTGATCCGTGGGCACGAGGGACCAGCCCGTCGGTGGACGCCGGGGGCCCCGCCGCCAGGACACGGACAGCTCGCCCACGGCGGCGGCCTCGAGGATGGCCCGGCCCCCTTCCGATTCCAGGGCCTCCACCACGGGCACCTCCACCTCGAAGGCACCGAGGGCCTCCTGCAGGGTGAGGCCATGGAGGCGCAGGTGGGCTGCGACGGAGGGTGGCACCAGGTAGGCCGCCGGGCGCTCCACCACCTTGGTGCCCACGAAGCGGCCGAGGTGGGGCAGGGTCACGGTCGAGGGCGCGCCCTCCAGGGTGCGGGGCGTGCGCGTGAGGATCTCCACGGGTTGGTCAAAGGTCTTCAGGTCGTAGCGCACGGCGATGTGCCCGCGGGGCGTGCGGCTCGCCGCCACGGTCTGCACCACCTCGTCCCGATGGGCGGCCACGTACTTGAGGGTCTCCAGCATGAAGGCGTAGGCCGTGCGGACGCGCTCCGCGAAGGAGATGTACGAGTAGCACTCCAGCAGCAGGTCCATGCGGCTGGTGAGGCCCCGGTAGTTGCTGCCGAAGCGCGGGTGGTGCGGGTAGGTCATCCAGCCTTCCCGCACGGGTGCGCCGGGCTCGGCGTCCCGGTCCGCGTCCAGGGCCCGCTCGTCCTCCACGAAGTTGCCGTACCAGCCCGCGTCCAGGCCGTGGTTGGCCTTCAGGGCCGCGGTGACGGGGGGCAGCAGCCGGTTCCGCATGTACTCGATGGGCTCGCTCCGGCCGCTCTCCACCGTGTGGGGGATGTCGTAGGTCATGGAGAAGCGGTGCACCGAGCCGTTGGTGGCGTGGTTGTCGATGGTCAGGTCCGCGGCCCAGGGCTGGCACACGCGGGTCTGGAGCAGACGCATCTCCGCGCCTTTGTACCGCAGGTAGTCGCGGTTCAGGTTGATCTTGGCGGCGTTCACGCGGGTGCCCACGCCGCTGTCCGGGCCCAGCTGGCCCGTGAGCTTGGGCAGGTGCAGCTTGCGGTTGCCGGGGTCGATGGCGTCGTTGCCATCAGGATTGAAGAGGGGCACCACCACCAGGGTGAGGTCCGAGAGGATCTGGCCCGCGTCCAGCCCCGGTTTCCCGTCGAGCAGGTCGCGCACCAGCATGAGGCAGCCCTCCTTGCCCTCCACCTCGCCGGCGTGGATGCCGCTGATGACCAGCACCACGGGCCGGCCCAGGCTGCGGGCCTCCCCGGGGGTCGTCACACCGTGCGCCGACAGCACCAGCAGGGGCAGCTCCCGGCCCTGGGGGCTCATGCCGAAGGAGGTGACGTGCAGGCGCTTGTCGCCCTTGGCCGCAAGGCCGGCGATGAAGGCCATCACGTCCGCGTGGCGGCTGGTCTCCTCGTAGCGGGTGGCTTCGGCGCGGGTGAGCAGGGGCATGGCTTCTCCTTCCGGATGGGATTCACAGGCTCCGCTTCAGCACTTCCAGGCCCATGTGGGACACGCGGTAGCGCCCGATGGCCCGTTCGCGGATGAGGTCGTGGCGCTCCAGGTAGGCCAGGTCTGCGTCCGTGGCGCCCGCCTTGATCAGGTGGTCCCGGGGCACGTCGGGATGCTTGGCCACCACCTGGAGCAGGGTGAGCTGGCGGGAAGAGATGGGGTCGGTCACGGAGGCTCCTAGCCGCTGTTCTGCCGGCGGTAGCTGGCGCGGTGAAGATCGCTGATCTGCACGGTGAGATTCAGCCGCATGCCCTCGGCGCTGCGGGGGAAGGCCCTGGCGAGGACCGCCATCAGGACCTCGCTGAGCTGGGCCTTCACGTCATCCGTCCGTCCCGCCAGGAGCTGCACGTCCAGAGTCACGAAAGCCCGGTCCGGGGCCCCATCCGCGACGAGGAAGGTGGCGTGGCGGATCACGCGGCTCTTGAGGTCCGCCTCCTTGAAGAGCCCCGTGGCCACCAGGGTTCCGTGGATCTCCCGCAGCAAGCCCGTCCAGTCCGGCTGGTCCAGGAGGTTGTCCGAGGTTTCGAGGATGCAGTGGGGCATGGCAGGTCCGGGGCTCCAGAGGCAGGTACCGGATGCTACCGCCGATGGTCCGGCCTGCGCTGGATCCGTTTCGATCCGGCCTTGTCCCAGTAGCTGGTCTCCTCCGCGAAGCAGATGTTCTCCAGGTCCGTCACGCGCTCCTGCAGACAGGCCTGGGCGTCCGCGATGGCCTGGTTGTAGATGGCCGGGCCGAGCTCCTTGAGGCAGAAGTTGATGAAGTTACCCGCCCCGAGTTCACCCAGGCTTTCGCCGTACTCCTCGGCCACGAAGCGCTGGATGGCGCCGTGCAGGCGCTTCTCGGTGTCGGGGGAGAGCTTGATGTCCATGGGCGGCCCTATGCCGGTCGGCGGCCGGGCAAGTGTACAGTGGGGGACTTGCCGGGAGGTCCCATGCCGTCGAATGCCCGCCTGGACGCCGACGGCCGCCTCCTCTTCGTGACCCGCGCGGCGCGGATGTTCTCGTACGGCTTCCTGTCCGTGGTGCTGGTGCTCTACCTGGCGGGCCTGGGCTTCAGCGAGGGGCGCATCGGGCTGCTGCTCACGCTGACCCTGGTGGGCGACACGCTCATCTCGCTCTGGATCACCCTCCACGCCGATCGCCTGGGCCGGAAGAAGATGCTGATGCTGGGCGCGGCCCTCATGATGGCCGCGGGCATCCCCTTCGCCCTCAGCGGCGATTTCACCGTGCTGGTGCTGGCGGCCACCTTCGGCGTCATCAGCCCCTCGGGCAACGAGGTGGGGCCCTTCCTGGCCATCGAGCAGGCCGCCCTCTCCCAGGTGCTGCCCGAAGCCCGCCGCACGGGTGTCTTCGCCTGGTACAACCTGACGGGCTCCTTCGCCACCGCCCTCGGCGCCCTGGCCGGGGGGTGGTCCGCCCAGGCCCTCCAGGCCGCCGGCCATTCCCCCGTGGCCAGCTACCGGGTGCTGGTCTTCGCCTACGCCGCCGTGGGCCTGCTCCTCGCGGGGCTGTTCACGCGCATGTCGCCCGCCGTGGAGGCGCCGCCCGCGCCCGCCCACGCGAGCCGCTGGGGCCTGCACACTTCCAGGGGCGTGGTGCTGCGGCTGTCGGCGCTGTTCTCGCTGGACGCCTTCGCCGGGGGCTTCGTCATCCAGAGCATCGTGGCCTACTGGTTCCATGTGAAGTTCGGCGTGGCGCCGGGGGCCCTGGGTTCGATCTTCTTCGCGGCCAACATCCTGGCGGGGCTCTCCAGCCTCTACGCGGTGAAGCTGGCGGCGAAGATCGGGCTCATCCGCACCATGGTGTTCACCCACATCCCCTCGAACGTGCTGCTGATCCTGGTGCCCCTCATGCCGAACCTGCCGCTGGCCGTGGCCCTGCTGCTGCTGCGCTTCAGCATCTCCCAGATGGATGTGCCCACCCGCCAGGCCTACACCATGGCCGTGGTGGCCCCGGACGAGCGCTCTGCCGCCGCTGGCGTGACCGGCATCGCCCGCACCACCGGCGCCGCCATTTCGCCCGTGCTGGCCGGGCCCATGCTGGCCGTGCCCGCCCTGGCCGGGGCGCCCTTCCTCATCGCCGGAGGGCTGAAAATCCTCTACGACCTGCTGCTGTACCGGAGCTTCCGATCGTCGGAAGTCGGCAAATCGGGCGGGGCTTGAACTAGGGTCTGTATTCGAAGTGGGGTGTGGCCGCGCAAGGGGCGCCGCCCAAGCGAGGCAAAGAAAGCGACGAAGGCGATAGCGGCACTATCGACGAGGAGCTTGACGCAGCATCGCGCCGGGCGCCGCCCCTTGCCGGTTCCGCCCTCTGCTCGGCGATCCGCCGAGCAGGAGCAGGCCCCAGGCGGGGCCTGCGATAGGGAGAGGGGGACGTCGCCCAGCCGCACCCCTGGCTGCGTTGGCGACCTCGAACGATGTCCCGCATCGCCCTTCGGTCACCGCCTGGCCATACGCGCGGCTGGCCGCCGTCGCGGCTCGCATCCACTTTGAAAACAGACCCTAGACATGGACTGTCCATCGGATCGGGGAAGACTGAGTGTTGCCCTTCCCTGGAGGCCCCGTGGCCGCGCTCATCCTGGACTACTTCGGCGACTGGAGGACCCGCCCCCTCACCTGTCCCAGCTGTGGCTGGACGGGCACCTTCGAGGAGGGCTGGACCGAGCTCTATGATGCCTTGCAGGACTGCCAGTGCCCCGGGGAGCATGGCCTGGCGGACCGGCCCATGCTGGCCGTGCTGCCCTACCCGACGCTGGAGCAGTGGCAGGCGCACGCCGCGCAGTTGTCCCCCGGGGAGCGGACCTACCTCGGCCAGATCGAGAGCGGCCGCGAACGCTTCAACCGCCTGAAGCTGCGATTGGCGAGCCAGCTGCCCGACCTGCCGGAGCCCAGGCTGGACCTCGCCTGGGACCAGGAGGGCGAGGAGCTGGTGATCCGCCTGGGGACCCGCGAGGTCTGGCGCGAGCCGGTCCGCTACGAAGCCCTGTGGCGCTACGAGCAGATCCTGGCCCTGCTCCAGGCCAAGTACGGCTCCCGCCTGCGCGACCTTGCCCCCACCCCCGCCAGCGAGTACCACCTCTACGGCGACAAGACCGCCCACCCCGCGGTGATCGAGCGCCTCCGGGGCCAGCTCCGCCGGGCCTGGGCCGCCACCAACCTTCAGGCCAAGGATTAGATACCATCATGTTTATTATTGTATTAAATAGATTAAACTATCGTGTTACAACATAAAAATTACTAGGTGCGGACAATGAGTGTGGACTACCCTCGGGTCCGCCCTCTGGAGGTGGGCTTCCATGCAGCAGTCCCTCTTCTCCTCTTCCCTGTGCTTCCGGCTGGCCTTCCTCGCGGCCCCGGCCCTGCTGGCCCAGAGTGGCCCCATGCCGCCGCCGCCCCTCATGATGTTCTACCGCGAGGAGGTCAAGCCCGGCCACGGCGCGGCCCACGCGGCCACGGAGTCAGCCTGGGGCCGCGTGCTCGCCAAGGGCAAGTCCGCGGACCACTACCTGGGCATGACCTCGTTGACGGGGCCCTCCGAGGCCTGGTTCATCATGGGCTACAGGTCGTACGCCGATTGGGAAGCCAAGCAGAACGAGATGGACAACAACCCTGCCCTGAAGAAGGAGATCGATGCGGTCTCGCTGCAGGACGGCGACCACCTGACCAGCACCCGGAGCTTCCTTGGGACCTACCGCAAGGACCTGAGCTACGGGCCGCCCGTGGAGATCGGCAAGATGCGGTACTTCCGGATCCGCACCTTCCGGGTCAAGCAGGGCATGGGCAAGGCCTTCGAGGACGGGGTGAAGATGGCCCTCGCCGCCTACGAGAAGAGCCAGTTCCCGGCCTCCTTCGCGTTTTACGAGGTGGAGGCGGGCACCTGGTCGCCCACCTACGTGGTGCTGCGGCCCATGAAGTCCCTGGCGGACATGGACGCCATGGATACCGCCAACAAGGCTTTCCTGGAGGCCCTGGGCGAGGAGGGCCGCAAAGCCATGCAGAAGACCTTCACGGATACGGTCAACGGCGTGGAGAACCAGCTCTTCGCCTTCAACGCCAAGCTGAGCTACCCCGCGCCCTTCGTGGTCGCCAGCGACCCCGCCTTCTGGACCCCCAAGCCCCCGAAGGGACCTGCGAAGTAGCAGCCGGCGCAGGGTAGGCTTTGGGTCCACAGATTCCACAGATCCACACAGATCAGAACAGGCGGGCCCATGCATATGGAGCCGACACGCGTCGTTGAAAATCTGTGAAATCTGTGGATTCAGTCTTCATCCGTGTTCATCCGTGGCGGATCTTCCTTTTTCTTCGTCTCCGGCTTGGCGAAGCGCTGGGCCCGCAGGTGGAAGTCGTCGGTGAAGGTGCGGCGCACGGGCGGGGGCGGGGCGGCGTCGGCCACCTGCTTCGCCTTGCGCACGCGCCAGAGGCCCCAGGCGGCGGGCAGCAGCAGGAGCGCCGGATACTCCAGCAGCACGCGCAGGAGCGTCAGGCGGAACTGGGTGGGGCGCAGGCCATCCGCGTACCAGGCATCGAGGATCCACACCTCGTCGTCCGGGCGCAGCTCCTCCGCCTCGGCCTTGGCCAGGCGCAGCACCCGTTCGGCGCCACCGTGCTTCACCGTGACGAAGTCCGTGATCTGGCTGTCCGCATCCCGGTCCACGCTGCGCACCTGGACGTAGGCGGCCCCCGGCCGCTGCAGGTGGCAGAAGGGATTCAGGGCCAGCAGGAAGACCTGCACCAGCAGGATCCACAGCACCGCGCCCACCAGGGCCCAGAGCCCGATGAGGACGGACCAGCGGAACGCGGGGCGGGCGAGGGGCGGCATGGGGGGAGTATCCCAGGAAAGGTCTTGGACAGGCCTCCCATAGAGATCCACCGGCAACGATATGGGTGTACATAACTTGTCCTGATGACCGTGGTTATTCTGGTCAGATAGACCACATCGCTTCGCACCCATCCTTGCCCCAAATGCAGTCGCTTAGTGCCTGTCCGAATCCCGGAGGTGCCATGAACCAGGAGAATCTTTACCTCTCTCTTAGGGTCGAAAAGGCAGAATTTTTTTTGGACCATGAAGATCCCGACGGCTTTCTGCACCCAATCCAGGGCGAAATCCTGGGGTACGACGAGGCTGACCGTCAGCGGAAACTGGGACGCTTCCGAGTGTTCCAAGTGGACCTTGACGGCGGGCTCGAGGCCGGGTTTGGCCCTCTGGATGTGTTGGATGGCCGGCAGGAAACCTCTGTCTTCATACCTCTGTTCAGCGCCCGCGGGGCAGGCTTCTCCACTACCGTTATGCGGCTTTGCCACAATGACTTGCTTTATCAAAACCTTTTGGTGATTGACCGGGTGGAAATCCTGCCGCGGTACAGGGGGCAGGGCCTCGGGGCGCAGGTGGTGAAGGGACTGATCTGGAAGTTCAGGCAGGGAGCGGGGCTGGCGGTGCTCAAGGCCTTTCCTCTGCAGTTTGAGTACCTGCACGAGCATCCAGGTGCCAAGGTTGAACAGTGGCGACGAAAAATGGGCCTGGATGGGCTCCCCAAGGATGAAGCGAAGGCCACCCGGTCACTGAAGGCCTTTTATGCGAGCTTGGGCTTCATGGCCCTTCCCCGGACATCCCTGATGATCGCCAACCTTGCCTGGAAGCTGCCGTGAGTGAGGCCTACAGTGATTTTCTGGTGTTCGTGGATGAGAGTGGCGATCACAGCCTGGAATCCGTCAACCCCGAGTTTCCTATCTTCGTCCTCGCATTCTGCATCGTTTCCAAAGAGGACTATGTCTCCAAGGCTGTTCCTTCGCTTCAGCGCTTGAAGCTGGAACACTTCGGGCACGATCAGGTCGTGCTGCACGAAGGGAGATCCGCAAGCGGGAAGGCGCCTTCAACCGGTTCATGCAGCCAGAGCGCCGAGAACGGTTCCTGTCGGGGTTGAATACCCTGATGGCCGAGATGCCGTTCACCATCCAGGCCAGCGTCATCCGCAAGGAGGCACTGAGGGCGCAGTACAAGACTCCCCATCATCCCTATCACCTCTCCATGGAGTTTGGCCTGGAGCGGATCATGCGGTTCCTGGAGGGGGCCGGGAACGATCAGGGCGGGCGCGTGACCCACGTGATCGTGGAAAGCCGGGGCAAGTTGGAGGACGCAGAGCTTGAGTTGGAGTTCCGCCGGATCTGCAATGGCAGCAACTATCGACAGCGCCGCTTCCCGATGGAGATCATCTTCGCCTCCAAGCACGTCAATTGCTCGGGGCTTCAGCTGGCGGATCTGGTGGCCCGGCCCATCGGTCGGTATGTGATGGATCCGACGCAGCCGAATCGCGCATGGGATCTCATCGAACCGAAACTCTTCCGCAGTCCCCAAGGCAACATCCAAGGGTGGGGGCTCAAGTGCTTTCCATAGGGTCTGTTTTCAAAGTGGATGCGAGCCGCGACGCCGCCCAGCCGCGCGCATGGCCAGGCGGCGGCCGAAGGGCGATGCGGGACATCGTTCGAGGTCGCCAACGCAGCCAGGGGTGCGCTTGGGCGGCGCCCCTTGCGCGGCCACACCCCACTTTGAAAACAGGCCCTAGCCAATCCCGGCCCCGGATAAACGAAGGGCCCCGAAGTTTCCCGGAGCCCAGCGCCGATCGGGCACTCCCAATCCTTCATGAATTGTGGAATCGAATGCCCGCGGGTGCAAGGGGTTCCGGCTCTGCCTCCGTGACCTTCGGAAGCCGTTCCAGGAAGGCTTCGACGGCTTTCGCGGCGGCGTCGGGGCGGGTCTGGAGGAGCCAGTGGGGGCCCCGGAGCCGCATGATGTCCAGGTTGGGCAGGTGGGCGCGGATCCACTCGGTGGCCGCCGGGGGCACCAGCCGGTCCTGGGCGGCGACGAGGGCCAGGGTGGGCACGCGGAGGCGGGCCAGCAGGGGTGTCTCGTCCACGGCCACCACCGACCGCAGCCGGTTTTTCAGGGTGCCGGCGGGCACCTGGGGGAGCAGGGCCCGCACCCGTTCCATCAGCGGCCCCGTGGACCAGCGGCCCAGCAGCAGGAAGCGGATCAGGAACAGCGGCAGGCGGCCGGGCAGGACGCCGAGCAGCGAGGTGGCCCAGGCCAGGCCGGGCCTGGGGTTCCGGGCGAACGTGCCGCAGAGCACCAGGCCCACCAGGTTCTCCGGCTCCTCCGCCGCCAGGGCCAGGGCCACGGGGCCCGAAAAGGATTCCCCCAGCAGGAGGAAGGGCCGGTCCCGGGGCAGCAGCGTCCGGGCGTAATGGATGCAGGCCGGGTACGACGTCAGGGCCGCCGGGTAGCGCACCACCCGCGTCTCGAAGCCGCCCAGGGCCTTCAGGAACGGCTCGAACATCAGCCCCGTGCCGTCCATGCCGGGCAGCAGGACTAACAGTGGGAGGTCAGGGGTTTGAGAGGGCATGGACCGAGTATCCCACCGCCTACTGGGGATCCCGCCTGGACCGGATGGCGCGGACCAGCATGGGCACGATGATCATGGCGCCGAGGACGATCCACATCGTGGTGTTCGGGTCGCGGATGTAGGCGTTCAGGCGCAGCGTCGTGATGGCGATGACGGCGTAGTAGAGCATGTCGCCGGCAATCGCGAAGGCCCAGCCCATCACGAACCCATGCCCTGCGGCCAGCGCCGAGGCGCGGCCGGTCATGGGGTCCACGCCGAAGGCGATCATGACGAGCGCGAAGGGGCCCGCGCCGGTGCCGCCCAGGTGGGCCGCGCTGCGGGCCATGGCCACCTTCAGCGCCGCGCCGAACCGGGCCAGGAAGGGGACTCTCCCCGCCAGGAGCACGAGCAGGCGGAGGACCGGCTCAAAGGCGAGGGCCAGCAGCACATCCGACGCGAAGTACAGCCCGGCGGTGGTGGGCCACGCCAGGCCCTTGGACCGTGCGAGCAGCACCCCGGCGGGGATGCCGCCCCCGACGGGAAGCAGGAAGAGCAACAGCACAGGCCACATGACGGGATGTTAACCCGCCCGCGCTTCGGCCCAAGGCATGGCGCTGGGTGGACACGGGCTCCCAAACTGAGGTGGCCTGGGTTTCCTCGACCTCAACTGCTTTTTGCCACCGATTTCAGTGATTCCAGTGATTCTCTGCCATCACGCAGCCTGGGCGGAGCCGGGGGCGCCGCCGCCGCGCCTTTTGGGAGCGCGGTCACGGCGCCCCCGGCTCCCTTCCGGCCCAGCCGGAAGCCGCCTCCGGCGGGCCCATGCGGGCAATCCGCGGCGCGCCATCACCGTCCATCACTGTTCATCACCGGCTAATTCATTTTTTTCATTGATCTCGGGAGACGCTCCCCGTCCTGCCTGGGAATGGAACGCTCCCCCCGCCCTACATGTCCACGAGCTTGGGGTGGGCCAGGCGCTCGAAGTCCTTGTAGGACATGCGGATCAGCTCGGTGTGGGAGCCGGCGTTGAAGGCGATCTCCGGATCGGCCGCCAGGTGCGGCTCCACGTAGACCGCCATGCCGTACAGGTTCCCGAAGGGCGGCATGGCGCCGGGTTCGCACTCCGGGAAATCGCCCATGAACTCGCGCTCGTCGGCCAGCTCGGCGGAGACGGCCCCGGCGGCCACGCGCAGGCGCTCCAGGTCCACCTTCCGGTCCGCGGGCACCACCGCCATGGCGAGGTGGCCGTCCAGGTTCACCACCACCGTCTTGGCCATCTCTTTGCCTTTGATGTGCGCGGCCCCCGCCACCGAGGTGGCCGTGAAGGCCAGGGGATGGGGGATGACCGTGTGGGCCACCCCGTTCTTGGTGAGGAATTCCTTGAGCAGGGTCGTGGGCATGACAGCCTCCTTGGACCGATTGCGGAGCAAGGATGGGTTCCGGAGGAAGGGTTGGCCACGGATGAACACGGATTCCTGAGCCGGCGTGGCGCGGGGTCGTGGCTCAACTGCTTTTTTTGCCACCGATTTCGGTGATTTCAGTGATTCCTGCGACCACGCAGCCTGGGCGGAGCCGGGGGCGCCGCCGCCGTGCCTTTTGGGAGCGCGGCAACGGCGCCCCCGGCTCCCTTCCGGCTAGGCCGGAAGCCGCCTCCGGCGGGCCCATGCGGGGAGTTCGCGGCGCGCCATCACCGTCATCACTGAAATCGGTGGCTGAATGGTCTTTTCAATCGGTGTGCATCGGTGGCTGCTTCAGTTTTGGGACGGTTCGGCACCCCTTCCGCGAGCATCCATTCCTGGGTAGGCTCGGTCCCCACCCGCAAGGAGGACACCATGGCCACCGCCCAGACTCCGCAGGAAGCCACCGCCGCCTACCGGAAGAAGGTCATGGCGTTCCTGGGAGACCAGGATCCGCTCAAGGTGCTTGGCACGACGGGCGACGTACTGGCTGGCATTGTCCGGGACCACGCCGGGAAGCGCCTGCAGACCCGGCCCATCGTGGGGAAGTGGACGCCCTGCGAAGTCATCGGCCACCTCTGCGACTGCGAGTGGGTCTACGGCTACCGCGCCCGGCTCATCCTGTGCGAGGAGAACCCGGCCATGCAGGTCATGGACCAGGATCAGTGGGTGGTGGGGCAGCGGTACAACGAGCGCGACCCCCGGGAGCTCGTCGAGCAGTTCCGCGCCCTGCGCCCGCACAACCTGCGCCTCTGGCAGAGCCTGACGCCCCATGAGCTCGCGCGCGCCGGCCAGCACAGCGAGCGTGGCCCCGAGTCCTTGGGCCAGATTCTGCCCATGCTCGCCGGCCACGACCTCCTGCACCTGGACCAGCTCAAGCGCCTGCTCATGGCCATCCTGTGAATCCTGTTCATCCTGGCTAAAGACAAATGCTTTTTTAGCCAGGATGAAGGGGATGAAAGGGATGAAAGACCTCTGACGGGGATAGGCGGGGATGGACGGGGATGAAAGATGGCGAGTTTCATCCCCGCATATCCCCATCTATCCCCGGCAAAAAAATGTTCTGAACCCGGCGCGGTGCGGGTTCCGGCGGCCTCAACGGCTTTTCGCCACCGATTTCGGTGATTCCAGTGATGCGCTGCGACGAGGCAGCCTGGGCGGAGCCGGGGGCGCCGCCGCCGTGCCTTCTGGGAGCGCGGCAACGGCGCCCCCGGCTCCCTTCCGGCCAGGCCGGAAGCCGCCTACGGCGGGCCCATGCGGGGAACTTGCGGCGCGCAATCACCGTTCATCACCGAAATCAGCGGCTGAAAATTCTTTTATCGGTGTTCATCAGTGTTCATCGGTGGCTGATTCAGCTTTTCGGTTTGGATGCAGCGGCGAGCTGTTCCTCGGTGAGGCCGAAGAGGGGGGCGACGGTGCGGCCGCGGAGGGTGGCCATGAGGTAGAGCTGGCCGCGGTGGTGGGCCTCGTGCTCGACCATGGCCCGCAGCCACTTCCATGTAGCCATGGAAGCTCCGGCCGGGTTCATGCAGGGGGCCAGCAGGTCGGCGTCGGTGAGGGTGCCGAAGATGGCCATGGCTTCGGCGTGGCAGGTGTCCAGGTAGGCGCGCACCCCGTCCAGGCCCGAGGCCAGCTCAGCCCCGTGGCCCGGGTACGCGCTGGGGCGGCCCTGCACGTTCTCCGCGTACATGAAGCGCTCCAGCCCCAACCGGTGGCGGAACAGGTCGCCGAAGGTGAAGGCCCCCGGCATGGGCGCCCACTCCAGGTCCTCGGGCCTCAGCGCCTCCAGCACCCGCACCGTGCGGGACCGGGCGTTGCGCCAGTAGGCGAGGAAGGAGGGGGTGTCCTGGAGCATGGATGGAGTATTTCAGGGGTCGGCTTGGCGGTCGAAAAACTTGTCATGAGCCACGGATGGGCATGGGTTCACGCATATTTGGGAACCGGCGCGGCACGACCCCGAAGCGTTATGCTCATCTAGCGACGACTCAATACCGAGAAAACTGCGAGAAAGTAGCCAGAACTATTGAAACCATTCTGAATTTCAAAAATAGACAAATATATAACGAAACGGAATATTGGGCGCCCAGGTAAAGATGATAAACGCCCTTAAAGTGCTAAGCAGCTAGGCTTAACACCATTTCAACTTCAATTCGGCATACGTCTTGCCATTTCTTTCCTTCAATAGCAATGATGAGATCCTTGAGGCGAGGTTCGTGGACTTCGTTCAATTGTTTTCTAAGATTTTCCTGAGCGATTCGGTCGTTCCGAGAAATGGCGATATGGAAATTAAATATACTCTTCAAGGATTCAATAAATAGATCATTTGATGTTGGAAGTTGATTCAAAATTCTGTGGGCTTCAGAAACTCCCTCTCGATCTCTCAAAAAGCAAACAGCGGCGCCTAACCTTACAATATTTTTATCGTGATCAGAGGTGAGACGACTTTCAGCAGCACTCAATAAGGCGATTTTCGCATCACGATTTCGATTCAACATGAGCATCAATAGACCGCGAACGTATTCATTGATCCATTCGTTAAATGCATGAGAGGTCCCCATAGGCCTCAATTCCTCAATAGCTTGTTGAGGTTTACCTAAAAGGCCCGCAATAGCAGCACGGAACACGCGGGCTTGCCGTGAGAATGGTCTTTGTTGAACGACTTCATCTGCAAGGCAATAAGCTTCCTTGAATTGATTGCTTCGCATCAGGACATTTGTCAAGGCGAGTTTGTAAACTATCAACGTTGTGGGGCTAATTTGTGGAGATTTAATTAATCCACGATATAAGAAAATAGAATCGTCTAATCTTCCTTCGAGCTTTGCAATTTCTGCCTGACCTGCGAACACACGATCAGTACCAAGACCACAAATGATTAAATTTTCATATTCGCGCTTGGCTTCATCTAATTTTCCCCACCGCCTAATTGCATCAGCTTTTGCACCTCTTACGGCTGGATCAAACTCACCATCCGGTACCGTGTTATATATTTCTAAGGCTTCTTCAAACCTACCCATATGAACGTAAACATCAGCGAGACTACTTGTTGACACCTTTTCCTCTCCGAATTTTTTTGCCTCAGAGAGAAGCCTGATCGCATCATCGAATCGCCCCACCCGCTTCATATGATCTGCCAATTGGATCAATGTCCAACCATCATGCGGCATCAATCGTGTCGCAGTATCTAGACACTCAAACTCGAAGTCCGTCCTGAACATCTCGACACAATGAGAAGCAATATTGCAAAGGGACTTAACAGCGTGTTCCTCTCCCCCAGGAATCGAAGTTTGGTCATTAATTAATTCTTGGATAAATGCTTTCGCGTTGTGATCACGGCCTTCAGAGATAGCGGTCACAATTCCCTGAATTTGCCTCAATGCTTTATTAAATTCGGCATATGGAGATCCCGTTTTTATCTGACTCCACTTCTTTTTCCCGTTCGGCAAACCGTCGCCTTCATCTTCGGGTACAAGCAATAAATTCGCTTTAAATAATGGCTCTTCAGTTGGGAACAATTGCCTAGCAATTAGCTTTGACACACGAGTAAGGGCTATTCTTTCGAGTGGAGATGGCAAACCCAGTGCCAGGCTATTCCAGGCACGCTCTACGACATGAAAATCAGCTGCATCGACTGTCGTTATAATAACGCCACTTTCTGCCGCCGCACACCAAAGCCCAGTGCGGCCGTTACGAAACGATCTGAAGTCTTCGTCAGGGAGCATAAGCCAACGCTCAGCTATACGCTGCAACAAAGGTTGCGATTCTCTAACAAATTCTAATAAATTAGCAGTTGCAGCATATCCATCCGATAAGGCGTCATAAACCAACGACTCAATTCGTTGATTTTTCGCTAATGGTGCCCTCATCAAGTTCCGTTTAACGAAATCAGATACACCGTCAAGTTTAAGTGTATCTTCGATCTCCAACAAGAGTTCTACTTGAATATCCCGTGGCATTCCAAGCAATAGTGCTTCAATATTTAGTAGGCATCGATGGCATTTATATTTTTTAGCTGCAATAGCTAGTAATTGCTGTTCATCGGTTTCTTCTATGATTTCCCAATCTTCAGCAATTCCGCTTGCCATTGTTGCAAACTCTTTAGAAACCAAGGACATTTCTGGAACTAAAATTGCATGGAAATCATGGACTTTATCCAGGAGAACAATTCCTGAAGAACTAGAAAATTGTGCCTTCATGGTTGCCACCCACTCGCCTCTCTGGGGGTCCACAATTCTTTAATGATTTTGATATCCAGTTTATCTGCTTTACTTAATCCGACTTCATTAAATTCTATATCTTGAACTGCATTGACATTGAACGAATCATAGATGTGTGCTTCTATGCAATAATCCTGGTCACGAGTCGCGCCATTCTTGACCAAAATGTTTCCCCATTCTTGTTTACCAGACCCAGGCATCAAATCAGGTTCTAGTTTGGTGGCGACAAGCTCTTTTTTATTCAACCAACTACATCTATAGCCATAAGGAAGGTTGGAATTGGCTTGTACACCTAGCTGTCGGAATAAAAGGTAGGAGTTTTCAAACAAAAAGCTCACTCGATCTCTGACCGCGATATCTCTGAGTCGAATATGTACTGATCCATAATTCACTAAGCTTCGATTATTCAGTGACAAGAGACCATATCTTATAATTTTGGCATAGTGTCCGAATAATTTTCCACTAACTGCATGCCGTTCCGTATCAGATTCATGCGCAGCTGGTGTCCTAATTCCACTTCCAACTAGGTTTTCATACCCTTGATACAAATTCCGAGGATCCTGCAAGAAGGTTCGAGCGGCATTTGCTGGAACAGCTATAACTACATGAGATTCACGCTCAACAGTCTCGCTAAGGGCTTCAAATTCATTGAAGACCCCTCTGCTACGACTCGACTCCCGAGCGACTCGGAATCGTCTAGCGACCTCCTCAGTTTCTAAAATCCTCTGTGCGGCCCGTACATTTGGACAGCCCAAGTCGAAACCGCAAACCGCGCAAGTTCGCAACGACTCCGAGCACTCGTCACCACAGTTTGGGCACCGCTCTGGTGGCGGTGACGAAGGTGCCCGACTCAACGGAATGGCGTTCATGGTACGCTTCGGCTCTGATTGCTAGATGGGCGGGACACGAAATTGAACGGTTCAGTCTACCCGGCGCCCTATGTGATCAGCAAACACACTTCGATGAGCCGCCCCCATCCGCAGCCCGCCATTGGACGCGTTCAGGGTAAGCGTGAACACTTGAAGTAACCCCAGGGTGCCGTTCACGGGGCGTAATCCATGGGCCGCATTTCCGCTACGAGGGTTTCGGGGGCGATGTCCTGTTCGTGGGGCCAGGTCACGGCGCCCAGCAGGGTGCCGACCTGGTTGAAGTAGGAGACTTCGCGCAGTTCGCGGAAGACGCCGAAATCCAGGTAGGGCTTCAGGTCGAAGATCCCCTTTCGCCCGTCCTCGATCTCCACGTAGATCTGGTAGTCGGGGATGGCTTTGACCTTCTTCACGTCCCAGTGCATGTGCGCCTCGGTTTGGCTCGATCCTATTCGGGATTTCGCCTCGATCATATGCCAATGATGGCTTGCGACCCACCCCATCCTGATTGACTCCCAGTGGGGCCCCGCTTCGTAGGCTGCCCCGCAGCCTACTCCGCGACCCACTAGGTCGTCACCCCATCGGCTCTTCATGCCCGCACTTGGGGCAGATGAGGACCTGGATCGGGTCCTTGCCCCGGGGCTTGCGGGTCTTTTCGCCCATGGACGGGTTCTTGCAGGCGGGGCAGGTGACGGGGACGGGCTTGTCCCAGGCGGTGAAGTCGCACTTGGGGTAGTTGGTGCAGCCGTAGAAGACCTTGCCGAAGCGGGTCTTGCGGGGGCTGAGGCCGCCGCCGCACTTGGGGCAGGGCACCGCCAGGATCTCCTTCTTCACCGTCTTGCAGGTGGGGTAGTCGATGCAGCAGATGAACTCGCCGTAGCGGCCGTGGCGCTTCACGAAGTCCTTGCCGCAGTTGGGGCACTTCTCGCCGATGGGCTCGTCCGGGGGCACGGGGATGCCCTTGGGATCGGCCTTCACGATGCCCTTGCACTTGGGGTAGTTGGGGCAGGCCCAGAAGGGGCCCCACTGGCCCTTGCGCAGGTTCATGGGCGTGGTGCCGCAGAGCGGACACTCGGGCGCGTCCTCGGGCTCCTCCATCTTCTCGAGGTCCGCCGTGTAGTCGCACTTGTCCGCTTCCTTCTCGGCGCTGTAGTTGGTGCAGCCCACGAACAGCCCGTTGCGGCCGATGCGCTTGAGCAGCACGCCCGGGTGCTTCTTCCTGTCGCCGCACTTGGGGCACTTCTCGCCCGTGGGCACCCCGGCCTTCAGGTTCTGCATGTCCGTGCCGGCGGCGGCCAGGGCCTGCTCGAAGGGGCCGTAGAAGTCGGTCATGGCCTTCTTGAAGGTGAGCTTGCCGTCCTCGATGAGGTCGAGGTTGCCCTCCATGCCCGAGGTGTACTTGCTGTCCAGCAGGCGCGGGAAGCCCTGGATGAGCAGCTCCGTGACCACCATGCCCAGCTCCGTGGGCTTGAAGCGGCCCTCGTGCTTCTTCACGTAGTCCCGGTCCTGGATGGTGCTGATGATGCTGGCGTAGGTGGAGGGGCGGCCGATGCCGTCCTCCTCCAGCTCCTTCACCAGCGTGGCTTCGTTGAAGCGGGCGGGGGGCTTGGTGAACTGCTGGTCCGCGTCGAGCTGCTCCAGTTTCAGGGCCTCGCCCAGCTTGAGGGCCGGCAGCAGGGCCTCGTCCTCGTCCTCCTCGTCGCCCTTGGTGGCGTCGGCGATGGACTCGGCCTCGGTCTCGGTCTTCTCGGCGCGGTAGACCGCCAGCCAGCCGGGGAAGCGCTCGATCTCGCCCTTGGCCTCGAAGAGCGCCGTGTCCTTGCCCACTTCGGCTTCCGTCTGCACCACCGTTTCGTCGAAGCGCGCGGCCTCCATCTGGCAGGCCATGGTCCGCCGCCAGATGAGGGCGTAGAGCCGGAACTGGTCCGGTTCGAGGTGCCCGCGCAGGCTCTCGGGCGTGCGGGTGATGTCCGTGGGGCGGATGGCCTCGTGGGCGTCCTGCGCCCCGGCCTTGCCCGTGTAGATGCGGGCCTTGGCGGGCAGGTATTCCTTCCCGTATTTCTTGGCGATGAACTCGCGGGTGGCGTCGATGGCCTCCGGGGCCAGGCGGGGCGAATCCGTGCGCATGTAGGTGATGAGGCCCACGGGGCCTTCGCCGAAGTCCACGCCTTCGTACAGCCGCTGGGCGTTCTGCATGGTCCGGCTCACGCTCATCTTCAGCTTCTGGGCCGATTCCTGCTGGAGCTTGGCGGTGGTGAAGGGCGCGGCGGGGTTGCGCTTCTTCTCCTTGGTTTCCAGGCTGGTGACCTTGTAGTCGGCCTTCTCCAGCTTGGCTTTGAGCTCCTTGGCCTGCTTGGCGTCCGCCACGCGGCGCTTGGTTTCCTTGTTGCCCAGCTGGAGGGCTTCGCCCCCCACCTTCACCAGCTTCATCCAGAAGCTGGGTGGCAGCTTGGCGGCGAACCGGCCCTTCAGTACCCAGTACTCGACGGGGTTGAAGGCCAGGATCTCCTTCTCGCGGTCCACGATGATGCGCACGGCCACGCTCTGGACGCGCCCGGCCGAGAGGCCCCGGCGCACCTTGTCCCAGAGCACCTGGCTGACCTTGTAGCCCACCAGGCGGTCCAGCACGCGGCGGGCCCGCTGGGCGTCCACCAGCTTCTTATTAATGACCGTGGGCGCGGCCATGGCCTTCTGGATGCCCGTCGGGGTGATCTCGTTGAACAGGACCCGGCTCACGGGCAGGGTCTTGGGGGGCTTGATGGCCTCCAGCAGGTGCCAGCTGATGGCCTCCCCCTCGCGGTCAGGGTCGGTGGCGAGCACGATCTCGGAGGCGGACTTGGCGGCGGTGCGCAGCTCCCGGACCACCTTCTCCTTGGCCGGGCTGATCTCGTATTCCTCCTGGAAGCCGTTCTCGATGTCCACGCCCAGCTTGCGGGGCAGATCCCGGATGTGGCCCACGGAGGCCATGACCTTGTACCCCTTGCCCAGGTACTTGGTGATGGTCTTCGCCTTCGACGGGCTTTCGACGATCACGAGCTTCGAGCCCCTGGCAGAGGGCTCGGCGGGGCTCGGTGCACTCGAATCGTCTTGCTTCAGCTTCCTGGCCACGGTGGAACTCCTAGGGGGCTAAGCCGCCACGTCAAAACCATAATTCCGTCTCAAACAGAGGGGCGGCATAAGGGGCCGTAACAGGGCCGCCAGAAAAACGCTGTCTGCCCTGAACGGCCCCTAAGGATGGAACCTAAGGGCAGAGGTTTGTCAAGTGACCGGGGCGGGGCCAAGGTCCTCGAGCAGGTCGGCAGGTGATAGGCAAATGCGTGCGGCACCTTCCCTTAGCAAGGCGTTGGGACCCTCGGCAGAAGGATCTTCCGGCGCCCCGGGGCAGACCCAGAGCTCCCGGCCCAGGTCGAGGGCGAGGCGGGCGGTGACCAGGGAGCCGGAGCGCAGCCGGGCCTCGGTGACCAGGACGCCGTCGGACCAGGCCGCCAGCAGCCAGTTGCGCCGGGGGAAGTGCCATTTCCGGGGCGGGGCCTCCGGGGGGAAGGGGGTGAGGACCCCGCCCCCGGCCGCCACCATGCGATCCATGAGCGGGGCGTGTTCCGGCGGGTAGGGGTGGTCCAGGCCCGAGCCCAGGACTGCCCAGGTCGGCCCGGCTTCGAGGGCCCCGGCATGGGCGGCGCCGTCGATGCCCCGGGCCAGGCCCGAGATCACGGCCACGCCCGCCTCCGTGAGCGCCTTCGCCCAGGCCCGCGTGCGCTCCCGCCCACGGCGGCTGGCCACGCGGCTGCCCACGATGGCGATGCGGCGGCCTTCAGGCGGCAGCGTCCCCCGCACCCATAGGGCCACGGGGTAGGGCAGGGGCGCCTGGAGGGTGTCCACGCCCGGGTCGCCGGGCAGCAGCAGGCGGGCGCCCCGGTCCAGGGCCTCTTGGCGGCGGCGGGGCAGGCCGGCCGCCAGGCGCGCCAGGGTGTCGGCCTGCACCGGGGTCAGGGTGGGCTCGACCCTGGCCTCCAGAGCCGCCCATGCCTCGGCCTTCTGGCGCTCGGGCCAGTCCAGCACGGTGAAGGCGAGGGCCCAGAGGGCGAGGTCCATGAGGTGTTCCGATGGGGTGGACGTTATCCTGGTCAGCAGAAGTGGTGGAGCGCAAGGGCTTTCCCCTTGCGTTCCCTCCGTTCTTGGCTACACTGGTTCTCTTGGCTGTTTTCACTTCTGGCTCGTGAGGTTCCCATGTCCCGTCAGTGCGAAGTCTGTGGCAAGAAGCCCCAGTTCGGGAACAACGTCTCCCATTCCAACAACGTCACCAAGCGCCGCTGGAACCCGAACATCCAGCGCGTGCGCGCCCTGGTGGGCGGCACCCCCAAGCGCCTGCGCGTCTGCACCTCCTGCATCCAGGCCGGCAAGGTCCTGAAGGCGGTCTAAGGCCCTGGTACAAACGCGAAGCGGCGGCCATCGGGCCGCCGCTTCGCGTTCGGGCCAGCCCTGCCTGTCACACTGATCCCATGCTCCTCGCCCTCGACACCACCACGGAGATCCTGCACCTGGCGCTGATCCGGGGGGAACGCGCCTGGAGCCGCCGGGTGGTCTCGGGGGTGGGGCGGGGGCACAGCGAGCGGCTGATCCCCGCGTTGGATGAGCTCATGGCCGAGGCTGGAGCGGTGCCGCGGGACCTGGCCGGCGTGGCGGCCTGCCTGGGCCCCGGCGGCTTCACCAGCCTGCGTATCGGCGTAGCCACGGCCGAGGGCTTCGGCCTCACGGGCCTGTCCACCTGGGGCTTCTCGGCCTTCGCCCTGCGGGCCGAGGCGCTGCGTCAGACGGGGGTGTCGGGGCCCCTGTGGATTCTCCTGGATGGCCAGCGCAGCGAGGCCTTCCACCAGCGCTGGGAGGACGGCCCCACGGAAGCCGCGGCCAAGCATCCCCTGGCCACCCTGCCCGAGCGCGTGGGCGGGGAGCCCTGGTGGGCCCCGGAGGCCTTCGCCCCCCGGGTGGAAGCCGTGCTGCCCGTCCATCGCCTCCCCCTGGCCGACGAGGGCGCAGCCACCCTGGCGGGTCTGGTGGCCCTGGCGCGGCGCGTGGCGCAAGGCCCCCCGGAATCGCCTCTAACGCCCTTCTACCTGCGGGAGACCGATGCGGAGGTGAACTTCCCCCACGCCGCCGCCCACCTGCCGGAGGCTCTGCGGAAGGGTGTGCCGCGATGAAGGACAGGCTGGCGGCCGCGGGCTGGAAGCAGGAGGTCCGTCGCTGGCCCGAGCAGGCGCCGCTGCCGGAGTGGGTCGCGTGGCTGGACCGGCTGGCCTTCGGGGATGCCTGGACCAGCCTGGCCTCCCACGAGGCCCTGTGGGTGGTGCCGGAGCTGGCCTTCGCCCGCTGGTCGCGGGTGCCCGCGGCCGGGGAGGCCGAGCTGCTGCGCATCGCCGTCGCGCCCGGGGCCCGGGGCCAGGGTCTGGGCCGCGTCCTGCTGGAGGCCTGCCAGCGCGAGCTCGCGGCGGAGGGCCTGGTCCACCTCTTCCTGGAGGTGCGGCCCACCAATGCCTCCGCCATCCGCCTCTACGAAGCCTGCGGCTGGGAACCCTGCGGCCGGCGGCCCCGGTACTACTCTGACGGTGAGGATGCGCTGCTGTTCCAACGGATGGGCTGAGCGGACCGGGCGGACCCCCGCGGGCGGCAGGGGCGATCTATTTCGATGGACCGGAGGGAACAAAGCGCCCCCTCGTGCATCCCTTCCTGTGAACCGCCGAATCGGCCGGTCTCACAGAGGAGACTCCATGAATATGATTCGAACATCGCTCGCCTTCCTGGCGCTTGCCTCGTTCACCACTGCTTTCACCGGAGAGCCGGGAACGCTGCCCGCCCAACGGACCACGACCTGCCAGGCGGCCCAGTGCACCATGGGCATGGCGAAAACAGCTCACGAAGCGCCTGCCCCGGCCGCCACACTGGGTTCCTGGTACCTGCCGACATGGGAGGAGGCGAGCGCCGCGGCGGATGGCACCACGGCCTGCGATGAGGCTGGGAGCCGCATGGCCCCGGCGAAGCAGGACGGCCCGGCTGCCGCCAGGACGATCCCCTCCTCCTGGTACCTGCCGACCTGGGAGGAAGCCGCCAACGCGACGACCGGGGGCATGGCCTGCTGCGGGACGCCCTGCCCCATGGAGCAGGACGGCCACGCCAAGCACGCCCCCGCCGGGAATCCCATCGACTCCTGGTACTTGCCGTCCTGATCCGTCCCGTGCTCTGTTGGAATGGCCCGCTCTGCCACCACTCTGGCCTCCCTTGCCCGTGGTCGATGCCAAGAGCAGGTGCTTTGAGGCTGGCATGCGGGACATCCCTTGGACCTGACCTGTGAATCCCTTGTGGAGGCGCATCTTGACGCGGTGTACGCCTATGCCCGGGCGAAGCTCCGCCAGGAGGATCTCGCCCGGGAGTTGGTGCAGCGGGCCTTCCTCAAGGCCTTCGAAAAACTGGGCCAGCTTCGGGACGCCCTGGCGGCCCGCGGCTGGCTGCTGTCCATTCTCCGCCATGAGATCGCCATGGAGTTCAGGGCCAGCGCCAGGTTCGAGGTCTGGGACGAGGAGGCTTTCGAGAACCTGCCGGACCCGGAGGGCGACGACGCCGTGGACCCCTCGCTGCTCGCGGCCCTGCCCGCCGCCCTCGACCGGCTTCCCGAGGCGGCCCGGTCCATCCTGCTTCTGCGGTACCAGCAGGAGCTTTCCTACGACCAGATCAGTGACCTCCTGGACCTTCCCCTGGGCACCGTCCAGAGCCGGATCCACCGGGCCAAGGCGGCCCTGAAAGCCGCCATGGCGGAGGAGGGGATCCCCGTGAACGGAGGTGCGGTATGACCAGAAACACGGCCCCCACCCCTGGGTTCGACCAGCAGCTCAAGTACGCCCTGCGCCCCGGCGGCGCCCCCGACGACCTCCGGCGCGGCCTGCTGCGGACCGCCGGGAAGCGGGGTTCGCGCTGGAAGTGGGAGGCCCTGGGGATCGCCGCCCTGCTGATGGTCCTCCTGGGCGGCGGAACCTGGGGATGGGTGGCCCATTGGCGCGGCCAGGAAGGCGCGAGGTTCAGTCGGGCTGCGATCCAGAGGTACATGCAAGCCCCGCCCATGGATTTCACAGTGGAGGTCTCCGGTCCGAGTTCCGTGGAGCAGGGCCGGCAATGGTCGGACAAGGCTGTCGGCTTCTCTGCCCTGCTGCCGGAGTGCCTGGCCGGCCAAGCCCTCAAGGGCGGATGCGCCTGCGACATGGATGCCTGCCGGGCGGCTTGCTATTTCCTCCAGGATGGACGGGCCATCTACGTCTTCGACCGTGCCCTCCGGGGCCTGCCGTCGGGTTCCGATCATCCCCGCAGGCTCGCCTTCGAGGGGCACCGGGCCCAGGCGTGGAACGAGCATGGCCGGGGGTATGTCCTCGTCGAGCCGCCGGGGTGGGGCGGACAGGGCTGACCTCGGGGGTCCGACGGCAGGGATGGAATCACCAAGGTGGGACCGGCCTATTTCTCCGCCATGGGTTTGGCCCCTTCCGGCACCACGTCCCACTTCCCGCGGACGTCCATGGAGAGCACGCAATCGGCGCCGGGCACGCACTTGGTGATGTGTTCCTTCCTTCCCTTGAACTGGAAGAAGGAACCTGCGGGCAGGAGGGTCTCCACGCCACCGACAGTGAGCGACAACGTTCCCGAAACGACGGTGACGAAGTGGTCGGAGGAATGATGGTGCAAAGGCGCGACGAACCCATCCTTGAGCTTGATCATGAAGTGGCCCGCCCCCGTGGCGGGATCCCCGTCGAGGGCCGCCATCTGCACGCCCGGGAAATCAGGCACGTCGGTCCATTTGAGGTCGCCGGCAGGAACCAGGACGGCGGTGCCGGCCTTCTTGCCGGCCTTGGCCAGGGCGGGTGGGGCGAACGCGGCAAAGGCCAGCGTCAGCGCGGATACGGCCAGGATGTGTGCCTTCATGCAACCCCTCCTTGTGGGTGTGGTGGCTTGGATGGCCGGCCCAGTGCCTGCCATCCTTCGGGACTGCTACTGCGGCATCAGCACGACCGGGACTTCGATGACGTCATCGGCAGGAATCTTGTTCGCGACCGCAGCGTCGCGGATCGCTTGTTCGCTGGGCGCCTCGTAGATGCAGAAGGTCTTCGTCCGGTCCGCATTGGCGTAGGAATAGACCCAGCGCACCCCGAACGTGGCATTGCACTTGTTGACGGCCCTCTTGCCCTCGGCGTCGAGGCCCGCCAGGGCCCCCGCCGGGAAGGTGCGCACCACGATGAAGCGGCGCAGGCCTGATGCGGGCGCGCGCACAGCCGGTGCCGGATCAGCGACCACGGCGGGAGCGATCTTGGGAGCCTGCCTGGCCCCCAAGGCGGAAGTCAGCAGGGCCAGTGCCGCGAGCGCGGGCAAGGTGTTGGGTCGAAATGCCATGAATTCCTCCTTGTGGATGTGGGGATTCGATGGCTGGAGGGGCGAACCTCCTCCAGACACAAAATCCCTTACAGCCGCCCACTCAGGGAAGCGGCAGGGTGGCGCCCCTCGAAAGCACGGTCCAGACGAACCTGGACCGCCCGTGGACGGTCTTCCAACATGGGTTGTTGCGACGGCAAGTCAATGCGTCAAGATTGAATTCAATGTCTGTTTTTTACTTTGTTCCTATGATTGCTGCGCGGTTCGGCCTGGACTTGCGTCGGCGGGTCAGGCGAACCGCCCCTGGGCCGGGACCCCGTTGGCAAAGCGCGAGAGGCGTTCCTCCAGGGTGGCCCGGAAGGCGGACACGGCCTCGTCGGCGTAGGCGCGGAAGTCCCTGGGCAGGCGCTGGTACCGGGCCTGCATCTGGCCCACCGCCTGGTCCCGCAGGGTCTTCAGCTCCGCGAGCCGCTGGGGGAAGTCCTGGGCCGTGGCGGCCTGGAGGCGCGCCTCGAAGGCTCCGGCGAGCTCCTGGAGGGTGGCCTTGAAGCGCTCCAGCTCCAGCAGGCTCCGGGTCATCTTGAAGAAGTGGTGGCCCTTGACGGCCAGGGTGACGGTCTCGGGCACCATCAGGGGCCGCGCGAAGAACCCCTGCACGAGGAAGCGCCAGTAGGACCAGCCGTAGCGCGAGAAGGTCTGGACGACGAGGGACCGGACGAAGGCCCGGAGCTCCATGAGGTGGAGCTTCCGGCGCGACGTGAGGGGCGGCTGCATGGTCTTCAGGAGCTTCAGGCAGCGCTCGAAGTAGCGGTCCGGACGGTAGATCTCGGCCAGGATGCGCTTGTAGCCGTCGATGAGCTTGCGGGTGTCCATCCTCGGCAGGAAGTTGAGGCGCAGATCGTGGGTATTGTTCCCCCCGCCGGACTCCCCCGTGAGGCGGCCCTCCGCCTCGAGGCGCCGGTGCAGGCGGGTGCGGGGCAGGGCGGTGAGCAGGCCCACCATGGCCGTGGGGATGGCGGCCTCCTGGATGAACCGGACCTGGCGCTCGAAGATGTCGCCGGCATCGCTGTCGAAGCCCACGATGAAGCCGCCGGACACCTCCATGCCCTTCCGCTGGATCTTCTGGATGCTGGCGAGCATGTCGGCCTTGAGGTTCTGCTGCTTCCCGGCGGCCTTCAGGGCGCAGAGGTCAGGTGTTTCGATGCCCAGAAACACCATGTTGAAACCGGCCTGGACCATCTGGTCCAGCAGGGGCTCGTCGCTGGCCAGGTCGAGGCTGGCCTCTGTGAACAGGGTGAAGGGGTGATGCCGCTGCTGCTGCCAGGGGATCAGCTCCGCCAGCAGCGCCCGGACCTCCCGGCGGTTCCCGATGAAGTTGTCGTCCACCAGGAAGAGCGGGCCGCGCCAGCCTTCCTCGTAGAGCAGATCCATTTCGTGGAGGAACTGCGCCGGGGTCTTGGTGCGGGGCCGGCGGCCGAACAGCTCGATGATGTCGCAGAACTCGCAGTCGAAGGGGCAGCCGCGGGAGAACTGCAGGGCCATCTCCGCGTAGTCCTTCCGGCGCACCAGATCGAAGCGGGGCGGGGGCGTGCGCGTGAGGTCAGGCCGTTCCGTGCTGGTGTACAGAGGCTTGGCCTGCCCCAGGGCGTAGTCGTGCAGGAACAGCGGCAGGGTCACTTCCGCCTCGTTCAGCACGAAGTGGGCCACACCCTGGATCTGGTCATGGCAGCTGGTGGGGTACGGCCCCCCGGCCACCACGGGCTTGCCGAGGGCGTTGCAGAGCTGGACGACCTGCGCCATGGACTCCTTCTGGACGATCATGGCGGAGACGAACACGAGGTCGGCCTGGGCCACCACGGCTTCCGTCAGCGGCTCCACGTTCAGGTCCACCAGGGCGATCTCGGCCTCCGCGGGCAGCATGGCCGCCACGGTGAGCAGGCCCAGGGGCGGAAAGACCGCCTTCTTGCCTATGAAGGGCAGGGCGTAGCGCATGCTCCAGTAGGTGGGGGGCATTTCCGGATAGACCAGCAGGACCTTGAGTCCCAACCTCGTCCCCCTTCAGGAAGAGCGCATTCAGGGAGGGTCGGTTCTTTCCAGCCTCCCGCAAGCCTGCATAAGGCAGACCAGTCAGGTTTTTTCGAACAACACGATGCGGTTGCTGTTGGTGCCCTTGCCGTTGTTGTCCACGCCCCAGATGTGGGCGGTCTTGGTGAAGCTCTGCGTGTTCACCAGCACGCCATGGGCGCGGAAGCCCGCGGCCAGGCCCAGGGGCAGGGCGATCTCGTCGAGTTTCAGCTTGCCACCGCGCACCTCGCCCACCTCGAAGGCCACGAAACCGCCGGGCTGCGTGACGCGATGCAGCTCGGCGAAAACCTCGCTCATGGCCTGGGACCAGGCCTCCACCGTGCGGTGCGTGCTGAGGCCGCGGCCGATGGCTTCGGCGTCCAGGCCGTTGAACCAGCAGCGCAGCCAGTTGTCGCCCACGTAATCGACCACATCGAGGAAGGGCGGCGAGGTGACGGTGAGGGCCACGGAGCCATCCTCAAGGCCTGGCGTGGCGCGGGCATCGCCAGTGAGGAAGTGGGCATCCTGCGCGGCCCCGGCCAGGTTCCGCAGAGCTTGGGGATCCAGGCCGGCGAGCAGCTGCCGGGTCTTTTTCAGGATGAGGGCGTGGGAGTCGCGGTAGGGGGGGGCCTGGTTCCGCTTCTCGTTGATCTGGCGCTGCTTGTCGGCGCTGACGGCCTGGTTGGGGGGCAGGGTGTAGACCGAGAAGAAGCCGGGGCTGTGGCCCGTGAGCCGGTTGGTGGCCACCATGCGGATCCAGGCATCCAGGGCGTCGAGCTCGCCGTTGGCGGCGCGGTCGAGGCACCAGCTCCGGAGGCCGCGGATCTCCGCTTCCGTGTCCGGGTGGAAGAACATGGCGAGGTCCACGCCATCCGAGACGCCTGTGCGCGGGATGTCCGCCAGGCGCCGGGCCACATCGGCGGGATCCGGCGGGGTGAGCCGGGGTTCGGCCAGCATCCGCGAGAGGGGGTTGAGGTCGTTGGCGGCCACCCGGCGCCCCATGAGGGCCGCCTCCAGGGCCGTGGTGCCCCGGCCGCTGAAGGGATCGTAGACCCGCTCGCCCGGCAGGGTGAGGCGCTCGATGAAGTGGCGGGGCAGCTGGGGCTTGTAGCAGGCCCGGTACGAGATCTCGTGGAGGTTGGCGGCCTGCCGCTGGCGGGAGGTCCAGAACTCGGCGGACAGGCGAGGCCGCCGCCCCGAGGCGGTCTCGACCTCATCCCAGGCCGCCTCCTCCACCGGGGCGAGGTCGGCCAGGAAGGCCCTGCTCGCGGCTGTCTCCATGTCCATCCCGGCTGCCCTTCTCTGAGCATCCAGGATAGCCTGCTGGGGATGCCATCCCATCCGAAGCGCCACCCCGAGCTGACGCGCCTCTACGTCGCGGTGGCCCTGGGCGTGGTGATCATCATGATCATCCTGGCCTACAAGTCCGTGGGGAACCGCATCGCGGCGGGAGGCCTGGACGCGCCCTCGCGCTGGGCCCTCATCGCGCTGGGCCTGGCCAACGTGCTCGCCATCGGGACGCTGCTCTTCATCGTGGCCCGCAGCCTGGCCAAGCTCTACTTCGAGCGCAAGAGCGGCATCCTGGGCTCTCGGCTGCGCACCCGCATGGTGTTGACCCTCTTCGTCGTCGGCATCGTGCCGAGCCTGATCCTCTTCCTGGTGGGCCGCAACTTCATCAACAAGAACGTGGAGCGCTGGTTCAGCCCCGAGACGGAAGTGACCATCCGGGACGGCCAGAAGGTGGCCGCGGACCTGCGGGCCGCCGCCAAAGCCCGCTTGGATTTCGGCGCGAGCCGCCTGCTGGACTCGCCATCGGCGGAGACACCCGCCATCCGCGCCGCGACCGGTCTCGACCTGGTGGCCTTCCTGGGGACCAAGGGCGGGGAGGGCGTGAAGGCCCTGGACCTGCGCGAAGGCCTTGGGCCGCCGGACCTGTCCGGCCTGGGAACCGAGGCCACTCAGGAGACGGCGGAAGGGCTCTGGCTGCTGCGCAGCGTGCCTCGGGGCGACGGGACCTGGGCGGTGGGCGTCCTCATGCCGCGGGAATCCCTTGATCGCCTACTGGCTCTGGAACAACGGTACCGGGAGAGCCAACAGGTCCGTGCCGCCCGGGATACGCTTCAGACCCTGCCCCAGAGCACCTTCCTTTTCCTCACACTGCTGACCCTGTTCTTCGCCGTGTGGTCGGGCCTGGCCCTGGCCCGGTCCCTCAGCGAGCCCATCCGGGCCCTGGCCAAGGCCGCCCAGCGCGTGGGCAGCGGCGATCTGGAGGTGCAGCTGCCCGAAATGGGCGAGGACGAGCTGGCCTTCCTGGCCCGCACCTTCAACGCCATGATCCGGGACCTCAAGGCCAGCCGGGCGGCCATCGAGGCCCAGGCCAGCCGCCTGGAGCAGCAGCGGGCCTACCTGGGCCAGATCCTGGCGGCCCTGCCCGTGGGCGTCATGAGCTGGCGGGCGGATGGCGAGCTGCGCACCTTCAACGCCGCGGCCCGGGCCTGGATGGGCCTCGAAGCCTTCGATCCCGCCGAGGACACCTGGGGCGCCGTGGCCAACCTGCCGCGCCTGGGCCGCCTGCCCGAGCTGCTGGCCGCCGTGCGCGACTCCGGGCGCGGCGTGCAAGAAGAGCTGCGCCTGGGCGGCGAAGGCGAGGGCCGCCCCGTGCGGGCCATCCTCGAGCCCCTCCAGGGTGGGGGCGTGCTGGCCGTGCTGGAGGATCTGTCCCTGCTGGCCCAGGCGGAGAAGCGCGCCGCCTGGCAGGAGGTGGCCCGCCGCATGGCCCACGAGGTGAAGAACCCCCTGACGCCCATCCAGCTCACGGCCCAGCGGCTGCTGCGGCGCACCCGCGAAGGGCGCCTGGATCTCGCGGCAGTCCAGGAGGGCGCTGAGACGATCCTCACCGAAGTGGCCAGCCTCTCGCGGCTGGTGGACAGCTTCAGCCGCTTCGCCCGCCTGCCCTCGCCCCAGTTCTCCCCCTGCGATCCTGCCGAGCTGCTCCGCCAGGTGCTGGCCCTCTACGAGCCGAACCACCCCGGTATCAAATGGTCGATCCGTTTCCAGCTGGAACCCCTGGGTGCGGTCTGGGACGGGGACATGGTGAAGCGCGCCCTCATCAACCTCGTGGACAACGCCGTGGCGGCCGTGGATGGCCAGGGCGCCGTGTCCCTCTCGCTCACGGGCGAGGATGGGAACCTGCGCTTCGACGTGGAGGATGACGGCACGGGCGTGCCCGAGGGAGATCGCGACCGGCTCTTCGAGCCCTACTTCTCCACCAAGTGGAAGGGCACGGGCCTGGGCCTGGCCATCGTGCGCCGCATCGCCCAGGACCACGGCGGGGACGCCCGCTACCAGCCCCTGGCGCGCGGCAGCCGGTTCATCCTCACGCTGCCGAGGGCCCCGAAAAGCTGATCAGGCCTGCCGCTGCCGTCGCCGCAGCCAGAGCCCCAGCGGCCCGAGGATCACCCAGGCCAGCAGCACCATCTTGACGAGCGGGGACACGCTTGCTCCGATCCAGGGGGCCACGCCCCCGACCAGCCTCTCATGGCGGGAGCGTATGCTGGCCGGATGGCGCATGGAACGGCTGTACCGGCGGGCACCTGCCTCATCGCGGGCTGCGGCTACACGGGCGCGCGCCTGGCCCGGCGTCTGGCGGGGAGCGGCCCGGTGCTCGCGCTCGTGCGATCGCCGGAATCCGCCGCGGCGCTGGCGGCTTCCGGCCTTCCGGCCCAGGTGGTGGACCTGGAGGGCACGGGAGCTTTCCAAGTGCCGGCTGATCTCGCCTCTGTGGTCTATCTGGCCCCGCCCGCTTCGCAGGGTGAAGGCGATCCCCGCCTCCTGCGCTTCCTGGAGGGCTTGGGCGGAGCCCGGCCCCAGGTGCTGGTCTACACGAGCACCACCGGGGTCTACGGGGACACCGGGGGCCTGCCCGTGGACGAGGCCTCGCCCACCGCCCCGGCCGACGGGGCCTCCCGCCGCCGCCTGGCCGCCGAAGACAGTGCCTCCACTTGGTGCGCCGGGCACGGCGTCCGCTGCGTGATCCTGCGGGTGGCTGGCATCTACGGGCCGCACCGTCTGCCGCTGGAGCGGCTGCGGGGGGGAGAGCCGGTACTCCGGCCCGAGGCGTCGGGTCCCGGCAATCGCATCCATGTGGACGATCTGGTGGCGGCCTGCGAGGCGGCCCTGGACCGACCCGTGTCCGGTGTGGTGAATGTGTCCGACGGGGACCACCGCAGCATCGGCGCCTTCCTGGAACTGGTGGCACACCTCGCGGGACTGCCGGCGCCACGCCGGGTGAGCATGGCGGAAGCGCGCCGGGAGCTGAGCCCCGGCATGCTGGCCTTCCTCCAGGCCTCGCGCCTGGTGCTCAACCGGCGCCTGCGGGAGGATCTGGGTGTCAGCCTGCGCTATGCGGACCCGGATGCGGGCGTACGGGCCAGCCTGCGGGAGATGGGGATCAGTACCGAAGGACGCTGAAGACCGGCAGCCCCTCGACCTTGGCGCGGCCGGGCAGGGAGGTCAGCTCGATGAAGACGGTGAGGGCCACGGGCTGGGCGCCGGTCTTCTGCACGAGGCGCTGGGCGGCGGCGGCGGTGCCGCCGGTGGCCATGACGTCGTCCACGATGAGCACGCGGTCGCCGGGGCCGAAGGCGTCCGTGTGGATCTCCAGCGCATCACTGCCGTACTCGAGACCGTAGGCCTCCTTGTGGGTGGCCATGGGCAGCTTGCCGGGCTTGCGGGCGGGCACGAAGCCCACGCCCAGCTTCTGGGCCAGGGCGCTGCCGAAGATGAAGCCGCGGGATTCCAGGCCCAGCACATGGGTGGGCTGGAGGGTGAGCACCGGCTGGGCCATGGCCGCCACGGCCTCGGCGAAGGCCTCGGCGTGGGAGAGCAGGGGCGTGATGTCGCGGAAGAGGATCCCGGCTTTGGGGAAGTCTGGAACATCGCGGACGAAGGCGCTGAGAGGAGTCGTGAGAGTCATGGCTACCTGTGGATCTGGAAAGGATGGGGAAGCGAGGATCGCACATCCAGGGCTTCCCAGTCCAGCCGTCCCACGGCCGCGTAGGCCGGGCCTTCCGCCAGCCGGGCCCGGAAGGCCGCCAGAGCGGCCTCGGAGCCCTCCGCCTCGCCACTCACCGAGCCGTCCGGCTCGTTGCGCACCCAGCCCGCCAGATCGAGCGCCTGGGCCTCCCGTTCCACAAACCGGCGGTAGCCCACCCCCTGGACCGCCCCGTGGACGTGGAAGCGAGCCGCCACCGGACTATGCTCCGGTCGGCCCGTTGAAGGTCGAATCGAAGTCGGCCTGCCGGGCCAGGGTTTCGGGGCAACCCAGATCCAGGCGCAGGGGCGTGACGCTGGCGAAGCCCTCGAGCACGGCCTCGGCGTCGCTGCCCGGGGCCTTGGCGTAGGTGGGGCCCGAGTCGCCGCCGATCCAGAAGTAGGGTGTGTTGCGGGGGTCGGTGCGCCGTTCCACCAGGTCGTGGTAGGCGCGGCTGTCCTGGCCCGTGAGGCGGAAGCCCTTGGGTTCGCCCTTCGGGAAGTTCACGTTCCAGATGCGGTTGCCGGGCAGGTCCATGGTCTCCCAGCGTTCCAGGAAGTGGCCGATCCAGGGTTCGGCCTGCTCCAGCGAACCGTGGGGGTGGATGGAGAAGGCCGCGGCCCGGGCGCCCTGGAGGCGGCCCTCGAAGGCCGCGCCCACGGTGCCCGAATAGAACACGTCCTCGCCCAGGTTGAAGCCGTGGTTGATGCCCGAGAGCACCCAGTCCGGCCGGCGGTCCAACACCTCGCAGACCCCCAGCAGCACGCAGTCCACGGGGGTGCCGTCGCAGGCGTGGCGGTCCGGCCCGATTTCGTGCAGGCGGAGGATGTTGTGCAGGCTCAGGGCCGAGGAGATGGCCGAGCGGTTGCGGTCCGGGGCCACGGTGACCACCCGGCCGAAGCGGGAGGCCACCCGGGCCAGCGCCGCCAGCCCCGGGGCCCACAGGCCATCGTCGTTGGTGAGCAGGATCAAGCGTTCAGGCATGGCACCAGTGTATCTGCCCCGCCCAGGATCAATCCTGGGCCAGCTGTCCGAAGAATTTCCGGTCCCAGGCCATGATGTGCCCCTTCACCAGATCCAGCGCCAGGAAGCCGAGAATGGCGGGCAGATCCGTGCTCACGCCTCCCATCTCCTGCTGGAGGAACTTGGCCTTGGCGAGGAGGCGGTTGTGCTCCTGGGCGTGGACCGCCAGACCGGCATAGCCCACTCGGGCGAGGATGGCCTCCTCGTCGTGGAAATGCTGGGCCACGTGGGCGATGAGGAGCTGCATCTGGAGTTTGGCCTCCTCGGGATAGCGGCCACTGGTGATGGCGGCCAGCAGGCTGTTGGAGAGGCGGTAGAGCTGCTGGTGCTGATGATCGATCTCCGCGTTGCCGCATTCCAGGCCGGGATCCCAGGTGAGGGCGAGGATGGAGGCTTCGGCATCCTCAGGGGCTCCCATCGCTTCCAGGGAAGCCTCGGTGCGGTTCCGGCCCCGTTCCTTGGCCCGGTAGAGGACCTCGTCCGCCCGGCGGACCCAGACGTCGAGGTCTTCCGCTATCTGATGCTGCGCCACCCCCAGGCTGATGGTCACCATGCCCACCTGGGGGATGGAGCGGGCCTCCACCGCCTTCCGGATCTTCTCCGCCAAGATGGTGGCCCCGGCCAGAGTCGTGGCTGGACAGAGGACGATGAATTCCTCCCCGCCCCAGCGCGCCAGGGAATCCGAGGCCCGGAGCTGGCCGCGGACGGTGTCCGTGATCGACTTCAGCACCTCATCGCCCACGCTGTGGCCGAAGGTGTCATTGACGTGCTTGAACCGGTCCAGGTCGAGCAGGATGAGGCTCAGGGCCCCGTCGCCGCGGCCGGACAGGGCGACGAGCTGGGCCGCCCCATCCTCGAACCAGCGGCGGTTCCAGGCCCCGGTGAGGAGGTCCGTGCCGGCGGCCTGCTCCAGCTGATCCAGCGCCTGCCGCAGTTCCGAATTCGCGAGTTCGCTGGCGGTCTGGGCGCGGGTGAGGGCCTCCAGCTGGCTGCGGCAATCGGGATCCGGTTCGGCCGTCAGGGGACGCCGCCGGGCCCAATGCCCCAGGGCCACCCCAGCCGCGAGGCCGAGGGCGAAGGCTGCGGGGACTGCCAGGTGGTTCGTCGCATCCAGGATCATGGGCCTCCTCGGTTCCACTTCACCCTACCTGTCCGGCACTTGGAATCTGGACGAATCCTGCACCTTCCGCCCCGGTTGCTTCCATACGCTTCGGCCACGCCCGGCCCCGATCCTGCCACGATGGAACCCACCCTGTCGCCCCATGGATCCCAACCTTTCACTGACCTCCGCCCTCCCGATCCCCGAAGGGGAGGGCGAGGCCGTGCTGGTTCCGGCGGGCCGGACCGAGATCCTGACCCGGCTCCGTGAAAGGATCGTGGCTTTCGCGGCATCCCGGGGTGCAGGCGCCCATGCGGAGGACCTGGCGCAGGAGGTGCTGGTGCTGCTCCACACGAAGTACGGCCATCTGGAACGGGCGGAGGATCTGGTCCCCCTGGCCTTCCAGATCCTGCGCTTCAAGCTGGCGGCCCACCGCCGCAGGGCCGCCCGGCGCGGTGAATACGACGCCGTGGACGTGGACGCCTTCCCGCCGCCCTCGGAGGCCCCGGATCCGGCCACGGTGCTGGAGCGCAAGGAGCTGCTGGCGCGGCTCATGGGCGGCATCGCCCGCATGGGGGACCGCTGCCGGGAGCTGTTCCGCCTCAAGCTCCAGGGCCGCAGCTTCGCGGAGATCCAGGGCCTCATGGGCGCCGCCAGCCTGAACACGGTCTACACCTGGGACCACCGCTGCCGGCAGCAGCTGCTCGAATCGCTGGGCGGGCGCTGGGAAGGATCTGGCGGAAGGGGGGCGCCATGAAGCGCGCCGAGGCCGAAAAACTGCTGGGCGGCCATGCCGCGGGGATCCTCACCGAAGCCGAGCGGCGCTCGCTGTTCGAGGCGGCCCTGGAGCACCAGGACCTGTTCGATGCCCTTATGGACGAGGAGGCCCTGCGGGAGCTGCTGGCGGATCCCGCGGCCCGGGCCCACGTGCTGGCCGCCCTGGCACCCGCACCTCCCAGGATCGTGCCCTTCTGGCGACGCCCCGGCGTGATCGGGGCCGCCGCCGGGATCCTCATGGCCGCCACGGCCGGCCTGGCGGTCCTGCGCAGCCCCGAGGCCCAGCTGCCGCCCGCTGTGAAGCCGGCGGTGGGCCAGGCGCCAACCCCGGCTTCGCCCCTGGCCCCGCCGGCCTCCGCCCCCGCTCTCCCCGAGGCCAAGGCGGTTCCTTCCCCGGCCGCCAAGGCGGCGGTGCGACCGAAGGAGGAGGCGATCGTGCAGCGGTCGGCGGGGGTGGTGGCCTCAGGCAACCAGGCCCCTGCTAAGGAAACCCTGGCTCCGGTGGCCGCCGCCCCTGTGGCGGTTGAAAGGGCGGGAAGGCTGGCGGAGACGCGTCAGGCGGAGGCCCGGGACCAGCTGTCCAGGCGGGCCGAGGCCGCGGGGGCGGCCCGGTCCACCGCCGTGGTGGAGGTGTTGAGTTCGGTCCCCGCTCCCGCGGCCACGCCCGCCCCGGCGCCCCGGGTGGCCGCCAAGGTGATGGCGCCCCGGCCCGCGGGGCTGGTCGCTGCCGTGGCCCCGGCGCCGGTCTGGACCATCGAGGCCCTGCCGGACGACGCCACCCTCGTGACCGTGGCGGCGCCCCGGGAGGCCCAGGTGGTGCTCCTCCGGCGCGGGGCCTCCGGCGTCGAGGTGCTGAAGCCCAGCCCGGCGGAGGACGCGGGAACCTGGCAGTTTCGGCTCCGGCTGGCGTCCGGCGACGCGCTGGATCTCTATGTGATGAATGGCCCCGTCGCCGATCCGGCGCGGCTGCCGGAGACAGGCCCCGTGGATGGGTTCCGGGCGCGGATCCATCCGCCTGCGAAAAAAAAAGGTTCATCGTGTCTTTCCGGGGAAAGATGAGCAGGGGTTCACGGCAAGACAGCCGCCGTCCCGAAAGCAACCAGCGCCCTCCCATCGCCCTCCCGTCAAAGAACAAGATCTTTTCGCCACCGATTACAGTGATTTCGCTGATGGCGCCTCGAATGCTTCTCGCATGGGCCGGCCGAAGGCCGCTTCCGGCTCCGCCGGAAGTCATGGGGGGCGCCAGGGTCGCGCATCCCCAGGAGGGCACGACCCTGGCACCCCCCATGGAGCCCACGCTGCCTCGGGACAGGCCCATCCTTTTCGTCACTGCAATCACTGAAATCGGTGGCAAATACATCAGTTCATCGCGCCATTTCCCGTAGAGCCAAAAATAATCCGCTCCGCTGAAAGGGGCGGCCGCCTGGCGGCATTCCCTCCTGAACCGCGCCCTGCTGGTGCGGCCCCTCCGGGAGGAACCCATGCCGCTGCGCCGGTCCACCACTGCCCTGTTCGCCTGCTGCGCAGGCCTCGCCGTGTCCTTCCAGGGGGACGCCCAGGCCCGCAGCCGCCCCGCGCATCCGCGCCTGGATGCCCCAGCGAGGGGCGATGCCGCAGATGCGACCCTGTCGCCCTACTTCTTCGTGAAGAGCGACGACGCCTCCGTGGACCAGCTGCCGCTGAAGTCCACGTCCGCCAAGGTGGCCATCGCGGGCGTCATCGCCGACGTGAAGGTGACCCAGGTCTACCGCAACACCGGCACGAAGCCGTTGGAAGCCCTCTACGTGTTCCCGGGCTCCACGCGGTCCGCGGTCTACGGCATGACCATGACCATCGGTGAGCGGGTGCTGAAGGCCCAGATCAAGGAGCGCGGCCAGGCCCGGGCGGACTACGAGCAGGCGAAGGCGCAGGGCCGCAGTACTTCCCTGCTGGAACAGCACCGGCCCAACGTCTTCCAGATGAACGTGGCGAACATCCTGCCGGGCGACGAAATCCGCGTGGAGTTGTCCTACACGGAGCTGCTGGTGCCGAATGAAGGCACCTACAGCTTCGTCTATCCCACGGTGGTGGGCCCCCGCTACGCCGGGAAGGCGGGCACGGCGTCGAGCACCGGCGAGCCCTGGGTGGCCAACCCCTACACCCATGCTGGCGAGAAACCCGCCACCACCTTTGATCTGGAGGTGAAGCTGTCGGCGGGCCTGCCCATTCAGCGCATGGCCTGCGACACCCACAAGACCGCCATCGCCTACGACGGCAAGGCAGACGCCACGCTGAGGCTGGATCCTAGCGAGGCCCACGGCGGCAACCGCGATGTCATCGTGAGGTACCAGCTGGCCGGGAACGCCGTGCAGTCCGGCCTCCTGCTGGACCAGGGCAGGGACGGGAACACCTTCCTGTTCATGGCCCAGCCGCCCAAGCGCGTGACGCCCAAGGACCTGCCGCCCCGCGAATACGTCTTCATCATGGATGTCTCCGGCAGCCAGATGGGCTTTCCCATCGAGGTATCCAAGGTGCTCATGAAGGAGATGATCCAGGGGCTGCGGCCCCAGGATCTCTTCAACGTGATGGTCTTCGAAGGCAGCTCGGCCTTCTGGTCGCCCTCGGGTTCCCAGCACGCCACCACCGAGGCCACCCAGCAGGCCCTGGCGTTCGTGCGAGCGCAGAATGGCGGCGGCGGGACGGAGCTGGGCAGCGCCCTGCGGAAGGCCCTGGGCCTGCCCCGGGTGCCGGGCATCTCACGCACTTTCGTGGTGTCCACGGACGGCTACATCAGCGCCGATGGCCAGGTGTTCGACCTCATCCGCAAGAACCTCGGCTCCGCGAACCTCTTCGCCTTCGGCATCGGCTCCTCCGTGAACCGCCACCTCATCGAGGGCATGGCCCACGCGGGACAAGGCGAGGCCTTCGTCATCACAAAGCCCGAGCAGGCCGCCGCCGAGGCGGAGCGCTTCCGCGCCTACGTGTCTTCCCCCGTACTCACCAACGTGAAGCTCACCACGAACGGCTTCCACGTCCAGGACCTGGAGCCCATGCAGCTGCCGGACGTGCTGGCGGACCGCCCCGTCATCTGCCTCGGCAAGTGGACGGGTGAAGCCAAGGGCACGGTCACGCTCTCCGGTGTCAGCGGCAGCGGCCCCTGGAGCCAGACCTTCGAAGTGGGGAAGGTGAAGGAGCGGAGCCACGGCGCCCTGCGCCAGCTCTGGGCCCGGCAGCGCATCCAGATGCTGTCGGACTACGATCAGTTCGGCCAGGACGAAGGCCGTAAGGCCGAAGTCACCCGCCTGGGCCTCGCCTACAACCTGCTGACGGCCTACACGTCCTTCGTCGCGGTGGATACGGTGGTGCGTAACACGGGTGGTGCCAGTACCACCGTGACTCAGCCCCTGCCGCTGCCCGAAGGCGTGTCCGATGCGGCGGTGGGCGGCATGAATGCCCAGTCCGTGGCCTATGCCCCGGCCCCGCGCATGAAGTACGCATCGGCCCCCGCGGCCGAGGTGGAAGTCCTGGCCCAGGATCGGGCGGCCCGCCGGGAAACCCGCCAGGCGGAACCCAAGGCCCATCCCGCGCCGCGCATCCTCGCCTTCTCGGGCATCACCGGCACCTCCGACCCGGCCTCCCTCCGCCGTGAGCTCGACGCCCGGCTGAAGGACCCAGCCCTGGTCGCGGCGCTGGCCGGGCTCCCGTCCGGCACGGAGCTGGAATTGAAGGTGGATGCCTCGGGTCAGGTGGTGGCGGCGACCTTCAGTGAGGCCTTCCCCGGGGCCGCCAAGGCCAAGACCCTGATCCTGGCCTGGCGTCTCAAGAGCTGGACCGGCCGGATGGCCGGGCAACTCGACCTCACCTTGAGCCTTCTACCCTGAATCCAAGGTTTTACCCTACGCGGATCCCTGGCCTGCCGGGGATCCGCGCTGGCGTGAAGGTTGGTTTGGGCTACCTTCGAACCATGCGAAAGCATCTGGGAGTGGCCTTGATGCTGACCCTCGGGGGCTGCAACCCGGAACCCGCCCGACCCGCTTCCCCGCCCCCGGTGGTGGAGCCGGTCCTCGCCGAGGCCAGGATGCACATGGTGCGGGACCAGATCGTGGCCCGGGGCATCACGGATCCACGCGTGCTCGAGGTCATGGCCCGAGTGCCGCGGCATGAATTCATCCCCATGGAGCGGCGCGGGGAGGCTTACGACGACTGGCCCCTGCCCATCGGCTATGGCCAGACCATCTCCCAGCCGTACATCGTGGCCTTCATGACGGCGGTCCTGAACCCCAGGGCCGGGGACCGCGTGCTGGAGATCGGCACAGGCTCCGGCTACCAGGCCGCCGTGCTCGCGGACCTGGTGGCCGAGGTCTACACCGTGGAGATCGTTGAGCCGCTGGCGAAGCGCGCCGAAGCGGACCTCAAGCGGCTGGGCTACGCCAACGTGAAGGTCCGCGCCGGGGACGGCTACCAGGGCTGGCCCGAGGCCGCGCCCTTCGACGCCATCATCGTCACCTGCGCCCCGGAAGATGTGCCGAAGGCCCTCGTGGACCAGCTCAAGGAGGGCGGCCGGATGATCATCCCCGTGGGTTCCCAGTGGGGGGGCCAGGAGTTGTATCTGTTGTGGAAGACACCCACGGGGATGAAGCGGCAGGCGGTGTTGCCGGTACGGTTCGTGCCGATGGTGAAGGGGCGCTGAGGGGGCCGGGCGCGATCAGGAAGCCGGCTCCCGTTTGGCGGCCTCCGGGGCCCTGGGGGCGGCGGATGGCTGGGCGGTGCTCCAGCCCCCGCCCATGACCCGGTAGAGGCTGACCAGGTTGCCGTACTTGGCCTGGCGAAGGACGATGCGGCCCTGTTGCGCGGCATAGAGGGAACGCTGGGCATCCAGGACCCCCAGGTAGCTGTGGATGCCGGCGGTGTAGCGGGCCTGGGCCAGGCGATAGGCTCCCTCCAGGGCCTGCGTGAGCGCTTCCTGGGCGGCCAGCTGATCATCGAGGGTGCCCCGCTGGGCCAGGGCATCGGCGACCTCCCGGAACGCCACCTGGATGGCCTTCTCGTACTGGGCCAGGAAGATGTCGCGGTCGGTGTTGGCCACCTTGAGATTTGCCCGTCGTGTGCCCATGTCGAAGATCGGGAGGACGATCTGGGGCGAGAAGGCCCAGGCCTCGGAACCGGACTTGAACAACCCGGACAATTCACTGTTCATGGTGCCGATGTTCGTGGTGAGTGAGATGCGGGGGAAGAAGGCCGCCCGGGCCGCGCCGATGTTGGCGTTGGCGGCCTTGAGCTGGTTTTCGGCCAGGAGGATGTCGGGCCGGCGCGTCAGGACCTCGGAAGGCAGCCCGGGGGCGATCTCCTGGAGCGCCGTCACGCTGCCCAGAGCTTCGGGAAGCCATTCCGCCGGCACGGACGAGCCGACCAGGAGGCGGAGGGCGTTCTCATCCATGGCCACCGCGCGGGTGTAGCGGGCGGCATCCCCCCGCGCCGTCTCGGTGGTGACCTGGGCGCGGTACGAGTCCAGCTCGGACGAGGCCCCGACTTCAAAGCGCCGGTGGATGAGCTTGTAGGCAGCCTCCTGGTTCGCGAGGGTGTCCTGGGCGAGCTTCAGGCTTTCCTGATCCGCCGCCAGCGCCAGGTAGACGTTCGCGACCTCTGCCAGCAGCGAGATCTGGGCGCTGTTGCGGGCCTGCTCGGTGGCGAGGTAATGCTCCAGGGCCCGGTTCTTCAGGCTCCGGACGCGCCCGAAGAAATCCAGTTCCCAGGCGCTGATCCCCACATTGGCGGCGTACTGCTCGACGACGATCGACTGCCCGGTGCCCGACACACTGGCGGGCAGCCGCTGCTTATTGCCATAAGCGGCCGCATGGATCGCCGGGAACAGCTCGGCCCGCTGGATCCGGTAGTAGGCCCGCGCCTTCTCGGTGTTCAGCGCCGCGATCCGGAGATCCCGGTTGTTGCGGAGGGCGAGGTCGAGCACCTTGCGCAGCCGCGGATCCACGAAGAAGTCCTGCCAGGCGACGTCGGCGGCAGGTTGCGGGGAGGCTTCTCCTTGCGTGCCTTTGTAGGAGGGGCCCTCCGGCCAGGCCTTGGGCACGGGTGGTTCCGGCACCCGGTACTTCGGGGCCATGGAGACGCAGCCGAGGGAGGCCAGGGCGAGAGGAAGGATGGACCAGGTCTTGAGCGGCCTCATGGCTGCCCCTCCTCGGAAGCTGCGGTGCCAGCGGGCGCGTGTTCCTGGCGCTTCTTCTTGAACATCTGGCTGACCAGGACAAAGGAAAGGGGGATGTAGAAGATGGCGATGAAGGTGGCGGTCAGCATGCCTCCCACGACGCCCGTTCCGATGGCGTTCTGGGCCGCCGCGCCGGCCCCGCGCGTGAGGGCCATGGGCAGCACGCCGAAGGTGAAGGCCAGGGAGGTCATCAGGATGGGGCGGAGCCGCAGGCGGGAGGCCTCCATGGCCGCTTCGAGAAGGCCCACGCCACGGGCCATCTGCTCCTCGGCGAACTGCACGATGAGGATGGCGTTCTTGGCGGTGAGGCCCAGCGTGGTCAGCAGTCCGATCTGGAAGTAGACATCGCTGGAGAGGCCCCGGCCCCAAGTGGCCAGGACAGCGCCGAAGACGCCCACCGGAAGCACCAGAAGGATCGAGAAGGGGATCGTCCAGCTCTCGTAGAGGGCCGCAAGGCACAGGAAGATGACCAGGATGGACACGGCATAGAGCGCCGGGGCCTGGGCGCCGGCCTGCCGTTCCTGGTAGGAGAGCCCCGTCCACTCGAACCCGATGCCGGGAGGGAGCTTCTTGACGAGCTCTTCCATCGCCAGCATGGCGTCGCCGGTGCTCTTGCCGGCGGCGGGCTCACCCTGGATGTTCACGGAGGGGAAGCTGTTGTAGCGCTGGAGGTTGGGAGATCCATAGCTCCATTCGCCGGCGGAGAAGGCGGAGAAGGGAACCATCGCTCCGGCCGTGTTCCTGACATAGAGCTTGTTCAGGTCCTCCAGCTGCATGCGGAAGGGGGCGTCGGCCTGCATGTAGACGCGTTTGACCCGGCCGCGGTTGATGAAGTCGTTCACATAGGAGCCGCCCCAGGCGCTGGCGAGGGTGTCGCTGATCACCGGCAGGGGGACGCCCAGGGTGCCGGCGCGGTCCTGGTTGAGCCGGACGTTGTATTCGGGCTGGTCGTCCAGGCCGTTGGGGCGCACAGCCTTGAGGTTGGCGTTCTGGGCCGCCAGGCCCAGCAGCTGGTTGCGGGCCTCCATGAGCTTGGCGTGGCCGACGCCGGCGCGGTCCTGCAGCTGGAAGTCGAAGCCCGTCGCGTTGCCGAGCTCCAGGATGGCGGGAGGGGCCACGGCGAAGACCATGGCATCCCGGCGCGAGGAGAAGGTGCGCATGGCCCGGCGGATGACGGCCTCCGCCTTCAGCTCGGAGCGGTCCCGGAGGTGCCAGTCCTTGAGCTTGACGAAGGCCATGCCGTTGTTCTGGCCCCGGCCGGCCACGCTGAACCCGCCCACGGTCAGGCAGGAGGCCACCGCCTCCTTCTCATCGTCCTGGAAGTAATGCTGGACCTCGGACATGACCTTCTGGGTCTGCTCCAGGGTGGATCCGGCGGGGAGCTGGATGAGGGTGAGGATGATGCCCTGGTCCTCCTCGGGCAGGAAGGCGGTGGGCAGGCGCATGAACAGCACCCCCATCCCGGCCACGATCACGCCGTAGATGACGGCGTAGCGGCCCCACTTGGAGAGCACGCGTCCCAGCTGGCCCACGAAGATGTGGTTGAGCTTGGTGTAGAACTGGTCGAACCACAGGAAGAAGGGGCGGGTGACCGCCCATCCCTTCTCGGCGGCCTCGTGGCCCTTTTCGATGGGCTTCAGGAAGGTGACGCAGAGGGAAGGGGTGAGGACCAGGGCCACCACCACGGACAGCATCATGGCGGTGATGAGGGTGAAGGAGAACTGCCGGAAGATGATGCCCGTGGACCCGCCGAAGAAGGCCATGGGGCCGAACACGGCGGACAGCACCAGGCCGATGCCCACCAGGGCGCTGGTGATCTGGCCCATGGACTTCCGGGTGGCTTCCAGCGGCGAGAGGCCCTCCTCGTGCATGATGCGCTCGACGTTCTCGACCACGACGATGGCATCGTCCACCAGGAGGCCGATGGCCAGCACCATGGCGAACATGGTGAGCATGTTGATGGACATGCCCACGTACTGGAGGATCGCGAAGGTGCCCAGGAGCACCACCGGGACGGCGATGGTCGGGATCAGGGTGGCGCGGAAGTTCCCCAGGAAGAGCAGCATGACCAGGAAGACGAGGATCACGGCCTCGACGAGGGTCTTCACCACCTCGTTGATGGCCACGGACACGAAGGGCGTCGTCTCGTAGGGGTAGTCGACCTGGACGCCCGGGGGGAAGTAGGGGGCGAGCTCATTGAGCTTGGCCTTGACGAGCTTGGAGGTGTCCAATGCGTTCGCGCCCGAGGCCAGGCGGATGAGCATGCCGGCGGCCGGCTGGCCGTTGAGCTTCGTGTCGCTTTCGTAGGATTCGGTTCCGAGTTCCGTGCGGGCCACATCCCGGAGGCGGATGGTGGAGCCGTCCGGGTTGATGCGCAAGGGGATGGCCCCGAACTGCTCCGGCGTCTGCAGGAGCTCCTGCACGTTCACGGTCACATTCAGCCGCTGGCCCTTGACGGCAGGGAGGCCGCCCGCCTGGCCGGCGGAGATCTGGGCGTTGTAGGCCCGCACGGCCTGGCGGATGTCGTCGGGGGTGATGCGGTAGCCCACCATCTTGTCGGGGTTCAGCCAGATCCGCATGGCGTACTGGGTGCCGAAGGACAGGACTTCGCCGACGCCCTCCACGCGGCTGATGACGTTCTCCACGTTCGAGGCCAGGTAGTCGCGCAGATCCTCGGCGTTCATGCTGCCGTCCGTCGAGGTGATGGACAGGATCATGAAGATGTTCTTCGTGGATTTCGTGACGGCGATGCCCATCTGCTGCACGACCTGGGGCATCAGGGGCTTGGCCAGCTCCAGCTTGTTCTGGACCTTGGCCCAGGCGGCATCGGGATCGGTGCCAGGCTGGAAGGTGAGCGTGACGCTGCCGTGGCCGGCGGAATCGCTGGTGGCGGACATGTAGAGCAGCCGGTCCAGGCCCGTCATCTTCTGTTCGATGATCTGCGTGACGGTGTTCTCCACGGTCTTCGCGGAGGCGCCCGGATAGAAGGCATCCACGGAGATGGAGGGCGGGGCGACCGGAGGGTACTGGGAGATGGGCAGCGTCTTGATGGCCAGGAGGCCGGCCAGCATCATGACGATGGCGACCACCCAGGCGAAGATCGGCCGGTCGATGAAGAAATTGACCATGGGGCGGCTCCTCTACTTCGCAGCCGCGGGGGCGGGCTTCGCCCCGAAGGGCACGACCTTCACGGCCACGCCGGGCCGGACTTTCTGGAGACCTTCCAGGATCACGCGGTCCCCGGCGTTGAGCCCCTCAGTGACCAGCCACTTCGGGCCGATGGCACGGTCCACCTTGAGCCTCCGCTGCTCGACCTTGTTGGAGGCGTCCACGACCATGGCGATGGCATTACCCTTGGGATCCCGGGTGACGCCCTGCTGCGGCACGAGGATGGCCTGCTCGGCCACCCCCTCCTCGACGATGGCGCGGACATACATGCCCGGCAGCAGGATATGGCGTGGGTTCGGGAAGACCATGCGGAGGATCTGCGAGCCCGTGCTCGGATCCACGGTGACATCGGAGAACTTCAGGAGCCCCGGCTGGGGATAGGGCGTGCCGTCCTCCAGCAGGAGTTTCACGCGGGCGGAATCTGCGCTGCCCTTGATGCGGTTGGCCGCCAGGTTCCGCTGGATCCCCAGGAGGGTGGCGCTGGACTGCGGGGAATCCACGTAGACCTGATCCAGCTGCTGGATCGTGGTGAAGGCCATGCCCTGGTAGGCCGTCGCCAGGGCGCCCGGGGTCACGTTGGACTTGCCGATGCGTCCTGAGATCGGCGCCGTGATGCGGGTGTAGCCGAGGTTGATGCGCGCGGATTCGGCTCCGGCCTTCAGGGCCTGGACCTCGGCCTCGGCCTGCTTGAAGGCGGCGGCCGCATCCTCGGAGTCCTGCTGCCCCACGGCATTGACGGTGAGCAGTTCCTTGAAGCGCTCGGCCCGCTTCCGCATGGCGGGAAGGTTGGCTTCCCCCCGGGCGAGGGCCGCCGCGGCCGTATCGTAGGCGGCCTGGTAGGGCCTCGGATCGATCTGGTAGAGGAGCTCGCCCTCCTTCACATCGCTCCCCTCCGTGAAGTGCCGCTTCTGGACGATCCCGTTCACCTGGGGATGGACCTCGGCCATGAGGTACGCCGAGGTCCGTCCGGGCAATTCGAAGGTGATCGCCACCCGCTCGGGCTGCAGGGTCACCACCGCCACTTCAGGGGTGGCCTTGGCCTGCTCCTTCTTGCCGCAACCGACGGTCAACGTCCCTGCCGTCCCTGCCATCAGGGCGCCGGCGATGAGGATCATTCCGCCTCGATAGGGGGTCTGCATGGGAGTACTCCAAGAAGGGGCCTGAGAAAAATCTGGTCGCATCGCATGGGGACGACGGCATGGGATCGTCAGTATCAGCGCTGTTCGAGGCCGTGATAAGTGAAATCAGCCAGGCGGTCCGCCATGGCGTCGAGGGACAGCGAAGGGCCGGCCGACGTCCAGGCCAGGTCGTTGACTTCCCTCAGCAGCGCATGGTGGATGCAACCGCCATGGAGGGTGATGCCCCAGAAGTCGATCTCCGCAGCGGAAAAATCTGGGCGGATGGCATGGATGCAGGCGCGGGCCTCACGCACGAAGGGCTCCATGCGCGCCTGCAGAAGGTCCTTGACCTCGTGCCTGGGGGCCTGGAGTTCGCTCAGCCACAGGCGCGAAGCCGGTTCCCGCAGGGGGTCCGAGGCGTCGAAGTGGGCGTCCACCTCGCGGAGGATCCTGCGGATGTGCGCACGGAGCTGTGCTCGCCCATCCATGGGACTCGTCGCCGCCTGGGGTGGATCCTGCAAGTCCTCTCCAGCCGTCTTGGCCGAGAAGTGGGTCAGCAGGTAGCGGAAGACCTCGCGGTACAGTCCCTCCTTGCCCTTGAAGTAGTAGGAGATGAGGGAGGAGTTCTTGCCCGCCATGGACGCCACGAGCCGGATGGAGGTGGCGTCGTAGCCGTACTTGGCGAAGCAGGCCAAGGCGGCCTCGATCAGGGCATCGCGGGTGTCAGGGCAGGGTGTGGTGTCAGAGGAGTTCATGAAATACTGCCTTAGTCGTTCGACCGAACAATAGAATTGATCAATTGAACAAGGTTGGCAAGATATTTTTTTATTAATATCTAACATATTTTAAATAATCATTTTGATGCACAACATTGTTCCGATGACTGGAATCATATGTTAATTTTTGACGTAGATCAATCGTCCTATCGAATGTTTTTCCTTCACGAGTTGGTCGATCAAGGCATCGACCTTGGTCAAGCCTGGCCGAGGTCCTTCCGCATCGGTTCTGCCCCATCGGGCAACCTGTGATTCTTCGGGGCGAAGCTCGAGATCCCGCCGCCCAGCCTCCATGCGAGCTTCATCTAACCCTTCTGAGCGCCTCGGGCCCGACCACCGCTGAGGTATTCCTGGTCCGGGGAGGCAATGCCCTCCAGCCGCAGGTCTACCCTTCACGCGGGACCGGCGGGCCTGCTCTCAGGCCGTGCAGGCAGAAATCCACGAGCAGCTCCGCCTCCTGGAAGTGGCTGCCGAAGGGTGGAAGTTCGCCCCATAGCACTTTGTTGAGGCCCGACATCGTCCCGTGGCCCGCCACCTGGCCCATGATCGTGGCGCCGAGGAAGGCCACCTGCGCCGCGCCCAGTTCAGGCCGCAGCACCTGGATGCAGGTCCGGATCAGATCAGCGGCCGGACCGAGGTACTGTTGGATGATCGGGCGGAGGCTGGGGCGGGGAGAACGGAACTCCCGCACCCAGAGCCGGGCCCGGTGATCCTGGAAAGGCCTGGCCAGGACGGCATCCGGAGCCGCCTGCTGGTACATGAAGTGGATCTGTTCCCGCAGCAGGCGGATGGCTGCCTGCGGATCCCGCGGATCCAGGCCCGAGGCGAGCGCGGGATTCAGGGGCTGCGCGGAGGTCTCGAAGATGTGCTTGAACACCTCCAGGTAGAGACCCTCCTTGTTCCTGAAGTAGTGGGAAAGGAGCGAAAGGGGGCGGCCCGCCCGCTCCGCGATCATCCGCATGCTCGTGCCGTCGAACCCGTGATCGGCAAAGCACACCAGGGCGGCCTGGAGCAGCGATGTGCGGGTGTCTGGGGCTTTAGGTTCCATGCTGGATCCCAGGATATCCCCACTTGGATTCGACCCGCGTCGCCGAGTGGCGCCTCCGCAACCCCACTCGGAGGTTGGTCGTGCCCCATATTTGGCGCCGACCCACCAGGGCGGGATTCGAACTGCGTCTGGCTGCACCAGCCGCCGGTCCCGCTTCGGCGTGCCAGAGGCTCCACCTCCGCGAGCGAAGCGAGTGGGAGCATCCTCCGGTGGAGGATGGGTCAGGTGGGGAGGTACGCCTCGGGCGATCCCACTCGGAGGTTGGCCGTGCTCCGTATTTGGCGGCGGCCCACCAGGGCGGGCTTCGAACGCGTCTGGCTGCGCCAGCCGCCGGTCCCGCTTCGGCGTGCCATCAAGGCACGCCTCGGGCGGTCCCACTCGGAGGTTCACCGTGCTCCGTATTTGGGATCGACCCACCAGGGCGGGATTCGAACTGCGTCTGGCTGCACCAGCCGCCGGTCCCGCTTCGGCGTGCCATCAAGGCACGCCTCGGGCGGTCCCACTCGGAGGTTCGAATCCTCTCGACCCGAAGTGTCGAAACACCAGGAAAAGGGGCCCGATTGGGCCCCGTTTTCTGGTGTTTTGGTCGGCGCGAGAGGATTCGAACCTCCGACCCCTACCACCCCAAGGTAGTGCGCTACCAGGCTGCGCCACGCGCCGTGAACTATTGACTCTAGAACGGGTGGGGCCTCAGGTCAAGGTTTGACTGGCCGCGATAGCCGTTCGTGCAGGGCCTTTACGGACTTGAGGATGGGCTGGAGGTCGGAGCTGGTGCGGAGGAGCCTCGGGATGGTGGGCTTGGGCTTCTGGGCCGGAGCTGCGGGGAGTTCGTCAGAATCGAGACCGAGATCGAGGCGCTGGACGAGGTGGCCGTGAGCCAGCAGCTCGGCGCAGTCGGCCACGGTGAGCCCCTCGGCCAGCCAGCCCTTGATGCGCTTCAGGCGCGGCAGCTCGTCCACATGGTAGTAACGGAGATTGCCCTTGCTGCGCCGGGGCTTGATGTCGGGGATGACCTCTTCCCAGTAGCGGAGGTCTTTGGGCCCGACGCCGATGAGCTGAGCTGCCTCTCCGATCTTGAACCACTTCTTGTCACTCACGGCCCGCCTCCGACCGTCGTGATTCGCTCCCTGTGGGGGCCCCGCTTCGCAGGCTCCCCCGGAGCCTGCTCCGCGACCCACATGGTCGCGAGATCTTGAACCACTTCTTGTCCGCCATCGGAGTCCCGCCTAGCTCTCCCTGGGCTCGATGCCCAGGGCCTTGAGGCGCTTGTAGAGGTTGGAGCGGTCCACGCCCACGCGCTCGGCCACGCGGGTCATGTTGCCGTTCTGCAGGCGCATCTCCCGCTGGAGGTACTGGGCCTCGAACCAGTCGCGGGCCTCCTTGAGGCTGGAGAACTCGGGGAAGGAGAAGGGATCCTGGTCACCCAGGTGACGGGCGGCCAGGGCGCCCAGGTCGCGGGGGCCGATCTCGGCGCCGCGGCCCAGGATGACGGCCCGCTCCATGAGGTTCTTCAGCTCGCGCACATTGCCGGGCCAGTCGTGGCGCAGCAGGGTGTCCTTCGCTTCGGGGCCCAGGTGCTTGGGCGGGCGGCCGTACTGGCGGCCGATGCGGCTGATGAAGGCTTCCGCGAGGGGCAGGATGTCCTCGGGCCGCTCGCGCAAGGGCGGGATGCGCAGGGGCACCACGGCGAGCCGGAAGTAGAGATCCTCGCGGAACCGGCCCTTGGTGATCTCGCCGGCCAGGTCCTTGTTGGTGGCGGCGATGACGCGCACGTCCACGCCCACGGTTCCGCCTCCACCCACGGGTTCCACGCGGCCCTCCTGGAGGGCGCGCAGCACCTTGGCCTGGGTCTTGAGCGACATGTCGCCCACTTCGTCGAGGAAGAGGGTGCCCCCGTCCGCCTCGCGGAACTTGCCCTTCTGGTCCCGCACGGCACCGGTGAAGGCGCCCCTCTGGTGGCCGAACAGCTCGCTCTCGATGAGCTCTTCGGGGATGGCGGCGCAGTTCACCTCGATGAAGGGTGCGTCCTTCCGGGGGCTCTGAAGGTGGAGGAGCCGCGCCACTTCCTCCTTGCCGCTGCCGTTCTCGCCCGTGAGCAGCACGCGGCCTTCCGTGGGCGCCACCAGGGCCACGTCGGCCATGAGCCGCTTCATGGCGGGGCTGTCCGCCAGGAAGAAGCGGCCGCCCTCGACCTCCGCGTGGAGCCGCTGGTTCTCGCGCTCCAGCTTCGACTGGCGCAAGGCGTTGCCCGTCACCAGCAGCAGGCGGTCCAGGTCGATGGGTTTTTCCAGGAAGTCGAAGGCGCCGAGCTTGGTGGCCTGGAGGGCCGTATCGATGCTGGCGTGCCCGGAGATCATCACCACGGGCAGGTCCGGCCGCACCTGCTTGGCCTGTTTCAGGGTCTCCAGGCCGTCCTGGCCCGGCAGCCAGACATCGAGCAGCATGAGCTGGATGCCCTCGCCATCGGGGTTGTGGAGCAGGTCGATGGCCTGCTCGCCCCGCTCGGCCTTCACGACGTGGTAGCCCTCATCCTTGAGGGCTTCGCCCAGGGACCGCCGGATGCCCGGCTCGTCATCCACCAGGAGGATGGTCGTGGGGACGCTCATGGTTCCATGCTGGGGGCGGGACAAGCCTTTGTCCAGCAGGGGGTTGGCTAGAATTCCGCCAGCGCCTTCTCCGTTTCCGGCAAGAGGGTGCCGGCCAGTTCCCCGGCGGCCTGATAGTACGGGTGGGCCTGCACTTGGGGGAGCTGCTCGGTCACCAGCGCCACGAAGGGGCGCAGGTGCTCCTGGAGCAGGCGCTGGGCCAGTTCCACGAACCGGGTTCGCTCCGCCAAGTCACCTTCGATGATCTGGCCCAAGAGGTAGCTCAGGCAGGCGAGCTCCAGCCCCAGGTGGTCGGGCGGGATACCCAGGTCCTCCTGGATGGAGATATCGGCCTCGTCATAGATGGCCTTGAGGGGCTCCAGCACCTCGGGGGCCATGTGGTGGCCCCGGGCCTGGACGGATTCGAACAGGTGAATCGTGTCCGTGTCCTTGGCGTGGAGGAAGAGCCGGGCGTACTCCACGGGCTGGTCCTGGGCCGGGAGGGCGTGTGCCACCATCCGGGCCAGGGGGGACGCCAGGGAGGGGCCGGGGCCGCTGTCCAGCAGCTGCTCCAGCCCCTCCTTGAGGTCGGCGTCGGGCTCCAGGAAGGTTTCGGCGAGGATCTGGGCGAGGTCCGCCAGGAGCGCGAGTGGCATGTGGGCTTCCTTAATGCAGCATCCCCATCTGGTGGAAGCTGCTCACCTGGCCAGCGTAGACGAAGATGTAGCGGAGCAGGAAGCCGCCGATCAGGACCAGGCCCGCAGCGGTGAGGGCCAGGTTGCGGCTGCCGTGGAACTCATGTCCCTTGAAGATGTTGGGGGCGAGCTCGTAGACCTCGATGGCCAGCGGCACCAGGAGGCCCATGACGAGGAAGGGGCCCCAGAAGACGAAGGTGTAGGGGCCGCCCAGGATCAGGCTCAGGGCCTGCTTCACCGCCAGGGAGGACAGCTGGCCGTGGATCAGGTAGGGCAGGATGATGAACAGCTCCAGCGAGATGAACACCACGTCCAGGGTGACGAGGAACTTGATCTCGTGCTTTTCCGCGGGGGACTTCTTGTTCAGGACCATGGCCAGCATGAGGGCCGCGGCCCCACTGGAGAGGGCGGAGAACAGGAACATCTGGGCCACCAGGTTGGTGTTCCAGAAGGGCCGCGCGGAGACGGCGCCCAGCAGCACGCCGGTGTAGATGCCCACGCCGATGGAGAAGGGGAAGCCCACCATGGCGATCCTCCCGCGCCAGGAGGAGATGTCCACGTTCAGGCGGTGGACCTGCTTCCAGGTGGCGGGGATCTTGCCGAAGAGCCATGCGCGCTCCTCCGCCGTCAACCAGGCGAAGAGGTAGAGGAAAGCGATGACCGTGAAGATCGTGAGGAGGTAGGACCCGATGGACATGGGACTCTCCCACCGGAAGTGGATGAACAGCTTGTAGAAGCGGTACCAGTTCCCCAGGTCGAGGATGAGCAGGCCGGAGCCGATGGCCACGGGCCAGGGCGCCAGGAAGGCGCCCGTGCGGGCCACGCGGGCGTAGACCGGCTTGTCGTCGACGGTCATATAGTCCGCGAGACCGGCGGCGAAGAAGAGCCCGGCGGAAAGCCCGCCCAAGAAGAGGTAGACGACGATGAGGAGGCCCCAGTTGAACTCGTGCATGTCTTCCTCCTAGAGCAGGTAATAGAGTTGGGGGCCGTTGCCCGTCTGAGGTTCCTTCACGCGGTAGCGCCGCGTGGCGAGCAGCTCGTGGATCCGGCTGGAGGGATCCTCCAGGTCGCCGAAGACGCGCACCTTGGAGGGGCAGGTCTCCACGCAGGCCGGGATATCGCCCTTGTCCACCCGGTGGCTGCACAGGGTGCACTTGTCCACCACGCCCTGTTCTTCGTTGAAGTAGCGGGCGTCGTAGGGGCAGGCGACCATGCAGTAGCGGCAGCCGATGCACTCGTCGTAGTTGACGAGGACGATGCCGTCCTTGCGCTGCCACGAGGCGCCCGTGGGGCACACGCGGACGCAGGAGGGCTCCGCGCAGTGGTGGCACTGTTCCGGCTCGAAGTTGATGCTGAGCTTGGGGTATTCGCCTTTCCGCTCCTCGTTGATCCGGTTCCGGAAGTTCCCCACGGGAACCCGGTTCTCCGCCTTGCAGGCGACGACACAGGCCTTGCAGTTGATGCATTTCCTGGAGTCGATGACGAGGGCGTAGCGCTTCTTCTTGATGGCCATGGTCCACCCTCCTCAGGCGTTCGCGACTTTGACGAAGGTTTCGTGGAAGGCGGCGTTGCCGGACACCTTGTCCCAGGCCGTCTCGAGGATCACCGCGTCACTGGCGCCCACGTTGTAGACCAGGCTCTGCATCTTCGATTTCTTGCCGAACCCGTGAAGCATGAACACGCAATCGGGCCGGATCTCCTCCGTGACGCGGGCTTTGAGCTTCACGCTGCCCACGCTGCTGCTGACGCTCACGTAGGCGCCGTCCCGGATGCCCATCCGTTCCGCGGGCTTGGGGTTGATCCAGAGGTCGTTCTCTTTCATGAACTCGTGCAGCCAGACGTTGTTCGACTGGTTGGCGTGGGTGAAGTAGCCCACGCGGCCGAGGATCAGGCGGAACCGGTCACCGGGCGGCTGCACTGGCGCCGCGTAGACCGGCAGCGGGTCGTAGCCGGCCTCCTGCAAGCGCTCGGAGAAGATCTCGATCTTGCCGGTCTTGGTGACGAAGCGGTGGTCGGGAGTCAGCGTCTTGCCATAGCTGGGCTGGCCGCTGGCGGCCCAGACACCGTGCTTCTTCATGTGCTCGGCGGCCATGGGGATGGGCAGGTCCTTGAACTCCGCCTCGACCCACTGCTCGATGGTGTAGTCGAAGTAGTCGCCGAGGCCCAGGCGCTTGGCCAGGCCCTGGACGATCTCCAGGTTCGGCTTCGTGTCGTGGATGGGCTTCACCACCTGCTGGCGGTAGACCACGGCGGGCCAGATGCCGGGCATCACTTCCACGGGATCCGTGCGCTCCAGGTAGGCGCTCTCGGGGAAGACCACGTCCGCATACCAGGCCATGTCGCTCATCTGCACGTCGATGACGCCGATGAAGTCCATCTGCTCGATCATCTTCAGCGTCTTGGCCTGGTCGGGCAGGGAGTTCATGGGGTCCTGCTTGTAGACCATCCAGGCCTTGACGGGGTAGGGCTTCCCGCTGAGCACGTTCTCGCGCAGCTTCAGGTAGACGCCGTCGCCGGCGGCAGCCAGGGGGAAGGCCGTCTTGATCTCATCCACCCGGGGGGCCTTGGGCTCGTCCCAGGGCATGAACAGGAACTCGCCCTTGGGGAGCTTGGCGTTGGGCACCATGCCGCCCATCTGGTCCCAGTTGCCCACGATGGCGTTGAGGATGGCCTGGGCGCGGCGCATCTGGAAGTCGTTCTGGTACCAGGAGGACCGGCGGCCGGCGTAGTAGAGGGCCCGGGCGCCGGCATCGGCGAACTCGCGGGCGATGCGGACGATGTCCTTGGCCGGGATCTCGGTCTCCTTCTCGGCCCACTCCGGTGTGTACTGCTTCACGTGCTCGGCCAGCTGCTCGAAGCCCGTGGTGTAGGTGGCGACGAAGTCCTTGCTGTGGCGGTTCTCCGCGATGATCACGTGGATCATGGCCAGGATGAACGCCAGGTCGGTGCCGGGCTTGATGGGGTACCACTCGTCGGCCTTGGCGGCGGTGACGGTAAAGCGGGGATCGAGGTAGACCAGCTTGGCCTTGCGCTCCATCACGCCGCCGATGAGATCCATAGTGTCGGGCGTGATGATGCTCTCGAAGCGGTTCGCGCCGGACATGATGACGAACTTGCTGTTCAGCAGATCGAAGCTCGGCACGGTGCCGAACGTGGCGCTGTAGGCCAGGTTGACCGAGGCCAGGCACAGAGTCGGATGGCGCACGAGGTTGGGCGACCCGAAGGCCAGGCCCAGGTTCTTAAAGAAGACTTCTTGGAAGCCCTCGGTGGAGGACCAGAGTGAGGCCTCGGGGCCGTACTTGCCCTTCACTTCGGACAGCTTCTTGGCGGCGAAGTCGAAGGCTTCGTCCCAGCTCACGGGCTTCCACTTGCCCTCGCCCCGGGCCCCCACGCGGATCATGGGCTGCTTGAGGCGGTCGGGATCGTAGACCTGCTTGATGGCCGCGTTGCCACGGGCGCACAGCATGTCACGGGACTTCGGGTTCTCGGGGTTGGGGTTCAGCTTCCTGACGAAGCCGCCCTCGACCACGGCGATGGCGGAGCACTTGTTCGGACACAACTCGCAGGTCGTCGGGATCTCCTTCGTTTCTGCGGCGGAGCTGCGCCCCTTCTTGAAGTATCTGAGGCAGCCCACCTGTGTGGCGGCGACGGCCCCGGCGGTGGCGCCCGCGCTTTTCAGGAACAGCCGGCGATCCATGCGAATCGTTCCCATCTTGGTCTCCCTGGTGATGCGAGGATGGGCCGGAGGGTCGCCCCTCCGGCCCGGTGGTTCAAGCGGCTAGAACTTCACTTCGATCGAGGCGTAGGTCGTCTTCACCGTGGCGGGGAAGCCGTACTGCAGCATCGGGTTCTTGCTCAGGTCGTAGGCGTCCTCCCAGCTCTGGCCAGGCATGGCGGGGCCGGGGGAGATGTGCCAGCCGCTGAAGGCGTGGGTGTACTTGTAGTCCAGGTAGCCCAGGCGGAAGGCGGCGTTCTTGGCGAACTGCCAGTGGATGTAACCCTCCCACACGTCGCCACGGGTGCCGAGCTTCTCGGTGGCCTCGCCCGTGGCGGGGCTGTACGTCCACCACCGCGGGGACCCGTGATTGAACTCGACGCCGAACCCGATCTTTTCGGTGGGATCCCAGCGCATGCCCACGTAGTAGGCGCTGGCCGTTTCGCTCTTGGTCGCATCGCCTAGCAGGCCGCCGAAGCCGGCGAGCTGCGTGGTCTGGCCGCCCATGGCCGCGGGCATGGTCCAATAGGCGCCGTACTGGCTCATCTTCCCGTTGGGAAGGCTCTTGATGTGGCCGTAGCTGGCGAAGTAGGTGAAGGTGTCACCCACCTTGTGCTTCCAGGTGGCGGTCCACTGGTCGATATCGCCCAGGTTGTTGGTGGCGGTGACGTACTGGATGGCGGGCATGGCGCCCATGCCGGGCATGGCGGGCACGGGGAAGTTGTTGGTGCTGCCGAAGGGGATGTCCGTGAGGTTGCCCATCCGGTTGTAGCCGATGTAGAGGTTGGCGCTCTGGACGCTTTCCCCGAGCTGGAAGAGCAGGGGCATGTCGAACATGGCGCCCAGCACGGTGCTGTCCTTGAGGGGCCCGATGCTGTTCACCTGCAGCGTGGCTGCGGCGGCGTTGGGGCCCTGGGCCGTCCAGTTCACGTTGGTGAAGTTGAAGCCCACGGGAGCTGCGGTGGACTTGATGCTGCCGCCGCCGCCGAAGCCGGACTCATAGCCCACGCCGTAGCAGATGCCGAGCAGCGTGCCTTCGGGCAGGCCGATCTTGTCGAGCTGGAACTTGAAGCCGATGCCGTCCACCAGGGCGTTCACCGCGAGGGCCTGCGGGGTGGCCTGGCGCTCGGTGCCGTCCTTCACCTCGAACGGAGGGCCATCGGAGGTGTTCTGGCGGCCGATGGACAGGATGCCCACGGGGAAGTCATAGACGAGGCTGGCGCGCTCGACGCGGAGCACGTCGGTACCAGGTACCTTGGCGCTGTTGAAGGAGTTGGCCACCGTGTTGGGGGAGCCGTTGAAGGTGGGCACATCCGCGCCGCCGTGGACCTTGTACATCGTCAGGCGGCCCATGATCTTGGCGTGCTCATTGATGGTGATACCCATCTTGAGGCGCAGGCGGGTGGACCACTGGACGGAGTTGGTCCAATCCTGGGCGGGGACGTTCTGCGTGAGGGCCATGAAGGGGTACGGGTAGCCCGGGGGCAGCGAGCCGGCGGGGGCACCGGCGCTCTGGGCGAAGCCCATGAACTGCTGGTAGGGCCTGAAGTGCCACTCGTTGCTTTCGAAGCGGGTGCGGAGGTCCCCGCCCCACTGGATGTTGTCGCCGGCGACTTTGGTCTCGACCTTGACGAGGCGCGTGTCGACTTCCTGCGCAGCGGCGGCCTTCTCTTCCACGGCCTTCAGCTGGACTTTCAGCTGCTCGATCTGCTTCTGCAGATCCTGGTTGGATTGGGCGCTAAGGGCCACGGGCGCCAGCATGGCGACGAGGGTGAGCGCGATTCGGGAGTTCATGGTGTGAGTCTCCGGGGTGGGGGGTTAGGGGCAGGGGGTGGAGGAAAGTGGAACGGAGATCAGCCGCCGCAGGTCTCAGGCTGCGGGGAGTCGGAGGCGTGGTTCACCAGGAAGGTCTGGACGTCCTTGACCTGCTCGGGCTTCACGATGGAATCCAGTTTTTCGGCGCCCTTCTTGTGCTTGCCGGCGGCGAAATAGGCCTTCCACTGGGCCTGGGTCTTGGAGAGGGGCGTGACCTCCTTGGCACTGCCACCTGCGGAGTGGCAGGACTTGCAGCTCTTCTTGAAGAAGAACTTGCCCTTGGTGTCACTGCCGCCCTGGGCGGCCAGCGATGCCGAGAGCGTGGCGATCACGGCGAAAAGTTTCAGGGAGTTCCGCATGAAGCACATCCTTTCTAGGTGGGGTGGAGAGGGATGGCGCCCGGCTGGGCAGGCCGAAGGCACCGGATCCCGGGGATCCTGTGGGAGCTTGCTACGGGCGCATTACGGGCGCCGCTGAATAGAGGATGAACTGGTGGATAACAGGGTCAAGTCGTTCGTGACCATGGTCACTAATAATTAAATAACCACTAAGTAATTTGATTCAAAACCCTCGATTGGCATGGATCTGTAACCTTCGTCGTGGGGCCGGAAAGGGCTGTTATCGTGGGGGCTCGCGAGGCTGCCCATGGATTCATCCCACCCCCTTCCCACGCCCGAGCAGGATGCCGCCGTGACGCCGGTGATGGGTCCCTCGCTGAAGCGGCAGGTGCTGGTCTGCACCTCGAAGAGCTGCACGGCCAACGGGTCCGAGGCCGTGCTGGAGGCTTTCAAGGCCCACCTGATCGACGAGAACCTGCTCTTCTACAAGGGCAACCGGGAGGGCGAGGTGCAGTGCATCCACTGCGGCTCCGTGGGCTTCTGCGCCATCGGGCCCGCGGTGCTGGTGTACCCGGACGGCATCTGGTACGCCCACGTCACGCCCGCCGACGTGCCCGAGATCATCGAGAGCCACCTCAAGGGCGGCGTGCCGGTGGAACGGCTGGTGCGGAAGCGGCTGGGCTGACTTCCGGTTTTTCCGGATGAACCTAAGACTCTTCCTCGAACGCGCGCCGCTCCTCCGGCGTGTCCACGTCCACCCACTCGGGTCCGTCGCAGGGCAGGACGAGGTGGGGCAGGGACTCGGCCAGGGCCGTGAGCGACCGTGGCGTGGCGGTGGCGATGGCGGGCCGGAGAGCCGCGGAAAGCCAGCCGCCGAGGGGCTGGAGGCGGCCCCCATGCTGCGCCACGACCCAGTGGAGGGCCTGGGGGTCGACGGCTTCGGCCCGATGGGCCCAGCCTTCGAGGCTCGCGGGCGTCCACCGCACCTGGTCGCAGGCCACCACCCACCAGCGGCGCGCGGCGGGCGCCCCCAGCGCGGCCCAGGCCCGGAGCGCCTTCGCGGGACCTTCACGGGCATCCTTGATCACGCAGAGGTCCGGGCGGTCCGGCAACGGATCCCCCAGCACCTGGATGGGGCCTCCCGGGAACACGGTCTCGAAGACCTGGACGAGGCGGCCGCCCCAGGAACCGCCCGCCGGGTGCGCCAAGGCGTGCTTGGCCGCTCCCATCCTGCGGCTCTGGCCGCCGCTCAACAGCAGCATGCCGGTGGGGCCGGAATTCACCCGCCCACCTGCCACATGCCGCTGGCCAGATCCGGGTTCTGACCGCGCCGCATGGGATGGCAGTCCAGCTTCTCGGTGAGGGCCTGGCGTACGAGCCGGGCCAGATCCTCGTGGGTGGCGTGGTTCCGCAGGGGTTCCAGCAGGTCCACGGGCTTGTTGCCGAAGAGGCAGGCCTTCAGTTCACCGCGGCTGGTGAGCCGCACGCGGTTGCAGCGGTCGCAGAAATCGGCGCTGAGGGTGGAGATGACGCCCACTTTGCCTTCGCTGCCGGGCAGGCGGAAGATCCGCGCAGGGCCTTCCTCGAGGCCGACCACGGGCTCCTCCTCCAGCGAGGTGCCGAGGCCTTCCTGGACGGTGGCAAGGATCTCGCTGGCGGGCATGAACTGGTCCTTCCCCCAGCCGTTGCCCTGGTAGGGCATGAACTCGATGAAGCGGACCTGGATGCCCTCGCTCTGGGCCAGCCGGGCCAGAGGGAGGATCTGCTCCTCGTTCCAGCCGCGCAGCACCACGGCGTTCAGCTTGGTCTTGAGGCCGGCGGCGCGGGCGGCTTCGATCCCGGCCAGCACCCGGGAGAGCCCATCCTTGCGCGTGAGGCGCTCGAAGGCTCCGCGTTCCGCGGCGTCCAGGCTCACGTTCACGCCGCACAGGCCCGCGTCGCGCAGACCCCGGGCGCGGCGGGCCAGGTGGAAGCCGTTGGTGGTGAGGTGCACGCGCCCCTCCACCTCGGGGCTGATGCCGGCCACGATGGTCTCCAGGTCACGGCGCATCAGGGGCTCGCCGCCGGTGAGCCGCACCTTCCGGATGCCCAAGCTGGTGAAGACCTGGACGGCCTGCACCACCTCGTTGCGGCTCATGGCCGGTGGCTCCGCACGCTCCAGGGCCCCGGTCCGCGGCTTGCAGTACACGCAGGCGAGGTTGCACTGCTCCGTCACGGAGACCCGCAGGTAGGTGATGTTCCGGCCGAGCCCGTCCTTGAGGCCATCCTTCAGCCTCAGCATGCGGGGCGGCTGATTGTTGCTGGGCATGGGAAAAGAGGAGGGCACGGAATCTCCGGGTCCACCCAGGATGCGCGGAAAGGTCTGGATCTGCCCGGGGATTATGCCCTTGGTCACAGAGGTGGTCAGGGGTCCTGCAGGGGGAGCTCTACCGTGAACCGGGTGCCCCGCCCGGGTTCGCTGTCGATCTTCAGTTCCCCCCGATGGGCGTCGATGATGCTCTGGCAGATGGAGAGTCCCAGGCCCCATCCCTGGGCCGCGTCACCGGCCTGGGTCTGGCGGAAGGGCAGCAGCAGTTCCTGGATTTTGGAGGCGTCCAGCCCTCGTCCCGTATCCCAGACTTCCAGGCGCCAGAGCTTGGCGGCCCGGTCCACAGAGGACGTGATGCCGACCTGGCCGCCAGAGGGTGTGAACTTCAGGGCATTCTCGAAGAGGTTGAGCATGACCTGGTGGAGGGTGGCCGCATCTGCTTGGATATGCGCCCGCTCGGCCTCCACGGAGACCTCCAGGTGGAAGGCGAGCCCTTTGGCCCCGGCCTTGAAACGCAGCACGTCCTCGAAGCCCTCCGTGACTTCGGCCGGAACGGTGGGTACCAGCTTGAGACTCTGGAGCAGCGCTTCGGAACGGCTCTGGTCCAGCAGGTTCCGCACGAGGGTCTCGATGCGGTTCGCCTCCCGCTCCATCACGTCGAGAAGTTTGATGCTGGCGCTGGGCACCAGTTCGCGCAGCCGGTCGAGGGTGAGGAGGATGGTGGTGAGAGGGGAACGGAGATCATGGGTGACCATGTCGAGCAGCCTCAGCCGGCTTTCGAGGCTGCGCTTGATCTGCTCATGGGCATGCTCCAGGGCGCGGTTCTGCCGGTCGAGCATGAGGGTCCGGCTTTCGATGGTTTCTTCGAGCTCGCGGGAGCGGAGGGCGAGGCTGTGCCCCCGCCACCAGAGCGCCCAGGCGAGCAGCCCGGCCAGCGCCAGCCCGAACAGGCTCCGCACCAGCCAGCGCTCGTGCCAGGCCGGATTGACCTCGATGGAAACGGGCGCCGCCTCGGCCCAGACCACACCATCGCTGGAAGCGCGCAGGCGGAACTCGTAGCGGCCGGCCCTGAGATTCCGGTACTGGAGCGTGAGCCCCTGGCTCACGGGCCGCCAGCCATCGTCCACGCCCTGGAGATAGGCCTGGTAGTGGAGCTGGGAGGGAACCAGGGGATCCCCCGTGTCGAAGCTGAGGTCGAGGAAATCGGGGCGCGGAGGGACTTTCGCCTCCGTGGGGAGAGCCTCGGAACCATTGGGCCAGCGCACATCGAGGAGGACCGGCGGGCGCAGCGGCGTGTTGTGGAATCTCTGGGCGTCCTGGAGGATGGAGACGCCGCCGATCATGCCGATCCAGAGGCGCCCTTTGGAATCCAGCAGGAAGCCATCGTGGTTGGTCTCCTCCGAGATCAGGCCCTGGCTGCGGCTCAGGTGGTGGAGGTTCCTGCCCTCCAGCAGGGTCACGCCCTTGTTGTGGCCGAAGGCCATGCGCCCGCCTCCGACATCCGCGATGAAATTGATCGCCTCGTCCGGCAGGCCGTCGTTGAGCCCGAAGGTGGCCCACTGGCCATCCCGCCACAGGTGCAGGCCCTTCATGGTCCCGATCCAGAGCCGCCCCCGGCCATCGATGGCCATGGCGGTCACGGTGGAGGTGGCGAAGGGCGCGTCTGGGAAGGCCCGCTGGAGCTTGCCGCCGATCAGTTCCCAGAGACCGTACCCGGTGGCCAGCAGGAGGCGGCCCTCGTGGCGCAGGATGTTCGAGACGGTCTCGTTGCCCGCCTCGGGAGGCAGGCGGTGGTGAGCCAGGAGGCGTCCCCGGGCGTCGAGTTCGAACAGGCCCTGATCGGTGCCCGCCAGGAGGCCTGTTCCATTGCGGACCAGGGTCAGCACCGCGGCCTTCGACATCTGGGGAGGGCCCGCCGGGGCAACGTGATCATGGTTCCAGCGGGCAAGCCCGCGGTCCGTGCCCACCCAGACCCCACCCGTTCCGTCCGCCAGCATGCCCCAGGTCTCGGTGGCGGGCAGCCCCTCGCGCTGGGTCCAGTGGCCGATGATGTTCCGGCCCTCTTCCACCAGGTAGATCCCGGTGCTGGCGGCCAGCAGATACCGCTCGGGGGTCAGTTCGAAGATGCCCGATACCGCGGCGAGGTCCCTTCCCCGGCTTACGTTGGAACTGTCCAGGGTCAGGAGTGCCGGCAGGGCCTGGGCCGCGAGTCCGTCGCCATCGGACCCGACCCAGAGCACACCCCGGCGATCGCGCATGGCAGTGAAGATCCGGTCGCGCGGAAGCCCGGTTTCGGCGGTGAGAACCCTCGTGCGCCCGTCGGCTTCCCGCACCAGGACTCCGTCGCCGCCCAGGGAGATCTGGAATCCCTCGCCCTGAGGGTTGAACCGGAGGCTGACCATGCGGGGAATTCGGGGGAGCCCGGCCAGGGGCTCGTTCACCCACCTTCCCCGGTCCATGCGGAGCAGAGCCGCGTCAAGCAGCAGCCAGGCCTGCCCGCGGGGGTCGATCTGGAGGTCACGGGCACGGCCACCCGGATGCCTGGTGGACAGGGAGTACAGGCGGAGGCCCTGCGAGTCCCAGCGGGCCACGACGTTGTTCCGCCCCAGGATCCACACACCCTTGGCGTGATCCCTGGCCAGGCTCCGGATCGCCCCCCCGGGCCACGGCGCGGGCAGTTCGACCGGGCTGAACCGCCCTTCCTGCAGCCGGAACAGACCCCGGCGATTGCCCACCAGCACGCGATCCTGCTCATCCAGCCCGAGGGCCCGGCCCTCGAAGGCCTCCGCATCCTGATCGAGGCGATAGTTGATGACCGTCTCGCCGCGGATCTCGGAAACTCCCTCCTGGCTGCCCACCCAGATGCTGCCGGAGGGCCCTTCCAGGAGCGCATGGATGAAGAGGGCCTTGAGCCCCTGGGGACCTGCAAACGTCCGGAACCCCGAGGCCCCCAGGCGGGCGACGCCGCCGGTGTTGGTGCCCACCCAGAGGAAGCCGTGCTGGTCCTCGAGCAGGGTCGTCACCTGGCTCTGGGGCAGGCCATCCCTTAGTCCGAACCGCCGGAACGCGGGCTGTTGTCCCGCCAGGGGTGGGAGGACGCTGACGAGGCCCAACCAGAGCCAGGCGAGCAGGGGGCAGAGTGAACGCATAGAAAGGAAGATCCGTCGTTTGCAGAATCATCGGCGCGGGGGGCGCTTACCGTGATCCTTGGGAGGCATGGGACTATGAAAGCATGCTTGTGGACGCGCACTGCCATCTCACGGGGACCTATCTGGCCGAGGATCAGGTGGAGGCCACCCTCGCCCGGGCCCGCGCCGAGGGCGTGACTGGATTTATCGCTGTTGGCACTGATCTTGAAGATTCCCGCACGGTCCTCGGTCTGGCGCGGCGTCTTCCAGGGGTCCAGGCCAGTCTGGGAGTGCACCCCCACGAGGCCAAGACCTGGACGCAGGATACGGAGGCCGCCCTGGCGGCCCTGGCGGCGGACCCTGCGGTGCGCTTCGTGGGCGAAACGGGTCTGGACTGGCACTACGACCTGAGCCCGCGGGACGAACAGGAGGCAGTCTTCCGGGCCCAGATCCGCCTGGCGAAGACCCTGGGCAAGCCCCTCATGATCCACACCCGATCCGCTCCGGAGGCCACTCTGAGGATCCTGGAGGAAGAGGGCGCCGAGGCCGTCCGGGGCATCATCCATTGTTTCAGCGAAGATCGGCCCTTCGCGGCGAGGGCCCTGGATCTGGGCTTCTACTTGAGCTTCTCCGGCATCGCCACCTTCAAGAAGGCCGAGGCGGTGCGGGACGTGGCGGCCTGGGCCCCGGCGGACCGCATCCTGGTGGAGACCGACGCGCCCTTCCTGGCGCCGGTGCCCTACCGGGGCAAGCCGAACGAACCGGGCTATGTGCGGTTCACCGCTGATGCCGTGGCCGGGCTGCGGGGGATCTCCTCCCTGCAACTGGCTGAACTGACCACCCGTAATCTGGAGGCCCTGTGCGGCTGGGCGCCCTCTTCCTGACCGGCGCGGCACTGGCCGCCGCCCCCCCACCGTCGGTTCCCCCCTCGACTCAGGGGTCCGCTGCCCAGGGCCACCAGCCCCTGCCCTGGGAGCGGACGTCCCCCCTCGCCTGGCAGGCGGAACCCTGGGTTCCCCCGGCGGCGGCACCTGGGCTCCCTGTGGCCTCCCAGGGGGCCATGACCGTCCTCCTGACCGGGGATGGCACCCTGCGGATCAGCGATGCCCGGGGCCTGATCCTTCTGCTGGCCGGCCTGCCGGGGCGGCCCCTGCGGGCCTGGCGGGATGGCGGCGTGCTCCTGGAGACCGCCTGGGGCACGTGGGGTTTCCCGTCGGATTCCTCACTGGCCCAGGGCCTGGGGGGGCTCCACTGGGGCGCGGATGATTTCAGGCCGTTCCTCCGGGGCCTGCTCTGGGTGCTGGAAGATGGCGAAGGCTTCCTGACCGTGGTGCATCCCGCCACGGGCCGGGTGATCCACCTGCCCCTGCCACCGGGCCGCGACCTGCGGATCCGGTTCCTCCCGGACCGGCTCGAAGTGGCTGCCGGGGACGTGGAACAGGGCGCTCCGCGCCAGTGGTCCATCCCCTGGATGGGCCTGCTGCCCCGCCTGGCGGCCCTGGGCCCCCGCCCGGATCCCCCGAAAGTAGGCACCGCCCTGGCGCCCTTCCCCAAGGATTGAACCCAACCTCTGAAGGTCCAGGGTGGTCTTTTGGCATGACCCTGGCTGTCTACCCTACCGGAACCGACCCTATGGGCACCGGCATCCAATCCAGCGGAGGCCCCCATGAACGTGTCCTTCACCCATTCCCGTTTCGCCGCGGCGCTGCTGCTCCCCGCAGCCCTCGTGAGCGCCGCCCCCCAGGCTCCGGCTCCCGCGAATGATGAGACCTACCAGGGCGAGGCACCGGAGCGCTACGCCATGGTGCGGGCCCTGGAGGGGGACGTCCGCATCCGCAAGGGTGACCTGGACGAGACCCTGAGCCGCGGCACCCCCATCGCCGAGGGCGATGTCGTGGAAAGCCGCGGTCGTGGCGTTCTGCAACTGGGTGACGGCACCCGCATCGCTTTCGGCGGCGCCACCCGCTTCACCGTGGCGGCCCTCTTCACCGACCGGAAGGGCGAGAAGCAGGTTCTGCTGCGCCTGGACTACGGCCGGCTGCGCGTGCTGCTGGGCGGGCAGTCCGATGCCCGGTTCCGGGTAGATACCCCTTCGGGCACGGCCACCTGCTTCGATAAGGGCTCCTTCACCGTGGAGGCCGAGCGCGACAAGATGGTGCGGCTCAAGGTCCACACCGGCCGGGTGGCCTTCGCCAATGAGCGGGACGAGGCCCGCATCGTCGCCGGCGAGCGCCTGACGGTCTACAGCCCCCAGGATGGCCTGGACCGCGTGCGCGGCTTCAACACCTACGACGGCGACGACTTTGACCGCTGGAGCGACCGGGCCCTGGTGATCCGGCGCGGCGAGAGCTGGGACCGGGTGCCTTCTGAAATCCGCTACTACGCCGACGACCTGGACGGCCATGGACGCTGGGTCGAGTCTTCGGAATTCGGCTGGGTCTGGCAGCCCAACGGCGTGGCCGAGGACTGGCGCCCCTACTACCAGGGCCGCTGGGCGCCCTATTCCGGTGGCATGACCTGGGTCTCCGACGAGCCCTGGGCCTACGTGGCCTACCACCACGGCCGCTGGCACTGGAGCCTTGGGGTGGGCTGGTTCTGGATCCCCGGCATCAACTACAGCCCCGCCTGGGTGGCCTGGAACTACACCCCCGGCTATTACGGCTGGGCGCCGCTCGGCTACTACAACACGCCCTGCCACTGGGGCTACGGCGCCTGGGGCGGCGGCTACGCCTGGAACGTGGTGTCCGTGAACTACATCAACGTGGTGAACATCCGCACGCGCATCTATTCCGACGCCAACGTCATCCGCAGCTTCAACGGGGCTACCGGCAGCACCACCTGGACGGGCGGCGACCGCGACCTGCGGGCGCCGTGGCAGCGGTCTCCCCTGGTCGTCTCCCACACCGAGTTCCGCAACCCGGGCCAGATGCAGACGGCCTTCCAGCGCGACGTGAACCGCCAGCGCCTGGCGACCTACGAGCGTCAGGCCCAGGCCGACACGGGCCGGACCATCATCCGCCGCGAGGTTTCCCCCGCCGCCGGCCCCACCCGCGTGCCCTTCGAGGACCGCGGCCGGCGGGCCCAGGGGGAGGACCGCCCCGTCACGCCTCCCGCCTCGCCCCGCGAGCGGGGCTTCGAGGACCGGCAGCGGGACCGTACCCGCGAACTGCCCTCGCTCCAGGATCGCCGGGTCGAGCCAGCTCCTGGCGCCCGCAGCACCGAACCCCGCGGACGGGCCGAGGACCGGCGCCCCGATCCCGCGCCGAGGGAACGTCCCATGGAAGCCCGGCCCCGGATGGATGAGCGGCGCCAGGATCCCGCGCCCCGGGAGCGGAGCTATGAGTCACGCCCTTCCCAGGAACGCCGCTACGAACCCGCTCCCCGGGAACGCAGCGTGGAGCCGAGGCCGCGGATTGAACGGGAAGAGCGCCGCTCTGACCCTACCCCTCGGCCCGCGGAGCGGGAGTCCCGTCCCGCGCAGCGGGCCGACCCGCCCCGCGAGGAACGCCGCGAAGCAGCTCCCGAATCCCGTCCGGCGCCCGCCGAGTCCCGTCCCGCTCCGGCGCCCTCCCGGCCGTCCGGCGGTGAAGGGCGCGGCGAGAACCGAGGCGGTGGCCGCGAGATCCGGCGCTGAATCAACTCGCCATATGAATGCAGAATGGGCCCCGACGGGGCCCATTCTGTTATCGCCGCCGCACAGCGGCGGCGCCTGGGTCAGATCACATCAACCGGATAACTCCCCTTCTGGATGAGCTCGGAGGCGATGCGTCCCCGCAGGCGGGCGCTGCTGGTGGGGTGGAACTCGGTGAAGGCCTTCACGCCCGCCAGGGCGTGGCGCAGGGCCTCGCCCTCGACCACGTCCGCGCAGAGCATGCGGGCGTCGCCGTGGACCTTGTGCCAGCTCTCATTCACGTAGAGCTCGGTCATGTCGCGGGCCACCTGGGCCCAGCGGTGGCCGGACTCCACCATGCGCTCGGCGCGCACCACGGCACTCTCCATGGCGTAGATCTCCATGAGCATGTTGCTCATGCGGGCCATGACCTCCTGGTTGTCGATGAGCTTCTGGCCCAGCACCTGCACGGCCAGGCCCGCGGCCAGCATGCACTGGCGCTTGCTCAGCTCCACACCGTGCTTGAGGCGGGCCAGGGGACCCGTGAAGCTCTCGGCCTTGATCGGGTTGGAGATCTCCTTGGCCACCTGCTGGCCGAACTGCATGAGGGGCAGGTCGCCCTTCATGGCGCGCTTGAGCAGCGTGCCGGCGATGAGGAGGCGGTTGATCTCGTTGGTGCCTTCGAAGATGCGATTGATGCGGCAGTCGCGCAGGGCCTTCTCGGGCGGGTATTCGGCGCTGAAGCCGTAGCCACCGAAGGCCTGCACGGCCTCGTCCGCCACCCAGAAGAGGGCCTCGCTGGCCCACACCTTGGAGATGCTGCACTCGATGGTGTACTCGTCGATGGCGGCCATCTTGTCGGCGCCGGCGGTGGGGCTGTCCCAGCTGGTGGCGTGGAGGGCCTCATCGATGTAGCCGGTGGTGCGGAAGTTCAGGGACTCGCAGACGAAGATCTTGGTGGCCATGTCCGCCAGCTTCTGCTGGATGAGGCCGAAGGAGTTGATGGACTTGCCGAACTGCTGGCGCTCGGAGGTGTACTTGATGGCGTATTCCAGGATCCGCTTCATGCCGCCCTGGCTGCCCACACCCAGCTTGAAGCGGCCGATGTTGAGGATGCCGAAGGCGATCTTGTGGCCCTTGCCCAGCTCGCCCAGCAGGCGGTCCTTGGGGATGCGGCAGTTCTCGAGGATCACGGTGCGGGTGGAGCTGCCCTTGATGCCGAGCTTCTTCTCCTCGGCGCCGGTGCTGATCCCGGGATCGTTCTTCTCCACGATGAAGGCGCTGAACTGCTGGCCGTCCACCTTGGCGAAGATGATGAACACATCGGCGAAACCGGCGTTGGTGATCCACATCTTGGTGCCGTTCAGCACCCAGGTGTCCCCGTCGAGCACGGCCGTGGCCTTGGCGCCCATGGCGTCGGAGCCGCTGCCGGCCTCGGTGAGGGCGTAGGCCGCCAGCCACTCGCCGGAGGCGAGCTTGGGCAGGTAGGCCTTCTTCTGGGCTTCGGTGCCGAAGTAGACGATGGGCAGGGTGCCGATGCCGGTGTTGGCGCTGTAGCTGACGGCGAAACTGCCCTGCTTGCTCATCTCCTCGAGCACGAGCATGGCGGACCGCTTGTCCACATCCATGCCCTCGTAGGCTTCGGGGATCTCCAGGCCCAGCAGGCCCAGATCGCCGGCCTTCTTCATGAGCTCGATGGTCAGCGGGAGGTTCAGCTTGTCGATCTCTTCGTCCCGGGGCAGGACCTCGCCCTGGATGAAGTCCCGGGCGGCCCGGGCGAATTCCTTGGCGTCGTCGCCGAATTCCTCGGGGGTGAACTGGGGCATGGCCCCGATGGGGGTCAAAAGGAAACTGCCTCCCTTGACCTGCTCTGCAGCGGTGGTGCTCATCTCTGTCCTCCAGATTGGGTAGGGATCACGATGGGCGGCGTCGCGACTCTTGCCTAGCCTCTACCTCTGGTCAATGCCGGGGATACTTCGGGTAGGCGCACGCCTCTGGTTCAATGGAGAGTCCCCGCGGAGGTTGGATGCCGGAAGGCAGGCAAGTGCAGCAGATGTTCTCGGCCATCGCCGGGAAGTACGACGTCCTGAACCATGTGCTCTCCGGCGGCGTGGACTTCTGGTGGTGGTGGCGCATGGCCCGCCGCTCTGGGGCCGCGCCGGGGAAGCGGTTCCTGGACGTGGCGGCCGGCACGGGGGACTCCAGCCTGGCCCTGGCCCGCCGGGGGGCCGAGGTGGTCAGCACGGACTTCACCCACGCCATGCTGCGCCTGGGGCCCGCCAAGTTCGCGAGGAGGGGGTTTGCAGGCCTGATCTGGGCCTCCAGCGACGCGGACGCCCAGCGGCTGCCCTTCCGGGAGGCCAGCTTCGACGGGATCACCATCTGCTATGGCATCCGCAATGTGGAGGACCGGGCCCTGGCCTACGCGGAGTTCCTGCGCGTGCTCAAGCCCGGCGGCCAGCTCACCATCCTGGAATTCAGCGCGCCCGTGTTCCCCTGGCTGAGGGCCTTCTACGACTGGTACAGCCACCGGGTGCTGCCCCGCATCGGCGCCTGGATCAGCGGTGACGCTTCGGCCTACACCTACCTGCCGGAAAGCATCCGGGCCTTCCCGGATCAGCGGGCTCTGGCCGCCGAGCTGGAGGCCGCGGGCTTCCGGCAGGTGGGCTGGACGAACCTCACGGGCGGCATCGTCGCCCTGCACACGGGGGTCCGCTAGCCCCTACCCGATGGGATACCGCCCTTGCTCCATGAGGGCCAGGGCGATGCGGTTCCGCAGGATCGAGAGGGGCACCGGCGCGGGGGCGTGCATGGCGAGCAGTTCCGCCATGAGCGCATCCAGGGCCGCTCCGGAGGCCAGCTCACCGGCCAGCATGCGGGCCTCGGACTGCACCCGGTTCCAGGCCTCCTGGGCATAGACCTCGGCCAGATCCCGGGCCAGCCCGGCCCAGCGGTGGCCGGAGGCGGCCATCTTTCCGGCGCGGACCACGGCGGATTCCATGGCGTACAGCTCCAGCAGCAGGTTGCTGATGTGGGCCGCGGCCTCCTGGTTGTCCAGGATTTTGGGTCCATGTTCCGCCTGGGCCCGGGCGATCACCTTCAGGGCCCGGGCCTTGGCCAGGGCCACGGTGGCCTGGAGGGAATCATCGGGCAGCTGCAGGGCCGTCCCGGCTTCGGCCAGGGGGAGGCCGTCCGTGCCGCCACAGCGCTTGAGGAAGGTGCCGGCGATGAGCAGGCGGTTGATCTCGTTGGTGCCTTCGAAGATGCGGTTGATGCGGCAGTCGCGGTAGATCTTCTCCGCCGGGTACTCGGCACTGAATCCCGCGCCGCCGAAGGCCTGTACTGCGTCGTCGGCCGTGGCGAAGAGGGCCTCGCTGCCCCACACCTTGGACATGGAGGCCTCCACCGCGTACTCATCGATGGCCTTCATCTTGTCGGCGCCGCCGGTCTCGCTCTCCCAGCTGGTGCGGGCCAGGGCGTCGTCCAGATAGCCGATGGTGCGGAAGCTCATGCTTTCGCCCACGAAGATCCGCACCGCCATGTTCGCCAGCTTCTGCTGGATGAGGCCGAAGGCAGCGAGGGGCTTGCCGAACTGGGTGCGCTCCCCGGCGTATTTCAAGGTGTATTCCAGCACGCGCTTGCCGGCCCCGACGGAACTGGCGCCGAGCTTGAAGCGGCCCACGTTGAGGATGCCCAGGGCGATGCGCGCGCCCTTCCCCTTGCCGCCCAGCAGCCGGTCCTCGGGGATGCGGCAGTTCTCCAGGATCACGGTGCGGGTGGAGCTGCCCTTGATCCCCATCTTCTTTTCCTCGGCCCCGGTGCTGATGCCGGGATCCGTCTTCTCGACGATGAAGGCGCTGAGGTGGCTGCCGTTGATCTTGGCGAAGATCACGAAGACATCGGCGAAACCGGCGTTGGTGATCCAGGCCTTCGTGCCGTTCAGCACCCAGTGGCCATCCTGCAAGACGGCGGTGGCCTTGGCCCCCAGGGCGTCGGAACCGCTGCCCGCCTCGGTCAGGGCGTAGGCCGCGCACCACTCCCCAGAGGCCAGCTTGGGCAGGTACTTCGCCTTCTGCTCAGGGCTCCCGAAGTAGACGATGGGCATGGTGCCGATGCTGGTGTGCGCGGTGTAGCTGGTGGAGAAGCTGGCCTGCTTGGCCATCTCCTCCAGCACCAGCAGGGCGGTCTTCTTGTCCAGGTCCAGGCCGCCATAGGCTTCGGGGACCTCCATGCCCAGGATGCCCAGGTCGCCGGCCTTGGCCAGCAGGTCGCGGGTCAGCTCCAGGTCGAGGCGGTCGATCTCCTCGTCCCGGGGCAGGATCTCGCCGTTCATGAAGTCGCGGGCGGCCTCCGCGATGGCCCGGGCCTCCTCGCTGCTCTCCTCGGGCGTGAACTGGGGCAGGGTGCCCGCGGGGTGGAACATGAAACTGCCGCCGCGCACGGACAGAATGCTGGTCTCGGCCATAACGGACCTCCCGACCTCTTGATCATCTACCCGGAGTCAGGATCCCTCCAGCGGGGAGTGCGGGACCTGGGTCACAAGTTGGGTTCAGAGCAGCCGCTGCTGCCCCTTGGGGTGGCTCAGGACCACCTCCTTGACCCGGTGGATCCAGCCCGGGCGGTTCCCGGGTTCCAGACCCTCGCAGGGGATGGACCGCTCCTCCAGGAGCTTGTCCACGAGCTTGTCGATGGCCTCGGCGAAGAAGGTGTCGGTGTCCCGTACGCCGTCCGCCGCCAAGTGCCCGGAGAAGGGCACCTTGAACAACAGGTCGTAGCTCTTCATCCAGTGGTGCATGAACCGCTCGATGGGCAGCTGGCGGCCGAAGGCCAGCATCATGTAGGCGTAGTTGTCCAGCACGCTGCGATCGCAGACCACCACGTCGTGCTGGCTGCCGGAGCGGATCTCCTCGGCCATCTGGGTCAGGAAGATCCAGGTCTGGGCCTCCAGCGAGGTCTTCTGGTTGATGGGGAGGGGCGAGAGCCGCGCCACCTCTTTCACGATGTCCACGTGGACGCCCTCCCGCTTGAGGGCCGCGGCCAGCTCATAGCAGAGCGTGGTCTTCCCCACGCCATGGGTGCCGATGAAGGCGATCTTCATGGCCTTTCCCCTTCAGGCTTCTGGGCACGGCGCGCCTGGATGAGCTTGTCCCGCCCGGCCTCTGCCATCTGGAGGGAGGCCAGGGTTCCGGTCCGGGAGAACTGGGCCTGGACCAGGGTGCCCAGCCTCGGGGTGACTTTGAAGGCGACCGGCGGGCGGGACATGCGGCTCCCTCAGAACAGGCCCTTCCCGTCCATGGCGGCAGGCTGGGGCAGGTCCAACAGCTTCAGGAGGGTGGGCGCCACATCGCTGAGGGCGCTGCCGCTGCGGAGCTGCCGGGCCTCAAAGCCCTGGGCCACGAGGACCGCGGGGACGGGGTTCAGGGTGTGGGAGGTGTGCGGGTTGCCGCCCTCGTCCCGCATGCACTCGCAGTTGCCGTGGTCGGCGGTGATGAAGAGGGCGCCGCCCATGGCCAGGGTGGCGTCCGTGATGCGGCCCACCGCGGCGTCGATGGCTTCGCAGGCCGTGACGGCGGCGGCAAGGTCGCCGGTGTGGCCGATCATGTCGGGGTTGGCCAGGTTGCAGACCAGGAGGCGGTACTGGCCCGAGCGGATGGCGGCTTCCAGGCCTTGGCTCACGTCCGCCAGGCTCATCTCCGGCTGCAGGTCGTAGGTGGCCACCTTGGGGGAGGGCACCAGGCGGCGCTCCTCGCCCTCGAAGGGCGCCTCCCGCCCGCCGTTGAAGAAGTAGGTGACGTGCGCGTACTTCTCCGTCTCCGCCGTGCGGAACTGCCTCCAGCCCTGTGCACTGATGAGCTCGCCCAGGATGTGGTCCAGGCTCTGGGGCGGGTAGGCCACGGCGACATAGGGCTCCAGCTCGATGTCGTAGGCCGTGAAGGTGACCAGCTTCACTGCGGGCCGGTGCTTCGGCACGAAACCATGGAAGGCGGGATGCACGAGGGCATGGCACATCTGCCGGGCCCGGTCGGCGCGGAAGTTGAACCAGAGCACACCGTCGTCATCCGCGATGGGGTGGAAGGCGTCGAGCTTGGTCGGAGCCACGAACTCGTCGGTTTCGCCCCGGGCGTAGGCGGCGGCAATGGCGGCCAGGGCGTCGGGCGCCTGCTGCGGAGCTTCGCCGTCCACATAGAGCCTCCAGGCCTGCTCCGTGCGCTCCCAGCGCTTGTCCCGGTCCATGGCCGTGTAGCGCCCGCAGACGGAGCCGATGGTCACCAGGGGGCAGGCCCGCAGCTGGAAGGTGAGCCACTGGAGGAAGCCGTCGGCGCTCTTCTGGCCCGTGTCGCGGCCGTCCGTGATGGCGTGGATCGTCGTGGGCACGCCCTCCGCCTGAGCCCACTGGGCCAGAGCCGCCAGGTGGGTCTGGTGGCTGTGGACACCGCCGTCGCTCACGAGGCCCATCAGGTGCAGGCGCTTGCCCGAGGCCTTGAGCTCCGCCAGCAAGGCGCCCATGGCCGCGTTCTCGCGGAAGGTGCCGCGGCGGATGGCGGCGTCGATGCGGGTGAGCTCCTGCCAGACCACGCGCCCCGCGCCGAGGTTCATGTGCCCCACTTCGGAATTGCCGAACTGGCCGTCCGGCAGGCCCACGGCCTCACCGCTGGTGAGCAGCTGGGTGGTGGCGTAGGTCTTCCGCAGCGCGTTGAAGCGCGGCATGGCAGCCACGAAGGTGGCGTCGAAGGCGTTCCGCGGCCCGTCGCCGAAGCCATCGAGGATGAGGAGCGTGATGGGGCCGGGGATCATGGCGGAAGTCACTTTTTTTTCTCACCGCGCTGCCGGGGCTTCAACCCCTTGGGGAGGTCTTCTTCGGTGACAAATCCGATGGGGCGCTCTTTTGGGGCGCCTTCGATCTGCTCGCCCTGGAGGAGCTTCAGGACCATCTCCAGCTTTTGCTCCAGGGCAGCCACCCGGAGGGACAGCTCCGCTTGGGCGGTGAGGATATGGCGGGCCTCCGCGAAGGCGGGGAGGAGGATCAGCAGGGCAGCTTCCTTGTCCCCCACTAGGCCCGTCAGCAGGGCGGCGCCCGCCTCGGTGAACGCCATCACCGGCGCACCCGGGATGCGCTGGCGCTCTTCGGCGGTCAGGTGGAAGACCAGCGCTTCAGGGAACCGGTCGGGCTGGGCCTGGATGAGGGCCGCCAGATCCCGGGGCTCCAGCCCCAGCTGGTCAGCCAGGGCCTTGTCGGGCAGGGCCGCGGCGTCGCGGACCCAGAGCAGGCGGGAGAGGATTTCGACGGGCGCGGCCATGGCTGCCTCTTATTTTTTCGGGCGGAAGCCGATGGGCTTCTTGGCGGGGAGCGGAGGTTCCATCAGATCCCGGATCGCCTCGAAGACCACCCGGAACTGGCCATCATACTTGCGTTTCGAAGTCGCCACTCTTCGCGGGAGACAAGCCCATGAACTTGAGATCACAGAATGTGATTTCAAGTCCGCCCACTCGTCTTCGCTGAGCTGGAACATGAAATCGACCGGGAATCGCTGGATGTTCCGTTTGACTGCTTGGATCAGGACCCGCGTCTCAACGCCATAAAGGGTTGCAAGATCCGCATCCAACAACACCCGCTCCTTCCGGAAGAGGTGGATGGAGTGGAGGATCCTCTCTGCCGGGAGGGCCATCAGGGCACCTGCTCCCCGTGCGGATGGGACAGGAGGTAGAGGACGGCCATGCGGACGGGCACGCCGTTGGTCACCTGGTCGAGGATCAGGTTGTTGGGGCCGTCGGCCACGTCGCTGGTGATCTCCAGGCCGCGGTTGATGGGGCCGGGGTGCAGCACCACCACGTCCTTCTTCGCCTGCTTCATGCGGGCGGGGTTGAGCTGGAAGAAGCGGCTGTACTCGCCCTGGCCGGGGATGTAGGCGCCGGTGCCGCGCTCGAACTGGGCGCGGAGCATCATGATGGCATCCTGCTCGGGGATCACCGCGTTGAAGTCGTGGCTGATCTCGACGCCGGGCCAGGTGGCCTTCATCTCCTGGGGCACCAGGGTGGGCGGCCCCACCAGGGTGACCTTGGCGCCCATGCGGGTGAGCAGCCAGAGGTTTGAGCGCACCACGCGGCTGTTGCGGATGTCGCCCACGATGGCCACCCGGAGGCCATCGAGCTTCCCGAACCGCTTGCGCAGGGTGTAGGCGTCCAGCAGGGCCTGGGTGGGGTGCTCGTGGGCGCCATCTCCCGCGTTCACAATGCTGGCCTTCATGTGCCGGGCCAGGAGGGCGTGGGCCCCGGGGGCGCTGTGGCGCATGACGATGAGGTCCGGGTGCATGGCCTCCAGGTTCATGGCCGTGTCGATGAGGGTCTCGCCCTTGTTGAGGCTGCTGGTGTCAGCGTCGAAGTTGATGATCTCCGCCGACAGCCGTTTCTCGGCGATCTCGAAGCTGTTGCGAGTGCGGGTGCTGTTCTCGAAGAACAGGTTCACCACCAGCTTCTTGCGCAGGGCGGGGACGATCTTGATGCTGGGGCGCTCGCAGACCTCCTCGAAGGCCCGGGCCTGGTCCAGGATGGCCGTGATGTCCCGGGGGCTCAGGGGTTGGATGCCCAGCAGGTGCTTGTGGGGGAAGACGTAGCGCTCGGTGGTCATCAGCAGGCCTCCACGGTGACGCCATCTTCGCCGTCGATTTCCTTCAAGCGCACCGCCACCCGGTGGCCCGGGGGCACCTCCACCCTCAGCCCGGCGAGGTCAGCCTGGATGGGCAGCTCCCGGCCGCTGCGGTCCGCCAGCACCAGCAGCATCACCCGGCGGGGGCGGCCGTGGTCCAGCAGGGCGTCCAGCGCCGCCCGGACCGTGCGGCCCGTGTAGAGCACATCGTCCACCAGCACCACGGTACGCTCCTTCAGGGTGAAGGGAATCTCCGTGGGCCGGACGATGGGGCTGCCCACCATCTCGGTGAGGTCGTCCCGGTAGAGGGTGATGTCCAGGGAACCCACGGGCACCGCGGCCCCGGTGGCGGCGCGGAGGAACGTGGCCAGGCGCTCGGCCAGGGGCAGGCCCCGGGAGCGGATGCCCAGGAGGACCACCTCCTCCTCGGGGCGCAGGCGAGCCACCAGATCCGCAGCCAGCCGCCGGAGGGTGGCTTCCATCTGGCCGGGGTCCATGGGACAGGGGCCTTGGGCTTCAGGCATGGAACCTCCGAGGTGCGCCCCCGCGGGGCGCGCGCGCGGTCTCAAGTCTAGCCGAGGCAGGGCCCGGGCCGGGGCCCCAGGGCGCCAGATTTGAAGCCGTTCCCAATCCGCCGCGGTGCGGCGACAATTCGTAAGCATTCCCGTCCTGCCCCTCGCTGGGGTGGCACCGCCACTCCGGCGATCCAGTCCCTCCCTTCCAGGAGACCCCGTGAAAATCCTCGTGGTGGACGATTCCCCGACGATGCGGCGCATCATCATCGGCAACCTCGTCCGCATGGGCCACGCCGAGATCGTGGAGGGCGAGAACGGCCGGGCCGGGCTGGAGCAGGTGACCCGGGGCGGCGTGGACCTGATCATCACGGACTGGGACATGCCCGAGATGGACGGTCTCGACTTCGTCAAGGCGGTGCGGGCCGGAGGGGGCGCCATGCCCATCCTCATGGTGACCACCCGCGCGGCCACAGAGGACATCCTCCAGGCGCTCCAGGCCGGCGCGAACACCTACGTGGTGAAGCCATTCACCCAGGAGTCCCTCAAGGCGAAGATCAACTCCCTCATGGGGTAGACCGGGCCGCAGGCCAGCACGGGAGCTGGCTGGGGCCTGCCCATGAGCCCCGGCCCTGGAGCCAGCCCGCCGCTCCGGGCACAATAGAGGTTTGGCCCTGGAGTCCCCGTGAGCAGCCAGCCCTTCACCGAAGTCCGATTCCTCGCCGGCCAGGTCGGCGAGACTGTCCGGCTGCGGGGCTGGGTCCGCAATGCCCGCACCAGCAAGACCCGCTTCATCGAGCTGCGGGACGGCTCGGGCTTCGTCCAGTGCGTCGTCGGCGCCGCCGAGGCCGATCCCGAGAGCTACGAACTGGCCGGGAAACTCACCCAGGAAGCCGCCATCACCGTGACGGGCGTGGTGCAGCAGCACCCCAAGACCGGCCAGCCGGAGCTGCTGGTGAAGTCGCTGGAACTCGTGGGCGGCAGCACGGACTTCCCCATCACGCCCAAGGAGCACGGCACCGAGTTCCTCATGGAGAATCGCCACCTCTGGCTGCGCAGCAAGCGCCAGTGGGCCATCCTCCGCATCCGCCACACCCTGGTGAAGGGCATCCGCGACTTCTTCGACAGTGATGGCTTCACCCTGCTGGACGCGCCCATCCTCACGCCCAGCGCCTGCGAGGGCACCAGCACGCTGTTCGGCACCGAGTACTTCCACGAGGGCACGGCCTTCCTCAGCCAGTCGGGCCAGCTCTACCAGGAGCCGGGCATCGCGGCCTTTGGCAAGGTCTACTGCTTCGGGCCCACCTTCCGCGCCGAGAAGAGCAAGACCCGCCGCCACCTCACGGAGTTCTGGATGGTGGAGCCCGAAGTGGCCTTCGCCCACCTGGACGACGTGATGGCCCTGGGCGAGCGCATGACCAAGTTCCTGATCCAGCGCGTGCTGGAAAGCCGCCAGGAGGAGCTGAAGATCCTCGAGCGCGACCTCGCGCCCCTGGAGACCGCCCTCACCACCACCTTCGACCGCATGACCTACACCGAGGCCGTGGAGAAGCTGAAGACGCTCGGCAGCGACATCAACTGGGGCGAGGACTTCGGCAACGACGACGAGACCATGCTCATGAACGCCACGGACAAGCCGCTGTGGGTGCACCGGTTCCCGAAAGCCTTCAAGGCCTTCTACATGGAGCCAGACCCCCAGGATCCCCGCCTGGCCCTGGGCGCCGACCTCCTGGCCCCCGAAGGCTACGGCGAGGTCATCGGCGGCGGCGAGCGCGCCTCCAGCCTCCAGTACCTCCTGGACCAGATCGAGCACGAAGGCCTCAGCCGCGCCGACTACGAGTGGTATCTCGATGTCCGCAAGTATGGCGGCGTCCCCCACGCCGGCTTCGGCATGGGCCTCGAACGCGCCGTGGCGTGGATCTGCAAGCTGCCGCATGTTCGCGAAACTATCCCGTATCCCCGCATGATGGGGACGCTGCGGCCGTAGGCCGCAGTCTTCAGTCCTCGGTCCTCAGGCTTCAGTGGGATAAGAATGCGGCCTTCCGGCCGCGTTCTTATTTTCAGGCGCGGGCTCAGCCCGCGCCCCTGAGGACTGAGGACTGACTCCTGAGGACTGCCCTCACAGCTGCATGACAACGCCAGGCAGCTTCTGGATCGCCTCCCGCAGCGGCGTTTCGGCCTTGTCGTCGGGCAGGGTGACCCAGAAGGTGTAGCTAATGAAGGACCCCTTGCAGTTGGCGGTGTGCTGCTCGTCGCCTTCGGCCTGGGGGCCCAGGTGAGCCAGGATCAGCTCCATGACCATGTCGGGGCGCAGTTCCTCCTGGCGCCCGATGATCTTCATGGGGATGCGGGTGGGGTAGGTGATCTCGGGGCGGCGGCAGGCTTCCATAGCCTCCATTCTACCGTTTGCTAGGCTGAAGCGTCGGAGGCCCGCCCGTGCTGGATCGTCTGAAGGACCTGGAAGTGAACTCCCGGAGGCTGGACCCAGGCGTGGAGGAACGGGCCGCGCTGTGGCAGGCCTCCCGTGAGTATGGTGAAACCTTCCTCCAGGCGCTTTCGGAGGCCCCGGCCTTCGTGTTGAAGGACCGACCAGGGGCGGGGCTGGCAGACTTCCCCATTCCCGAAGCTGGGCGGCCTTTCCCCAGCATCCTGGACACCCTGGCCGAGCAGGTGGATGGCGTCGGGGCCAACGGCGCCTCGGGCCGGCACCTGGCCTTCATCCCGCCCTCCTCGCTCTTTGCGGGTGCCTTGGGGGATCTGCTGGCGGCGATCACCAACCGCTACGCAGCCTACTTCTTCGCTGGCCCCGGCGCTGTGCGGATGGAAAACCAGGTGATCGGCTGGCTCGCCCAGGAGATGGGCCTGCCGGAAGGCAGCTCGGGCAACCTGGCTGCCGGCGGCAGCATGGCCCACCTGGTGGGCATCTGCACCGCCCGGGAGGCCGCGGGCCTGAAGGCGGTGGACTACTCCAAAGCCTGTGTGTACCTCTCCGATCAGGCCCACCACTGCATTGTGAAGGCGCTCCGGGTGGCGGGCATGGGCGAGGCCCCTGTGCGGAGCATCCCGACGGATGCGGACTTCCGCCTGCGGCCCGAGGCCCTGGAGGCCGCCATCCTCGAGGATCTCCGTGCTGGACTCCATCCCTGGCTGATGGTGCCCACGGCGGGCACCACCAACACGGGAGCCGTGGATCCCCTGGAGGCCTGTGCCGATCTGGCGGCCCGCCACGGTCTGTGGATGCACACGGATGGCGCCTACGGGGCCTCCTTCGCCCTGACGGAGCCCGGGAAGGCCGTGCTCCGGGGTCTGGACCGCAGCGACAGCCTCGTGCTGGACCCGCACAAGGGGCTCTTCACGCCGCTGGGTCTGGGGGCGGTGCTGGTGCGCCACCTGGAGCCCCTGCGGAAGGCCCACGCCTTCCAGGCCGACTACCTGCCTTCGCCGCCGGAGGATCTGGAGGAGCTGAGCCCCTCGGAAACCACCCTGGAATTCAGCAAGCACGCCCGGGCCCTGCGCCTGTGGCTGCCCCTGCAGCTGCACGGCGCGGCGGCGTTCCGCGCGGCCCTGGAGGAGAAGCTCCTCCTGGCCCGGTACGCCTACGGCCGGCTCCAGGAGATGCCGGGCGTGGACCCGGGTCCCGCGCCCCAGCTCAGCATCCTGGCCTTCCGGTTCCTGCCGCCCGCCGGGGATGCTGACGCCTTCAACCAGACCCTGCTGCAGCGCCTGACGGCGGAAGGCCGGGTCTTTCTCAGCGGCACGAAGCTGAACGGCGCCTTCCATCTGCGCCTGGCCATCCTCGCGGCCCGGACGCACAAGGACCAGGTAGACGAAGCCCTGGACCTGCTCCAGGCCGCAGCCGCCAGGCTGGCCTGATCGCAGTCTTTTCCACCGCGCAACGCGTCAGCGTTGAGCGCGGCTATGCGACCTCGATCTCCCGCAGATCCTTCCCCGGCTTGAAGCGGATGCTCTTGCCCTTGGGGATCTGGACGCTGGCGCCGGTCTTGATGTTCCGGCCCATGCCCCGCTTGCGGGGGCGGGGCTCGAAGACGCCGAAGCCGCGGATCTCGATGCGGTGGCCGTTCAGGAGGGCGTCCTTGAGGCGCTCCGTGAGGAGATCCACCACCTGGAGGGCGGTGGCGCGGGAGCACGGGTGCACCTTCATCAACGAATTGGCGATGTCGATCTTGATCATCTGCGACCTCGGGCCGTGGGAGTGGGAGAGCCAGGATAAGGGGAAGAGCGCTAGCGTGCCAGAGTGATTTTCACGTCCGTGGACGGAGGCATGGCCATGGGCATCCCGGGAGCGGGAGCCTGGACCGGCGGGGTCGGGCCGCCGCCGGCCTCCCGGCCACCGCCCTGGGCGATGGACATGCCGCGCTCCATGTTGGCCCGGGCCATGTCGGACGTGCCCATGACGCCTTCGAGCCGCAGCTTGAACTCGCCCACGTTGGTGGCGCGGAGCAGGGCCTCCTCTTCGGTGATGAGGCCTTGTTTGAGCAGGAAGTAGAGGCTCTGGTCGAAGGTCTGCATGCCGTACTGGGCCGTGCCCGAGGAGATGACGTCCTTCAGCATCTTGGTCTTGTCCTTGTCCTCGATGCAGGTGCGCACGGTTTCCGTGGCCACCATGACCTCCACCGCGGGGACGCGGCCCTGGCCGTCGGCCCGGGGCACCAGGCGCTGGGAGATGATGCCCTTGAGCACCGCCGCCAGCTGCAGGCGGATCTGCTTCTGGTGGTGGGGCGGGAACATCGAGATGATGCGGTTGATGGTCTCGGTGGCGTCCAGGGTGTGGAGGGTGCTGAAGACCATGTGGCCGGTCTCGGCGGCGTGGAGGGCTGTCTCGATGGTCTCCAGGTCGCGCATCTCGCCCACGAGGATCACGTCCGGGTCCTGGCGGAGGGCGGCCCGGAGGGCGGTGGCGAAGGTCTTGCAATCGGCCTCCACCTCCCGCTGGTTGATGATGCTCAGGTTGTCCCGGTGCAAGTACTCGATGGGGTCCTCGATGGTGAGGATGTGTTCGGACCGGGTGGCGTTGATGAGATCGATCATCGCGGCGAGGGTGGTCGACTTGCCGGAGCCCGTGGTGCCCGTCACGAGCACGAGGCCGCGCTGCTCCTGGCAGATGGTCTTGAGGACCTTGGGGAGCATCAGGTCGTCGATGGTGTAGATCTTCCGGGGGATCACGCGCAGCACCAGGCCCACCGTGCCGCGCTGGTTGAAGATGTTGCAGCGGAAGCGGCCCAGGCTCGGCACGGAATAGGCGATGTCGAGGTCGAGGTTCTCCTTGAACTTCGACTTCTGCTTGTCGCCGGCCATGATGGCGTAGGCCATGGCGATGGTGTCCTCCTGCACCAGCCGTTTGAACTGCGTCATGGGGGTGAGTCTTCCCTTGATGCGGGCGATGGGGTGGTTGCCGACCTTGAGGTGGAGGTCGCTGGCGCCCTGCTCGCAGACCACGGTGAGCAGTTCGTTGATATGCATGGGGTTCTCCCGATGAGGGTGCGCTTATCTTAGACCCCTGGCGCGACAATGGAAGGGGTTGCAATCAATGCTCGGAAATCGGCCCAGCATCTGGTAAAATCGCAGGTTCTGCCTGGCTTGTGCCCGGGCTGCCCGGGAGCAAGATGACCCCCCTTGAGAAGATCCGCAACATCGCCATCATCGCCCACGTCGATCACGGCAAGACCACCCTCGTGGACGCCCTGTTCAAGGGCGCCCACATGTTCCGGGACAACCAGCGGGTCCAGGAACGGGCCATGGACAGCAATGACCAGGAACGCGAGCGCGGCATCACCATCCTGGCCAAGACGACCTCTCTGCACTGGGCCGGCTACCGCTTCAACATCGTGGACACCCCCGGCCACGCCGACTTCGGCGGCGAGGTCGAGCGCGTGCTCTCCATGGTGGACTCCGTGCTGCTGGTGGTGGACGCCTTCGACGGCCCCATGCCCCAGACCAAGTTCGTGACCCGCAAGGCCCTGGCCCTGGGCCTGCGGCCCATCGTGGTCATCAACAAGGTGGACCGCCCCGGCGCGCGTCCCGTCTGGTCCCAGGACCAGGTCTTCGATCTGCTCATCGAGCTGGGCGCCACCGAGGAGCAGCTGGATTTCCCCTGCGTCTTCGCCAGCGCCAAGATGGGCTACGCCATGCTGGACATGAACGATGCCAGCGACAGCCTCGATCCCCTCTTCGACACCATCGTGAAGCATTGCCCGCACCCCACGGGCAGCCCCGACGCGCCGCTCCAGATGCTCGTCACCCTCATGGACTGGAGCGACTTCGTGGGCCAGATCGGCATCGGCCGCATCGTGAATGGCCGCATCCAGGTGGGTGAGTCCGTGGCTCTGGTGAAGCGCGACGGCAGCATCCAGCAGCACAAGGTTACGCAGCTCTACGGCTTCGAGGGCCTGTCCCGTATCCAGCAGACGGAGGCCAGCGCCGGCGAGATCGTGGCCATCGCGGGCATCGCTGACATCCGTGTGGGTGAGACCATCGCGGATGCGTCCAATCCGAGGGCCCTCGAGTACGTCGATATCGACGAACCCACCATCTCCATGATGTTCATGGTGAATGCCGGGCCCTTCGCCGGCCAGGATGGCAAGTACATCCAGAGCCGCCGCATCCGCGAGCGCCTCCAGAAGGAGCTCCAGCACAATGTGGCCCTGCGCGTGGAGGACACGGACAGCCCCGATTCCTTCAAGGTGAGCGGCCGCGGCGAGCTGCACCTCTCCGTGCTCATCGAGACCATGCGCCGCGAAGGCTTCGAGCTCTGCGTGAGCCGCCCGGAGGTGATCCTCCACACGGACCCCGTCACCGGCGAGAAGCTGGAACCGTACGAGGATGTGACCATCGACATCCCCGAGGCCTACATGGGCGTGACCATGGAACACATGGGCAACCGCAAGGCCGAGATGCAGGACATGGGCAACGAGGGCGGTCGCCTGCGCCTGCACTTCAAGATTCCGAGCCGTGGCCTCATCGGCTTCCGCAACGAGTTCATGACCGACACCCGCGGCGAAGGCCTCATCCACAGCCTCTTCAGCCACTACGGCCCCCACAAGGGCGACCTGGTCGGCCGCAAGAACGGCGTGCTCATCAGCATGGAACAGTGCGAGGCCGTGGGCTTCGCCCTCATGAACCTGGAAGAGCGGGGAGTCATCTTCATCCAGCCCGGAACCAAGTGCTATGAGGGCATGATCGTGGGCGAGCACGCCCGCGAGAACGACCTGGTGGTGAACGTGGCCAAGGCCAAGAAGCTGTCGAATATGCGTTCCAGCGGCAGCGATGAGGCCACCCGCATCACGCCGCCCCGGGAGCACACCCTGGAGCAGGCCCTGGAGTACATCGAATCCGACGAGCTGGTGGAGGTCACGCCCAACTTCATCCGCATGCGCAAGCGGGTGTTGGACACCAGCGAACGGAAGAAGTCAGAGAAGCGATCCGAGGCCTAGCCTCCTTCCCATGTCCCAGCCCTACCACGCCCCGCCCCGTGCCAGCTTCCTCCAGAAGCTCGGCCCCGGCGGGGCGGCTTCGTTGGGGTTGGCCCTGGCCACGGCGCTGGGGTTGCTGCTGCTGCCCGTGGGGTTCCGGCTGCGGCGCGTGGTGCAGGGTGCCGGGGGCGACCCGCTGGAGCCCGCGGACGCCATCCTGGTGCTGGGGCGGCAACTGAAGGGCGATGGCCCCACGCCCGTGTACGAGGCGCGGCTGGCCCATGCGGAAGGGTTGTGGCGCCAGGGATTCGCGCCCCGCATCCTCGTGGCGGGCGGCACCACGGGCGACGCCACCCGCAGCGAGGCCGAAGCCGGCCGGGACTGGCTGGTGGCCCGGGGTGTCCCTCCGGAGGCCATCCTGCTGGAAGACCGCAGCCAGCACACCCTGGAGAATCTGTTCAATGTGCGGGCCCACCTGCGGGCCGAGGGCTGGCGCACCCTCCTGCTGGTGTCCGACCCCCTGCATCTGGCCCGCGCCCGCGCCACGGCCCTGGGTCTGGGCCTGGAGGTCTGCTGCAGTCCCGCGCCCGGTGGCCCCCCGGTGCCCGGGAGCTTGGCATGGTGGCGGCGGGCGGTTGTCGAGGCCTTCTTCCTGCACTGGTACCACACCGGCATGCTCTACAGCCGGCTGGTCCGCAGTGAACGACAGCTCGAACGGGTGACTTGATCCGGCCGGAGGGGCGTTGCGGATGCGGCGCCCTCCGTCCGGCCTGCCAGAATGAAGGCATGGCTGGCCATCTGATCCTCGTCCCCACCCCCATCGGCAACATGGGCGACCTCACGGATCGCGCGAAGGAGGCCCTGGCGGAAGCCGACCTGGTGGCCTGCGAAGATACGCGCCGAACCGGTGGCCTGCTCAAGCACCTGGGCATCGACAAGCCCCTGCTGCGGTTCGATGATCACGCCGGGGCCGCGGCCTACGAACGGATCGGGCTGGAGCTGGGTTCGGGCCGCACCGTGGCCTACTGCAGCGATGCGGGGATGCCCGGCATCAACGATCCCGGTTTCGAGATCGCCCGGGCCGCCCGGGCCGCGGGGGCCAAGGTCACGGTGCTGCCAGGCGCTTCGGCCGTGCTGCTGGCGGTGGTGGCCTCGGGCCTGCCCTGCCATGCCTTCAGCTTCTGGGGCTACCTGCCCAACCGGGGGGAACCTCGGCGCGCCCTGCTGAAGAAGCTTGGCGCCGAGGAGGAAACGGTGGTCGTCTTCGAGACGCCCCACCGCATCCACGAAACGCTCTCGGACCTGGAGACGCTGCTGCCGGGCCGGGAGATCGCCCTGGGCCGGGAGCTCACCAAGCTGCACGAAACCTGGTACCGCGGCACTCCCGCCCAGGTGACGGCCCAGCTCGGCCGGGAGGATCGTGGCGAAATGGTGCTGGTGCTGGCGGGCGCCGGTGCCAAGCGGCTGGTCACGGAAGCGGAGGCGACCCTCGATGGCGCCACCCTGCCGGACTGGGCCAAGGCCTACCTCGCCGCCGCCCGGGAAGGCGGCATGACCCTCCGCGAAGCCGTGAAGCCCTTGGCCAAGCACCTGGGCGTGTCCGCCTCCGAGCTCTACCGCATGGCCACCGAGGTCTGACGCCCGATGCCACGTGATCCCCTCTCCCGCCTCCAGTGGCTGGTCTTCGCCCTGGTCAGCGCGGTGTTCACCACGGTCTACATCCCCCAGCCGGTGCTGCCGGTGCTGCGCCAGACCTTCGGCGTGGGCGAGGGCACCGCCTCGCTCACGGTGTCCGCGGTGGTGCTGGGCATCGCCCTGGCGAACCTGCCCTTCGGGGCCCTGGCCGACCGCGTGGCCATCCGTCCCATCCTGTTGACGGGCGGGCTGGTGGTGGCTGCTGCGGGCGTGGTGTCGGCCCTGGCGCCGAGCCTGTCCCTGCTGGTGGGCGCCCGATTTGTCCAGGGGCTCTTCGTGCCAGCCCTCACCACTTGCCTGGCCGCCTACCTGGCCAAGGTGATGCCGGCCGAGCGCCTGAACGTGGTGATGGGTTCGTACGTGTCCGCCACGGTGGTGGGCGGGCTTTCGGGCCGGCTGCTGGGCGGTTTCGTCTTTCCTCCCGCCCACTGGCGCTGGGCCTTCCTGGTGGCCGCGGCCCTGCTGCTGGCCGCCACTCTGGCGGCCTACGCGGGGCTGCCGGCGGAGGATCACGAGGAGATCCGCCAGGCCGAGGTCGTGCGCTTCCGCGATGTCCTGTTCCGGCACGACCTGTTCCGCATCTACTGCGTGAGCGGCGGTGGCTTCTTCGTGTTCTCGTCCGTCTTCAACTACATGCCCTTCTACCTGCACGGGGCGCCCTTCCACTGGTCCACGCGCGCCGTGACCCTGCTCTACCTGTCCTACATCGTGGGCGTGGTGGCCGAGCCCCTGGCGGGCCGTCTCAGCAACCGCATCGGCAATGGCACGGCCATGGTGGCGGGGGCCCTGGTGTTCGGCGCCGGCCTCGCGGTCACGCTCATTCCGCAGGGCTGGGCCATGGCCCTGGCGCTGGCCCTGGTTTGCGCGGGCTTCTTCACCATCCACGCGTCGGCCGCGGGCGCCCTGAATCGCAAGCTCAGCGCGGGGCGGGGGCGCGCCAACGCCTTCTACACCCTGTTCTACTACCTGGGCGGAGCCGCGGGCATCACCCTCAGCGGCCACGCCTACCACCTCGGGGGCTGGCACGGCGTGGTGGCCCTGGCGGCGGGCGTGCTGCTGGTGCCCTTCACCACCGGAGTGGTGGAGATGCGGGTGGCTCAGCGGGGCTGAGGCCGGCGCCAGGCCGAGGGCGGCAGGCTGTACCAGACGATGGTGCCGAGGATCGTCAAGCCTCCCAGCAGGGCCCAGGCGGAGGGACGTTCTCCGATGCCCAGGAACACCCAGATGGGATTGAGGACGGCTTCGAGGGTGCCCGTCACCACGGCGGCCGTGGCGGAGAGGTGCTTCATGCCGGCGTTGAACAGTAGGTACGCCACGCCGATCTGGAAGACGCCGAGGTAGAGCAGGATGCCGCCCTGGGCAGGGGTGGGGTGGAAGTCCCGCAGGGCCAATGGCGCGCACAGGAGGGCCACCAGCAGGTTCCCGAGGATGATGGCGCCGATGGGATCCGCTTCCGGGCGGCGGTCCCGCTGCAGCTTGAGGGTGAGGGAGAAGAGGGCCAGGCAGACACCCGAGGCCACGCCGAAGAGGTTGCCGGAGAGGGTGCCCGCGCCCAGGCGTCCCACGAAGAAGAGCGCCATGGCCCCGAGACAGACCACCACCGCGGTGAGATCACGCCTCGCCACGGGGCGGCCGGCGAGGCGCGGTTCGAGGAACACCAGGTAGATGGGCGCGGAGAACTGGAGGAAGATCGCGTTCGCCGCAGTGGTGAGCTTGGTGGCGGCCACGAAGAAGATGAGCACGCCCGCGTAGGCGGCGGCACAGGCCAGAGCCAGGGCATCCGGTCGCGGGAAGGGCCGCCCGCCGCGCAGACGAACCACCAGGGCGATGGTGAGGGCCGCCACCAGGCTCCGGGCGAAGGCGATCTGCAGCGTGCCCAGGGGCAGCACCTTGATGAAGAGCCCGCTGGAGCTCCATAGCAGGGCCGCCAGCGCCACCAGGGCCGCGCCCCGCATGCTGTCGCCATGTCCGGTCATTGAGCCATTGGATCATGGCCGGATCTTCGTGTCCTTCGTGGAGATCCTAGGGTCTGTTTTCAAAGTGGATGCGAGCCGCGACGGCGGCCAGCCGCGCTCATGGCAAGACGGCGGCCGAAGGGCGATGCGGGACATCGTTCAAGGCCGCCAACGCAGCCAGGGGTGCGGCTGGCCACCGTCCCGGAGGGCAAGGGGCGGCGCCCGGCGCGATGCTGCGTCAAGCTCCTCGTCGATAGTGCCGCTATCGCCTTCGTCGCTTTCCTTGCCTCGCTTGGGCGGCGCCCCTTGCGCGGCCACACCCCACTTTGAAAACAGACCCTGGGTTTTCCGAAATGAAAATCTGGATCAGCCCACGGCCCCCAGGACGCGCCGCCAGCCCGTGAACCGGATGCCTCCTTCGATGCGGAGGAGGGCCCAGCATTCGGTGCCCTCGCCGGCGGTGGGCCCGTGGAACTGCCCGGGGCCGCAGGCGATCCAATCGCCGGGGCCCAGGTGGGCGGGGCCATCCTGCAGGGTGCCGGACAGGACCAGGGACAGTTCAAGGCCACCATGGCTGTGGACGGGCATGCTCATTCCGCCGGGCATGCGGGCCAGGTTCAGGGTGGCGCCGGTGAGGGGATCCCGCAGGAGCCGGGCCACCTGGGCGCCACCGAGGCCCTGGCGCGTCCAGTGCCAGTGTGCTTCCGGAGGCAGGTGGGGCCGGAGGAAGTCCAGGGTGCCTGCGCCGACGGCCCCGCCAGGGGGAATGGCCTCGCCGGCCGCGCGCGTGCTCCGGCAGGTGTCACAGTGCCCCAGATGCACCCGCAGCAGCAGCGCCGTGAGGGCATCACCGCCGGGTTCCAGGGCCCTCCAGGCATCCTCCTCGGGATGGTGCACGGGGCCCCGGGGGATTCGGCCCTGCCGGAGGGCCGCCAGGGCGCGGCCGAGGGCACGCTCCGCGGCGGGTGCGGGCGGCTCGGGCCAGAGCTTCCGCAGCAGCTCCGGGGTGCGCTGGAAGCTGTCGAGGAAAGCGCGGCAGGGCGGGCAGAGACTCAAGTGCAATTTCACACCGAACCAGTCCAGGGGCCCCAAGGCGTCCTCCTCGTACTCGGTGAGCAGGCCGACGACTTCCGCGCAGGTGGGCATGAAGAGGGTCATCGGTCCTCCGCCGGTCGCGGGGCGAATTCAGGGAGCAGGGCTCTCAGGGCCAGGCGGGCGCGGTGCACGCGCTGGCGCACCAGCTCGCGGGTGATGCCCAGGTGCCGGCTGATCTCGTCCGTATCCCAGCCTTCGAGGTCACGCAGGACGAAGACGGCCCGCTGGTCGTCGGACAGCCGGTCCAGGCCCAGCCGGACCCTGGCCTTCAGCTCCTCCTGTTCGACCGTCATCAATGCCTCCGCGTCCTCGCTCCATTCGAGAAGCAGGTCCACCTCCTTGTGATGCCCGTCGTCACCGAAACGTGGCATCAGATCCTCGATGGCGTCCTCCCGGCGCCGGACCCGCTTCCGCCGGGCCATGAGGGCCTGGTTCACGCAGATGCGGTAGGCCCAGGTGCTGAACTTGCTGGCGCCCTGGAAACCGGGCAGTTCCCGGAGGATGGTGAGGAGGGCGTCCTGGAGGGCGTCCTGGCTCTCGGCCTCGTTGCCGAGGATGCGGTCGATGACCCGGAAAAGCATGCCCAGGTGGGGGCGGACCAGGGTTTCGAAGGCCTCGGGGTCGCCCGCGGCCGCCGCCTGGACCAGGGCCGCCTCCGGGGGGCCGGCGGGCGCAGGGCTCATGGGGCCTCCGGCATCGCCTGGCGGGGCAGGCGGATGGTGAAGGCGGAACCGAAGCCGGGGCCGCGGCTGAAGACCCGCACATCGCCTCCGTGGCGGGTCACGATCTCCTTCACGAGGAAGAGGCCCAGCCCCGTGCCCGCCACCTGGCGGGTCATCTCGTCGCCCACCCGGAAGAAGCGGTGGAAGACCCGGGGCAGGTCCTTGGCGCTGATGCCATGCCCCTGGTCGCTCACCACGATGAGGACATCGTCACCATCGCCGTCGAGGGTCACGGTGGTCTGCCTGGGTTCAGCCGAGTACTTGTAGGCGTTGGACAGGAGGTTTTCCACGACGGTGCTCAGGGCCTTGGGGTCCGCGTCCACCCACAGTGGTTCCGGGGAGCGCTCCAGCTTCAGGCCGAGAGCGCCGGGGCCCAGGCGATGGTCCATGCTCTCGCAGATGCTGGCCAGCCAAGGCCCCAGCTCCAGGGGGGCGAGGTGGAGGACCAGGCTCCCGGACTCGGCCCTCGCCACGTCCAGCAGGTTGCCCACCAGCTCGTTCAGGCGCTCGAGATCCTTTTCCATGAGCCCGCGGATCCGCTGGCGCTGCTCCAGGCCGAGCTCCCGCGTGAAGAGGGTCTCCGTCCAGACCTTGAGGGAGGCGATGGGCGTCTTCAGCTCGTGGGTGACGGCGGAGGTGAAGTTCCGCTGGCGCAGTTTGAGGTCCAGCTCCTCCGAGAGCTTCCGGTACAGGAGGACGAAGCCGAACAGCACGGCGAACACCATGAAGGCGCCTTCCGTGCTGGCCCGGAAGACCGCGTGCCAGCGCTGGTCCTCCAGATCCTTCAAGGGGGCCGGGCGCAGGGTGAGGAAGGCGGCCCCATCCAGCAGGAAGGGATCGTCCGGCGCCATGGGGCGGGGGACCAGCTCGACCTGGGGGTAGGCCTCCTGGATGGCCTGCCGGCGTTCCTCCAGACTGGGTACGACCGGGACCCGCCCTTCCACGGATCCGCCTTGGGAGGAGGGATCGGGATGGCTGTGGAGCGCGAGCAGTTTCAGGCTGTCCATCTGCCAGGCCTGGGCCCGCCCGGCCCGCAGCGCCTGGGTGCGCGCCTCCAGCAACCGCCCGGAATCCCGGATCTGCAGACGGATCCACCACCCCACCTGGAGGCACAACACCACGGACACGGACAGGAAGATGATCCGTTGCAATGGGAGGGGCTGGGCGCGAGGGGCCATGCCTCCATCTTGGCAGTGTCCCCGCATGAGACCATCCTGGAGTCCGATGGCCACCTTCAACCCACCGCCCGGCTCGAAGCCGACCCCGCAGCCACCGGAGACGGACTCCGGTCCGAAGCCGGTGCCTGCCGGCACGGGCGCGGGTTCCGGGCCCAAGGTGCTCGCCCCGCCGGTCCAGCGGTCTCAGGGCGCCGAGCTGCTGGCGGAGCTGGTGCAGGCACAGCGGCAGTCCACCCTGGCCATGCACGAGGTCCGGGACCTGCGCGCCAAGCTGAGCCGCCGGTCCCATCAGATGCAGGTTCTCCAGCACGTGTCCGAGATCCTGGCGGCCACCTCGAAGGGGGGCCAGGTGGTCAGCGTGGTCCTCGACGTGCTGGCCCAGGAGTTCCGCTGCCCCCGCGCTGTGGTGTGGACGCTGGAGGATGGCGGCTCAGGCTATGTGCCCAAGGAAGGCGCCGGGCTCACCCGCGCCGAATGGTCAGCCATGAAGCTCCCCGCCCCGAACCCCTTTCCGGACACGCCCCTGGTGTTGTTCCAGAGCCAGTGGCTGGACGCGCCCACGGGCGGCGCGACCCTCGCCACGCTGCGGGGGACCGAAGGCGGGACCCTCTATTTCGTGCCCTTCGAGCACCAGCTGCTCCTCATGGGCTTCGTGATCCTGGCCATGCCCACGGACCGGCGGGTGGAAGAGGAGGAGCTGGATTCCATCTCCATCCTCCAGCGGCAGACCGCCATCTCGCTCTACAACGCCTGGCTCTTCCGGGACCTGTCGGAGCAGCGGGACGCGCTGCAGCGCCAGACCCTCGAGCTGGAGCGCGTGAATGACGCCCTGCGCGAGGCCGACCAGCTCAAGAGCGAGTTCCTCGCCCTCACGAGCCACGAGCTCCGCACGCCGCTCACGGGCATCCTCGGCTTCACGCGCCTGGTCATGGACGGCCTCTACGACGATGCCGAGGAGATGCGGTCCATGCTCCAGGACAGCTACACCTCGGGCCAGCACCTGCTGGGGCTGCTCAACGACATTCTGGATCTCGCGAAGATCGAATCCGGCCGGCTGGAGGTCCATGCCGAATCCACCAGCCTCAGCCAGCTGCTGGACGAAGTGAAGCCCATCGCGGAGGCCTACCCCCGCAAGGCCGGTGTGGAGCTGGTCTGGTCCGATGCCAGTGGCATGCCCGACGTGATGGTCGACCCCAGCCGCCTCAAGCAGGTGCTGCTCAACCTGCTGTCGAATGCCCTGAAGTTCACCAAGGAGGGGACCGTCAGCGTGGTGGTGGAGCGGCATCCCGGCCTCATCGCCCTCCTGGTCGTGGACACAGGCATCGGCGTGAGCCCCGAAGGCCAGGCCCGCCTCTTCCAGAAGTTCGCCCAGGCCGAGGGCGGCCATGCCCGGGAGTACGGCGGCACCGGCCTCGGCCTCGTCATCTGCAAACACCTCATGGGCATGATGGGCGGCACCATAAACCTGCACAGTGAGGGCATGGGGCATGGGAGCACATTGAAGATCACAATGCCGATCGCGTAGTGGCTATCAGCTATCAGCTATCAGCTATCAGCTATCAGCTGTCAGTGGGCCGTTATTCGATTTTGGTTTGTGTGGTTTGGTGGAGGTTTTGCGGATCAGGGAGGAGGCCATCTTCTTGATGGTCTGGACTTGATCCATCAACGATCTGGCCGGCGTTGTTTGGAGATGGCCGAGATCGGAGGCGAGTAGCAGCTGGTATTCCAATTCGGAGGCGGAGCCGAGGGCGATGTGGAGGAAACGCGCAAAGTCGGCGTCGGACCCTCGGCCACAACCCTCTGCGATGTTGGTGGGAATAGAGGCCGCGGACCGGCGCATTTGGCTGGTCAAGCCGAATTGCTCTGATGCAGGGAATTTTGAAGTTTCTTGGTATATGGCCAGCGTGAGTTGGTGCGCATGCCGCCAGACTGCGAGGTTCCGGAAGTCCTGCATAACCCGCCTTGTGATGTGCCCAGGATCATATCGCGGCTGGGGTCTGGTTTATCCTGGAGCAGGCAGCAGGGTACCTCCCGAACGCCCGCCGACCTCTGACAGCCGATAGCCGACAGCTGATAGCCAAGCCCCCCGGAGTCCCCATGACCTACACTCGCCGCCCCCACTTCCTCCCCTTCACCCGGCCCATGGTGGGTGAAGAGGAGATCGCGGAGATCATCGATACGATCCACAGCGGGTGGCTCACGACGGGTCCGAAGTCGGCGGCGTTCGAGGAAAAGCTGAAGACCTACAACGGGGTGCCGCACTGCCTGGTGATGAACAGCGCCACCACGGCCCAGGAGATCACCATGCAGGTGCTGAACCTGCAGCCCGGCGACGAGGTCATCACCACCTCGCTCACCTGGGTGAGCACCCTCAGCACGGTGGTGCTGCAGGGCGGCGTGCCGGTGCTGGTGGACATCGATCCCGTGACGCTGAACATCGATCCCGCGAAGCTCGAGGCCGCCATCACACCCCGGACGAAGGGCATCATTCCGGTGCACCTCACGGGCCTGCCTTGCCAGATGGACGAGATCTGGCGCATCGCGGAACAGCACGGCCTCTGGGTCATCGAGGATGCCGCCCAGGCCATGGGCGCGCACTACAAGGGCACGAAGATCGGCGGTGACCCGCGCTCGATCATGAGCGTCTACAGCTTCCACCCGAACAAGAACATGACCACGGGAGAAGGCGGCGCCATCGTCTTCTTCAACGATGAGTATGAAAGCCGCATCAAGCGCCTGCGCTTCCACGGCATCGACCGCGATGCCTGGAAGCGCTTCGCCAAGGAAGGCAGTCCCCACACGGAGGTCTACGAACCGGCCCGCAAGGCCAACTTCATGGATCTCCAGGCGGCCATGGGCCTCCACCAGATCGAGAAGCTGGATGGTTTCAACGCCCGCCGTGGCGTGCTGTTCCACCGCTACCTCGACCTGATGAAGGACATCGAGGAAGTGCTGCTGCCCTGGCCCGGCGATACCGTCCTCGGCCACTGCTTCCACCTCTTCGTGCTGCGCATCCATCCGGAGAAGGTGGGGCTGGACCGCGATGCCTTCGTGGCGGCGCTCAAGGAGGAGAACATCGGCACGGGCATCCACTACCGCCCGGCCCATCTCCACCCCTGGTACCAGGACTTCTACGCTGCGAACCCGCAGCACCTGCCCGAGGCCGGCCTGCCTCACAGCGAATGGAGCGGTGAGCGTCTCCTGAGCCTGCCCCTGTGGCCCGGCCTCAGCGAAGCGGACCAGGATCAGACCGTGGGCGCCATCCGCCAGGTGATCGCCCGCGCGAAGGCCCAGAGCCGCATCACGCGGTGATCCATCGGCCCAGCCGTTCGTGGGGCAGGGCCGGCAGCGGGGCGTATACCGTCGCCCGGGGATCGTACATGTAGAGGTTGCCCACGCGGCCGGTGTAGGCGCAGGCGAACTGCTGGATCTGGTCCGCGAAGCGGGTCTGCTCGTCCCGGTCCCGGAACATGGGCCCCCAGGTGGGATTGAAGGCGGCCTCCACGGATTTCGTCAGGGTGTCCAGTTCGAGGCTTTGTAGTTCCGCCCGCCGCTGGAGAGCCTCGGCACTGCTGGCCAGGTGGGCGGCCTCTTGGTCCAGGGCGACGGCGGCCTCGGTGCTGAGACGGGGCCCCAGCACACGGCGCCGCAGCCGGTTGCGCTTCCACTGGTCCATGAGCACCGAGGCCCGGCGGAGCGTCCGGCGGCGGATGGTCTCCAGGCGCAGCAGGTCGCGCATGTCCTGGTTCCGCGCCTCCAGCAGTTTGAGCTCGTGTTCCAGCTCCGGCACCAGGAGCATGGTCCGCCAGGAGGCGTTCTTCTTGGACCGGAGGACGTCGCCGTAGATGTGGTCGCCCACGTAGAGCACCTGCTCGCCCTCCGCCCCCAGCTGGGCCTCCAGCCAGGCGGCGTGGCCGCCCGTGAAGCAGCCGGGCCAGCCTTCCAGGGGCACGGGTTCCGGCGTATCGAGGAAGAAGCCAGGCTTGCGGCTGCTCACCACCACCAGATCGAAGTAGTCGGTCCAGCGCGGCCGGGCCGGATCCTGGCCATCCAGCAGGTGGCCCAGCACGCCGGCGGTGAAGGTCCATTCACTGTTGGTGAGGAGGAAGAGCTTCTTCCCGTCGCGCTTGAGCCGGTCCAGGGCCAGGGCCAGCTGGGGGTCGTGCGGAATGAAGAAGTCGCGGTGTTCCAGGATCTCCGCCTTCATCTCGCCGTTGCGGTGGGTGGTGTCCACGGCCCATCGCACGTCGCGGAAGAGCTGGAGGTAGTTCTCGGCTTTGAGCTGCCCCTGGTCGAAGCCATCCACCATGCGGGCGTAGAGGTGGCTCTCGGGGATCTCGAAGAGCGTGTCGATGCTGCGGAACCCCTTGGCGGAAGTGGAGAGCCGCCGCCGGCTGTAGACCGCGTCCAGCTCGGGGCGGGGCATCACCTGGGTGCCATGGCAGGCGCGGACCACCTGGCGCTCGCGGTTGAGCTTGAGCAGGTTGCCCCGCAGGCCGTCCAGCATGAGGCCACGCACCGCGAAGGCCGGGTCGTACTCGATCTCCAGGAGCCACGGCGAGTAGCCGCGATCGCGGACCAGGATCCGGGCCGCCTTCTTGAAGGCCAGCTCGTCGACCTCCGGCGCCCGGTAGCGTGCCAGGGTATGGTCCATGTCGAAGCCGATGGCCCGGATCTCCCCCATGGGCAGCGTGCGCAGGGCAAAGAGCTTGTGCTCCGGCGGTAGCCGGTCCTCCCCGTTCAGCAGCAGCGGCGGCGCGGCGAGCAGGGCGAGGTCCCAGGCGGTCATGGAGCGAGTCTACTCTTCGTGCCCGATGCCGTGGGTCGCGACCATGTGGGTCGTGGAGCAGGCTCCCGGGGAGCCTGCGGAGCGGGGCCCCACAGAGAGCGAATCATGCCGAACTCACGCGCTGGGCTAATCGGATTCCGAGCCGATGCCGTGGGTCGCGACCATGTGGGTCGTGGAGCAGGCTCCGGGGGAGCCTGCGGAGCGGGCCCCCACAAGGTGCGAATCATGCCGAACTCACGCGCAGGACTAATCGGACTCCGAGCCGATGCCGTGGGTAATGCTCTGGTGCCCGAACACCTCCCAGGCCAGTTGGCGGAAGCGTTCGCTGTGACCCCAGTCCTTCTCACGGTCCATCCACAGCTTGTAATGAATGAGCTCGTGCTCGAGGATTCGGAGCTGCACGGCCTCCGGATCGTGGCAGTTCATCCCGCACACCTGCTGGGGCCAGGGCCAGTCCCGGCGGCGGAGCAAGGGGATGCTGAGGCGGATCTCTGGATGCCACATGCCGCGCGAATCCTTCTCGATCACGAAGAGACCTGCGCACCGCGCCATGCGCGGCGACCAGAGCACCGGCGGCGGCATCAGGTCCCAGCCCGCCTCGCGGAGGATGGCCTGGGCCTTGTGGCGGAGGGTGAGCGTCATGCCTCTAGTTTGGAGCGGATTCGGATGGTTTGGGTCACGACCGGGGTATCAGTCAAGCCGTGAGCCTGTAATCGAATCCGTCATCGAGGTGTCGAGCAGGATTCTGAGAAACCTGGTCGAATTGAACGGGTTGATATGGCTCCAGATTCCTGTTTGCCTCCTAAGACCCAATGGCAATGGGGTCACATGGCCACTGTCCTGAGGGCCTCTCGCACTTTGATTCTGAGCATGGAGGGTGTGAAGGGTTTCTCAAGGAAGTGGACACTAGCCTCGAGGACTCCATGGCGCAGTATGGCGTCATCGGTGTATCCGGACATGAATAGGACCGCCAGGCCAGGGTGGAGCGATGCTGCATTCTCGGACACCTGACGCCCGTTCATCCCTGGCATGATCACGTCGGTGATGAGCAGGTGAATCCGATCCAGGTACTGGGCGCAGAGAGCAAGGGCCCCCTCCCCGTTTTGCGCCTCCAGGACCGTGTAACCCGCCTGTCGCAGGATGGTCCCCGCCACTTCGCGGACGTGCTCTTCGTCCTCTACCAGCAGGATGGTTTCACTCCCGCCCTCATCGACCACCCCGGTGACTACCGGCCCAGAAGATGGCTGATCCTCCCCATGGATCTCCGGGAAGTAGAGCTTGAAGGTCGAACCGACGCCAGGTTCACTGTAGAGCCAGATGTGGCCCTGGCTCTGTTTCACAATCCCGAAGACGGTGGATAGACCGAGGCCTGTTCCCTTCCCTGGGCCCTTCGTCGTGTAGAAGGGTTCGAAGATCCGTGCCTGCGTAGCCTTATCCATGCCGTGGCCAGTGTCGCTGACGGCCAGCATGGCATGTGGACCTGGCGTGACGCCGTCATGCTCACTCGCATAGGCCGCATCAAGGTCGACATTGGCGGTTTCCACGGTGAGTTTTCCGCCGTCCGGCATGGCGTCCCGCGCATTGATCGTCAAATTCATGACCACCTGCTCGATCTGGCTCGGATCCGCGAAGACGGTCCGGAGATTTGGGGAGCATTTGACCTCGAGCTCGACATCCTCACCCAGGAGCCGATGCAGGATCGGACTGATGCCCTCAAGCGATGCGTTGAGGTCGAGGGCCTGCGGGACCAAGAGCTGTTGACGGCTGAAAGCGAGAAGTTGGCGCGTCAATTTCGCGGCACGTTCAGAGGCCAGTAGGATCGCTTCAAGGTTTCGGTTTTTACCGATATGCATTTCAAGCATCTGGGAGGCGCTGAAGACCACAGTCAACAGGTTGTTGAAGTCGTGGGCGATGCCACCAGCCAGCCTGCCAACAGCCTCCAACTTTTGGGCCTGGCGGAGTTGTTCCTCGCTGCGCAACAGCGCCTCATTGGCCTGCAGAAGCTCCGCCGTCCGCTCCTCCACACGCGCCTCAAGGTGTGCATGGAGCTCCCGCAACTGCCGGTTTGCATCCTGGATTTCCTGGGCTCGTTGGAAGACCTCCGCCTCCATGTGGGAGGCCTGTCCCTTTAGCACCTCCGCTAGGTCTATCTGGGTGCGATGAGCTTCTTTCAGGCGGACAAATTCAGTCACATCTTCCACCCGATGAATGATGAAGCGGACATCGCCATGCGGGGACAGGACCGGAGTATTGATAGGGCTCCAATACCGTTCCTCGAAGCCCCCTCCTTCCGAGACAGGCCGCTGGATGTCGTACTTCTGCACGGCCATCACATCAGCCCGCTTAAGGGACAGGACCCGCTGGAGCGAATCCCTGAGGTTGGCCACCCCGGTCGCAGTCGAATCATCCGGGTTGTCTGGGAACACCTCGAAGATGCCCCGGCCAAGAACTTCCTCACGGCGGGTCAGCGTAGCCGAAAGGTAAGCATCGCTTGCGGCCACAATGGTCAGGCTTGGGTCAAGGGCGAGGTACAGACTCGGCACGGATTCAAACAGGGCCCTGAAATCGGGGTCTAGGCTCCCTGTCACGGAATTCGCAAAAGACATATTGCGGCCTCCTGTCTACACGCAGAAGTCCTTGGGCTGCCAAGTATAGACAGACCCTGACGAAGGTGGCCACCGAAAAGCCAAAATGAATCGACATGCTTTGACGCCGGGCTATAACGGATGCGACCCATTCAATCTCAAAGAAGGGTCCGCGCGAACGGGATGAACCGCCCGGCTGGGATCTCAGCTTTCTTTGGCCGCTGGGTTTGCCAACTCAGCCAACCTGGCCTTGGCCTCACGCTTCCCGACCTTCCTCAAGGCTGCGATCGCCACCAACTGGGCCTGCCTGGGGCGGCTCTTCTCGGCCTCCCAGTGGTAGATGGTCTGGCCCGAGACGCCAAGCAGCAGCCCCATATCCTGGGCGGAGAGTCCGAGCTTCTTGCGCTGAACCGCGAAGCGTTTCGCGCTGAAGCGAAGGCGTGTGGCGCCTTCCTCGCCGGCCGGGGTTTCCGGCTTCTTGAGGATCTTCTTCGAGACACGTGCTTGCTGCTTCTCAAGCTGGTCCACACGCCGCTTCAGCTGTGCGATCTCGCTGCGGTATTGGGCTGAGGCTTTCTTGAGGCTCTCGAGTTCAGCACGAACCTCCTTCCTGGCGAGCCGGAGGATTTCTTCTTTCAGGATGGAGGCAATGTTGGGCATGTCGGCTCTCCCGGGAAGGGTTCATTCGCTCTGTCTCAATTTGATCACAACTCCAAGAACTGGAAGGAATGGTAAAGGGTCCGGGGAACCTCAAAGCGTGGCCAGGTCCTTCGTTTGTGTTTTCTAAATCAAATCTAATCAATGGATGGGTGATCCCGCTATCGAGGGTGCATCGCCTGGATTTTGTGTACGGCGCAGCCTTGGGTCGGGCCCCCCAAGCGACAGGGAGACAGCCCGCACGGGGAGGAGGCTTGCGCCGTCCGGCAAAACCTGTAGGTGATGGTGAAGAGCCACGAAGGTGGCAGCATCGAACTCACCATGAGCAACGTCGAGCGAGTCTGGTGGGGAATCCTGCCCGTGCTTGGGCCGGGCTCCCTCAAACTCACCATGGTGATCCAGGCTTCGGCCGATGGGGAATACCTCTATTTCTGCGGCAACGTAGGCATCGGTGCCACCAAGGTGCTCGGCGTGGTGGAACAGGTGCGCACGAGTTTCTATAACCGCGTCATCGCCCTGTACCACTGGTTCGCCAGACAGGCGGCCACGGCCTGAAAGGACGCATACCGGGCAGGCATTGACTGGAATGGCACCCTCAGGTTCGTACGCATGAAGCGCGTGGCACCGGCTCGAAGTGCCCGGGGATCACGGTTCCGCAGTCCGGACAGCGGCCATCCTGGGCCAGGCGGTTGGTTTCGATCCGGTACCAGTCGCGGACGATGAGCGGGGTCCGGCAGGCGGGGCAATGGGTCGTGCCGCCCGGGAGGTCGTGCACGTTGCCGGTGTAGACGTAGCGGAGCCCGGCGGCGAGGGCGATCGCCCGCGCCCGGGTGAGGGTGGCCGCGGGCGTCCGGGGGAGGTCGGTCATCTTGTAGTCCGGGTGGAAGGCGCTGAAGTGCAGGGGGACATCCGGGCCCAGCTCCCGGGCAACCCAGTCCGACAGCGCCGCGATCTCATCGCTGGAATCGTTCTGGCCGGGGATGAGGAGGGTGGTGATCTCGAGCCAGGTGTCCGTTTCGTGCCGGAGGTAGCGGAGGGTATCCAGGACAGGCTGGAGGTGGGCCGCGGAGAGCCGGGAATAGAAGGCATCCGTGAAGGCCTTGAGGTCCACGTTGGCGGCATCCATTTTCGCGTAGAACGCCCGCCGGGGCTCCGCGTGCATGTAGCCAGCGGTCACGGCGACGGTCTGGAGGCCCCGCGCGTGGCAGGCCTCGGCCGCATCCATGGCGTATTCCGCGAAGATCACAGGGTCGTTGTAGGTGAAGGCGACGCTCTGGCAACCCGAGGCTTCGGCGGCCTCGGCGATGTCTTCCGGGGAGGCCTGCTCCTGCAGCCGGTCCATGTCCCTCGACTTGCTGATATCCCAGTTCTGGCAGAACTTGCACATGAGGTTGCAGCCCGCGGTGCCGAAGGACAGCACCCGCGAGCCCGGCAGGAAATGGTTCAGAGGTTTCTTCTCGATGGGATCGATGCCGAAGCCGGACGAGCGGCCGTAGGTGGTCAGGACCATTCCGCCGGCCAGGTTCTGGCGGACGAAACAGGCGCCGCGCTGACCCTCGCCCAGTTTGCAGTCCCGGGGGCAGAGGTCGCATTGGAGGCGCCCATCCTCGAGGCGATGCCACCAGCGGGCGGGATGGGGGGAGACGTTCATGGCGGTCACCCGCGGCTTTCCACCCCGGCCTCTTCATGGAACCGGGTCACGGTGAAGCGGGCGAACCGGATCCCGTCATTCCAGAAATCCATGGAGAGCCCGGCCTTCCGTTTCAGATGGGCGAGGAAGTCGCCGGGGTCCGGCAGCTGTTCCCAGACCTGCGGCAGGAAAGCGCCCCTCTGGTCCCGCCACTCCAGCACCAGACCGTCCTCCCCGGGCCGGAGCCGCGCCAGCAGGTGGGCCTCGCTTTCGCAGGGGACCGGTTCCAGCGGCGAGAGGAGGGAGACCTCGAGTTCGGTATCGGCGAATTCGCTCTGGGCCAAGGGGGGGAAGCGGGCATCGTGGAAGGCTGCTTGCCGGGCGTTCTCGGCCACGTCCTCGCCCAGGGGCCGCCCCGGGGCCAGGGTTCCGATGCACCCCCGCAGCGAGCCATGACGCTTGAGGGTGACGAAAGAGGCCCCGGGCTCTTCGAGCCAGCCTGCCGTCGGGACAGACGCTCCCACCAAGCCCAGCTGTTCAGCGATGGCGCCGCGGGCGATCACCAGCAGGGTGGAACCCCGGTCAATGGTCCAGTGGGGATGGGTCATGGGCGCCTTCCTGGGTGAGCGCGAACGCGGCGTAACCCACCACCCGGTCGTGGTCCCCGGCGGTGTCCCCGGAGTTGCGCAGGTCCATCAGGTGGGGCGTCAGCCGGTGCTGGCGGGCGGCCAGCAGCAGCCCGTTCACGGCCGTGGCGCCGCAGGCCTGCTCGTGGCTGGCCAGCGGATTCAGGCCTGAGATGCTGGCACAGGTATGGCGGTCCATCTCCTGCGCGCGTTCATAGGGAAGGTAATGGGAGAGATCTGAACTCACGACGATGAGGGTTTCCAGCCCGCCCCAGAGGGTCTCGACCACCTCCGCTACGGCTGCCGCGGAGGCTTGGCCCACGGCCAGCGGCACCAGCTGGAACGTCCCCAGGGCCTGCTGGAGGAAGGGCAGCTGCACTTCGATCGAATGTTCGCGGGCGTGGGCCGCCGGGTTGGTCGTGACCATGGTCAGGGGCCGGAGGAGGTCCACGGCGGCCTCATCCACGCGAACCCGGCCCAGGGGGGTGTCGAAGGCCGAGGCCCCGGGCAGGGCCAGGCCGGATACGGGCATGTGGTGGGCCGGGCCGAGCAGCACCACCCGCTGAATGATGCCCCGCAGCCGGTTCAGGGGGGCATAGGCGCTGGCGGCGATGGGCCCGGAATAGATGTAGCCCGCATGAGGGACGATCAGGGCCTTGGGCGGGCGGAGCCAGGGGCTCGCCCCGGCCGCATCGGCGAACATCGCCTGGATGAAACGGCTCAACTCGCCACTCTCTCGAGGGTAGAAAATTCCGGCCACCGCAGCCGCACGGACATCCAGCGTCGTGTCCATGCCGCCAAAATAACCTCTTGGCCGGACGGGGCCAGGGGAAATAGGAGCCTGGGTGTTCGTGGGCCTCAGAACTCGAAGGTCGGCCCGCTGAGGGTCTGGGTATCGAGGATCTGGCCTTGGGCGTCGAGGGTGACGAGGCCCTGGGCCTGCCGCGGGGCCATCTGGCCGATCTGGTGGAGGGCCTGGCCGCGCAACTCCCCTCTTTTCGCAGCGTCGACGCCACCCTCGGCGGATTCGAAGAACACGGCGCCCACGCGGTAGGTCTGCTTCGCGTCCTGCATGAGGTGCAGCTCGCGGAGCTGGCGCTCGTCCACGGGGCCGGGCGCGTCCGTCATGAGGCAGCGGGCCTGGGCGGTCTTGGGGAAGGCGATGACCTCGCGGATGTTGTCCTCGCCCGCCAGGAGCATGATCAGCCGGTCCAGGCCCAGGGCCAGGCCGCCATGGGGCGGAGCGCCGTAGCTGAGGGCGTCCAGCAGGAAGCCGAATTTCTGGCGGGCCTCCTCGGGGCCGATGCCGATGGTCCGGAACATGCGGTTCTGCGTCTCCGCATCATGGATGCGGATGCTGCCGCCCCCCACCTCGAAGCCGTTGAGCACCAGGTCGTAGGCCACGGCGCGGCACTGGCCCGGATCCGTCTCCAGCAGATCCATGTCATCGGGATGGGGGCTGGTGAAGGGGTGGTGGCAGGCGACGAAGCGCTGCGCTTCCTCGCTCCACTCCAGCAGGGGGAAATCCACGACCCACAAAAACGCGTACGCGTTTTTGTCATGAAAAAACGCGGAAAGGGCCGGATCTTTTTCGAGGGCGGCAAGGTCCGTCGCGATTTTGGTGCGGAGGTCTCCAAGGATTTTGGAAGTCTGGGGGTCCGTGCCCACCGCGAAGATGGCCAGTCCCTCACCATTGGCGCGGAAGTGGTCCTTCAGGGCCGCTTCCGCGTCCGAGTCGAGGAACTTCTTGAAGCTGCTAGAGAGGCCGTCCTTGCCCCACTTGGCGTAGGGGAGGCCGCCGGCGCCCAGCTGCTTGGCCTGCTCCTGGTAGCCGTCCAGCACTTTGCGGCTCAGCGACCCCGCGGCCTCGCCGGGGAAGAACAGGGCCCGGACGCGGCGCTGGCCCTCGCTTTCGGCGGCGGCGCGGAAGAGGTTGAAGCCGCTGGCCGCGAACAGGCTGGTGGCATCCTGGATCTTCACGCCGCAGCGGAGGTCGGGCTTGTCGGAGCCATACCACGCCATGGCGTCCCGGTAGGGCAGGCGGGGGAAGGGCGCGGCCACGTCCTTGCCGACCATCTTGGCCAGCTTGACCATGAGCGGCTCGATGACGCCCTGGACATCCTCCTGTCGCACGAAGCTCATCTCGATATCGATCTGAGTGAACTCGGGCTGGCGGTCGGCACGCAGGTCCTCGTCACGGAAGCAGCGGCAGATCTGGACGTAGCGCTCGAAGCCGCCCACCTGGAGCAGCTGCTTGAAGAGCTGGGGACTCTGGGGCAGGGCGAAGAACTCGCCGGCGTGGACGCGGCTGGGCACCAGGTAGTCCCGGGCGCCCTCGGGCGTGGACTTGGTGAGGATGGGCGTCTCGACCTCGATGAAATCCAGCTCCCGGAAGTGGTTCCGGGTGAGGTTCGCCACTTCGCTGCGGAGCGCCAGGTTCCGCTGGAGCTGCTCGCGGCGCAGATCCAGGAACCGGTAGGTGAGGCGCAGGTCTTCGCCCACACCCTCATCTTCAAGGGGGAAGGGGAGGGGGGCGGAGGTATTGAGGATCCGCAGGCCCGTCAGGCGCACTTCGACATCGCCGGTGGCCATGTTGGGGTTCTTGCTCTCCCGTTCGGCCACCACGCCCTCGGCGGCGAGCACGAACTCGCTGCGCACGGCCTTGAGCTTGGCCAGCAGCTCGGGGTCCGCGGTCTCCTCGTTGGCCACCAGCTGCACCAGGCCCCAGCGGTCGCGGAGATCCAGGAAGACGAGGGAACCGAGGTTCCGCACCCGGCGGCACCAGCCGAGCAGGCACACGGACTGGCCCACATGGTCGAGGCGCAGGTCGCCGTTGCGGTGGGTGCGTTGGAAGTCGCCGAGCCGATCGAGTTTCATAGCCTTCCAGGATCGCATCCGGGGGGAGATCGCTCAAGCGGGGATGGGGGCCTTCCGGCCAGCCCGGAACCGCTCCCGCCGCAACCGGGCCCGGTCCATGTAGAGGTAGATCACGGGGGTGGTGTAGAGGGTCAGGAGCTGGCTGAAGAGGAGGCCGCCCACGATGGCGATGCCCAGGGGGCGGCGCAACTCGGAGCCGGTGCCCATGCCGATGGCCAGGGGGAGGCCCCCCAGCATGGCGGCCATGGTGGTCATGGTGATGGGCCGGAACCGCAGCAGGCAGGCCTGGAAGATGGATTCCTCCGGCGTCTTGCCCTCCCGGCGCTCCACCTCGATGGCGAAGTCGATCATGAGGATGGCGTTCTTCTTCACGATGCCGATGAGCAGGATGATCCCGATGAAGGCGATGACGCTCAGTTCCGTGCGGAAGGCCAGCAGCGCCAGCAGGGCGCCCACGCCCGCGGAGGGGAGGGTGGACAGGATGGTCAGCGGATGGATGAGGCTTTCGTACAGCATGCCCAGCACGATGTAGACCACCAGGAGGGCCGCCGCCAGCAGGAGGGGCTGGTTCGACAGCGAGGCCTTGAAGGCCTGTGCCGTGCCCATGAAGCTGCCGCGGATGGTGCCGGGCAGGCGGATCTCCTGCTGGGCCTTGTCGATGGCCGCCACCGCATCGCCCAGGGCCACGCCCGGGGGCAGGTTGAAGGACAGGGTCACGGAGGGCTGCTGGCCCTGGTGGTTCACGGAGAGGGGCGTGTTCCGCCGTTCCAAGTGTGTGAAGGCGCTGAGGGGCACCAGGTTCCCGGTGGTGGAGCGCACATAGGTGTGGCTCAGGCCGTCGGGAGTCTGCATGAAGGGCGTGTCCACCTCCATCACCACGTGGTACTGGTTCAGGGTGGTGTAGATGGTGGAGACGAAGCGCTGGCCGAAGGCATCGTAGAGCGTGCTGTCGATGGCCTGGGGGGTGATGCCGAGCCGTGAGGCGGTGGTCCGGTCGATGACCAGCGAGGCCTCGAGGCCCTTGTTCTGGAGGTCGGTGTTGGCATCGGCCAGCTGGGGCACCGTGCGGAGCTTCTGGAGCACCTTCGGCGCCCAATCGAACAGCTCGCGGGCATCGTCGCCCTGGAGGGTGTACTGGTACTGGGAGCTGGAGGGCCGGCCGCCGATGCGGATGTCCTGGACGGGCTGCATGTAGAGGGTGCCGCCGGGGAGGTGGGCGGTCTTGCCCCGCAGCCGGGTGATGACCTGGTCCGCGGTCTCCTTCCGTTGATCGTTCGGCTTCAGGGAGGCGAACATGCGGCCGGTGTTGCCCCCGCCGATGAAGGCCGTGACGTTCTCCACGGCGGGATCGGCCTGCACGATGGCCACGTACCCCGTCATCAGCTTCTCCATGCCCGCGAAGGAGATGTCCTGGGCGGCCTGGATGGAACCGGTGAGGCGGCCGGTGTCCTGCTGGGGGAAGAAGCCCTTCGGGATGGCCACGTACAGGCCCACGGTGGCGACCATGGTCCCCAGGGCGAGGGTCAGGGTGAAGCGCTGGTGCCGCAGCACCCAGGCCAGCGAGGTCTCGTAGTGCCGCATGATCCACTGGAACGCGCGTTCCGTGGCCTGGAAGATCCGGCCATGGCGCTCCTCGCTGTGGGGCCGCAGCAGGCGGGAGCACATCATGGGCGTGGTGGTGAGGGACACCACCATGGACACCAGGATGGCCACGGAGAGGGTGACGGCGAACTCGCGGAAGAGCCGCCCCACGATGCCGCCCATGAGCAGGATGGGGATGAACACGGCGATGAGCGAGATGCTGATGGAGACGACCGTGAAGCCGATCTCCTTCGCGCCGTGGAGGGCGGCCTCCATGGGCTGCATGCCTGCCTCGAGATGGCGCGTGATGTTCTCCACCACCACGATGGCGTCATCCACCACGAAGCCCGTGGCCACGGTGAGCGCCATCAGCGACAGGTTGTCGATGGTGTAGCCCAGCATGTACATGGCGCCGAAGGTGCCGATGAGGGAGATGGGCACCGCCACGCTGGGGATGAGCGTGGACCGGACGCTGCGCAGGAACACGAACACCACCAGGATCACCAGCCCGATGGAGATGCTCATGGCCAGCTGCACATCCTTCACCGAGGCCCGGATGGTGCGGGTGGCATCGATGAGCACCTTCAGCTCGATGGTCGGCGGCAGCGAAGCCTGGAGCTGGGGCAGGATGGCCCGCACGCGGTCCACGGTCTCGATGATGTTGGCGTCGGGCTGGCGGAAGATGGGCACGATGATGGCGGGGACGCCGTTGGACAGGCCGCGGTTGCGGATGTTCTCCACCGAATCGGTGACCTGGGCCACGTCCGACAGGCGCACGGCATTGCCGTTCCGGTAGCGCACGATCAGGGGCCGGTAGTCCGCGGCCTTCATCAGCTGGTCCGTGGTGGACAGGGACCAGGTGGTGGCGCCGTTGGCGATGTCCCCCTTCGGCCGGTTGATATTGGCTCCAGCGATGGCCAGGCGGACGTCCTCCAGGGCCATGCCCTGGGCGTTGAGCACCGCGGGATTCACATCCACGCGCACGGCGGGCAGCGCGCCGCCCCACACGAAGACCTGGCCCACGCCCTGGATCTGGGACAGCTTCTGCTGGAGCACCGAGGAGGCGACGTCGTACATGCGCTCCCGGGGCACCAGGTTCGAGGTCAGCGCCAGCATGAGGATGGGCGAATCCGCGGGATTCACCTTCCGGTACCAGGGGTTGTTCGGCAGGTTCGAAGGCAGGTCGCCGCGGGCGGCGTTGATGGCCGCCTGGACATCGCGGCCGGCGGCGTCGATGTTCCGGCTGAGGTCGAACTGGAGGGTGATGCTGGTGGAGCCCAGGGAGCTGGCCGAGGTCATCTCCGTAATGCCCGCGATGCGCCCGAACTGGCGCTCCAGGGGCGTGGCCACGGAGGAGGCCATGGTCTCGGGGCTGGCGCCGGGCAGGCCCGCCTGCACCTGGATGGTGGGAAACTCCACCTGGGGCAGCGGCGAAACCGGCAGGAACTGGTAGGCGATGGCGCCGAGCAGGGCCAGGGCCACCGTCAGCAGCGTGGTGGCCACTGGGCGATGGATGAACGGCGTTGAGATGCTCATTCGGCTGGGGCCCGGCGCGCGCCGCGCAAGCGGCGCGCGAGGCGGTCGAACGCCAGGTAGATCACGGGTGTGGTGTAGAGCGTCAGGATCTGGCTGAAGATGAGGCCGCCCACGATGGCGATGCCCAGGGGGCGGCGCAGCTCGGCGCCGACGCCCGTGCCCAGGGCCAGGGGCACACCGCCCAGCAGGGCCGCCAGGGTGGTCATGATGATGGGCCGGAAGCGCAGCAGGGCGGCCTGGTAGATGGCCTCCTCCGGCGGCAGGCCATCCTTGCGTTCGGCCTCCAGCGCGAAGTCGATCATCATGATGGCGTTCTTCTCCACGATGCCGATGAGTAGGATGATGCCGATGAGCGCGATGACGCTGAAATCCGTCTGGCAGAGCATGAGCGAGAGCAGGGCGCCTACACCCGCGGAGGGCAGGGTCGACAGGATCGTGATGGGGTGGATGTAGCTTTCGTACAGCACGCCCAGCAGGATGTACACCGTCAGCACCGCGGCCAGGATGAGGAACGGCGTGTTCGAGAGCGAGGCGCCGAAGGCCTGGGCCGTGCCCTGGAAGCCGGCCTTGATGCTGGGCGGCAGGTCGATTTCGCTGCGGACCCTCTGGATGGCCTTCACGGCGTCGCCCAGGGAGGCGCCTGGGGCCAGGTTGAAGGACACCGTGGCCGTGGGGAACTGGCCCTGGTGGTTCACGGCCAGGGGGGCGGTGACGGTCTCGATGCGGGTGAAGGCGTTTAGGGGCACCGACCCGCCTGAGGCTGAGCGCACGTAGATGGCCTGGAGGTCCTCCGGCCGCTGGTACTGGCCGGGGTGGGCCTCCAGCACCACCCGGTACTGGTTCAGCTGCGTGAACATGGTGGAGACCTGCCGCTGGCCGAAGGCATCATAGAGCGCGTCGTCCAGCATCTGGGGGGTGATGCCCAGGCGCGAGGCCGTGGCGCGGTCGAGGATGATGCGGACCTGGAGCCCGGCATTCTGCTGATCGCTGGCCACGTCGCGCACCTCGGGGAGGGCGGAGAGCCGCTCGACGAACCGGGGCACCCACTCGCCCAGCTCCTTGGGGTCGGCGTCTTCCAGGGAGTACTGGTACTGGGTGCGGCTGACCCGGTCTTCGACGGTGAGATCCTGCACGGGCTGGAGGTAGAGGCGGATGCCCTCGATCTTGGCCAGCTGGGGTTGGAGGCGGTGGATGACTTCCGTGGCGCTGAGGCCGCGCTCCTCCAGGGGTTTCAGATTGATCTGGATCCGCCCGCTGTTGAGCGTGGTGTTGGTGCCGTCGATGCCGATGAAGGAAGACAGGCTCTCCACGGCCGGATCCTTGAGGATCTCCGCGGCGAGGGTCTGCTGCCGCTCGGCCATGGCGGGGAAGGAGATGGTCTGCGGGGCCTCGGAGATGCCCAGGAGCACGCCCGTGTCCTGCACCGGGAAGAAGCCTTTGGGGATGACGAGGTACAGCAGCACGGTGGAGGCGAGGGTGGCCACGGCGACGACCAGGGTGCCGGTCTGGTGCTTGAGCACCCAGGTGAGGGTGCGGCCGTAGAAGGCGATGATCCGCTGGAACACCCGCTCGGAGGACTGGTAGAAGCGGCCCTGCTCCGAGGCGGGTGTGTGCTTCAGCAGCTTGGCGCACATCATGGGCGTGAGGGTGAGCGACACCACGGCGGACACCAGGATGGTGACGCTGAGGGTGACGGCGAACTCACGGAAGAGGCGGCCGACGATGTCGCCCATGAACAGCAGCGGGATGAGCACCGCGATGAGCGAGACCGTCAGCGAGAGGATGGTGAAGCCGATCTGGCCCGATCCCTTCAGCGCCGCCTGGAGGGGCGGCTCGCCCTCCTCGATATAGCGCATGATGTTCTCGATCATCACGATGGCGTCGTCGACCACGAAGCCCGTGGAGATCGTCAGGGCCATGAGCGTGAGGTTGTTCAGGCTGTAGCCCAGCAGGTACATCACCCCGAACGTGCCCACCAGCGACAGGGGCACGGCCACGCTGGGGATGATGGTGGCGGCCAGGGTGCGCAGGAACAGGAAGATCACCATGACCACCAGGGCAATGGTGAGCATCAGCGTGAATTCCACGTCCGCCACCGAGGCCCGGATGGTGACGGTGCGGTCTGTGAGGATGTGGAGTTCCACCGCCGCGGGCAGGGAGGCCCGGAGCTGGGGCATCAGCTCCTTCACCCGGTCCACCACGGCGATGATGTTGGCGCCGGGCTGCCGCTGGATGTTGAGGATGACGGCGGGGGTGGTGTTCTGCCAGGCGGCGAGGCGGGCGTTCTCCACATCGTCCTGGACGAGGGCCACATCGGACAGCGTCACCGGGGCGCCCTTCCGGTAGGCGACGATGAGGGGCCGGTAGTCCTCGCTGGACAGCAGCTGGTCGTTGGCCCCGATGGCATAGGCCTGGCGCAGGCCGTCGAAGCTGCCCTTGGCCTGGTTCACGTTGCTCTGGGCCACGGCGGTGCGGACATCGCCCAGGGTGAGGCCGTTGGCGGCCAGGGCCGCAGGGTTGGCCTGGATGCGGACGGCGGGCTTCTGGCCGCCACTGATGCTTACGAGGCCCACGCCCGGCAGCTGCGAGATCTTCTGGGCCAGGCGCGTGTCCGCGAAATCCTCCACCTTCGAAAGGGGCAGGGTCTTCGAGGTGAGGGCCAGGGTGAGGATGGGCGCGTCGGCCGGGTTGATCTTGCTGTAGATGGGCGGATTGGGGAGGTCGCGGGGGAGGTAGGTGCCCGCGGCGTTCACGGCCGCCTGCACCTGCTGCTCCGCCACGTCGATGTTCAGGTCCAGCACGAACTGGAGGGTGATGATCGAACTTCCGCCCGAGCTGGAGGAGGACATGCGGTTCAGGCCGGGGAGCTGGCCGAACTGGCGCTCCAGGGGGGCGGTGATGGCCGAGGCCATGACATCGGGACTGGCGCCGGGGTAGAAGGTGACGACCTGGATGGTGGGGTAGTCCACCTGCGGCAGGGCCGAGACCGGCAGCTGGCGGAAGGCCAGGAGGCCCACCAGGAGCAGCCCGGCCATCAGCAGCGAGGTCGCGATCGGCCGGAGGATGAAGGGCCGGGAGGGATTCATCGGGTCAGCCCTTCGCGGCCGGGGGTTTCGGAAGCGCGACCTTGCTTCCGGGGCGCAGCTTTTCAAGCCCGTCGGTGATCACGCGCTCCCCGCCTGTGAGTCCCTGCTTGAGGGCGGTCTCGTCACCGTCGGTGGCGAGCACTTCGACCGGGCGCATCTCCGCCGTATCGTCGGCCTTCACCACGTAGACGAAGGCGCCCTGGGGGCTGCGCTGCACGGCGGCCGTGGGCACGATCACCACGCGGCGCAGAGTGTCGACCAGCAGGCGGGCGTTCACGAACTGGTTGGGGAAGAGGGTGCGGTCATCGTTGGTGAACAGGGCCTTGAGCCGCACGGTGCCGGTGGCGGGGTCCACCTGATTGTCGATGGCCGCGAGGGAACCCTCGGCGAGCCGGGTCTTGAGGTCGCGGTCCCAGGCCTCGACCGGCAGCTTCCGGCCTTTGGTGCTCTGTCCCAGCACCTTCTGGATGTCGTCCGCGGGCACCGAGAACACCACGTTGATGGGCTGGATCGGGGCGATGACCGCGAGGCCGCTGGCGTCGCTGGCCCGCACCATGTTGCCGGCGTCCACCTGGCGGAGGCCCACCCGGCCCGCGATGGGGGCGGTGATGCGGCTGTAGGTGAGGTTCAGCTTGGCGCTCTCCACCTGGGCCTGGTCGGCCTTGAGGGTGGCTTCGTACTGGGCTACGGACGAGCTCTGGGTGTCAAGCTGCTGGCGGGAGATGATGCCTTGCTGGACCAGGCCCTGGAGGCGGTTCAGGTCCGCGAGGGCGTTCTGGTAGGCCGCCCGGTCCTTGGCCAGCTGGCCCTCCGCCTGCATGAGCTGGACCTGGAAGGGGCGGGGGTCGATCTCCGCCAGCAGGTCGCCCTGGCGCATCATCTGACCCTCGGTGAAGGCCACGCGCACCAGCTGGCCGTCCACGCGGCTCTTCACGGTGACTGTGCTCAACGCGGTGACGGTGCCGAGGCCCGTGAGGCTCACGGGCATGTCGCCCTGGCGGGCCTGGACCGCCACCACGGGCACAGGGCGTCCGCCCGCGCGATTCGCGCCGGTGTCCTTCTTCCCGCCGCGGCCGAAGAGGACCAGGGCAAGGGCCGCGGCCCCACCCAGGATGGCCCAGAGGCGCCAACCACGCAGAAACGCGGGGCGCCCGGCGCCGGCTTCGTGGGACAGGATGGGATCGGTGGCGTCCATGCGGGGGTTCGAAGCCTTTGCGAGCGGATGGGTCGGAGAGGCGCGACGCTTCGCACCGGGCGTAGGACATCGGTCCCAGGTCCAGATTACGGCATCGGGGTCCGGCTCTTGGTGGCGTCCTGGACCAGCGTGGCCGAGTACATGGCCTCCAAGTTGCCGATCATTTTCCGAAGGCCGCCCTTCAGGTTCTCCTGCTCCACCGGGGACAGGCCGACGACCATGGAGGCGCGGAGGGCCGTGGCCAGGTCCTGGAGCTCGTGGGCCAGCGCCATGGCCCCCGGGGCGAGGTCGATGAGGATCCGGCGGCCATGCCGGGGGTCCGGCTTGGTGGTCAGCCATCCGCCCTTCACCATCGCCTTCACCACACGGCTAGCCGTGGGGTCATCCATCCACACTTGCTGCGCCAGGGGGTGGAGGGAGGAGGGCCCCTTCTCGAGGAGTACTAAAATCACCCAGAACTGCTGGGGGCTGAGCTTATATGGGGTCAATCGGGCCCAGAGGACCTGCTTGAGCGAACGGCGTACGGCAGCGGCCAGGGCGCCGATGCCAGCGTCAGTAAGGAGGTCGGGAGTCTGTTCTTGCATAGGCAACGAGGCTGCGCCTGCTTTACCATCGTGTCAAGGGGTATAACTCATTTTATGCCCCCCTGGGTATCAGGAGAGTGCCGGCGGCACGGGGAATTTATTTTCCGCGGGAGCTGGGCCGGGCAGGGTGGCGGCCCCGCTCTCCCCGGGGCGGCTGGCCCGAGCTGGGGCGGGCCGAACGGGCGGGACCGCGGCTGCGGCCGCCGCCACCGCCCTGGCGGCCGGTCTGGATGGGCTCGGCGGGGATGCTGGGATCCGGAGCATAACCCTGGATCACATCCTTGGGCAGCTCCTTGCGGAGCAGCTTCTCGATGTCCTTCAGCAGCCGGTGCTCGTCCACGCAGACCAGCGACAGGGCCTCGCCCTCGCTGCCGGCGCGCCCCGTGCGGCCGATGCGGTGGATGTAGTCCTCGGGCACCTGGGGCAGCTCGTAGTTCACCACGTGGGGCAGCATGTCGATGTCCAGGCCGCGCGCGGCGATGTCCGTGGCCACCAGGACGCGGACCGCGCCCTTCTTGAAGTCCTCCAGCGCCTTGATGCGCTGGGGCTGGCTCTTGTTGCCGTGGATGGCCATGGAGCTGATGCCGTCCTTGTCCAGCTGCTCGGAGAGGCGGTTGGCGCCGTGCTTGGTGCGGGTGAAGACCAGCACCTGCTCCAGCTTGCGGGTCTGGATGATGTGGGCCAGCAGGGCCCGCTTGCGCTCGCGGTCCACGGGGTGGACGACCTGGCGGACCAGCTCGGCGGCGGTGTTCTGGGGTGTGATCTGCACCGAGGCGGGCGTCTTCAGGAACTTGGAGGCCAGCTGCTTGATCTCGTCGGTGAAGGTGGCCGAGAAGAGCAAGGTCTGCCGCTTGGCGGGTAGCAGGGCCAGGATCTTCTGGATGTCGCGGATGAAGCCCATGTCGAGCATGCGGTCGGCTTCATCCAGCACCAGGATCTCGAGCTGGCTGAAGTTCAGGTTGCCCTGGCCCTGGTGGTCCAGCAGGCGGCCGGGGGTGGCGACGAGGATCTCGACGCCGGCGCGGAGGGCCTTGGTCTGAGGGTTGATGTTCACACCGCCGAAGATGGTGGTGGAGCGCAGGGGAATGTACTTCCCGTAGGTGCGGACACTCTCCTCCACCTGCATGGCCAGCTCGCGGGTGGGCGTGAGGATGAGGGCGCGGATGGGGTGGCGCGCAGGCGAGGCCGAGGTGCTGGCATGGGGGGCCAACAGCTGCAGCATGGGCAAGGTGAAGCCCGCGGTCTTGCCGGTGCCGGTCTGGGCCCGGCCCATGAGGTCACGGCCTTCCAGCACCAGGGGGATCGCCTGGGTCTGGATGGGGGTGGGGTGTTCGTAGCCCTGCTCGCGCACGGCGCGCAGCAGCTCGGGCAGCAGCCCGAGGGTATCGAAGGACATGGTCGCTCCTGAAGGGGCCCGCCCACGGAAGGATTCCGGAGGCCCGGTCAGGGCGAAAAAGGGTTATTCGGATTGAAAAGAGGCGGAGACCGGGGGTCGCCTGCGATCACGAAGGCTTTACCTTACCACGGCGGTCAGGATTTGGCCAGCCGTCCGACCACCTCGGCCTGCGGCCAGCTCTCCTGCTCGCCTGTGGCCATGTGCTTGGCGGTGATGGTGCCGCTGTCCAGCTCGCCGTCGCCCAGGATCAGGACGGTCTGCACCCCCATCCGATTGGCGGTGGCCATGGCCTTCTTGAGGGCGCCGCCCCGGGTCTCCAGCTGCAGGGCGATGCCGGCGTCCCAGAGGCTGCGCGCCAGCTTGAAGGCTTCGGTGGCGGCCCGCTCGCCTAGGGGGATGAGCAGGGCCGGAGCGGGGTGGGGCGCGTCGCCACGCACCTGCTGAAGCACCATGGCCAGCCGGTCCAGGCCGATGGCCCAGCCGAAGGCCGGCACGTCGGGGCCACCCAGATGCTTTACCAGTAGGTCGTAGCGGCCGCCGCCCAGCAGAGCGCTCTGGGCCCCCAGGTCGGAGCTGAGCAGCTCGAAGGCCGTGCGGGTGTAGTAGTCCAGGCCCCGCACCAGGCGTGGGTTCTCCTCGAAGGGGATGCCCAGTTCCGTGAGCAGGGCCTTGAGCCGGGCGTGGTGCTTCGCGGAGGCCTCGTCCAGGTAGTCCGTGATGACCGGATGGCCCTCCAGGGCCGCCTGGCAGTTTTCGTTTTTACAGTCCAATACGCGCAGCGGATTGGACTCGATGCGGCGATGGCAATCCGCGCAGAAGCGGGCCTCGCGCTCGGCAAAGAAGGCCCGGAACGCCGCGTGGAAGGCGGGGCGCGACTCGGGCGTGCCCACGCTGTTGATGGAGAAGACCATCTGCTTCAAGCCCAGCTCCTTCAGGAAGCTGTAGAGCATGAGCAGGCTCTCGGCCTCGCTTTCGGGGGTGGCCACGCCGAAGCTCTCCGCGCCGATCTGCCAGAACTGGCGGTAGCGGCCCGTCTGCATGCGCTCGTAGCGGAACTGCTGGCCAATGTAATAGAACAGGACCGGATCGCTGGAGGCCAGCAGCTTGTGCTGGATGGCGGCCCGCACCACGCCGGCGGTGTTCTCGGGGCGCATGACCACCTGGCGGCCCCCCTTGTCCGTGAACTCGTACATCTCCTTGTTCACGATGTCGGAGCTTTCGCCCACACTGCGCTTGAAGACGTCCAGTTCCTCCAGGATGGGGGTGCGGATCTCGCCATAGCCGTGCCGGCCGAACACCCGGCGGGCGGTATCTTCGATATGCTGGAACCAACGCAGCTCCGCCCCGAACAGATCCCGCATGCCTTTCACCGACTGGGCCATGATCCGACTCCTGAGCCTCCTGCTCTCCTTCAGCCTACTGTCTTGGGCCCAGAGTCCCAAACCCACGGGTCCCCCGGTCCATCCCCCGCGCTTGAAGGTCATGGTGGATCCCGGGCACGGTGGAGATGATGGTGGCGCCAAAGGCCCCAGGGGCCTGAAGGAGAAGGCCGCCGCCCTGGAGATCGGCCTGGCCGTGGCCGCCAAGCTGGAGGCCGCGGGGTTCGAGGCCGTCTTCACCCGGGCGGACGATACCTTCATCCCCCTCTGGGACCGGGCGCGGGCGGCCAACGCCCAGGGCGCCGATCTCTTCATCAGCCTCCACCTGAACGCCGCCCGGACCCGGGCCGCCCGGGGCTCCGAGGTCTACTTCCTCAGCCTGGGCAAGGGCGACGATGACGAGGTGGTGGCCGCCGAGAACGCCGGGGCCGGAGCCGCCCCGGCCACCGCAGACAGCGTGGTGGCGAGCATCCTGGATGATCTGGCCCAGAAGGCGTTCCTCCAGGATTCCGAGCGCCTGGCCGTGGCCATCCAGGGCCAGCTGAACCGCCTGGCCGGCATCAAGGAGCGCGGCGTCAAGCAGGCTCCCTTTATCGTCCTGCGAGGCGCGGCCATGCCCGCAGTCCTCGTGGAAGTGGCCTTCATCTCCAACCCCAAGGAGGAGGCGAAGCTGAAGGAGGCCGCCTTCCGCGCCAAAGTGGCCGACGCCATCACCCGCGGCGTCCGGCGCTACTTCGCCCAGGCCAACGGCAGCGTGCGCCGGAGGACCGTGGCCGGGCCCCGCTGAACGAGCGTCGACCTTCGAAGCCAAGCCCTACAAGCCCTGGTGCCGAAGCCTCAGCCTTGAATGAAAAGCCGATCGAAGCCATGATGGACAGTCGTAGTACCCGTAGCTCAGCTGGATAGAGCGTTGGCCTCCGAAGCCAAAGGTCGCTGGTTCGACCCCAGTCGGGTACACCAACAAGACCAGGGGGGCCATCCGGCCTCCCTGGTCTTGTTGAGGGCCTGGGGCCGAACCAGCGAGTGCATCGCCCCAAAGGCGGCACTAGATGTGCCGCCGACGCGAGGCGGTGCGGCGAAGCCGCACGGTTCGACCCCAGTCGGGTACACCAACAAGACCAGGGGGGCCATCCGGCCTCCCTGGCCTTGTTGAGGGCCTGGGGCCGAACCAGACAATCGTCCGCTCGAATTTTCCCCGGTGGTAGGGAGGGGCCGCCGGCTGAGGCGGGGGGCTGGTCTGGCGTCGTTTCTCGTGGTCAGATTCCCTTGGGACAGAAGGATTATTCAGCCTCCCTGCCTTGACAAACATCATTTTGCGATGCACATTTAAATATCTAAACTGGAGGATCTGTGGACCGTGAACTGCTGAAGGGCAGCACCCCGTTGCTGCTGCTGTCGCTGCTCTGCGAGGGGCCCATGTACGGCTACCAGATCATCGAAACAGTCCGCCAGCGCACTGGAGGCACCTACACGCTGAAGGAGGGGGCCCTCTATCCGGCTCTCCACAAGCTGGAGGCCACAGAGTTCATCACCTCCTACTGGGAGACCCAGGAGAACGGCCGGGAACGGCGCTACTACTCGATCCAGCCCGCCGGGCAGGCCTTCCTGTCCGCCAAGAAGAAGGAATGGAACCAGTTCGTGGACATGGTCCAGGCTTTCGTCGGGCCCAAGGCCTGAGGGTTTCGCAGTCATGCCCCGGGCCCTCGACGGCTACCTCTCCCAAGTGGCTGCCGGCCTGAGGGGCGTGTCCCGGCGGCGGCGCCTCATGCTGCTGCGGGAGTTGCAGGCCCACCTGCTGGATGAGGCCGAGGCCAGGGGGATCCAAGGCGAACCGGCCATGTCCGCCATGCTTGCCGAAAAGGAATGCCCCGATCGACTGGCCGAGGAACTCGCGGCCGGGGAGGGCCAGGACGCCAATCACCGTGGCGGGACGGCTCTGGCGGCAGGCATGATCATTGGCCTAGCCACGGGCAGCCACATGTGGTTCGAAGGCTGGCGCTGGTACATCTGCGTGGCCTTTGCCGCGGCCCAGGGCCTGGCTGTGGGCGCCGGCTACTTCTGGGCCCGGCGGCATTGGCTCCGGCTCGACCCCTGGACGCGGACGGCCGTCGCCATCCTGCTCACCTCTCTGCTCTCCATTCCCCTCGGGTTCACCAGCGCCCATGGCTTCAAGCCGACGCGGCTGTTCTACGGCGCCTACACCGGCTTCCTGCTGGAGCGCCACAGCCAGGATCGGCCCCTCTGGCAGATCCTCCTGGAACCCGTCCTCTTCACGGCCTTCATGTTCTTCATCGAGACTGGGTTCCTGGGCCGGATCCGGTTCCAGTGGTGGCAGGTGCCTCTGGAGCTCAGCTTCAACGCCACCCTGCTGATCAGCGTGATGCTGGCCTTGAAGCTCCGGCGTGTGCTGGCCGAGCGCTGGGTGCTGATGACCCAGGAACAGGGGTGATTCTCTCCGGGGGTCCGGGGGAATCCCCCTTGAGTCAGGGGCGTTCCAGCGATAAACTGTTCGTCTTGCGTGGACAAGCCGCGTGCATTCACCCCGCCCATGGGGGCATCCGGTCGGTCCCAGGAGGAAGACATGAAAGAAAAGATCCACCCCGAGCTGCACGACGTGAAGGTGCACTGCGCCTGTGGCAATGAGTTCATGACGCGCTCCACCAAGAAGGAGCTGCGCGTGGAAATCTGCTCGGCCTGCCACCCCTATTTCACTGGGAAGCAGCGCCTGATGGACACCGAAGGCCGCGTGGAGAAGTTCAACAAGAAGTACGCCAAGAAGGAGGCCCCTGCGGCCGCCCCCGAGGCTGCTGCCGAGACCACGCCAGAGACTACCGAAGCCTAGCTGCGATGTTCCCTAGAACGGGCCGATTCCATCGGCCCGTTCTTCTTTTTTATGGGCGTCAGATTCCGGCGCAGCCGGAACCTGACGCTGGCAGAAGAGGTGGACCATGCTCGACCAACTTGAAGCCGTCGAAGCCCGCTTCCAGGAAGTGGAGGCGCAGCTGCAGGATCCTGCCGTGGTGTCGGATCCCAAGCGCCTGCGCGAGCTGGCCAAGCTCCGCGCCGAGCTGGAACCAGTGGTGCTGGCCTTCCAGGCCCAGCGCACCCGGATGAAGCAGCTGGAGGAGGCCGAGTCCATCCTGGGCGACAAGGCCATGGACGCCGAGCTGCGGGAGATGGCCGAGATGGAGATTCCCGACCTGAAGAGGGCCATCGCCGAAGGCGAGGCTGAGATCAAGCGGCTGCTCATCCCCAAGGACCCCGCGGACGCCAAGAACGTGATCCTCGAAGTCCGCGCCGGCACCGGCGGCGAGGAAGCCGCGCTGTTCGCCGCGGAGCTCTTCCGCATGTACATCCGCTTCGCGGAGCGCCGGGGCTTCAAGGTTTCGGTGCTGGATGAGAGTGATGCCGACGCCGGCGGCCTCAAGGATGCCACCGCCGAGATCCAGGGCGATGGCGCCTACAGCCTCTTCCGTTTCGAGAGTGGTGTGCATCGCGTCCAGCGCGTGCCCAAGACCGAGACCCAGGGCCGCATCCACACCTCCGCAGCCACCGTGGCGGTCATGCCCGAGGCTGAGGAAGTGGACATCGAGATCCACCAGAAGGACCTGCGGGTCGATACCTTCTGCTCGGGCGGGAAGGGTGGCCAGAGCGTGAACACCACCTATTCTGCCGTGCGCCTGACGCATCTGCCCACCAACACCGTGGTGCAGTGCCAGGACGAGCGCAGCCAGATCAAGAACATGGCCAAGGCCATGACCGTGCTGCGCAGCCGCCTGCTCCAGAAGGCCCAGGACGAGGCGGATGCGGCGCACTCGGCCCTCCGCAAGTCCCAGGTGGGCAGCGGCGACCGCAGCGAGAAGATCCGCACCTACAACTTCCCCCAGGGCCGGGTCACCGACCACCGCGTGGGTGTCACCATCCACCAGATCGACAGCTTCATGGGCGGCCAGATCGAGCCGATCATCGAACCCCTGCGGGCGGCGTTCGAGGCGGAGCGGCTGCAGGCGCTGGAGGCGTGAATGGGCTCTCAGCTGTCAGCTGTCAGCTATCAGCTCTCAGCTGTCAGCTATCAGAAAAAGCAGAGAAGCGGGAGGCACAGCCTCCCGCTTCTCTTCTAGCCGATAGCTGATAGCCGACAGCCGAGAGCTACTTCTTCAGCGTCACCCTCTCCGGCGCCGTCAGGCTGAAGGACACGGGTTTGCTGGCGGGGATGCGGATCACGGTGTCGGCGCTGCCCGCGGCTACGGCAGTACCAGCGGCGGCGCCGATGGCCGCGCCGCCGAGAGCGTGGTCACCCTGATTCTTCTTGTCGGACAGGAGGCCGACCAGGGCGCCGAGGGCCGCGCCGCCGCCGATGTACTTGGCGTTGCGCTCACCCCGGGCCGTCGCGACCACCACATGGGTGTCGGTGTCGATGCCGACGCCGGCAATCTCCGTGAGGCGGATGCCGAGGGCGCCCTGGCCATTGCTCAGGCGGCCGGCGGCGGCACTCTGGGTCACCACACCCCGGGCGGAGCTGCCGGCGCTCCAGACGAGCTTGCCGTCCACCACCACATCGCCGGCCAGGGAGCCTTGCCAGGCATCCCCAGGCTGATCCTTGTCGGTGGCCAGGTCGCGGGCCAGGGAAATTTCCAGCTTGGTGCCAGTGGGCACCTCGACCACCACGGGCTTGGGAGCCTCCTTGGCCGCGGGCGCGGAGGCCAGGACGACGGCCTCCTGCTTCTTGGCCTCGGCCCGCCTCTTCGCGTCGGCCACTTGGCGCTCCAAGGCCTTCACCTGGGACTTGGTCACATGCTGGATGGTTTCAGCATCAGGGCCGGTGACCTTGCCGGACTTGGCTTCGGCCAGCTGCTGCTCGAGCTGGGCAACTTTGGCTTCGGCGGCCTTCGCGGCCTCTTCAGCCTGGATGGACGCTTCGCTCTTGCGGTTGCAGGCGACGCTCAGGATAAGCGCCGCGGTGAGAAGAATGCGGGTCGGGATGGTGCGCATGAGACCTCCATTGAAGGGATATAGTATGACAGCCTGACAAAGTTTACCTACCATGGCCACTCCCAACCTCAACCCCCGCGGCGAATCCGTGCTCCGCACTCTCATCGAGGCCTACCTCGAGGCGGGGGAGCCGGTAGGATCGCGCCTGCTGGCCAAGCGGTTTCCCGAGCCCCTCTCCAGCGCCACCATCCGGAACGTGCTGTCGGATCTGGAAGACGAGTCCATGGTGGCCCAGCCCCATACCTCGGCGGGGCGGGTGCCCACGGAGCGGGCCTACCGCTACTACGTGGATCGGTGGCTGAAGGCGGAGGCCCCGGATCCCGAGCTGGAGGGTCGCCTTGCGGCCACCCTGGAGGGACTGGACCTGGATCCCGAGTCCTGGGCCCGCCACGCCAGCCGGACGCTGGCGGAGGTGATGGGTGGGGTGTGCGTGGCCCTGCCCCTGCCGCTGACCCAGAGCCGCTTGGTGCGCCTGGAGTTCGTGCCCGTGGGGCCGGGACGCCTGGTGGCGATCTGGGTGGGGAGTCTGGGGGAGGTGGACCATCGCCTCATGGACAACCCCTGGAACTATGCCGACACCGTCCTCACCGAGCTGGGGAACTACGCCACGGCCCAGTTCGCGGGCCTCACGCTGGCGGCCATGCGGTCGCGGCTCCTGGAAGCCCTCCAGGCCGGGGCCCAGGAGGGCGAGACCCTCCGGACCCGCCTCCAAGAGTTGGCCTCCCGCTGGCCCGAAGATGGACCGGCCGGGGACCCCCCGGTACTGGTGTCCGGCTTGGGCCGCCTGGGCGGGCTCCCCGAATTCGAGGATGTGGCCCGGTTCCGCGGTCTGGTGGCGGCCTTCGAGGAGCGCGGCCGCTTGGCCCGCCTCCTGAATGCCTTCGCGGATCGCGCCTCGCAGGACATCCAGCTGCTGCTGGGCTCTGAGAACCCCTACCTGGACGGCTGGCCCCTGGCCACGGCCGTCCGCACCGTGGGGCTGGGCCCGGCTGGTTACGTGACTTTCGCCCTGGTGGGGCCGCTGCGCATGGACTATGGCCGGGTCATGGGCGGCCTGCGCTGGTGGTCCCGGCAGATCCAGCGGCGACAGGGCGGATCCTGACGTCCTTGTCCGGACTGCGTATACTGCTGCGATGACCACTGGCACCCCCCGCGAGCCCCATGACAAGCCCGCTCCACCCGCCGGAGAACCGGAGGATGTGGTGGACCTCAGTCTGGATGATGCCCTGGACGGAGATCTCCAGTCCGTCGCCGACGAGGTGGCTTCGGGGTATCCAGGCCCGGCCCTGGAGGAGGCCGAACTGGAGGAACCCCGGGTGGACCTGGAATCGGCCCTCACCGAGGCCGAGCGGCAGATGGAGGAGATGCTCCGGCGCGAAGGCGATCTGATGGATCAGCACCGGCGCCTCGCGGCCGACTTCAACAACTTCCGCAACCGGGCCCAGCGCGACATCGCCATGGCCGTGGAGCAGGCCGAGCGGAAGATCCTCCTCGAGATGCTGCCCGTGCTCGACAACTTCGAGCGGGGTCTCAGCGCCACTTATCAGGATGTCGAATCTTTCCGGGCTGGTGTGGAACTGATCCAGAAGCAGTTTCTGGAAGCGCTGCGCCGCATGAACGTCGAGCCCATGCCGCTTAAGATCGGTGATGCCTACGACGCCCTTCATGCCGAGGCGCTCACCACCTTCAGCGATCCGAACCTTCCGGACGGAGCCGTGGCAGCGGTCTACGAGCGTGGCTACAACCTCAAGGGGCAGCTCCTCCGCCCCGCCCGCGTGGTGGTAAACCGGCTGCAGGACTCGGGAAAGTCCTAGCCGCCTTCAGCGACCGCACTAGATGACGTCCAGCATTCCTTTTATCATAAAGCCGCGACCCCCCCCGGAGTTCCACCCATGGCAGGCAAACTGATCGGCATTGATCTGGGAACGACCAACAGTTGCGTCTGCGTGATGGAGAGCGGGGACTCCCGGGTGATCCCCAACCGCGAAGGCAGCCGCACCACGCCGTCGGTGGTGGCTTTCACGGACAAGGGCGACGTGCTGGTGGGACACATCGCCAAGCGCCAGGCCGTCACGAACCCGCAGCGCACGCTGTTCGCCGTGAAGCGGCTCATCGGGCAGCGGTTCCAGGCTCCCAAGGTCCAGGAGGCTGTCGGCCGGCTCCCCTTCCCGGTGGTGTCCGCGCCCAACGGGGATGCCTGGCTGCGGGTGGGTGAGCGGGACTACGCGCCGCCCGAAGTCACGGCCATCGTCCTCCGCTCCCTGAAGCAGGCCGCCGAGGCCTTCCTCCACGAGGATGTGACGGACGCCGTGATCACGGTGCCCGCCTACTTCGATGATGCCCAGCGCCAGGCCACCAAGGACGCGGGCAAGATCGCCGGCCTCAACGTGCAGCGCATCATCAACGAACCCACGGCGGCGGCCCTGGCCTACGGCTTCAACAAGAAGGGCCTCAAGCAGATCCTGGCCATCTACGACTTCGGCGGCGGCACCTTCGACTTCACCCTGATGGAGATGAACGACGGCGTCTTCGAGGTGCTGGCCACCAGCGGCGACACCTTCCTGGGGGGCGAGGACATCGACCTGGCCATCCAGACCTGGCTCGTGGGGCAGTTCCGCGACAAGACGGGCATCGACCTGTCCTCGGATCGCATGGCGCTCCAGCGGCTCAAGGAGGCCAGCGAGAAGGCCAAGTGCGAGCTGTCCACCCTGGACCGCGTGGAAATCCGCCTGCCCTTCATCGCCCAGGCCCCCGGCGGCCCCCAGCACCTCGAGGCCACCCTCACCCGCGCCCAGCTCGAAGAGATGGCCCAGGAACTGGTGCAGCAGACCCTGGTCCCCATCAAGGACGCCCTCGAGCAGGGCGGCAAGACACCGAAACAGATCAACGAAGTGATCCTCGTGGGCGGGCAGACCCGCATGCCGATGGTGCAGCGGCTGGTGCGCGAATTCTTCGGCAAGGAGCCGAACCGGAGCATCAATCCGGATGAGGTGGTGGCCACCGGCGCCTCCATCCAGGGGGCCGTGCTCAAGGGTGACATCAAGGACCTGGTGCTGCTGGACGTCACGCCACTTTCCCTCGGCATCGAGACCCAGGGCGGCGGCTTCGTGAAGATCATCCAGCGCAATGCCACGATCCCCACCCGCGATTCCCGCACCTTCACCACGGTGACGGACAACCAGAACCGGGTGGAGATCCATGTGCTGCAAGGCGAACGCGAACTGGCCGAGCACAACAAGAGCCTGGGCCGCTTCGACCTCATCAACCTGCCGCCCCTGCCCAAGGGTGTGCCTCAGATCGAGGTCGCCTTCGACATCGATTCCAACGGCATCGTGAAGGTGTCCGCCCGCGACCTCATGACCGGCCTGGAACAGGGCTTGAGCATCCGCCCCAGCTCCGGCCTCTCCGAACTGGAGATCCAGCGCATGATCCGCGAAGCCCTGGCCAATGCCGAGACCGATGTGAAGAAGCGGGACGCGCTGAAGTACATCGCCTCCGCCGAGGGGTTGATCTTCTCCTGCGACAAGAGCTTCGCCGAATGCGGCAAGTACCTGCAGGAGGGCCAGCAGGCCATGATCCGGGACGTGCTGACCCGGGCCCGGCAGGCCGTGGCCGCCCAGGATTCCGCCGCCCTGCGCGCCTGCGAGGGCCAGCTGCTCGAAGCTCAGAACCTGCTGACCGATGCCGTCCTCGCCGCCAGCGAGGCCATGATGGCCTCCCTGGACGGTGAAGATGAAGGCGCGGGGCCAAATTAGTCCTCGGCCCTCAGTCCTCAGTCCTCAGTGGGGGGCCGTGAGGCCCCCCGTTTCTTGGAGGTTCCGGCCGTGCGGGATCATCGCAAGCTCATCGCTTTCACCAAGGCGCGGGAGTTGGCTTTGGAGGTGTACCGGGCGACTTTAGCGTTCCCGCAGCAAGAACAGTTCGGACTGACAACACAGATACGGCGGGCCTCCGTATCGATCCCATCCAACCTTGTGGAGGGTTGCGCGAAGCGGAGTGAGAGGGATTATCTGCGATTTGTGGACATTGCGCTCGGGTCGGCCCGAGAACTGGAATTCCAGTTGGACTTGGCTCAGGAATTGGGTTTTTTGAGAGAGAATGAACGATTGATCGGGTTATCCCAGGAGGTTGCCCGGTTGGTAGCTGGGCTTGCCAATTCTTTGGCGAGCGGATTATCTGGCGATGGGAGAAGGCCGGATGCCGGTTCCCGCCCACTGAGAACAGAGGACTGAGGACTGAGGACTGACCTGACATGAAGCGTGACTACTACGAAGTGCTTGGCGTCTCCAAGGAGGCCGGGGCGGATGAACTGAAGAAGGCCTATCGCAAGCTGGCCATGGAGCTGCATCCCGACCGCAATCCCGGGAACAAGGAAGCGGAGGAGAAGTTCAAAGAGGCTGCCGAGGCGTATAGCGTGCTGTCGGATCCCGAGAAGCGGAAGGCCTACGATCAGTACGGCCACGCCGGCCTAGGTGGGGCCGGGGGCGGTCAGCAGTTCCAGTTCGATCCCAACCAGTTCGCGGATTTCGAAGACATCCTGGGCAGCTTCTTCGGCGGCGGCCTCTTCGGCGACCTCTTTGGCGGCGGGGGCCGGCGCCGGTCCAGCGGCGAGGAACGGGGTTCCGACCTGCAGTACAACCTGAAGCTGACCTTCCGGGATGCCATCTTCGGCAAGGACAGTGTGGAACTCAGCATTCCGCGCCTGGAGGCCTGCGGCACCTGCCACGGCTCCGGCTGCGAAGCCGGCACCCGTCCCGAGACCTGTCCCCAGTGCCGGGGCGCGGGCCAGGTGGCCATGCGCCAGGGTTTCTTCCAGATGCTCACACCTTGCCCCCGCTGCGAGGGCCGGGGCCGCATCATTCCGAAGCCCTGCCGCGAATGCCGGGGCGAGGGCCGCCTCCACCGCAAGTCCAAGGTGAGCTTCAAGATACCGGCCGGCGTGGACCGGGGAACCCGGCTCCGTCTGCAGAGCCAGGGCGAGGCGGGGCGGTTCGGGGGTCCCACCGGCGACCTCTACGTGGTTTTCGACGTGGAGCCCGATGCCCGTTACGAGCGGGATGGCTTCGATTTGCACCAGCGCCTGGAGGTGTCCTGGCCCCTGCTGGTGACTGGCGGCGCGCTGGAGGTGGAGACACCGTACGGCGCCGACAAGGTGAAGCTCGCGCCCGGCACCCCCGCCGACCACGTGGTGAAGCTCGTGAACGCCGGCGTCCCCCGGCTCCAGGGCAGCGGCCGCGGCGACCTCTACCTGCACCTGCGCGTGGCCGTGCCCAAAGCTCTCAACGCCGAACAGCGCCAGCTCCTGGAACAGCTCCGCCGCAGCCTCGATGGCGAGCCCGCCAGAGAGGGCGAGGAAGGCTTCCTGTCCAAGGTGTTCGGCACCGAAAAGAGCGGGAAGAAGAAGCGGAAGTAGGGATTTCAGTCTGGAGTCTGGACTGCCCTTACCCCCCCGCCACCACCACGTGCCGCTTGCCTTCGCGCTTGGCGCGGAGGAGGGCGCGATCGGCCTGCTCGAGGAGGTGGCCGGCACCGTCGGCGTGCTCGGGGAAGGCGGCGACCCCGGCGCTGAGGTAGATGGTCAGGTGGTCATTCCCCAGGGTCACTGGTTGACCCAGGATGACCTGGATGAGGCGCTCCGCGAGCTTCTGGGCACCCCGGGCCAGGGTGCCCGGCATGAGGATGCAGAACTCGTCCCCCCCGTAGCGGTAGAGGCGGTCGTGGGCCCGGCAGAGGCGCTGGGCCGTGCGGGCCACGGCTTCGAGCACGATGCTCCCCGCGGGGTGGCCGTACTGGCTGTTCACCTGCTTGAGATCGTCCACATCGAGGAAGACCAGGGCCACAGACTCGCCCTTGGCAGCGGCGGTGCGCACGGCCTGGGGCAGCTCCGCCTCCAGACAGCGGCGGTTCTGGGCCACGGTGAGATCGTCCTTGAAGGACAGCGCCCGGCTCTCCTCCAGGCGCCAGGCGTTGAGCAGCAGGGGCTCCACATCTTCGAAGCCCAGGAGGAGGCGCTCCGGGGGCTCCTGGGGATCCAGCAGCCGCAGAAGCCCCAGCTGCTCCGAGGCCGCCAGCGGGAACGCTTCTCCGCGGCGCACCAGTTCCGCGGCCTCCTGGCGGGGCAGGGGGGCCTCGGGAAACGATCCATCGCCAGCCCGCTGGTAGAACAGGTTCTCCTTCCTGAGCCAGATGGCGCCGCCCCGCGCCCGGGACTGGCTGACGGCCCGGCTCAGCATGAGCTTCAGGAGGTCGTCCAGCGACGCGAGGTGGAGCATCTGGCGCAGCCAGCCCTCACTGCCGAGATCCCGCTGCCGCAGGTGCCGGAGCGCCTCCCGGGCCGCCTCGAGCGGGCGGTGCTGGAGCAGTACCCAGCCGGGCCTCTGCTCCAGCACCGTGCTGATCTCCTCAGCCTCCGCCTGCTGGACCCACCACAGGACCTCGGATCCCTCCGCCGGGAGCAGCCGCGGGTCGGGCCGCTCCGCCACCAGCACCAGCGACCCTGGCCCCGGCCCCCGCACCACCTCGTGGCCCCACGTCTCCAGGGCCGCGCGCAAGGTGTCGCCGGCCCGGGAGGGATGGGGTTCCAGCCAATGGATGCGTTGCATGGGGCTCCCAGAAGGTTGATTCTCGGCCGGCGCGGGACGGTCAGTCCAGCGCGGCCTCCAGTCTCAGCGCCAGCTGTCCAAGGTGGGCGGCGAGCTGCTCCAGGGCAGGCAGCGACCCTTCCCGCTGGCCGCGTTCGGCCCGGACCCAGCGCCTGAGCAGGGTCACGGCCTGGGCGTCGCGGACCCCGAGACGCTTGGCGTTCTGGATCAGCTTGTGGGAGAGCCGGGTGCGCTCAGGTCCCGTGGGGCCCTCCTTCAGGCTGGCAATGAGCCGCAAGGTCTCCTGGGCCACCTGGAGATCCTGGCGGATGAGGGGGACCCGGGCGTTGATCCGGAGCCGGAACAGCTCCAGGAACCGGAGCAGCTCGCTCAGCACATCCATGCCGTCACGGAGGGCCTGATGGACCTCCTCCGGGGATTCCAGTAGCCGGCCGAGATCCTGGATGAGCCGCTCCGCCTCTTCCCGGTCCGGCCGGCGCATCAGGGGGAATTCCGGGCTGCGGCGGAAGGCCAGCAGATGGCGGAAGGAGTGGGCGAGGCCCAGGGCGAGCCGGGGGTAATCCTGCAGCTCCAGGCTCAGCAGGAGCTGGACGTGGATGGGCGGGACCTGCTCCCAGAGGCGCTGGATGCGGAGACGGAGCCGCTCGCCCTCTTCCATCAGGCTGGGGGATTCCGGGAACAGCCGCTGCTGCACGTCGGGCGAGAACAGGCCCACGAGCTCACCCATGAGCTGCTTCTGGTGGTTGGCGAGCAGGCCGCGCAGGGTGTCCTGGGTCTGGGCCAGCTGGTCCGCGTCCCCCCCCGCCAGGGCCTGCTGCAGCAGGCTTCGCAGGGTCGCCTGGTCCTGGCGCAGGCTCAGCACGGCCTGGCGCAGGTAGGCCCGGAGCCGCGGGACCACGGGCTGATCAGGGTCCAGCAGGGCGGCCCGCCCGGGGTCGTAGGCGCGCTCCACCACGCGGCCCAGCTCGGATTCGATGACGAGAAAGGTGGGCACGGCCGCGTAGAGATCCTGGGCGCTGGTACCGGCGGCGGGTTCCACGGATTCCATCAGCTCTAGGAGGGCGATGTGGCTGGCCAGAGCCCGCGCCACCACAGAGAACAGGGCCCGGTCCTCCCCGCGGAGGTCCTGCAGCAGCCGCCGCAGGTCGGCGGGCATGCGGTCCCGGAACAGCCCGGCGTCCATGCGGGGCAGCACCCAGCCCAGGTGATCCCAGAGCCACTGCAGGCTCCCCCGCACTTGTTCCACCGCGGGCCAGTGGATGCCCCGGTCCAGGGGGCGCATCAGGCTCAGGCGAAGATTGGACACCACGTTCTGGAGCAGCAGCAGGGGCTCCACCCGGGCATGGAACTCTGGGGGAATGCAGGCCTCCAGCTGTTCCGCCAGCCGCGCCAGGCTTTCCTCGAGCCGCCCCTGGCCCTGGATGGCCCGGTTCACCACCTTCATCTGGGCATTCAGGCGGGCCACGGCCTCTGGACCGTCCTGGCAGGCCTGGAGGGCGGCCAGGATCTGGCGGAAGGAATCGCGGTGATCTTCCAGGAAGGCCGCCCACAACGCCTGGAGGGCCCCGGCGTCCTCCCCCGGCGGGGGGGCCATGGCCCGGAGCGAGGCCAGGAGATCGAGGAGGAGTCCCACCCAGGCGGGCTGCTCCTGCTCCACCATCAACTCCCGGTGGGCCGTCCCCGTCAGGAGGGCGAGCCGGCCCAGACTGTGCTGGAGGACCTGGCCCATGGAGGCCCGGGCCTCGCCGAGCCGGCGGGGTGAAAACTGGTGCAGGAAGGCCAGGAAAAGCCCCAGATTGCGTCGCAGATCGGCCTGGGCCGGGGATTCTCCGGCGGATACGATGCCCCTGGAAGGCGCCTCCAGCAATGGATCCAGGTCGCCGGCCCCTTCCTTGAGGATGTCCTCCAGCAGGGTGAGGTCCGTCCGGGAAAGACCCTTCTCCCGGATCAACTGCCGGGCCAGTAGCAGGCGCTGGGGCGAGGTTCCTGGGAGGGGCATGGCGAAAGCATACAACGGGCCGGGTACGGGGATGGGGCTGAGCGCTGGAATGGGCGGAAGCCCGGGTTGAACCCCGAAGGTGTTACCATCGCCTCACCCCATCCGGAGGCAGCCAGTGGTCAGCAAGCTAGGGGAAATGCTCGTCAAGGCTCAGCTCATCACGGATGCCCAGTTGGAAGAAGTCATCAAGGTCCAGCGGCGCGAGGGTGGCAAGCTCGGCAGCATTGTGGTGCGGCAGGGCTTTTGTTCCGATCAGGACATCGTGAGCTTCCTGGGCATGCAGTACGGTGTGCCTGCCGCGGACCTGGAGCAGTGGCCCCCCATTGACGCGGGCGTCATCGCCCTCATCCCCAAGGATCTTGCCCAGCGCCACAAGGTGCTGCCCCTCCAGCGCACGGGCAACGTGCTGACCCTGGCCATGTCCGATCCCACGGACATCTTCGCCATGGACGATGTGCGGTTCCACACGGGCTACAACGTGGATCCCGTCGTGTCCAGTGAGATGGGCCTGGCGCGGGCGGTCGAGAAGTACTACGGCGGCGTCAGCGGCGTGCGCCTGGCGGATGGCCCCCGCGCCACCACGACCAACCTGGGCGGGGCGGCGGCCGCGGGCCCCACCGACGCCGGCGCTGCCCAGCCCTTCAACGAACAGGACGAGCACTTCGATCTCCAGGATCTGGAACAGGAACTCGACGCTGACGCCGAGTTCGAGGCCACGGACGACGATGAGGAGAGCATCAACGTCGGCGCCCTGAAGAAGGGCAGCGAAGATGCCCCGGTGGTCAAGCTCGTGAACATGGTGCTCATCGATGCCATCAAGCGCGGCGCCTCCGACATCCACATCGAGCCCTACGAAAAGAACTACCGCATCCGGTTCCGCATCGACGGCATCCTCATGGAGGTCATGCGCCCGAACCTGAAGCTGAAGGATCCCCTCACCTCCCGCGTGAAGATCCTGGCCAAGCTCAACATCGCCGAGAAGCGCCTGCCCCAGGACGGCCGCATCAAGCTGCGCGTGAACATGGGTGGCCGGCAGAAGGTCATCGACTACCGTGTGAGCATCCTGCCCACCCTCTTCGGCGAGAAGATCGTGCTGCGGCTGCTGGACAGCGACAAGCTCATGCTCGACCTCACCAAGCTCGGGTTCGAGCAGGAGAGCCTGGAGCGGTGGGACCGGCAGATCTCCAAGCCCTACGGCATGGTGCTGGTGACGGGCCCCACGGGCTCGGGCAAGACCAACACGCTGTATTCCTCTATCGCCAAGCTCAATACGGTGGACACCAACATCCTCACCGCCGAGGATCCGGTGGAGTTCAACTTCCCCGGGATCAACCAGGTGCAGATGAAGGAGCAGATCGGCCTCAACTTCGCGGCGGCGCTGCGCTCCTTCCTCCGCCAGGATCCCAACATCATCCTGGTGGGCGAGATCCGCGACTTCGAGACGGCCGAGATCGCCATCAAGGCGAGCCTCACGGGCCACCTGGTGCTGTCCACCCTGCACACCAACGATGCCCCCAGCACCATCAACCGCCTCATGAACATGGGCGTGGAACCGTTCCTGGTGGCCACGTCGGTGAACATCATCTGCGCCCAGCGCCTGGTGCGCCGCCTCTGCAACAGCTGCAAGGCGGTGGACACCCACCACCAGCCTGAGGAGGGGCTGCGCGAGGTGGGCTTCACCCCGGAGGAGATCCAGCGGGGCATCACCTTCTACAAGCCCGTCGGGTGCGATATTTGCAACAAGCGGGGCTACAAGGGCCGTGTGGGCCTCTACGAAGTGCTGGAGATGTCCGAGACCCTCAAGGACATGATCCTCACCGGGGCCTCCGCGATCGAACTGCGCGAACAGGGCCAGAAGGAGGGCATGATCACCCTCCGCCGCTCCGGTTGCCGCAAGGTGCTTGACGGCGTCACCACCATCGAAGAGATCATCCGCGAGACTGTTCTGTAGGCGCCGACCCACGCTTGCCAAGTTCTTTGACAGGATTAACAAGATTAAAGGCTGGATTAACAGGATTTTAAAAACGTAGGGTGAAATTGGTGGATGGGGCTGTTTTGGATGAACTTTCGGGGCGCGTCATTGGCGCGGCGATGAGGGTGCACTCCATCCTCGGACCGGGGTTCACCGAGGCTGTCTACCAGAACGCGCTGGCGCTTGAGATGGCGATGGATGGCATTCCCTTCGAGCGAGAGGTGAAGCTCGAAGTTCGCTACCGGGGCGAACTGGTCGGGCAGTACCGGGCAGATCTTCTGGTGGATGGATCTCTGATCCTCGAATTGAAAGCCGTTCAGGCGATCCTTCCGGAACATGAAGTCCAAGTCGTCAATTATTTGGCCGCGACCGGCCTGGAACAGGCCCTGCTATTGAACTTCGGGACCCGAAGCCTCCAGGTGAAGAAGAAATTCCGTTCCCCACGCCAGCCAGAATCCTGTTAATCCTGCCTTTCATCCTGTTAATCCTGTCTAGGCAGTTGTCTTTCCCGAGGTTCCCATGAGTGAAATCGGTGCCAGCTATGTTGCCCCCCTGCAGCAGCTGCTCAAGACGATGGTGGAGTACGGAGGCACGGATCTCCACATCACCACGGATACCGCCCCGCAGATTCGCATCGATGGGCGCATGGTGCCCCTCAAGCTGCCGCCCCTGGATGCGTCCCAGACCCGCTGGCTCTGCTACGGAGTCATGACCGACCAGCAGAAGCACCGCCTGGAGGAGGATCTGGAGGTGGACTTCTCCTTCGGCCTCCAGGGCGTGGCCCGCTTCCGCGCCAACGTCTTCAACCAGCGCGGCGCCACGGCGGGCGTGTTCCGCACCATCCCCGAGAACATCCGCAGCTTCGACCAGCTGGGCCTGCCGCCCTCGGTCCAGGCCCTCTGCGACAAGCCCCGCGGCCTGGTGCTGGTGACGGGCGTGACGGGTTCCGGCAAGTCCACGACCCTAGCCGCCATGGTGGACAAGATCAACGCCGAAGAGCCCGTCCACATCCTCACCATCGAGGACCCGGTGGAATACGTCCACAAGCACCGGCGCGCCCTGGTGAACCAGCGGGAGATCCACGCCGACACCCACAGCTTCAAGAAGGCCCTGCGCTCGGCCCTGCGCCAGGATCCCGACGTGGTGCTGGTGGGTGAAATGCGCGACCTGGAGACCATCGAATCCGCCCTCACCATCGCCGAGACGGGCCACCTCACCTTCGCCACCCTGCACACCAACAGCACCGTGCAGACCATCAACCGCATCATCGATGTGTTCCCCAGCCACCAGCAGGCCCAGGTGCGGGCCCAGCTCTCGCTCGTGCTGGAGGGCGTCATCTGCCAGAGCCTCATCCCCAAGGTGGGGGGCAAGGGCCGGGCCCTGGCCCTGGAGATCATGATCCCGAACTCCGCCATCCGGAACCTCATCCGGGAGGACAAGATCCACCAGATCTACGGCACCATGCAGTCCGGCCAGACCAAATACGGCATGCAGACCTTCAACCAGAGCCTGTCGGACCTGGTCCTCAAAAAGGAGATCACCCAGGAGCAGGCCTTCGAGTACTCCTCGAACACCGACGAGCTCCGGGAGCTCATCAACCGCGGCGTAGGCGTCGGCTCCGCCGGCGGCCGTGGGGCGGCCGCGGCCCAGCCCGCCACCACCAGCAATCCCGCGCTGGGCGGGCGGAACCCCAACATCAAGTACACGTGATTCCATGATCTCCCAGGACACCATCCGGAAAGCCGTCGGCCTCTTGGCCGAGCAGACCGCCGTGCAGCGAGTCATCCTTTTCGGCTCCTACGCCATGGGGACAGCCCGAGAGGATTCGGACCTGGATTTCCTCGTCATCGAGTCGGACCTGGTATCCCGAAGGGCTGAGATGGTGCGCCTGCGGGCCGCGCTCCGCCCGCTCGGGGTTCCCGTGGACGTGATGGTCGCGGATGCCGCGCAGTTCGAGGCCTGGAAGGATCAGCCGGGCACGGCCCTGTTCGAGGCTTCGCGATACGGGCAGGTGGTGTATGAACGTGCGGGCTGAGGCCGTCCGCATCCTGCTCGCCAAGGCCGCTCAGGATGAACTGGCGGCCCGTCGGCTTGCGGCCGATGCCCGGATTGGGGACGAAGTCGTGGGTTTCCACGTCCAGCAGGCGGCCGAGAAACGGCTAAAGGCCCTTCTGGCCTTTCATGGCATTGCCTACCGACGGACCCATGATCTGGTGGAACTGATGGATCTGCTCATCGCCCAGGGGCATGCCGTTCCAGCAGCCATCGAGCCCCTCCAGGAGCTGACACCCTTCGCGGTGGAATACCGGTACGAGAACCTGGACCAGTACGAGGACGTCCCCCTAGATCGGAATCGGGCTCTGGCTTTGCTTGAAGGGCTGGAAGTCTGGATCCAGGAACACCTACGGTCCGGGCAATGAAGCTTCCATGCTGATCCATTCCTGCCTATCCTGAAGGCACCACCGTTCCTAGCCCGCCGAGGTCCGCATGCCCGCATACGCATGGAAAGGCAAGAATCGATTGGGAGAGGCCCAGGAGGGCGTCCTGGTGTCCGAATCCAGGGATGCCGCCGCCGCCACCCTGAAGCGAAATGGCATCGAGGTCACCACCATCGGCGCCATGGCCGCCAAGGGCACCAAGTCCTTCGGCAAGGTGAAGCCCAAGGAACTGGCCATCTTTACCCGGCAGTTCAGCGTGATGATCGATGCGGGCCTGCCCCTGGTGCAGTGCCTGGAGATCCTCGGCGCCCAGCAGCAGGACAAGGGCTTCCAGAGGATCATCGAGGCCGTGCGGGGGGATGTGGAGCAGGGCCTCACCCTCCAGGCCGCCCTCTCCAAGCATCCCAAGGCCTTCAACGATCTCTACGTGAACATGGTGGGCGCCGGGGAAAGCGGCGGCATCCTGGATGTCATCCTCCAGCGCTTGTCGGGCTACATCGAGAAGGCCGTGAAGCTCACCGCCAAGGTGAAGGGCGCCATGACCTACCCCGTGGCCGTCATCACCATCGCCATCGCCGTGGTGGTCATCATCATGGTGAAGGTCATCCCGGTCTTCTCCGCCATGTATGACGGCCTGGGCAGCAAGCTGCCCTTCCCGACGCTGGTCTGCATGGCCATTTCCAGCGCTCTCATCAACTACAGCTGGCTCATCATCATCGCCATCGCCCTTATCACCGTGGGCCTGCGCCAGTACTACAAGACGCCCCAGGGCCGCCTCCAGATCGATGCCTTCATGCTGAAGATCCCCATCATCGGCGATGTGCTCCGCAAGGTGGCCGTGGCCCGGTTCTGCCGCACCCTGGGCACCCTCATCAGCTCCGGCGTGCCCATCCTGGAAGGCATGGACATCACGGCTCGCACCGCCGGCAACATGGTCATCCAGAACGCCATCCTCAAGTCCAAGGATGCCGTGGAGCAGGGGCGCAACATCAGCACCCCCTTGGCCGAAACCAAGGTCTTCCCGCCCATGGTGGTGCAGATGGTGGGCGTGGGCGAGGCCACGGGCGCCCTGGACGCCATGCTCAGCAAAGTGGCCGATTTCTACGAGGACGAGGTGGACAACGCCGTGGCCAACCTCACCAGCCTCATGGAACCCATCATGATCGCCCTGCTTGGCGGCATCATCGGCTTCATCGTCATCGCCATGTACATGCCCATCTTCAACCTGGCGAATGTCATGGGGAAGGACTGACCGCCGCGGCGGTTCCGCACGTCCCTTGCTGCGCTTCCCTGAACTCCATGGAGGTTCCCATGTCCGGCCCGCCATCCCGTCTTTCGCTCCGCTCCCGCCCGGCCCGTGCCCAGGGATTCTCCCTGGTCGAGCTATTGTTGGTGTTGGCCATCATCGCCATCATCAGCGGCATTGCGATCCCAGCCTTCATGGGGCAGCGTAAGCGCGCCAAAGTGATCGGGGATGCCCAGGCCAATGTACGTGTCTTGGCCATGATGCTGGAAGGCCGCAAGGCCGAAGTAGGGCTGTACGGAACCGCTGGCACCATCCAGTCCTGGACTGCCTCCGGTGCGATCCCGTCCGCCAGCACGAGCCTTGCCCCAGGCTTTGCACCCAAAGGAAGTTCGAGGATGGACTACCAGGTAGGCGTAACTGGTGTGGGGGTGGCCTACACCATCACCGTTACGGATCCCGGCCGCAGCGGCATGACTGTTCTGACGGCGGATCAGTCAGGCGCTCTCACCCTGAACACTTCCTATTGAGCCTTGAAGAGCACCTTTCACAAGCAAGGAAACCCTTACTGACGGGGCTCCTTGCTCGTGAAGGCTCGCGGGAATAGGTTCCGGCGAGGGGTCAGTTCTTGTGGGCTTGAGGCTCATCGCTCCAGGGCTTCTTGAAGGCCTTGAAGATGCGGGCTCTGGCCTCCTGGAAATGCGCCTCATCCACGTCCTCATAGCCTGTCATCTGATACCCCCTGTAGTCCACGCGCCGGGCACCGCCTTTTTTCATGGGGCGCCAGACCCTTAGGATTTGCCCTCGGGCTTCAGCGACGGTCAGATCCTTTTCCCGGGTCTCCTCATTGCTCTCGTACTTCACCAGCCAGACGCCGTCGGGGAGGACCGCAGCACTGCGGCCGATTTCTTCCGTGGAGAGTTCCCGGTACTCGACTTCCTCTGCCTTGAACATGTCCCGGCCGATGGCATGCATCCGCAGGGGTGCGTAATCCTTGGCCAGCATGGCCTGGATGTTCAAGGGTTCCTGGTGCAGCAGACGCTGGGCGACCGCATCCCGCACCTCCAGGAGGCTCAGCGCGTGGTTTGTGTCCTGTCCGGGTTGGATGCCAGGTCCGTCGAACACCATGGGGATCCGAGCCTCCCAGGGGTCTAGGTTATAGCCATGGGAGCCACCCATCTGGATGTCTGGCTCCTCCATCCAGTGGTAGAAGCGTTCACCGTGGTCCGTGAACATGATCCGCAAGGCCTGGCCGTAGTCCTGGTCCCCCGGGAGGGTGTCCCAAATCTTCTGCCAGGCGGCCAGCACGGATCGGATCCGGATCTGATAGGCCAGGAAGGGGCCGTACTCCGGCCGCCAGGAGGCGATGTCTTTGGGGTTCGGGTACGCCCAGTGGGGAGTCATCCGTCTGGCCGGCAGGGCCCACCATTGGGGAATGAATCCCAATTCTTTTCTGGTCAGGAATATGGGTTGATGGGCGAGGCAGGAATGGTACATCACCCAGTCTGAGCCACGCCCCAGGTTCAAGGCCGTCTTCAGGCCCAGGTCGGCCGGTGTCCAGGGGGTCGTGCTGGGAAACACCCGGAGGGCATCAAGCCACACCGCAAAGAGGGGGAAATGGACCGCGGCATTGGAGTTTAGAAAATTTTCCCAGCCCCGGGCGGGGGTGAGGGCCTGGTCGAAGGCCTGGTTCCGGTCCGCCAGGGCGATGGTGCCGCCGTCGTCGATGTAGAACCTTGCTTTGAGCCCCTGGGCCTTGGCAGTCTCCAGCAGGGTGAACGGGTAGGTGCCTTCAAATTCCTCTTTTGCGGGGAGCAGGTTGCCTACGGAATAGTGGCCTGGATCTCCACCCCATAGGATGCTCCACATGACCCGCGTGGCGGGGATGGCGGTGAACCCATTCCGCACCTGGAATCCCCGGAAGTCCTGGAGTCCTGCCTGATAGGCGGTATCCAGGCGGAGGCCATCAATGCTCAGCATGACCACCCGCGCGGGATGGTTCACGGGGCCAGATTCAAGCCCGGCCTTGGCCAAGTGCTTGGGCGCCAGAAGGCTGGTCCAGGCGCAGGCGGCCCAGATCCCCAGGGTAAGGGCCTTCCGCCACAGGGGGGTCCGGGAGAAGGCCAGCCCCTTCCAGAAACAGACACCCGTCATGAGGGCAGTCAGGAACAGCCCCAGGCCCAGGGGCAGAAGGTTGATGCCCGGCAGAACCCACAGGGTGGTGGGGACTTCCCACCACAACCAGATGTGGGTGGCCAGACCAAACCCCAGGCTGATCCAAAACCCGTGGCGCAGGGACCACCGCTCCCAGTCTCCAGCCAGGAAAAGCGGCGACTTTGCCAGCATGAGGCCCACCAGGCTCAGCAGGAAGGCGGTACCGACATAGATGGGCAGGATCTCAGTGAGGGCGGCCTTCAGGAAGAACCCCTGGATGAACGGCTGCCGGAACCCCTTCTCCATCAGGTGATTGATGACCCCCCCGGTGCGGGTGAAGAGAACGCTGAACCCGAGGAGCATCAGGAGAAGGGCGGCTCCCCCCAGGACTGGGCCCAGCCAGCGCAGAAGCAGGTGCCGAGAGGTCGGTGGAAAGGCAGCGGGCATGGATCCATCCAACAACAAAGAGGGAGGGGGGAGTCACCTCCCCCCTCCTTGAATACGGCACGCGATCAGCCTACTCGATAGCGGCAACCTTGGTACGAACCTTGGGAGTGGTGTCAGACGTGGAGCTGGCGTTCAGCAGCACGGCGCCACCGAGGAAACCAACACCATTGCCTCCAGGCGTCTGGACCTGGAAAAACGTTTGGCCTTTAACCGTCGCAAGCTTCGCAACAGTTGCAGCAAAACCGGAGGCAGTGGTATCAGTACCGGCATTGGTGATTGTTGGACTGTAGGCCGGCGTAGCCCCATCCCAAGGATTCTTATCCTTGGCGGCGGTATTTCCGAGGTAGGTCTGCATGGAGGCCACGATGGTAGCTGAGGCGAGGCCTTTTTCCTTGCCCTTGTCCCACTGGCCAGCCAGATCGGCGATGCGGCCGGTCATGTTCTCCAGGGCCGCCTTGTCGCGGGCCCGGGCGCGCTGGCTGAGCAGGGCCGGGATGGCGATGGCGCTGATGATGCCGATGATCGCGAGGACCAACAGCAGCTCGATGAGGGTGAAGCCAGACTGCTTCTTCATGGGCGTCTCCTTTGGATTAGGGCCGAGCCAAGTGTATCAAGTCTCGTGCCAGGGGGTGGTGGTGTTCAAATCTGGCAGGGGGCCCCTGGTAATTCAAGCCCTCCGAAGATAGGAATCCTCCTTCCTGGAGGCCAAACCACGAATAGGGTCTGCTGGTTGAAGCCCTCCTGCGTCACCGGGGTGACGCAGGAGGCGCGGATGGATTCAGGCCCTGCCCGCTGAATCCCGCAGGCGCTCGGGCGGTGGGGCAAAAAGCGCTGGACACCCTTCGGCCCGCTCGGCGATACCTTACAGGACCCAGCCATGCTCCTAGGATCTTCCACGTCTCCAGTCGAATTCCAGGCATATCACTCATGAGCCGACAGGAACCCATCTCGCACCAAGCCAAGTTCGTATCGATTGGCGTGGTCATCCCCTGCTTCCGCGCGCGGTCCACCATCGGCCACGTGCTCGGGGGGATCGGACCCGAGGTCGCCAGGATCTATGTCGTTGATGACGCATGTCCCGAAGATACCGGTGACTGGGTGCATCAGAACTGTACCGATTCGCGGGTGATGGTCCTCCGGAATGCGCGGAATCTGGGGGTTGGCGGTGCTGTCAAAGCAGGCTACCGGAGGGCTTTGGAGGAGGGTTCAGCCATCGTCGTCAAGCTTGATGCAGACGGGCAGATGGATCCGAAGGAGATTCCACGCCTCATCGGGCCACTCCTCGCCGGCCGGGCCGACTATGCCAAGGGCAACCGTTTTTTTGACATCGAGCACGTTCGGCAGATGCCCGGTATGAGGTTGTTCGGCAACGCAGTGCTGTCCTTGATGACCAAGCTCTCCACGGGCTATTGGGATATTTTCGACCCTACGAACGGATACACCGCTATTACCGACACGGCATTGAGGCACCTCCCGTTGGATAAGATTAGCGATCGTTATTTTTTTGAAACAGACATGCTCTTTAGGTTGAACACCGCCCGTGCGGTGGTCGCCGATGTACCCCTTCCGGCCAGGTACTCGGGAGAGATCAGCAGCCTCCGGGTCCGGCTCATCATCGGCGAATTCCTGGTCAAGCATGTCCGCAATTTCATGAAAAGGATCATCTACAACTATTACCTCCGCGACATGTCCATCGCCTCGATCGAATTGCCGGTCGGGTTGGTGTTATCGGTCTTCGGGTTTGTCTATGGGGCCGTCAAGTGGATGCAGGCGATCGGCGGGGCCCGGCCCACGCCTACGGGAACCGTGATGCTCTCCGTCCTTCCGCTGCTGCTGGGTGTCCAGTTGCTGCTGGCGTTTCTCGCCTTCGATATCGCCTCCGTGCCGCGAAGGCCGCTGAGCCGGCCATGAATCCGGCCGAGAAAGCCCGGCCGGCCAAGCTCCATGTCTTCATTCCCAGCTACCGGAACCCGGATCTGCTCGCCGAGACGCTGGAGTCCCTGATCCGGGCCATGGACCGGGAACTGCGTGATGGTGTGGTCCTCGCCACGTGTGTGGACGATGCCAGTCCCCAATCGCTGGAGCCGGTCGTGCAATCGTGCGGCCGGGGACGGGTGGAGTACGTCCGGAATGACACGAATCTCGGGATCATCCCGAATTTCAATCATTGCACCAGCCTGGCGCGCGCCCCCTTCGTGATGTTCCTAGGGGCCGATGATCTGGTGCTTCCATCCTACTGGCCGACCGTGGAGGCCATGATCCAGCGATATCCGGGAGCCGCGGTGTACGCGCCTGGGGTGGCCGAGATCGATTCCTGCGGACGGCGTTCATCCTCCCTCTCGTACTTCATCAAGAGGGCCATTTCCCCCTTTCTTGCGCGATTCCGCATGGTCGATCTGGGCGGAAGCCGCTTGGCCGTTCACTTGGCCATCGGCGATTTCCTCTACTTCCCCGGGCTGTGCTGGAGGACGGAGGACCTGCGGCGGCAACCCTTCGACCCGAAGTGGTCGGATGCTGCCGATTGGCATCGGCTGTTCCTGATCGCGCTTGAGGGTGGACATCTCGTGGTTGACCATCGGGAACAGGTATTCCTCTACAGGCGTCATTCGCGCAGTGCGTCCGAGATGTCCGCAGGAAGCGGGCGGCGCTTTGAAAACGAACGCATCCTGAGTCGGCATATGTGCAGACTCTCCAAGGAAAAGGGCTGGTGGATGGCCGCTGCGATGGGCTGGCTGCATCCGATGGTTCGGATGAATGCCTTGAGTCGCAGGGTAATGACTGCCGTGCTCAAGAAGAACTGATGACGGGATGATCTTTCCTCATTCGGGGCAATCGTGCTGTTCCAAGGAGGGGCCCTTGGTCCCGAAGACGAATTTCCGATTCAGAAAATATGAGAGCAATGCACAAACAAGACTGGCAACGGCGCCGGCGATGTAGGGATTCATGATTTTCCGGGCGACAAACTGGGTGAAGATATTTACAAAGTACATTGTCGTGAAGATGAAGATGAACTTTAAGAATGCATGCTTGGATTTACCCTTGAATACCAATTTATTCATGAACTTGTACCCTGCCACCATGGCGCTGATGCCACCGAGAAGCGTTGCCCAGGTATAGTGCATGCCCAGTCGCAATAGCAGGGAGAAGACACCATAAGCGATTAACGTATTGAGCGCACCCACGGCAAAGTAGCGCATCATCTGATTCGAGGCGATCTTCATGTTCCTCTCGAAAGTTCCATAAACAGTTTGTACTGAAAAAAATCGGCTATCGCGATCAATCGTCTCCGTGGTCGGGCCGAAATTTTATGCTAATTTTCGAATGTGGAGGAAGTTATAGGAGTTGTTGAAGGATGAATATTATAAAAATTCAAACAAATCCCATGATGAAGGGCATCAGGCAGGCCTTCGTGAAATAAATACGAATTCATTGTAGCGAAATAGCTTGCCCACGATACGCGGAAATGGGAATGAATATATTCTGTGCTCTTCAAGCCCGAGCGCCGCATTGATTTCCCGGAGCCTCACAAAGTCAATGAACGTGACGTGGGTGGGATCACTCCGATAGCCTGCTTCTTGTGGCGTGATCATAACCACTTGTCCATTAGGCTTCAGAAGATTTAAATAACGTGCAACCAGCGAGATGGTTTCATCCACTCCAAGGTGCTCGGCGACATGCGCCAATAGCAGGGAATCATATGATGCCTGTTGGTAGTCGGGTGAGGTAAGAAATGCTTCGGGTGTATATGCAATTAAACCGCGCGAACATGCAATTTCCACTGCGCTGGCATTGGGATCAATTCCTACACCACTGCCCAGGTTGATCAAGTTTCTTCCAATTCCACAGCCAATTTCCAACATCCGCCCCATGCGCAGGCGGTTCAAATTCCAGCGATAGGGGGCCTGTACATCCAAGGCACGTTTCCACAGGCTTTGCTGTAGTCGCAGCAAGCGGTTTGTATATGCTTCGGTCTGACTCTGGTTCATAGAATTTAGGTCTCCATCATACGTGGATGGGAATTTTAGATTAATTTACAATCCTATGGCAAACGCATTGTAGCTTTGGACTAATATGTATAGACTTCTGCAAATAAGTCTGGTATCGGTCCGTCGGTTGCCAATGGGCCACCCGTAAGAGTTCCTGCTGGAAGCAGGAATCGTTTCTTGTTTGATTGTGGTCCTCGCACCCGGTGCAGGCCAGGCGTAATGTCCACGGCCTCGGCGGGAGCCAAATCATCCACTGCGAAGGGTTCTGTAACCGTCTGACCGTTTTCGTCGAACAACCGGTAACGGCCGGCCCAACGGCAAGCGAAACCCGTCTCATCGGTTTCAGGTTTTAATTCAATGCCACTGAGCAGGAGATTTGGTGATATGCGAACGTATCCTCCAGCGACCATCTTCTGGACGATGTCGGACATGTTGAGAATTCGATAGTTGATGATCCAGAGCTTCGGATGGGAATTCATGATACTTAGAAGCCCACTTGCATCACCGGAGCGCAATGCAGTTCTAGTGCGCGCGATGGTCGGTGTATCCCACCACCACCTCGGGTAATCCCCTGCAATGTCGCGATTGACGATCATCCCAATTCCATCGAAGTAGGTACTCTGGGGTTCAAGCAGACCCTCCGCTTGGGCCATGACGAAGATCTGGTCTTGGTTGGTGTGATTGAGATAGCGAACTTGGCGGGGAAGCGAGAGTGTGGCCAATAGGGCAATGGCCAGGACAGCCTGGTTCCGGGTCAGCCAACCTCTGTCACAAGCCCACTCTGCGAGGGAGATCATCCAGAGGGCTAAGAATGCTTGGGGCCACACGAAAACGTAGGGCCAAGGTTGGTCGTGGTTGAAAACCAGTATCGTGATTATCAGGGTCGCGATGAGCGTAAAGCGAATTGAGAACCCAGCTGACTTCCACCGGGCAAAAGCAAGAATCAATCCGATCAGTGATAGCGCGTAGGGAAGCAGATTTCTTGTCAAGGTCTGGTAGACGAACATGCCGAGACCCGAGAACGAGGCCGTACCATCAAGTACGAATCTCGGTCCAAGAAGCACCATGTAGATGACGCGCCACCATCCTGCTCCGCCAAAGTAAATGGCGTAGACCATAAAAGTGGCCAGCCACCCACTCATGAAAAATAGGCCATCCATGAAGGTTTGCCGCCATCCGACCACGGACCGGGAAGCAACGAGGAGTGCGATGAAATAGGCCACCAGAAAAAAAACGGCCTTCTGGGTGCAAAGAAAAGAGAGACCTATCATTACCCCTGAAAAGAAAATATAGGTCCTTCTTCTTTTGGACCTCACCATGAACAAGAGCGACCCGATGGCAAAGGTCAGGGCGATGGTGTCTGTCCGGATCCTGAAGGCTCGCTCAAAAAAATTCGAATAGGACAAAGTGCATATAAGAATCAACACCTTGTGCTTTGTGTGTGGCCATAGCTCCCGTGAAACAAAGAATATGGCGGTCATCGTTCCTAATGCAGCACACAAGCCCAGGACTCTGCCGGCGAGCATGGTGCCCACAGAACTAGAAGCTAAAGTTGCAATTCGAAAAATATCAGTTCCGAGGACCGTTTTAATTGGATCGAGTGTGTGATATAGAGAATATTTTGAAAAACTCCGAAGGCATTGAAACAGATTGAATTCATCCATAACAAAACGGGCTTGCCAGGATACGGTTATAAATAGGAGCATCATGACCCCAAATACAGCCATGATGGTTGATGAAACCAGCGGAGATTTTTCTGTCTGGTCCGTATCAATCGATTTTTTGCTGAACATCAACCGAGCTCCTGGGCTTTTCAGGGGTGGGGGCAAAATTTTAAGACTTTGTGATCTTTATAAGAAGGAAGTCTTGGCGTTCAATATTTTGGCAGAAAATACAGAACAACCCGAATGGAACTGGGTTCCGAATTGGACTCTAATACCATGAAATATTGAGATTGAGCCTTCAAGGGTTCAGCCCCTCTACTAGTTCCCTCGCCCCCCGGTGCTTGGGGTCGAGCTTGAGGGTTTCCTGGGCGGCTTTGCGGGCTTCTTCTTTGCGGCCGAGGGCCTGGAGGATCTGGCCTTTGCGCCACCAGGCGCCGGGGTAGCCGGCGGCGCCGCCTTCTATGGGTTCGCGGAGCACCTGGTCGAGGGCGGCGAGGCCTTCGGGGCGGTGGAGGCCGCTGACGGCGGCCACCTTGCCGAGCTGCAGGCGGAGGAGGCTGGGGGCGTCCACATGAGGGAGGTGATCCTGGACGACCTGCCAAGCCAAGTCGGGCCGTCCGCCGTGCAGGTAGGCTTCGCTCACAGCGGCCACGCCGCGGGCACGGGTGCGCACGCCGGGCAGCAGGCGAGGGGCCTCGGCCAGCAGGCGGGCGTTCTTCCCGGCTTCGCCCAGAGCCTTCTTGGCGGGGCGGCGGTCCAGGGCGTCCAGCCACTGGCCCACGACTTCAGGATCCTGCGGGGCCTGGGCCAGGGCGCGGCCGAAATAGGCTTCGGCCTCGCGCCACTTGTCCTCCTCCACCAGGATGAGGGCCTGGAGCAGGTCGCCCCGGGCGGGGGCCACTCGGCGCAGCTGGTCGGCGCATTGCAGGGCCTTCCTCGTGGAGCCGCCCAGCAGGCCCGGCAGCATCTCGTAGGCCAAGCCCAGGCTCGTCCAGGCGGGGGCGAGGGTGGGATCGGCCGCGGTGGCAGCCCGCAGATCGTCCAGGGCGCCGAGGGCGCCGCGGAGGCTGCCGAGGTCGCGCTGGCGGATGGCTTCGCCCGCGCGGGCCAGGCCGCGGGCCAGGAGGCCATCCGCCAGGCCGGGCTTCAGGGCCATCGCCCGGTCGGCGGCGGCGTGGGCCTCGGTGAACCGCTGGAGGCTGGACAGGGCCTGGGACTTGGCCGCCCAGGCAGCGGCATCCATCCCATCCTGGCGCAGCCGGGCTTCGGCCTCGGCCAGCACCTTGAGGTAGTGCCCGGCGTCGAGGTCGGCGCGGAAGGACAGGGTGGCGGGCTGGGCCAGGAAGACGAGGGCGATGGGGACGGGGAGGAGCACGGGCATCCTTACAGGCGAAAGCGAAGACAGGATTAACAGGATTGAAAGCTGGATGAACAGGATTTGGGGACATCCGAGGATTTATCGACGCCATCAATGAAATCGGCGGCGGATATTTTTCTACTGGAGAATGGACGATCGCATGGATAATGCGCATATTGAATGCGTATCTGGAGGGCCCATGGCATCCAAGAAGGCGGTCAACCTCAGCTTGGATTCCGATCTGCTGCGGCAGGCCCGGGAGTTGGGGCTCAACCTCTCGGGCGTGGCCGAGGAGGCGCTTGCGTACGCTGTGAGCGCCCGGCTGGCGGAGCGCTGGGCGGAGGAGAACCGGGCGGCGGTCAAGGCTTACAACCGGCGGATCGAAGCCCAGGGCGTGTTCAGCGACGGCCTCCGGACCTTCTGATGACGGAGTATTCCGTGTTCCGGAACCCGAATCCGAAGACGTACGCGGCGGTACCTTTCCTGCTGGACGTGCAATCGGAAGTACTTTCCATGCTCGGTACGCGGGTGGTGGTGCCCTTGTACCGGCCGGATGCGGCTGGTGTCCACGCCATGTCCCGGCTGACGCCGGTGGTGGCCTTCCAGGGGCAGCCGCTGGTGGTGATGGTTCCGGAGTTGGCGGGTATCCCTAGGCGGGAATTGGGGGCCGTGGCAGGGGATCTGCTGTCGGCGAGGGGCGAGATTCTTGGGGCAATGGATCTGCTGCTGACGGGGTTCTGAAAATGATTTTTTGCCACCGATTTCGGTGATTGCAGTGACCAAGCCAGTGCTTCTCTGTCCCATTGCAGCACGGGCTTCAGGGAGGGTGTCAGGGCTGCGCCTTTTTGGGATGCGCGGCCCTGACACCCTCCCTGACTTCCGGCAAAGCCGGAAGCGGCCTCTGGCCGGCCCATGCGGGAAGCATCCGGGGCTCAATCAGCGCAATCACTGGAATCGGTGGCTGATCTTCGATTCTGCGTCTGATTGGCCGGAACGTCTGTGAGGTTGTCTTGACGGGATATCCGTCGTTTGTGATCATATCTGACGAAATGTCCGTCGTCGGGAGGATTCTGCATGTATATCGCTCGTCAGCTCGACCTCCGGGCGGTGCTTCAACAGAAGTCCTGCTTTCTGTTCGGGCCCAGGCAGACCGGGAAATCCAGCCTGATCCGGGAGACCTTGCCGGAGGTGCCGGTCTACAACCTGCTGGACCACCGGACTTGGCTGGACCTGAACGCCAATCCATCGAAGATGCGGGAGGAACTTGAAGCCACCGGATTGCGGGATGCCGTGGTCGCTATCGACGAGATCCAGAAATTGCCAGTCCTCCTGGATGAGGCCCAACTCCTGATCGAGACCCGGGGGTTGCGGTTCCTCCTGACTGGTTCCAGCGCCCGGAAGCTGAAGCGTTCCGGTGCGAACCTGCTGGGTGGGCGAGCCCGGTCCCGTATGCTCCACCCCTTCAGCTGGTGCGAACTGGGGGCGGAATTCGATCTGGTGAAGGCCTTGAATCATGGCCTTCTTCCCCACATCTACGGCTCGGAGGATCCGGGGGAGGACCTGAGGAACTACGTGGGCACTTACCTGCGCGAAGAGATCGCGGCGGAGGGGCTGACGCGCAACGTGCCCGCCTTCGCCCGGTTCCTGGAAGTGGCGGCCGCCTGCAACGGCCGGATGCTCAACAAAACCGAGGTGGCCAATGACGCCAAGGTCCCTCGCACGACAGTGAACGAGTACTTCGAGATTCTGAAGGACACCTTGATCGGGACCGAGCTGGAAGCCTGGACGCGGAGCCAGAAGCGGAAGGCCATCGAGACTGCCAAGTTCTACCTCTTCGACGGCGGCGTGGCGCGGGCCATCCTGGGATTGCCTCGACTCGTGCAGAAATCCCCGGATTTCGGGGACATGTTCGAGCATTTCATCTTCCACGAGCTGAAGACGTGGATCGACACCCGGAAGCCTGGGCTTTCGCTGCACTACTGGCGTTCGACTTCGGGGTTCGAGGTGGATTTCATCTTGGGCGGCCACACCGCCATCGAGGTGAAGGCAACCGCGAGTACGAGCAGGCGCGATTTCAGGGGCCTGGAAGCCCTGGCCGAGGAAGGGCAGATGAAACGCTTGATCCTGGTCTGTCAGGAGGCTGTGCCGAGGCAGGTGGGATCCGTACTGGTGCTTCCCTGGGCGATGTTTCTGGAACGGCTGTGGGAGAATGATTTCGTCGATTGAGCGCCCATCCTGACCCCGGGTATAGCGCGGGAGCGCGGTTCTGCGCTATGCTAAGTGGCTGTTTGCACACGACTCTGGAGGAGATCGCATGAGCGCCAAGGGCGGATTGCTGGAGGGGAAGCGCGGGCTGATCATCGGCGTGGCGAACAAGCGGTCCATCGCCTGGGGCATCACCCAGAAGGTGGCCGAGGCCGGCGCCCAGCTCTGCCTGACCTACCAGAACGAGCGCCTGGGTGAGAACGTCCGCGAGCTCGCGACGGAGCTGAAGAACCCCCTGCTGCTGCCCATGGACGTGGGGAGCGACAGCCAGATCGTCATGGCCTTCGACGAGATCCGCAAGAAGTGGGGGAAGCTCGATTTCCTGGTGCATGCCGTGGCCTACGCGCCGCGCCAGGCCCTGGAGGGCCGCTTCGTGGAGACCAGCCGCGAAGACTTCCGTGTGGCCCACGACATCAGCGCCTACTCGCTGGCGGCCGTCTGCAACGCGGCCCAGCCCCTCATGGCCGAGGGCGGCTCCATCGTGACCCTCAGCTACCTGGGCGGCGAGCGGGTGGTGCCCGGCTACAACGTGATGGGCGTGGCCAAGGCCGCCCTGGAATCCTGTGTCCGCTACCTGGCCGCCGACCTGGGCCCCCAGGGCATCCGGGTGAACGCCATCTCCGCGGGTCCCATCAAGACCCTGGCCTCCTCGGCCATTCCGGGCATCGGCTCCAAGCTCAAGCAGCACCGTTCCCACACGCCCCTCCAGCGGGACACGGACCAGCTGGAAGTGGGGGATGCCGGCGTGTTTCTCGTCAGCGACATGGGCCGCGGCATCACCGGCCAAGTGCTCTACGTCGATGGCGGTTTTAGCATCATGGCGGGGTGAGGGCAACGGATCTCAAAGGCGGGACAGGATGAACAGGACTGAAAGACGGATTAGCAGGATTTCAATAGCCTTATTGAGCCTTTAATCCTGTTGATCCTGTCTTAGAGTGCCTAACAAAACCCCGACAGGGCCGCGAGAAAGCCAGGTGGGATGCACCGCAGATATCGGTTTGTCTCGCGTATCGCCAGAGGCGATACCGAGAGGGAAGAGCCCACAGGGCGATGCCGCTACGCCCTCCGTCTGACGGCATGCTTTGCGTGCCTCCCACTCGCCTGAGGCTCGTGGAGCCGGAGCCTCGCTCGCCCGGCGGCCCTCGCGCGGCCCCGTGGGGGGTTTGTTAGGCACTCTTAGCTTTTGCCCTACGGGGGCAGGGTCTTTTGAATGGCCTCGGCGCGCTGGGTGGCTTCGGCCCGCTGGGCAGGCGTGGCCTTGCCCTCGGTCAACCGTACGGCGATCACGCGGAGGGGTGGAAGACCCCGTCGCTCGGCCACTCGCATCCAAGCCAAGCCCTCGGTCAGGTCCTTCGGAACGCCCCTGCCGCTGGTGTACATCAGGCCATAGAACAAGCATGCATCAGCTTCGCCAGCCTGGATACGCACCTGATAGGCCGCCATGGCCCGGTTGTACCAGGCATTGGCCGCTTCAGCATCTGCAGGGCGCATCAGGTCACCCGTGAGGACCATGGCATCCGGCAGGCCGTGATCCGCCGCGATCTGGGCCCATTGTAGAGCTGCCCTAGGATCACGGGGCAGGCCGGAACCGCTGAGGTACGCTCTGGCCAGAAGGAGTTGTGCCTCGGCATCGCCCCCTTCGGCGGATTTCTGAAGCCAGTACTTGGCCCTGGCTGGGTTCTTTGCAAGAAATCCTTCTCCACGCAGGCAGAGGATCCCCATGGCCCGCTGATCCGTGGGGTGCCCCAGGGCGGCGCCAAGCAAGCCCCGCCAAGTGCTTCGGCCATCCCAGAGAGTGGCGGCCAGGAAAGCGAGGGGGAAGACGACGGCCAGGGTGCGGAGCAGGCGACGGAACGCGACGGCACTGCTGCCGCCCTCCCGGTTGGAGCGGATGGCCTGGATGGCCCCGGCCAGCAGGGTCGCGGCCAAGGCGATGGTCAGCGGCAGGAGGGCCGCGATCCCGAGGTAGGTCCAGTTCATCTCAGCCCTTCAGCTTCGCGAGGGTATCCAGCACGTCCTGCACGTGCCCCTTCACGCTCACCTTGGGCCAGACGTGGCGGATGAGGCCCTTGGGATCGATGAGGAAGGTGCTGCGGATGATGCCTTCCACTTCCTTGCCGTACATCAGCTTCTTCCCGAAGGCGCCTAGGGGCTTGAGCAGGGCGAGGTCCGGGTCGGAGAGCAGGCGGAAGGGGAGCTGCTGCTTGGCGATGAAGTTCTGGTGGCTCTTGAGGCTGTCGCGGCTGAGGCCGTAGACCTGGGCGCCGAGGGACTGCACCCGGGCCAGGTTGTCGCGAAAGTCGCAGGCCTCGGTGGTGCAGCCGGGGGTGCTGTCCTTGGGATAGGCGTAGAGGACAGTCCAGTGGCCCTTGAGGCCCGCGGCCGTGACCGTGGCGCCCTGGTCGTCCTGGAGGGAGAAGGCGGGGAGGGGGTGTCCGATGAGCGAAGTCATGGGCCGTAGCCTAATACGAGTCGGGCCCATGGCGTGGAGGAAGCGGCCCGAAAGCCTTTTTTTCGCCACCGATTTCGCTGATTTCGCTGATGAAAAGCGGATCCCTGCCCCAGCGCAGCATGGGCTCCATGGGGGGCGCCACCGTCGCGCCTTTTTGGGGGCTCGGCGGTGACGCCCCCCATGACTTCCGGCGAAGCCGGAAGCGGCCTCCGGCCGGCCCATGCGGGAAGCATGCGAGACCTAATCACTGAAATCACTGAAATCGGTGGCTAATAACTTTTCCCTGGAACCGCGACCCCCGGCCGTCTGTGACCGGAGACATGCCCGGATGCGGCCAGAATGGGGCGGCGAGGATGACCATGGACCTGACCGAGTTCCTGTCCGCCGAATGGAAGCCGGCCCTCGGCTGCACGGAACCGGCGGCGGTGGCCCATGCCGCCAGCCTGGCCGCGGCGCAGGGCGCCGGCCGGGTCCGTGAGGTGCGGCTGATCGTCGACCCCCGTACCTACAAGAACTGCCATGCCGTGGGCCTTCCCAACAGTGGCGGCCATACCGGGATCCTCTGGGCCCTGGCCCTGGGTGCCTGCCTGCCGGAGCCCGCGCTGGGGCTGGGCTGCTTCGCGGCGGTGGATGCGGCCGTCCTCGCCGCGGCAGGGGAACTGGTGGACCGGAAGGTGATCCGCGTGGAGGTGGATACCTCCCGCCTGGAACTCCACATCGACTGCGCCGTGGCCCGGGAGGGCGGCACGGGCCGGGCGGTGCTGGAGGTGGAGCACACGCACCTGGCGCGGCTGGAGGCCGATGGCAGGCTGGTGGGCGGCAGCCCCGCCCGGGCCGGGGCCGGGGGCGCGCCATCGGTGCGGGCCCGGGTGGGAGCCATGGGCCTCCAGGAACTGCGGGGGCTGGCGGCGGAGCTCTCCGAAGAGGATCGCCAGCGGCTGCGCGAGGGGGTGGCCTTCAACCTGGCCATGGCGGAGCACGGGGTTTCCCTCCTGCCGGAAGGTTTCGTGCCGCCGCCCGGGCGGGACCCCATGGCCCGGCTCTCCCGGTTGGTGGCCGCCGGCGTCTTCGCCCGCATGTCCGGCGAACCCCTCATGGTCATGTCCCTGGCGGGGTCCGGAAACAAGGGGATCACCTTGGCTGTGCCGGTCACGCTGTGGGGCCGGGCGGGCGGCCATGCCCAGGCGCGGATCGACGAGGCCCTGGCGTTCGGCTGCCTGGTGACCTCCGCCACCACCCATCGGCTGGGCACCCTGTCCGCCGTGTGCGGGGCCGCCAACGCCGCGGGCATCGGCATCGCCCTGGCCATCCTCCTGCTGGAGGGGGCCAGTCCGGCGCAGATGGATCTGGCCGTGGCCAACATGGTGGGCAACGTGGCGGGCATGATCTGCGATGGCGCCAAGATCGGCTGCGCCATGAAGGCCATGACGGGGGTGGACGCGGCCTTCCGCTCGGCCACCCTGGCCCTGGCGGGCTTCGGCATCCCCGCCACGGACGGCATCGTGGGCACGGATGGCGACGACTCGCTGGTCAACCTGGGCCGGCTCGCCCGGCGCGGCATGACCGGCGTGGACGCCGAGGTGCTGGAGATCATGCAGGCGAAGCTCTGAGCCCCTCATCCATGTTTGGGTGCGGCTGAACCGGATGCGCTCCAGGCAAGACCGAGCACCACGACCAGAGCGCCCCAGCCGAGCGGACTCGGATCGGTGGCCAGGCGGGGGAGCTGTTCGAGCAGCAGGCGGCCCAGGCTGTCGTGGCTGGGGCCCGGACCCAGGCCCAGGGTGGACAGGGTGGCTTCGCCCCAGAGGGCACCCAGCCAGGCGCTGGGGAAGAGGACCGCGGCCTGGTCCAGGGCCCAGGGGGCCCAGCGGCGGAGGGTTGAGGCCGGGGTGGCGCCCAGGGTGCGCTCCGCGGCCCAGGCCGGCGACCGGCGGAAGGTCTCGAGCTTGCCGCGCAGGGGCGGCTCCAGGTGGGGGGCCAGCAGCAGGCCCAGCAGCAGCAGGAGGGCCGCAACGCCAATCCCCCCGAGCGCCGCGGCCAGGGGAAGCAGGAAGAGCACCGGTGGCAGGCTGCGGAGGGCGGATAGGGCGCCGCGCCAGCGCCGTCCTCGCCAGGCCAGGAGCAGCGCCAACCCCAGCGCCAGCAAGGCACAGGCGCTGGCGAACCCCACGCTGCGGGCACCCGCGAGCAGCAGCCGCAGCAGGGCATCCCGGCCGAGCTCATCCACCCCCAGGGGATGCCAGAGCGAGGCCGCGAGGCCGCCGTGGAAGGGATCCAGGGGCAGGTCCGGCAGGAGCAGGGCCAGCAGGAAGAGGAGGCGCCACATCACGCCACGGCCTCCACTTCCAGTGACCGCGACAGCAGGCAGAGCAGGGCCAGGGCCGCCACCCAGGCCGCGAGGCCGGCCCGGTCCCGCCCCGCCACGCGCTCCATCCAATCCATCCCGAGGCCCGGCACGCCCAGCATCCGTTCCAGCACCAGGGAGGCCGTGAGCCAGATCGGCAGACGGGCGGCCAGCCAGCGGCTGACGAGGCGGGTCAGGGTAAGCCGCCGCGCCCGGCGCACCACCTCGGAGCCCCAGGCGGCGGGGAAGGGCACCTCCCCGGGAAGGGCCGCCGATAGCCAGCGGACCTCGCCCGGGAGCGCGGCGGCGAGGAAGGCCGCGAGCCAGCCGCCCTGGCCTGGCGGGCCCCAGGCCGCGGGCCAGCAGGCGAGCAGGACACCGGCCCAGAGCAGGTCGGGCGGGGCTTCCAGCAGGGCCAGGGGGCGCCGGGCCGCCAGGTCCGGTCCCCCGAGCCAAGCCAGCAGGGGGGCCGCCAGGGCCAGGGTGCCCAAGGCGAATGCCGCGGGGAGCAGCGCGTGGACGGGGAAGGGCGGGGGCGGGACCGGCCGCCACAGGCCCCCCGGGAGGCTCCAGGCCAGGACCAGCGCCAGGGCCCAGACGGCCGCACCCTGGGCGACGGTGGCCCACGCCCTGGGACGCATCACCGGTTCCAACGCCAGCCCGCGGCCCCCGGCGTGCCCAGGTACAGGCCCAGGACCCCGGGTTCCACATGGAGGCGCTTGTCCACCCACACCACGCTCTGGAAATCGAGGATGGGCAGGGCCGCAGGGTGTCCGGCCCAGAGGCTCTGGAGGTCGCGCCACCCAGCCTCCCCGGGAAGCCGAAGCCCCGCCGCCAGCGCCGCGAACCGGGGATCGCGCCAACCGGTGACATTCATGGGGCCCTTCGGTTCCATGTACTCCAGCACCGCCCATGGGTGCGGCTCGAACACCACCACCGAACAGGCCAGGTCGAAGTCGCCCCGGCGGAGCCGGTCCACGAGGATGGCCTGCTCCAGGGGGACCAGCTGGAGCTCGTAGCCGTCCCTCCGGGCCCGCTCCCGCAGCGCCAACAGCAGGTTTTCGGTCAACGTCTCGCCGGTGGCGTAGAGCAGCTGCAGGCGGGCGGGGGGCCTGGGCGGGCCGGCTTCGTTCTCGATGGCCTGGGGCTCGAAGCCCAGGCTTTCGGGCCACAGACCGCGGCTGGGCCTGGCGTTCTGGCCCAGGAGGCCGGGCGGAAAGGCGTCCTGGCGCCAGCGCTCCAGCAGCTGGAGAGGCCCCGCTCCCGCGTGGCTCCAGACGACCAGCTGCGCGTTCATGGGCTGGACCACCACGCGGTGGGTGGCCGGAGGCGTGAGGGGACGGGGAGGCGGGGCGCCCACGGTCAGCCAGCCCTTCTGGAGGGCCTGCAGTACCGCAGTCGGGTCGGGCAGCAGGCGGAACCGGATGCCGTCGATGCGGGGCTTCAGGAAGTGCTCGCGGCTCAGGAAGGTCCAGGCGGCGGGTTCCTTCTGGTAGAGGAAGGGGCCCGAGCCCCGCTCGGGATGGCCTTTCTGGGTCACGGGCACCCGCGCCAGTTCCAGCAGCAGGCGGCCCGGGGGCTTGGGCGAGCGGAGCCACACCTGCCCATCCTGCAGGCGCGCCACGGCTCCCTCCAGGATGGCCCGCTTGGTGGGGCTGGCCTTGGGATCACGGCGGATCTCCTCGAAGGTCCAGAGGACATCCTCGGGGGTGACCGGACTGCCGTCCGTGAACCGGACGTCGTTGCGCAGAATGAAGGTGATGGCGCCATCCTTCTGGGTCCGCCACGACGTGGCCAGCCGCGGCACGGCCTGGCCGGTGGGGCTCAGGCCCACCAGGGCGTCGCCTGCCAGGGACTGGAGGATCCACTGCTCGTAGCTGTCGCCGCAGATGAAGTCGATGGGCCCCGGATCCCGGGGCAGGGATTCCTCCACCATCTGGGCCCAGGCCGGGGCCAGGGCCGAGAGAAAGACCAAGGACAGGGCGGCGAAGCGATTCCGCATGGCTGGAGGCTCGAGGAAGTTTCCTCCAGCATGCCCGGGGCCGTGGGGCCTGCCAAGGGGTGGCTCGTCAATGTCAATCCATCCTTCAATCCTGTTCATCCTGTCTGCGTTTTTGCCGGGCCCGCCTACGGTCAGAGGATCGGTGTTGCTACTCTGAATGGTGGAGGCGCTGTGGCCGATCTTTCGGAGTCCAAGCTGTTCTGGTGGTGGCCGCTCATGGACCGCCACCGGCGCACCCTCTACTGGGGGCTGGCGGCGACCATCTGGTGCAGCGTGGCCGCCTCGGTGGTGCCCTATTGGTCGGGCCGGGCGGTCCACGCCCTGGAGCGCCACGACTGGCATGGCTCGCGAGTCTACCTGGCCTGGATGCTGGCCTTCACGGCGGTGGCGGGCATCGGCCGCTACCTCATGCGCAACACGCTCATCGGCCTGAGCCGCGACGTGGAGCGGGAGCAGCGCGAATCCCTCTACAGCTTCCTGCTGGCCCGCCCATTCGCCTTCTACGAGCGGCAGCGGGTGGGCGACCTCATGTCCCGGGTGGGGGATGACGTGGGGACGGTCCGCATGGCCACGGGGCCGGGCCTCATGAGCTTCCTCCAGGTGCTGTCCATCCTGCCGGTGACGCTGGGGCTGATGTTCAGCACCAGCTGGCGGCTCACCCTGGCGGTCATGCTGCCCTTCTCCTTCCTGGCGCTGGGCTTCTACATCATCGGGAAGTGGAGCCACATGGTGCAGCAGAAGCTGCAGCTGGCCTTCTCGGCCCTGTCGACCTACAGCCACGAGACCATCAGCGGTGAGCGGGTGGTGCAGGCCTTCGGACTGGAGGCGGCCCGGGTGGCGCAGTTCGACGCCCTCAGCCGGCGCCACGCCTCGCTGAGCATGAAGCAGTCGGTGATCTTCAGCGCCTACGCGCCCCTGTCCGCCCTCATCAGCGGCGTGTCCGCCCTCGTGCTGGTGACCTACGGCGGCAGCCTGGTGGTGCGGGGCGTCCTGAACCTGGGCGACCTCACGGCCTTCACGGGATTTCTGGTGGCCCTGGCCTGGCCCATGATGAGCCTCGGCTGGTCCGCGAACCTGTTCCAGCGGGCCAAGGCGGGGCAGGAGCGGCTGGATCAGCTGCTCCACAGCCCGGAAGCGCCTCTGCCCCCGGCGGAGGCCATCACGTTGCCGGAGGTTCCGGCGTCCCTGGCTCTGGAGGGTGTGAGCCACCGCTTCGAGACTGGGCGCGGCCTGGGCCCCCTGGATCTCGCCCTGGCGCCCGGCGACAGCCTGGCCGTGGTGGGCGGCATCGGCTCCGGCAAGACCCTGCTGCTGCAAGTGCTGGCGGGACTCCGCGCCCCCCAGGCGGGGCGCATGCTTGTGGACGGCGAGCCGCTATCCGACACCACGCTCCGTCGCCACTGGGCGGGGCTGGGCTGGGTGCCCCAGGAGGCCTTCCTGTTCTCGGACACCCTCCGCATGAACCTGGCCATGGGGCGTCCCGACGCCACGGAGGAGGAGATCTGGGAGATCGCCCGGGTGGTGGCCATGGACGAGTTGATCCTTCGCCTGCCCGATGGCCTGGACACGGTGGTGGGCGAGCGGGGCGTGGTGCTCAGCGGCGGCGAGCGCCAGCGCACGGCCCTGGCCCGCGCCCTGCTGCGCCGCCCCCGCCTGCTGCTGCTGGATGACGCCCTCTCGGCCGTGGATGCCGAAACCGAGAGCCGCATCCTCGAGAACCTGCGGACCTTCCTGGGCAAGTCCACCCTGGTGCTGGCCACGCACCGGGTCTTCGTGGCCGAGACCTGCGCCCAGGTGCTGGTGGTGGAGGAAGGGCGGGTGGTCCAGCTCGGCACTCCGGAGGCGCTGGCCGCCCAGCCGGGCCTCTTCGCGCGGCTCAAGCGGCTGCAGAGTCTGGAGCGGGAGCTGGTCAAGGGCGTGGTATGAAGGCCTTGCCGATCGACCGGCGCCTGGTGGTCCGGGCGCTGGTGCTGGCCCTGTCGGCCTGGGTGGCCTTCGCCATCGCCACGCTGGTCCACGTGCAGAACGCCTACTGGGCCGCCATGCCCGTGTGGGTGGTGGCCCAGGCCTCGCGGGGCGTGCTGGTGGAGCGGGCCCTCTTCCGCGTGCTGGGTACTCTGCTGGGCGCGGCCGTCGGCTTCGCGATCCTCCATGTCCCAGTGGAACCGTATATGCAATTCGCCCTGCTGGGCCTGTGGGTGGCCGTCAATGGCGGGCTGACCCACGTCCTGCGGGGCGTGCACGGCTACGGGGCCCTGCTGGCGGGAATCACCGCGGCCATCGTGGTCATCCCGGCCGTGCTGGCGCCGGGGGCCTCGCTGGAATTCGCCACCGCCCGGGTGGAATGCACCCTCATCGGCGTGGTGGTGGCCACCGTGATCACGGGGCTGGCGACGCCCGAATCGCCCCGGCAGGCGTTCTTCCTGCGCATCCGGCTGCTGTCGGCGGACGCCGCGGCCTACGCGGCTGGAGTCTTGCGCCGCGGGGCCGACGCCATGGGGGATGAGAAGCGCAGGATCCTCGCGGAGATCAGTGAAGCGGAAGCCTCTGCGCGCCTGGTCCTGGCGGGTTCCTTCGAAGGCTACCGGCGGCTGCACGATGTGGATTCGCTGATGGTGGGCATGCTTGGGACCATGAGTGCCGCCGTGGCGCTCCGGCCGGATGGGCGCCTGCGGGCGGTCGGGACCGATGAGCTGGCCCACGGGTTGGATCCAGTGGCGGAATACCTCCGCTCGGAGGCCAGCCTGCCCATGGGCGAGGTCCCACGGATGGCCGAGGTGCCCGGTTCGGAGCGCCTGGCCGGTGCCCTGGTCCGCCTCCTGGAGGCCAATGCGGCCCTCGGCCGGCCCCTGGACGAATCCACGGCCCTCCCCCTGCGGCGGGAGCTGGCCGTCCTCGCACCGCACCGGGAATGGCCCCAGGCTGGGCGCACCGCCCTGGCCTCCGGAGTCGCGACCTTCCTGGCGGCGGCCCTGGCCCACGGGTCAGGTTCGCCTCTGGTGGTCCAGGCCGCCGTGGGCGTCTGCATCTTCTCGCTGGTGTTGGGTTCCATGGCGCTGCCCCAGCGCATCGCCCCCAAGCTGCTGGCCGGGGTGGCGGCCGGAGCCTTCGTGGCAGCCCTCTACCGCCTTGGGCTGCAACCCGCCTTTCCCTCGCCTCCGGGCCTGCTGTGGACGGTGGCGCCCTTCCTGCTGGTGGGGGGCTTCCTCAGGGCCCACCCCCGCACGGCCCTGGCCGGCGTGGACTTCAACATGTGCTTCCTGCTGGCCAGCCAGGCCGGTGCCACGGCCAGCCCCGGCACGATGGAGGTGATCGGGGGCTCGGCCGCGCTGGCCGCCGCCGCCAGCCTGGTGGCGGGCAACTACATCCTGATGCCCCGGAGCTCCGTCCGGCAGGCAGAGGACACCGTCGGCGTGATCCGGCGGGATCTGCTCCGGATGATCGAGCGAGAGCCGGGGGCTGCCATCGAGGACTGGCGGGCGCGCGGATCGCGCCAGATCCTGCGCCTCTCTCTGCATCTGGGCCGCGCGAAGGATCTGGGCGAGCGCTGGCCCAAGGGGATCCTGGCGGTGCTCAACCTGGGGTACGCCATCGAGCAGCTGCACGAGCTTCCGGATTCCGCCGGCGACGCTGCGAAAGCAGGGGCCTTCGAGGCTTTGCAGCATCTGGTCGAGGATCCGCCGCGGACAGCCGGAGCGCTGCGAACTCTGGCTGCAGGGGAGGCCGGGGAAGCCCTGCGCCGTGTGCTGCTGGACCTGGCCGAGGGCCTCGAGACATCGGCGGATCTGCTGACCTTCGGCCGGAGCGAGAAGCCCAGCCTCGACTGATCAGGCGCCGTCGCGGAAGGTGACCTTGTTGATCTCGGCGAAGGTGGTGATGCCCAGCCGCACCTTCTCGATGGCGCTCTCGCGGAGGAACTGCATGCCGCCCCGCCGGGCGGCGGCCTTCACTTCGCGCGTGGGGGCCCGCTGGATGAGCAACTCGCGGATCTCGTCGTTGAGGCCCATGAACTCGATGATGGCCTGCCGGCCGCGGAAGCCCGTGCCATGGCAGTCTACGCAGCCCACCCGGTCGAACAGGGTGGCGCCGCGCAGCCAGGCCTCGTCCACGCCGTTCTCCTCCAGCTCCTGGGGGCTAGGCGGGTGGGCGGGGCGCTTGCACTTGGGGCACAGCACGCGGATGAGGCGCTGGGCCAGGATGCAGTTCAGGGACGAGACGAAGTTGTAGACCTCGACGCCCATGTGCTGGAAGCGGCCGATGACGTCCAGCACGTTGTTGGCGTGGACGGTGGTGAAGACCAGATGGCCCGTGAGGGCGGACTGGATGGCGATCTGGGCCGTCTCAGGGTCGCGGATCTCGCCCACGAGGATCTTGTCGGGATCGTGGCGGAGGATGGACCGCAGGCCCAGGGCGAAGGTGAGGCCCTTCTTCTCGTTCACGGGGATCTGGGTGACGCCTTCGAGCTGGTACTCGACGGGGTCCTCGATGGTGATGATCTTGTCCTCGGGGGCCTTGATCTCGCTCAGCACGGCGTAGAGGGTGGTGGTCTTGCCGGAACCCGTGGGGCCCGTCACCAGGAACATGCCGTAGGGCTCGCGGGCGAAGCGGCGCAGGCGCTTCAGCTCGTGATCGGAGAAGCCCAGGATCTCCAGGGTCAGGGTCTGGAACTCCTCGGTGAGGTTCTCCTTGTCGAGGATGCGGATCACCGCGTCCTCGCCATGGATGGTGGGCATGATGCTCACGCGGAAGTCGATGGCCCGTCCGCGGACCTTGAGCTTGAAGCGGCCGTCCTGGGGCTTCCGCTTCTCCGCGATGTCCAGCTCGGACATGACCTTGATGCGGCTGATGATGGGCGAGGCGAACCGCCGGTCGATGGGATCGGCCGCGGGATAGAGGCTGCCGTCGATGCGGTACTTGATCTGGAAGCCCGTGCCCGTGGTCTCCAGGTGGATGTCCGAGGCGCGGCGCTGGAGAGCGTTGAAGATGGTGGTGTCCACGAGGCGGACGATGGGGGCCTCGTCCTTGTCGGTCAGGCGCTCCAGGTCGAGCACCTCGTCGTCCAGGTCCTCCTCGTGGAGCACCTGGATCTTCAGGGCCTCGCCAGCCTCGTCCATGACCTTCTGGCCGCTTTCGGACTTCTTCAGCACTTCCTGGATCTGAGCCAGGGGGGCGCCTGCGAAGCGCAGGGGCCGCTTGAGCTGCTGCCGCAGGAGATCTTGGGTGGGGATGTCCAGGGGGTCGGCCATGGCCAGCCACAGGACGCCCTCCCGTTCCTGCACCGGCACGAAGTGGTGCTTGAGCATCAGATCGATGGGGATGGCCTGGAAGAGCGCGAACTCCACCGGCTCCCGGGTCAGGTCCAGGTTCGGGTACAGCTCCCGGGCTGGCCGGAAGTCGGTCAGGGCCGGCTCGCCGGTCTCGACGGCATCCGTGGGGTCCGGGGGATTGGGAAAAGTCATGCAAACATCCTACTGGAAGGGGCGCCGGCCTGGATGGGCGGAATCGGGCATGGATCACAAAGGACGCGCCGGTTGGCTTCGATCGTTGACCAGCGCGGGACCGGCACTCCACAATGACTGGTCCTGGAGGCTCCATGCGCGGGTACGCGTCCATCCTGCTGCTGATCCTGGTAGCAGTGGCCCTGCCGATCATCATCCTGAACCTGTCGCGGCTCCTGCGCCCCAGTTGGCCCAGCGCGGCGAAATACTCCACCTACGAGTGCGGCATCGTCACGACCAGCGAAGCGCGGGAGAAATTCTCTGTTCGTTACTATCTGGTGGCAGTGATGTTCCTGGTGTTCGACGTGGAAACGGTGTTCCTCATGCCCTGGGCCATCCAGATGAAGGAACTGGCCGTGTTCGGCTTCATCGAGCTGGGCCTGTTCCTGTTCCTGCTGCTGTTCGGCTACGGCTACATCTGGTCCAAGGGAGCCCTGACATGGGAATGAACCAACCCACCGCCCTGGAGCACATCCTGATCACCACCAAGGTGGAGAAGGTCATGAACTGGTCCCGCGCCACCAGTGTGTGGCCCGTGACCTTCGGCCTGGCCTGCTGCGCCATCGAGATGATGGCCGCGGGCGCCAGCCGCTTCGACTTCGACCGCTTCGGCGCTGGCATCTTCCGCGCCAGCCCGCGCCAGGCCGACCTGATGATCATCGCGGGCACCGTGACCTACAAGATGGCCCCCATCATCAAGACCCTCTACGACCAGATGCCCGAACCCAAGTGGGTGATGGCCATGGGCTCCTGCGCGACCGCCGGCGGGCCCTTCGACTCGTACCACACGATCCAGGGCGTGGATAAGGTCATCCCCGTGGACGTCTACATCCCGGGTTGCCCGCCCCGCCCCGAATCGTTCATCTACGGGTTCCTGAAGCTGCAGGACAAGATCATGACCAGCAGCCTGGCCGACCGGTACAAGGACATCTTCGAGGAGGTGGGCTGATGGCGGAACCGAACGTCCCCCAGACTCCGGAAGTGCCAGAAGCCCCGGCCGGCCCGTACGTGTACGACTACAAGGCCGCGCCGTTCCGCCAGATCGCCATGCCGAAGACGGTTCCCCTGCCGAGCCGCCAGACCTATCTGGCTGAGCAGAAGGCGGCGGCCGAGGCTGATGAAGCCAAGTGGCAGAAGACCCTGGCCGACTTCGAGACTGCCAAGACCAAGGCCGAAGCCGAAGGCAAGGATGCACCCAAGCCCCCCGTGCGGCCCGTTCCCCGCAAGGATGACAACGACCTGAAGACCCCGGTGCCCGAGGAGGCGCAGGACCCCGATCTTCTGAAGCTGCAGGCCCTCCTGGGCGACAAGGCCGAGGAGATCTTCGAACAGGCCGGGGAACTGGTCTGCCAGGTGAAGAAGGAGGCCATTCTCGAGGCGCTGGCGCTGTGCCGCGACGAGGCCGCCCTGAAGTACGAGATGCTCGCAGACCAGTCGGGCACGCACTATCCCGCCGCCAATGGCTTCGCCTACAGCGTGGTCTACCACCTGACGAGCATCAGCCGCCGCAAGCGGCTCCGGCTCCGCATCCTCGTGCCCGAGGGCTTCGCGCCCGAGAGCGCCTGTCCGCTCTATCCCAGCGCCAACTGGATGGAGCGGGAGATCTACGACATGCTCGGGATCCGGTTCGCGAACCATCCCGACATGACCCGCATCCTCTGCCCCGAGGACTGGGAAGGCTACCCCCTGAGGAAGGACTATCCGACCGTGGGCTGGGGCCAGCGGGACATCTCCTTCCGGGAGGACCGCGGCGGCATGCTCGAGCGCATCGCCCTCCAGAAGGCCGGCCAGCTGGGCATCAACCTGAAGCAACCCAAGGCGGACTAGGAGCGGACGGTGTTCAAGAACGAGGAAATGGAGATCAACCTGGGGCCGCAGCACCCGTCCACGCACGGTGTGCTCCGGGTGAAGCTGCGGCTGGATGGCGAGACCGTCACCCATTGCCGGCCGATGATCGGCTACCTCCACCGGGGCGTCGAGAAGATCTGCGAGAACCAGTCCTTCTTCCAGGGCCAGGTCTGGACGGACCGCATGGACTACTGCTCCGCCGTGGCCAACAACCTGGGCTGGGCGGAAGCCAACGAGAAGCTGTTCGGCATCACCGTGCCGCGGCGCGCCCATTACATCCGCACGCTGTTGAACGAGTTCAACCGCATCGCCTCGCACCTCATCTGGCTGGGCACCCACGCCATGGATATCGGCGCCCTGACGGTGTTCCTCTACGCCTTCCGCGAGCGCGAGGATGTCCTCGACATCAACGAGGCCTTCTGCGGCTCCCGGCTCACCACCACGGCCTTCCGCATCGGCGGCCTGCGCGAGGATTTGCCTCCCGGCTTCGAGAAGATGGTGCACAAGTTCCTGGCGAAGTTCTCCGACTGCCTTGAGGAATACGAGAACCTGCTCACCGAGAATCGCATCTGGAAGAAGCGCACCGTCGGCGTGGCCCGGCTGAACGCCGAGGATGCCATCGCCCTCGGTGTCACTGGCCCCATGCTGCGCGCCGCTGGCGTGGCCTACGACATCCGGAAGGCCTTCCCCTACGCAGCCTACTCGGAGATGGATTTCGAGGTGCCCACCCGCACCGAGGCGGACACCTATGCCCGGTACCAGGTCCGCATGGCGGAGATGCGCCAGAGCGCCCGCATCATCCAGCAGTGCATGGATGGCATGCCCGAGGGGCCGGTCATGGCCAAGCTCCCCAAGATCCTGCGGTCCGAGGTCAACGAGGTCTACCACGCCACTGAATCGCCGAAGGGCGAGATCGGGTACTACCTCGTGGGCGAGAAGGGCTCGCTGAACCCCTACCGGTTCCATGTGCGGGCTCCCGGGTTCATCAACCTCCAATCCCTGCCCAAGATGGCCGAGGGAGGACTGATCGCCGACGTCGTTGCGGCCATCGGCTCCCTGGACATCGTGCTCGGCGAGATCGACCGCTAGCCGACGAGGATCCCAAGACATGCCGACCCCGACCCTCACCCAGTCCATCGTGATCACGCTCATCCAGTGCCTGCTGGTGGTGATCTTCGTCTTCGTCGTCGTCCCCCTCACGGTGTTCGCCGAGCGCAAGGTGCTCGGCCATCTCCAGCAGCGCCTGGGCTCCACCCGCGTGGCCAGCGGCCACGTCGGCTTCAGCGGCTGGATGAACCGCAGGATGTGGAAGATGGGCAGGGTGCCCGTCCTCTCCTATTGGCGCGGCATCCCCGGGCTCGTGGGCGATGTCCTGAAGCTGATCCTCAAGGAAGACATCATGCCGGCCAAGGCCGACAAGTTCGTCTTCTTCCTCGCCCCGTCCATCAGCATGGTGGCCGCGATCATCGTGTTCGCCGCGATCTCCTTCGTGCCCGGCACCTTCTTCACGCTGCCCGCCTGGTTCCCCTTCGTGGGCGGGCTTCCGGTCTCCGGGGGCATCGCCGACATCAATGTGGGCCTCCTCTGGATCCTGGGCGTGGCGACGGTGGGGGTGTACGGCATCGTCCTGGCCGGCTGGTCCTCGAACTCCAAGTACCCCCTCCTCGGCGGCCTGCGCAGCGCCGCCCAGATGGTCAGCTATGAAGTCCCCCTGGCGCTCAGCCTCCTCGCCCCGGTGGTTCTCTCCGCCAGCCTGAACTTCGGCGAGATGGCCGCGCGCATGGCGACCGGAATGCCAGCCTGGGCTCTGGTGCCCCAGGTCATCGGGTTCCTGCTCTACTTCACCTGCGGCTTCGCGGAGACCAATCGCCTGCCTTTCGACATGCCCGAAGCCGAGAACGAGCTGGTGGCCGGCTTCCACACCGAGTACTCCGGCATGAAGTTCGGGCTCTTCTACCTGGCCGAGTACATCAACATGACCGTCGTGTCGGCCCTGGCCTCCGCCTTCTTCCTGGGGGGACCGTGGCTGCTCCCCTTCGGCTTGCAGGGCCTGCTGAATCCCTACCTGCCCGGCTTCCTGTCCTGGTTCGGGGAACCCCACGCGATCTTCTTCGTGGCCAAGATCATCTTCCTCCTCTTCACCTACATCTGGGTCCGCGGCACCATCCCCCGCTACCGGTACGACCAGATCATGGCCGTGGGCTGGAAGTACCTGATCCCCGTGGCGCTGGTCAACCTCCTGTTGGCGGCTGCCATCCGCTGCTTCGCCGTCTAAGGGGCCGCCCATGCATAAGTTCCTGAAGACCCTGATCCCCTTCGACATCGCCAAGGGCCTGTCTGTCACCGGCAAACACTTCGGCCAGGTCTTCTTCACGGCCAACCGGCGCAAGGTGCCCTTCCACATCGTCTCCGAGTATCCCGAGGTGCCCGCCAAGGTCCAGCCCCGCTACCGGGGCCGCCTGACGCTCCTCAAGGACGAGCAGGGCGAGATCAAGTGCGTCTGCTGCCTGGCCTGCGAGAAGATCTGCCCCACCCAGGTCATCACCATCGAGAAGGGCAAGAAGGAAGGGCGCAAGATGCCCTTCCCGGTGCGCTACGACTTCGAGATGGAGCGCTGCATCTTCTGCGAGTTCTGCGTGGAGAGCTGCGGATTCGATTCCATCATCCTCAACCACCAGTTCGAGCTGGCCGCCTACAACCGGGAGGACTTCTCCCTGGGCATGGAGGGGACCGGACAGAACATGTTCGAGCCCTCGCACGTGGGCAAGTTCAGCGTGGCTGACGACTGATCCCATCCTTTCGCGCCTATCCAGAGGACGACCCATGGAACATTTCATCGAAACGATCGGCCGGAACATGTTCGCCATCTTTGGCGTCATGGCCCTTGTCGGCGCCCTGCTCATGATCGCCTCCAGGAGCGCGATCCACAGCGTGCTGGGCTTCCTCTTCGCGATGCTGAACATCGCCGGATGCTTCCTGTCGCTGGAGGCCGAGTTCCTGGGCATGGCCCAGATCCTGGTCTACGCAGGGGGCATCGTGGTGCTCTTCCTCTTCGTGGTCATGCTCGTGGAGATGAGCAAGAAGAAGGAGGGCGAGGTCTTCCAGTTGCAGTCACGCTATGCGGTGGCGGCCGTTGCGGTGGGCACCGCGGCGTTCCTGGCGGTCTTCCGCAAGGCGATCTTCGGCGCGCCCTCGCCGGAAGCCTTGGTGCTGCGGCCGGAGCTGGCCAAGGGGCTGGATGTGGCCCATCAGAATGCCCAGGCGGTGAGCCGCGGCCTCTTCGCAGACTACCTCCTGCCCTTCGAGATCCTCAGCGTGATCCTCCTGGTGGCCCTGGTGGGCGCCGTGGTGCTGGCAAAAACGGAGAGGGTGTGATGGTCAGCCTGAACGCGGTCCTCCTCATCTCCTTCCTGCTGTTCTCCATCGGCATCGCGGGGGTCCTCATCCGCCGCAACGCCCTGATCATCCTCATGTGCGCCGAGCTCATGCTCAACGCCGCCAACCTGAATTTCATCGCCTTCGCCCGCCACAGCGGCTCGGTCTCCGGCCAGGCCTTCGCCCTGCTGGTGATGGGGTTCGCCGCCGCTGAGGTGGCCGTGGGCCTCGCGCTGGTGGTGGCCCTCTACCGCAAGCGCGATACCGTCCAGGTGGACGACATCAACCTGCTGAAGGGATGACGACGACCATGGAACACGCAATGACCGCCGCCTCCCATCCCAGCAGCTACCTCTGGCTGATCCCCTTCCTCCCCTTCTTCGGGTTCCTGATCAACGGCCTCTCGGGGCGGAAACTCCGGAACACGAAGGTCGTGGACTTCATCGCCCTCGGTAGCGTGGGTCTGGCCTTCCTCCTCACCCTCTGGCACTTCGCCCAGCTCGCCGGCCTTCCTGCCGACGGCCGCTCCCTCCACCAGAGCCTCTGGACCTGGTTCGACATCGGGGGCGCCCGGGTGTTGGGCGGCCTCACCACCTACAAGGTCGAGTGGGCCTACAAGTTCGATGCGCTCAGCGGCTGCATGGCCCTGCTGGTCTCCGGCGCAGGCTTCCTGATCCACCTGTTCAGCACGGGCTACATGGCCGAGGAGCGGAACGACGGTCGCTACTACCGCTTCATGGCCTACCTGAACCTCTTCGTGTTCAGCATGCTGAACCTGGTGCTGGGCGCCAACATCCTGATGATGTTCCTGGGCTGGGAAGGGGTGGGCCTCTGCTCCTACCTGCTCATCGGCTTCTACTTCGAGAAGGAATTCGCCGCCGTCGCCGGCAAGAAGGCCTTCGTCACGAACCGCATCGGCGACTTCGGATTCATGATCGGGTTCTTCCTGATCTTCCAGGTCTTCGGGACCCTCGACTACGACACGCTGATGGGCTCGGTCCGTGGGATCGCGACCATGCCGGCCATCACCCTCTACGGGCACACCGCGAGCCCCACCTGGTGGTTCAACCTCATCGGCTGCTGCCTCTTTGTGGGCGCCATGGGCAAGTCCGCGCAGATCCCCCTCTACGTGTGGCTGCCGGACGCCATGGCGGGCCCGACACCCGTCAGCGCGCTGATCCACGCGGCCACCATGGTGACCAGCGGCCTCTACATGATCACGCGGCTGAACTTCATCTACGTGAACGCCCCGGTGGCCCTCGCGGTGGTGCTGGCCTTTGGCTCGCTCACGGCCTTCGTGGCCGCCACCATGGGCCTGGCCCAGTACGACATCAAGAAGGTGCTGGCCTACTCCACGGTGTCCCAGCTGGGCTTCATGTTCATGGGCATGGGGGCCGGGGCCTTCAGCGCCGGCATGTTCCACGTCTTCACCCACGCCTTCTTCAAGGCCAGCCTCTTCCTCGGCTCCGGCGCGGTCATCGCGGCCTGTCACCACGAGCAGGACATGCGCAACATGGGCGGCCTCAAGAAGCTGATGCCCATCACCGCCATGAGCATGATCCTGGCGACCTTCGCCATCGCGGGCATCTTCCCCTTCTCCGGCTTCTTCTCGAAGGACGAGATCCTCTGGAAGGTGTTCGAGGGCTGGTACCAGCATGGCCACTACACAGGCCCCACCCTGAATCTGGTGGCCTGGATTCTGGGCATGCTTGGCGCTTTCTGCACCGCCTTCTACATGACTCGCCTCATCGCCATGACCTTCTATGGCGAGTACCGCGGAGCCGGGAACGATCCCTACGGCCTGACCGTGCAGTCGGAGGCCCACCACGGCCACGATGACCATGGGCACGGCGCCCACGGCCACGACGCGCACGACCACCAGGCGAACGGCCTCCACGAATTGGACCAGCCGCACAACCACCGTGGTGACGATCCCGAGGACCACGATGTCGTGCCGGGCCACCACCCCCACGAGGTCTCCTGGCGCATGTGGCTGCCGGTGGCCATCCTGGCGGGTCTGGCGGTCGTGGGCGGCTTACTGAACTACCCCGAGAGCCTGCATCGCATTCTGCCCATCGTGCCCGCCGAACTGTTCAGCAAGTGGATCGAGCCGCTGCTCTATCAGGTGGCACCGGTCCATCACGGCGAACATGTTCCGCCGGCCATCGAGTACGGCCTCATGGCCTGGGCCACCCTGGTGTGGGCTCCCGGCGCCATGCTGCTGGCCTGGTGGATCTACAAGGTGGACCCCAGCTGGAGCCGGGCCAAGGCCTTCGTCACGCGCTTCCCGAACCTGTTCCGCTGGGTGAACGCCAAGTACTACGTGGACGAGTTCTACGAGGCGGCCCTCATCGAGCCCATCAAGCGCTTCTCCGCCCAGCTCTGGAGCTTCGACACCTGGGTGGTGGATGGCATGGTGAACGGCGCTGCGCGCACCACGATCATCTGGGCCGATCTGTCGCACTGGATCGACCAGAAGCTGGTGGATGGCGCGGTCAACCTCACGGCCTACATCATCCAGGAGACCAGCTCGGTCTTCCGGGGCCTGCAGAGCGGCCGCGTGCAGCACTACGCTTTCGTGATGTTCCTCGGCTTCCTCGTCTTCGCCTTCTGGAAATTCCTCGCCTAGCCCTCATTGGTTGGAGTCCCCATGTTCACCGCAAATACGACACTGATGCTGGTGGCGACCTTCCTGCCCCTCCTGGGGGCGCTGGTCCTGCTTCTCGTGCCCAAGGACCAGCGCCGGGTCTTCGAGATCGGCTCCCTGTTGATCATGATCGTCAGCTTCCTGATGAGCGCGGTCTTCTGGTTCGGCTATGACCGCGCCAGCGACGCGGTCCAGTGGGCCGGGTCCTGGAACTGGATCCCCTCGCTCGGGGTGAAGTTCAGCGTGGGCATGGACGGCATCAGCCTCCTGCTCTGGCTGCTGACCACCTTCGTGGGTCCCATCGCCATCGCCTGCTCCTTCAAGGCCATCGAGGAGCGGCACAAGGAGTACTACATCTGGATGCTGGTCCTCCAGACGGCCATGCTCGGCGTGTTCATCACCCAGGACATGTTCCTCTTCTATCTGTTCTGGGAAGTGATGCTGGTCCCGATGTACTTCCTCATCGCCATCTGGGGCGGCCCCCAGAAGCTCTACGCCGCCATCAAGCTCTTCCTCTACACCCTGGCGGGCGGCGTGCTGATGCTGGTGGCGATCCTGGCCATCTACTTCCTGCAGCACAAGACCACGGGCAGCTACGACTTCTCCCTGGCCACCTTCCAGGCCATGGCCCCGGTGATCGCGCAGCAGAGCAAGACCTACCAGATCCTGCTGGCCCTGGCCTTCTTCATCGGCTTCGCCATCAAGGTGCCGATGTTCCCCTTCCACACCTGGCTGCCGGACGCGCACGTGCAAGCCCCCACGGCCGGGTCCGTCATCCTGGCGGCCATCCTCCTGAAGATGGGCACCTACGGCTTTGTGCGGTTCCTGCTGCCCATCCTGCCCGGCGCCACCAAGGACCTGATGCCCTGGTTCATCGGGCTGTCGCTCATCGGCATCATCTACGGCGCCCTGGTGGCCATGATCCAGAAGGACATGAAGAAGCTGGTGGCCTACTCATCCGTGAGCCACCTGGGCCTCTGCATGCTGGGTCTCTTCGCCCTGAATCCCTACGGCATCAAGGGCGGCCTGTTCCAGATGATCAACCACGGCATCAGCACCAGCGGGCTCTTCCTCGCGGTGGGCATCGTCTATGAGCGCCGCCACACCCGCATGATCGCGGACTTCGGCGGGCTCTCGAAGAGCATGCCGGTCTATGCCACGGTCTTCATGATCATGACCATGAGCAGCCTGGGGCTGCCCCTGCTGAACGGGTTCATCGGCGAAGGCATCATCCTCATGGGTTCCTTCCAGGCCTTCCCCTGGGCTGCGGTCGTGGCCACGCTGGGCATCATCCTCGGCGCCGCCTACCTGCTCTGGATGTACCAGCGTGTGATGTTCGGGCCCATCACCGCCGTCAACGAGAAGATGGAGGACCTCAACCTCCGCGAGGTGCTCTACTTCGCCCCCCTGGTGATTGCCGCCTTCTGGATCGGCATGTATCCCAAGCCGGTCATGGACGTGATGGACGCGCCGGTGCGCAAGCTCGTGGAGCAGATCACCCCCGGCTACCACGCCGCCCAGTCCCTGGCCGCCCAGCAGGCCCTCGCCGCCAAGGTCGGCATGCAGGGCATGGCCGCTCCAGCCGCGCACCACGAAGCGGTTCCCGGAGGCCATGAGGCCGCCCCGGCCGGCCATGAGGTCCCCGTCCACGAAGCTCCTGCCCACGGCGGAGGCCACTGATGAACGGTTTCGCACAGGGGCTCCTGGGCGCGCTCCTCCGGGACACGCACCTCATCGCGCCCCAGCTCTTCCTGATGGTCGTGGCCACGCTCATGCTCTGGCCCGGTGACCTCTTCTTCAACCGGAACGAGAAGCACCGCTGGGCGCCCATCACCCTGGTGGTCCTCGCGATCACCGCCATGCTGATCGGCCGCACGCCTGATGGCGAGGGTTTCTCCCGCATGTTCCGCATGGACGGCCTCACGCGCGGATTCCAGATGCTGTGCGTCCTGGGCACCGCAGGCACCGTGGCCCTCAGTGTGCGGCTGCTCAACAGCCTCAAGCAGCAGACGGTGGAGTACTACGCTCTGATCCTGTTCTCCCTGTCGGGCATGCTCTTCCTTTGCGGCGCCTCGGATCTGATCTCGGTCTACTTCAGCCTTGAGCTGATGGCTATCAGCATCTACATCCTGGTGGCCTACCTCCGGGATCGCGCCACCAGCGTGGAAGCCGGCGTGAAGTACTTCCTGCTGGGCGCTTTCTCCAGCGGCATCCTCGTCTACGGCATCAGCCTGCTCTACGGCGCTGCCGGGGGCACCACCACGAACCTGGCGGACCTGAACCAGGCGCTGGCCCTCACGCCGACCACCAGCAACCTCCTCGTCTTCTCCGGGGTGCTGATGGTGCTGATGGGCATGGCCTTCAAGGTGGCGGCCGTGCCGTTCCACATGTGGTCCCCGGACGCCTATGAGGGCGCTCCCACGCCCATCACCATGTTCATGTCCACGGCGCCCAAGGCCGCCGCCCTCGCCGCCTTCCTGCGGGTCTTCGGCGCGGGCCTCCACGGCGTGTCCAACGAATGGGTCCTGCCCCTCTGCTACATCGCCGGCGCCAGCATGATCCTCGGCAACGTCACGGCTGTGAGGCAGGAGAGCATGAAGCGCCTGCTGGCCTACTCCAGCATCGCCCATGTGGGCTACATGCTGCTGGGCGTGCTCTCGGGCGACGCCAGGGCAGGGGCCCAGGCCGTCTGGCTCTACATGCTCATCTACATCGTGATGAACACAGGCGCTTTCGCCGTGGTGATCTACCTGCAGGGCAAGGGTGAGGGCGAGCGCATCGAGGACTTCAAGGGCCTGGGCCGCAAGCACCCCGTGCTGGCCTTCACCATGATGATCTTCATGCTCAGCCTGGCCGGGATTCCGCCTCTGGCGGGCTTCTTCGGCAAGTTCTATCTCTTCAAGCTGGCCATCGAGCAGGGTTTCGTCACCCTCACGACCATCGCGCTGCTCACCAGTGCCGTGGGCGCCTACTACTACCTCGGCGTGGTGAGCCAGATGTACTTCCGCGAGCCTGAAGGCGAAGCCGCCGCTCCCATGGGCGCCACCTCCGTCTTCGTGGTGTCCCTGGCCTGTGTCCTGGTCCTGGTGGCCACGGCCTTCGGCCCCTGGCTGGTGGACTGGGCCGCGAAGATCACCTGGGTTTAATTCTTTCCGGGGGTTCCCCTCGCGACGCGTGCGTCGCAAGGATCTAAGGTCTCGCTTACGCGAATACCCCCGGACCCCCGCGCAGAAGCCTGGCAAAGCCGGGCTTCTGGATTATCTCCGCGAGCGGGACACGTTGCCCGAAGGCTCGGCTTACACTGAGGGCGCGGGGCGACCCGCGCCTTTTCTTTGGGGGATGATCGGTGATCTTCAGGCGCGGCGGAGACGCGGATCCCGGGGAGCGGGCGCTCTGGGGCGACCTCATGTCCATGGGCCTGACCTTCCCCCTCTGCATCACCCTGGGCTTCTTCCTGGGCCGCTGGATCGGCGGGCGGTTCGGGCACCCTGCCGCGGGCCAGTGGGTGGGCCTGGTCTGGGGCATCGTCACGGCCTTCTGGGAGCTCTACAAGGTGAACCGGCGCATGGGGAAGCGGGATGCGGAGGAGCTGAAGCGCCTCAAGGACGGGAAGGGCCCCCATGAGTGAGGGCGGAAGTGCGGGCAGGGACGAGGGCGAGGATCACCTCCGCCGGGTGACGGGAGCCATGGTGGTCCTGGCCATCCTGGGCCTCCCCCTCTGGGGCTTCCTGCGGTCCTGGACGGCCGCCCTGGCCTTCGGCGTGGGTGCCCTGGCCAGCCTGGCCTTCTGGACCCTCCACCGCGTCCTGACGGCCCGGATGCTGACGCCCTCGGTGCGCCGGAGGTGGCTCTACGGCTTCCTGTCCCTGGGCAAACTGGCGTTGATCGCGCTGGTGCTGCGTGGGATGATGGGCAGATACCCGGCGGAAGCCCTGCCGCTGGCCATGGGAGTGCTTCTCTTTGTGGCCGGTATTCTGCTGGAAGCGATTCGCCTGGCCTTCCGGAAACCCGAAGCCACGCCGCCTGATTGAGGTTCGACCGAAATGGAACACCACGCATCGTTGCTCGCCCAGTGGCTCACCCAGGTTCTCCACCTGTCCCAGCACCCGTGGCCCGGCTTCGCCCATGGGGCGGCCCTGTCCATTCTGGAGCGCTATGACCACCTGCTGAACGCGGCTCTGGCGGCCCTTGTGGCCATGCTCTTCACGGCCCTGGTGCGGAAGAACCTCTCCCGGATCCCCGGTCCCCTCCAGCAGATGTTCGAGGGCGTGGTCGAGTGGCTCAAGGGCATGATCAACGACAACATCGCCCACCACGGCGAGAAGCACCTGCCCTTCATCGGGACCATGGCGCTGTTCGTCTTCTTCAACAACCTGTTCGGCCTGCTGCCTGGGCTCAGCCCCGGCACGAGCAACTGGAATGTCACCCTGGGCGCGGCCCTGGTGGTGTTCGGCTACTACAACTTCCAGGGCATGAAGGAGCAGGGCGTTGGCAAGTACTGGGCGCACTTCGCGGGTCCCATCTGGTGGCTGATGCCCTTGATGTTCCCGCTGGAGATCCTGGGCCTGCTCAGCCGCATCCTCAGCCACTCGCTCCGTCTCTTCGGCAACATCGCCGGTGAGCACGTGGTGGCCGGCATCTTCTTCGGCCTGATGCCCATCCTGCTGCCCGTGCCCATGATGTTCCTGGGCCTCTTCTTCGGGCTCATCCAGACCTTCGTGTTCACGATGCTGGCGACGATCTACCTGAGCGGCGCCGTCAGTCACGAGCATTGATCCTACGAAAAACGTGAGCGGGCTTTGCCCGCTCGCGTTTTTCGCATGTGAAAAGCATTCAACCGCCTGCGGGATTCCGAACCCTTCGGGCAACACCTAGGAGCACCACCATGAAGAAGTTCCTCACCACCGCCTTCCTGTTCACCCTGGCCGCCGTCGCCTTCGCGCAGGGCGCCCCCGTCGCCGCCCAGAAGAGCCTCTTCGAAGGCCAGTTCGTGGCCCACCTCTCCCTCGCCATCGCGGCCGCCGGCTGCGGTCTGGCCCAGGGCAAGGCTGTGGTTGCCGCCTGCGAAGGCGTGGCCCGCAACCCCCAGGCCGCCGGCAACATCCGCACCACCATGATTATCGGCCTGGCCCTCATCGAGGCCCTCGTGATCTACGTGCTCGTGGCCGCCTTCGCCATCAAGTAGGATAAAATCGCTTTTTCAACGGGGCACCCATTTTCCGGGTGCCCCGTTTTTTTATGATCCATAGTGAGAGAATCGGTAAAGATGCTCGACGTCATGCGCCATCACGACCTGTTCCCCATGCCTCCGGAGGTCACCCAGGTGATCCTCGGCGGCGGGTCGCCCATCGATCTTGATGGCCTGCGGGTCCAGTCCCACGACGAGGCCTGGACCTTCGCCCTCAACTACGGCTACGACATGAGCGTGCCCGCGCAGCGTGCGCGGGTGGTCAGGATCTACGAGGATGCCATCGACTTCCTCGAGGGGGTGGTGCTCGAGGGGACGGACCTGCATGTCCCGAACGAGCTTCGGGCCGCCGGGGACCCTCTCGATCTCCTGGTCTGGGCCTCGGAGCGCCCCCGCACCTTCAGCGGCCGCTGGGCCTGCGCGATCCTGCGCGTGATGCACACCCTCTTCCACGTGGACCACAACGTGAACCTCCGGTTCCTCCCGGAGATCCAGCGCCAAGTCTTCAGCCGCTACGACCAGTTCCTCGTGTGCGAGGAGGGGCGCTGGCTGCTCCGGGGCGCCTACGAGGTGCCCCTGGTGGCCGTGGAGCGCAAGGAGAACAAGGACCGGGTGTCCATGCTCCTGAAAATGCTCCACAAGCCCGAGAACGTGGCCGAGACCATCTACGACCAGATCGGCATCCGCTTCGTGGCCGAGGACCGGCTGGGCGTGCTCATGGCCATCCGGTTCCTGCTGGATCATCACGTGCTGATGCCCACCCACATCAAGCCCAGCCGGAGCCGGAACCTGATGATCGACCTGGAGGCCCTGGCCGCCTGGACGGAGACGTTGCCACCCCTCTTCCAGATCCAGGACCTGAGCCCCGAGGACCGGCAGGAACTCAGCAGCACCCTGGCCCTCAAGTCCGGTGGCATTGAACAGAACCCCTTTTCCAGTAAGGATTACTCAGCCATCCAGTTCACGGCGCGCACCCTGATCCGGCTTCCGGGTCCGGGCGCATCCGCCCTGGAGGCCCTCCAGGAGCGCCTCCGCGGCCTGGGGCACGGGGACCTGGCGGACCTCGCCCAGATTCCAGAGTTGATCCAGGAACAGGAGGAGTTTACTTTCTTCTTCGCACACGAAGTCCAAGTAATGGAACAATCAGGGTTTCAAAGCTCACGATCAGGTCCTGCATCCCATTCGGAATACAAACAACGTCAGCGTGACGCTGCGCGGCGGAGAGTACTTCAGGGAATTCTTCAGGAGGAATCATGCTGAACATCCAGACCCGCCAAGAGGGCGCCGCTTCCGTGGTGTCGATCCAGGGCAAGGTCAACTTTGAGGTGACCGCCCAGCTGCGGGATGTGATCCGGGAAACCGTAGCCACCGCACAGCCGAAGCTCCTGGTGATCAACCTGGAGGGCGTGAGCTTCATCGATTCTTCAGGCCTGGGCCTCCTCGTCGCGGCCCGGAACAGCGTCGACAAGTCCGGCGGGAAGCTGCATCTGGCCTGCCTGCCCGCCCCCGTGAAGAAGACCTTCGACCAGACGAACCTCACCAACTACTTCTCCATCTTCGCCACCGAGCAGGACGCCCTCCGCGGTTCGTGACGGTCGGGAACGCTGCCCCCTGAAGGTTCTGCATGGCCAAGGGCGTGGTCCTGGTGGTGGATGATGAAGCGCCCATCCGGGACATTCTCAGCTTCTACCTCAAGCGGGCGGGCTACCAGGTCCTGACCGCAGGCCATGGCGTCGAGGCGCTCGGGGAGATGGGGCGCCTGAAACCCGACCTCATCATTTCGGATCTCCGCATGCCGGAGATGTCCGGCGATGAGCTCTGCAAGCGGGTCAAGAGCGACCCGGCCACCCAGGACATCTACTTCATCATCCTGTCCGCGCTGGATGGCACGGCTTCTCGCATCGGCGGTCTGTCCCTGGGAGCCGACGACATGATCCCCAAGCCCTTCCATGCCCAGGAGGTGCTGGCCAAGGTGGATTCCACCTTCCGCCTCATCGGGATGCAGAAGGAGATCAGGCGCCAGAACAAGGAGCTGACGGCTTTCCAGGAGCGCGTCCGCGAGGAGATGGAGCTGGCCGCGGCCCTCCAGATGGGCCTGCTGCCCAAGCTCCCGGGCGAGGGAACGGGCGTCCGGTACACCCACCGCTACCTGCCCGCGGCGGGCATCGGCGGGGACATCTACGCGGTCCTGCCCCTGCCGGACGGCAGCACGGCCATGATGATCGCGGACGTGAGCGGCCACGGCGTCACCGCGGCGCTCATCTCGGCCATGGTGAAGACCTCCTTCGAGAACCAGGTGCGGCTGGGCGGCGAGCCGCTGGCCTGGGCCCTGGGCATGAACGAGGACCTCTGCCGCTCCACCCTGGCCGAGCAGTTCGCCACGGCCTGGCTGGGCCGCCTGGATCCCTCCGCGGACCGCATCTGCTACGTGGCGGCAGGCCACTGCGCGCCCCTGCGCATCGTGAAGGGGTCCCGGGGCGGGCTCCAGCGGTCGGAGGTTCTGCGGGGCAAGGGTTTCATGCTGGGGCTGGACGTCCAGCTCCCCTTCATGGAGCACGAGGCGGAATTCCTTCCCGAGGACCGGCTCGTGCTCTACACGGACGGTCTGGTGGAGGTGGAGCGCGAGGATCGCACCATGCTGGAGGAGGCCGGCCTGCGCCGCATCTGCGCGGAGCTTCCCGCCGGGGCCGATGAAGCAGCGGCCTCCGTCATCGCCCAGGCCCGCGCCTTCAACACGCCCGAGCCCTTCGTGGATGACGTGACCCTGGTGATCCTGGACCGGAAGGCCTAGATCTCCGCCAGCGTGGCCGCGATGCCGGGCTCCAACTCGGTGAACGGCACGGTGTAGCCCGCGGCACGGAGGCTGCGCACATCGGCCTGGGTGAAGCTCTGGTACTTGCCACGCAGAGCGTCGGGGAAGGGGATGTACTCGATGCGCCCCTGGCCCAGGTGGGCGATGAGGGTCTGGGCGATGTCGTTGAAGCTGCGCGCCTTCCCGGTGCCGGCGTTGACGATGCCCTTCGCCATGCCTGCGCCACCGAAGTGCAGGTTGATGGCCACGATGTCGCCCACGAAGATGAAGTCGCGATGCTGCTCGCCGTTGGCGTAGCCCTCGGTGCCCTCGAAGAGACGGCAGACGCCGGTCTCCTTCAGCTGGCGCAGCAGCTGGTGCAGCACGGACATCATGCGGCCCTTGTGGTCCTCGCGGGGCCCGAAGACGTTGAAGTAGCGCAGGCCCACCACGGGGCTCTGGATGGCGGGCAGGAGGCTCCGCACGTGCTGATCGAAGGCCAGCTTGGAGTAGCCGTAGACGTTCAGGGGGCCTTCATTCTCCGGTGCGGGCTCGAAATCCGTGCTGGCGCCATATGTGGCGGCGCTGCTGGCATAGACCAGGGGCGCCTTGCGGGCCAGGCACCAGTGGAGCAGGGCCTTCGAATCGCCGAAGTTGTTCTCCATCATGTAGCGGCCGTCGGTCTCCATGGTGTCGGAGCAGGCGCCGTTGTGGAACACGGCCTCGGGCCGCAGGTCCAGCGTCCCCGCGTCCAGGCGGGCCCGGAACTCCCGCTTGTCCATGTAGTCGGACAGGGTGAGGTCCGCCAGGTTCCGGGCCTTCTCCGCCCGGGCCAGGTTGTCCACCACGAGGATGTCCGTGTGCCCGCGGCGGTTCAGCTCCCGCACCAGGTTGCTGCCCACGAATCCCGCGCCGCCCGTGACGATGAACATGCCCGACTCCTCTTCCACTCCAGGATAACGGCTATCCGATGGCCTCTTCCGGTTCCGGTCGCTGGAGGCGCTTCAGCAGCCTTGGTCCCAGCTCCGCCACGAAGGTGGCGGCGAGGATCAGGAGACCACCCGCCAGCTGGGTGGGCCCCAGATGTTCGAGGACGCCGGGGACGACGCCGCTGATGGCGATGAGGGCCGTCCACACGGGCTCCAGGCTGAAGAGGATGGCGCTTTCCGTCGCGCCCAGGCGGGCCTGCATGGTGCTCTGAACGTAGAAGGCCAGGGTGGTGGCCAGCAGGCCCATGAAGCCGAGGGAGACCCAGGTGCCACCCCGGGCGAGGGCCGTGCCTGTGCCCTGGAAGCCGTGCGGTGCCGGCAGGGCGAGGGTGATGGCCAGCGAGATGGCCCCGGTGACGGCCACCTGCATGAAGGCCAGCACCCAGCCCGAGGAGCGGCGGGAGAAGTGCGCCGTCATCACGATGTGGAACCCGCACAGGACGGCCGCCAGCAGGGTTTCGGAGTCCCCGCGGTTCCAGCCGCCCCAGGCCGCCCCGGGCTCGCGGACCAGGAGGGCCAGCCCCGCCAGGGCCACCAGGGCGGCCAGCCCGTGCGAGGGCCGCAGGCGGTCCCCCGCCAGCAGGGCCACCACGGGCGTGAAGATCACGTAGAGCCCCGTGATGAAGCCGGATTTCGACGTGGTGGTGAAGCGGAGGCCGTCGGTCTGGAGCCAGAACAAGGTGGCCAGCACCAGGCCCAGCCAGAGACCGTCCAGGGCATCCCGCCGGCGGATGGGCACCCGGAGCAGCAGCATCATCAGGCCCAGGCCCGCGGCGCCGATGGCGAACCGGAGGGTGAGCAACGCGCCCACGGAAAGGCCGCCCTGGAGGCAGTACTTGGTGGCGGGGAAGCCGCCACCCCATACCGCCGCGATGGCGGCCATGGCGATGACGGCGACGAGGTGGGACCTGCGGGACTCCGGCATCCCTCCAGGCTAGCCCCGGCTCCGGGCAGGGTGAAGGATAAATCGAAACCGCTTTGACGGTTTGTTGTTATTTCAAGATCGCGGCCAGGCGGATCGTCAATTCGGGTTGATCCGGATCGTCCGTGGTCAGGGACAGCACCTCGCTGTATCGCCCTGCCTTCGTCGATGCGGGCAGCACCACGGACAGCTCCTGGGAGGCCGCCTTCGGGCCCACGCCCTCCACCCGGACCCCGGGGAGGGAGCAGCGGCTGCCCGTGACGCGGAAGGGGTGGCCTTCCGCCTGCTTGAGGGTGAGCTTCTGCCGCAGGTCCCGGCCGGCGGCATCCTGGAACACCAGCTCAACGGGGGTGGCCTGGACCGCGGGCTTCAGCTCCCACTGGATGTTCAGGACGAGCTGGTTCATGCGGGGGTTCGTGAAGTGCACGGTGGCCTGCTCGACGCCGCGGAACCGGCCTGTGGGCACCTTCCGGCCATCGAAGGCCACTTCCATCACCAGGTCCTTGCCCTCCTGCCGGTAGGCGAAGGCGAGGAAGGGGGCGCCCGGGGCCTTCACGTCGACGATCTGGACGGGCACGCCGTTGCCGCTGGCGTAGCGGACGATGCTGCGGGAGGTGGCGGACTTGGGCACGTGATGGAAGTAGACGGACTCCACGGAGGGCATGATCTCCTGGACCACCTCCGCCTCGAGGGTCAGGCTGGTGGCTGGAGCCTTGGGATCGTTGCAGACCACTTCGATGGACTTGCGCACGCCGCCCTTGAGGCCCCGGGGGTCGAAGGTGGCTTCCAGGTTGGTGCTTTCGCCGGGGGCGATGGACCACTTGCCGATCACGGTGGCCGTGCACCCGCAGCTGGGCCGCACCTGGGTGATGCTGAGGATGGCGTTGCCCGTGTTGGTGACGCGGTACCTCGCAGCCACCTTCCGGTCCGGCGTGATGCGGCCGAAATCGTGGTGGGTCTTGTCGAAGCTGATGACGGGCGCCTGGGCCACGAGGGTGACGGCGGCGCAGGCGAAGAGGAGGCGACGGAGCATGCGGGACCTCGGCAGGAAGACCTGTGATTCTATCCGGAGATGAGGCTTTGTAATTCGGCCCACACTTGGTCCGGGCTGATGCCCGTGAGACAGGGGTGGCCGGGGGTGAAGCAATCCGGCTTGAAGCATGGGGCGCAGGGGACGCCCTCCTTGCGCAGGCCGCGGCTGGCCGGTCCCCAGGGGGTGGAGCCGCCTGGGTCCGTGGCGCCGTAGAGGGCCAGCACCGGCGCGCCGGTGGCGGCGGCCAGGTGGCTGAGGCCCGAGTCGTTGCCCAGCACGGCCGCGGCGCCGCGCAGCCAGGCGGCGGCCTCCTTGAGGGTGGTCTTCCCGCAGAGGTTGATGCCTTCGGAACCGGCTACCGCCGCGCAGGTGGGCGCTTCGTCCGGTGAACCCAGCACGGCCACGGCGAAGCCTTCGGACCGCGCCTTCAGCAGCAGAGCCCGGAAGTGGTCCACGGGCCAGGCCTTGGAGGGCCAGGTGGAGCCGGGCATGAGGCAGAGGTAGCGCTCCGAGGGCTTCTCGATGGCCACGCCCGGGTCGAAGTCAGCGAAGGGCATGGGCGGCAGGTCCGGCCAGCGCCGCTTCAGTACCGCGTGATAGCGGAGCAGGAAGGGGCCCTCCGCGTCCCAGAAGGGGCCGCTGTGGGTGTTGAAGAGGCCGGCCAGGCTCTCGTCCACGCCGATGCGCTCGGGCACCCGGGCCAGCCAGGCCGCCAGGGCCGGCCGCAGGGATTTCGGGAAGTGGATGCTGCGGGCCGCCCGGTGCTGCCTGAGGATGCGCGCCATGGCGAAGGGGCCGGGCTTGCCCTCGTCCGGCAGGGCCGCGTCGCAGAACCAGGTATCCGCCACCAGGCCCACGGTGGTCTTCGGCCCCCAGACGACCAGAGAGCCCGCGTCGATCTCCCGCAGCAGGCGCAGCACCGGCAGCTGCATGGCGGCGTCCCCGACAAAGCGCGGGAAGCGCACCCAGGTGGCATTTTCCGGAATCACAGCCATGGCCCCACCGCCTCGCGGAACTTCGCCGCGGCGTCGTAGTTTCGGGTCAGGGCCGTGCCGAAGGCGTGGGCCATGGCCCGTTGGGCCTCCCAGGCCGCGGGATCCGCCAGGAGTGGCGCCAGGCGGGCGGCGGCGGCGCGGAGAAGGGCACCATCGATGGCACGCCGGTCGTCGGGCTTCTGGATGAGGAAGCCGCCTTCGCCATCCTTCAGCACGGATCCGATGCCCCCCACGGTGGGCGCCAGTACGGGCACGCCGCGCTCCAGGGCCTCGATGAGGGCCAAGGGGAAGAAGCCCTCATTGCGGCTGGTCATGACATAGAGGTCCAGGGCCGCGAAGGCGGGGGAGAGGTCCTTGAGCGGGCCCGTGCGGGTGCAGTGGTCCAGCAGTCTCTCGTCCTCCAGCGCGTCCTGAACCTCCTGGGAGTAGGCCTGGTCCTCCCGACCGGCCAGCAGCAAATGCAGCGGGCCGGGCAGCCGTTCCCCCAAGCGGGCGGCAAACCGGACCACATCCGCGGTCGCCTTCCGGGCATCCATCTGCCCGGCGTACCCCACCACCATCGCGTCTTCCGGTACGCGCAGCGCGCGCCGGGCTGCGCGCCGAGCCTCCGAGTCCATTGGTTGCACCTCCGCCCTGGGATACAGGGGGTGGATGATGCTGCACGGAGCCGGGCTGAGATGCTCCCGCACGGCGGCGGTGAAGTCGTAGGTGCAGAGCCAGCGGTCCACGAGGTTGCGCACCCCCCGGTACTTCCGCAGGTGGCGCTCGTAGTGCTCGTGGAGGGTGAGCACCGTGGGGATGCGCAGGCCGAACCGCGCCAGCCAGGGCAGGGCCCGCTGCACGCCCTTGTGGTTGCACAGCACCAGCAGGTCGGGCCGGGTCTGGCGCAGCCAGCGGAAGGCGCCCACGGTCCCCGGGAGATGGATCACGTCGGCCACGTTCGGATTGCGCTCGCGCAACTCGGGCTCGATGTCGCGCTTGCCGGGCTCCTTCCGGAAGAGCACGGACACCTTCACGGGCAGGCCCGCCAGCGCGGCTACCTGCTCCAGGAGCACCCGCTCGCCTCCCCCGAAGGACAGCTTCCGGTGCGCGAACACGACGTGCTTCACGGGACTCCAGCTAGGGGTCTGTTTTCAAAATGGATGCGAGCCGCGACGGGTCCAGCCGCGTGATCCAGGAAACGTCGGTATGTCTCGTGTATCGCCACAGGCGATACCGAGAAGGCGGCGGCCGCAGGGCGATGCGGGACATCGTTCAAGGCCACCAACGCACCTGGGCGCGCGGCTGGGCCCGTCCCCCTCTCCCTATCGCAGGCCCCACCTGGGGCCTGCTCCTGCCCGGCGTTCCGTCGGGCAGAGGGCGGAACCGGCAGGGGGCAGCGCCCGGCGCGATACTGCGTCAAGCTCCTCGCCAATAGTGCCGCTATTGCCATCGTCGCTTTCCTTGTCTCGCTTGGGCGGTGCCCCCTGCGCGGCCACACCCCATTTTGAAATCAGACCCCTAAGGTTCAAGATAGGGTAACTGACCTAACGCGTCACTTCTCCAGGTTGCCATGTCCCTCGCCTCGACCCAACGGATCCTGCTGGTGGAGGATGAACCCGGCCTCCGGGAGGTGCTGACCCTGGCCCTGGAAGGCGCCGGCTTCGGCTGCGAGGCTGTGTCTGGCATCGAAGAAGGGCGGCAGGCCCTCCGGGAGGCCGCCTTCGACGGCGTGCTCTCCGACCTGAAGCTGAAGGATGGCTCCGGCATCGAGCTGCTCACCTGGATGAAGGAAGAGGGCCTGGAGACGCCGGTGGTGATCATGACCGCCTACGCCACCACGGAAACCACCGTGCAGGCCCTGAACCAGGGCGCCGTGGACTTCATCACCAAGCCCTTCAAGCACGAGGAGCTCATCGGCACGCTGAAGGGCCTGCTGGCCGCCGCGGAGCCGGCGGCGCCGCCGCCCCAGGATCTGGGCGAGCTGGTGGGCGTGGGGCCCGTCATGCGGAGGATCAATGCCCTCATCGGCAAGGTCTCCCGGGCCGACACCACGGTGCTGCTCACGGGGGAGAGCGGCACGGGCAAGGAAGTGGTGGCCCGGCTCATCCACCGCTTTTCCGACCGGGCCAAGGGCCCCTTCGTGGCGGTGAACTGCGGGGCGCTGCCCGAGGCCCTGCTGGAGAGCGAGCTGTTCGGCTTCGAGAAGGGGGCCTTCACGGGCGCCGGTGCCATGAAGCGGGGGCTCTTCGAGGAGGCTGGCGGCGGCATCCTATTCCTGGATGAGATCGGCGAGATGCCCCTCTCCCTCCAGGTGAAGCTGCTGCGGGTGCTCCAGGAGCGCCGCCTGCGCCGCCTGGGGGCCACGGACGAACGGGCCGTGGACGTGCGCGTCATCGCCGCCACCAACCGGGACTTGCGGGCCCGGGCTGAATCGGGAGCCTTCCGGGAGGACCTCTTCTACCGCCTGAACATCCTCCAGATCGAGCTGCCGCCCCTGCGGGAGCGGCCCGAGGATCTGCCGGTGCTGGCCGAGCACTTCCTGCGGCGGTCCTGCCAGAAGCTGGGCAAGGCCCCCATGCAACTCCACGCGGACACCATGGCCCTGCTGCTGGCCTACCGGTTCCCGGGCAACGTGCGGGAGCTGGAGAACCTCATGGAGCGCTGTGTGGCGCTGAACGCCGGTGGTCCCATCACCAAGGACCTGCTGCCAGAGGGGTTCGGGCAGACCACCTCCTGCGAAGGGGCGAACCGTCCCGCTCCCCTGACCATCCCCCCCGAGGGCTTCGATCTGGAGGCCTGGATCAACGCTTTGAAAGGCCACTTCCTCCGGCGGGCCCTGGAGGAGGTCGGCGGCGTGAAGACCAAAGCCGGCAAGCGGCTCGGCATGAGCTTCCGGGCCTACCGGTACTGGCTGGCCGAACTGGGGGGCCTGGAGACCCTGCCCCAGGACTTCCCCTGGCCCGCGGACTTCCCCGCCCCCACGGTGGATGAAGGCGGCGGAACCGAGGGGCCCAAGAGTGTGTTTTAGAATTCCCGCGAGCCGCGACGGCGGCCAGCCGCGTGATCCAGCAAGGAAGCGCGCGCAGGGCGATGCAGGACGTCGTTCAAGCGCGGTGACGCAGCTGGGCGCGCGGCTGGCCACCGTCCTCCGGGCTGGGGCGGCGGGCGTCGCCTGGCGTCGTCCAGGGCCCTAAACATGGAACCACCATGCCTGCGGGCCCTATCCTAGCCATGCTCGCCCGGCGCTCCCAGCGCGGCCCGTGCGAATTCTAAAACACACTCTATGGACGCATGATGCCGATGAAACCTTGCGTTTTCAGCCATTCCTGGCACACTGGAACGCTCGGATGCGACGCAGCCGAGCCCTCTCACCGGATCCTCCCATGACCCTGACCACCGCCCGCCGTCGTGATCGCGGATTCTCCCTGCTGGAGCTGCTGGTGGCGATGATGATCATCGCCGTCCTGGGCACGTTGGGCTTCTCGCAGTACAAGAAACACTCCGCCCAGGCCCGCTACCTCAAGGCCCAGGACGACCTCAAGATCGTGGCCGAGGGGCTCGACCAGTACTACCTCAAGCACGGCCGCTTCCCGGATTTCGGCAGCTTCGACGCCATGGTGGATGGCAACTCCTCGCTGGTGAAGGAGAGCCTCATCAAGGTGGGCATGGCCGCCCAGGATCCCTTCGGCCAACCCTACGAGGGCAAGTCCAGCCGCGCCACCTACGAGCTGAAGTGCGCCGGCGACCCGGGCAACCAGGAGGACGCGGGCGCCATCGTCCGGACGCCCGGCCAGGTGACCGGTTCCTCCCCGGTCAGCGCCCCGGGCGCGGGCGGCGCCCCCAAGGCTGATGCCCCGACGTCCGATGCCGGAGCCAAGAAGTGATCGATCTCCACAAGCTGCCCCTGGAGGGCCTCCGCCTGAACGGCACCACCGAGCTGGTGGCGCTGGAGGGTGGCGTCTCGCTGTGCGATCTGGCGTGGTCCGTGTTTGCCCTGGCTTCCGACGGCGATGTCTTCCTCGAGGTGAAGGGGCAGGCGGTGTGGCAGGGCGCCTGCAGCCGCTGTCTCGCACCCCTGGACCGGCCCCTCTTCGTGGAAAGCCAGTTCCTGGGCAGCAAAGATGCCGACCTGGTGGGCCGCGGCTCCCATACCCTGGGCACCCAGGATCTGGATGTGGTCTTCCTGCCCGAGGACACCCTGGACGAGAGCGAGCTGGTGCGGGAGCAGTTCGAGCTCCAGGCTCCCATGCACCCCCTCTGTTCCGAGGACTGCAAAGGTCTCTGCCCCACCTGCGGCAAGAACTGGAACAAGGGCCCCTGCCAGTGCCCGCCCGAATCCGACCTGGCCCCTTCCGCCCTCAACCAGGCCCTTACCAAGGCCCTGGCGGGAATCAAGCTGGACCCGGAATCCTGAAACCCGTAACCTGGAACTTTGCATTTTCCCCCTAGGAGCAAGCCATGCCGAATCCCAAGCGCCGCCATTCCAAGGCCCGCCGCGACCGCCGGCGCACCCACGACGCGCTGGAAGTCATGAGCGCCAGCACCTGCCCCAACTGCCAGACCCCCAAGCTGCCCCACCGCGTGTGCCCCAGCTGTGGCTTCTATCGCGGCAAGCTGGCCGTCCGCGTAGCCGCGACCGCCTAAGGCCTGGCGGGTGGATACACACCGCATCGCTTTGGACGTCATGGGGGGTGACCACGCCCCCCATGCGACGTTGCTGGGCGCCCGGGAGGCCCTCCAGGCCTGGCCGGGGCTCTTCCTCTTCCTCGTCGGGGATGAGGCGGTGCTCCGCCCGCAGCTGGCCCGGCATGGCTTCACGCCGGACCTGATGGCCCGCGCGGAAGTGGTCCATGCCTCCCAGACCGTGGTCATGGCGGACAAGGCCACCAGCATCCTCAAGGAGAAGAAGGACAGCTCCATCCGCGTGGCCGCCCAGCTCGTGCGCGAGGGGCGGGCTCACGGCGTGGTGTCCATGGGCCACACCGGAGCCGCCATGGTGGCCTCCAGCCTCGTCATCGGAAAGCTCGACGGCGTGGACCGGCCGGCGCTGGCCAGCGTCCTGCCCAACATGAAGGGCGCTCCCACGGTACTCCTCGATGTGGGCGCCAACGTGGACAGCCGGGCGGAGCACATCGCCCAGTTCGCGGTGATGGGCTCGGTCTATGCGGAGGAGGTGCTTGGCCTCGAGCGGCCCCGTGTGGGCATCCTCAGCGTGGGCGAGGAGGATGGCAAGGGCACGGACGTCACCAAGGACGCCTCGGCCATGCTGCGCGAGATGGACATCCGCTTCGAGGGCAATGCCGAGGGCCGCGACATCTGGAACGGCAACTTCGACGTCATCGCCTGCGACGGCTTCGTGGGCAATGTGGTGCTGAAGTCCAGCGAAGCCCTGGCCGAAGGCATCATCGGCGGCCTGCGGGACAGCTTCATGGAATCACCCATCACCAAGCTGGCGGGCCTGCTCGCGAAGCCCGCCATGAAGAAGTTCAAGCAGAAACTCGACTACTCGGAATATGGTGGCGCGCCCCTGCTGGGCGTGAAGGGCGTGAGCATCATCGGCCATGGCCGCAGCGACCACAAGGCCGTGCGCAATGCCATCCGCGCTGCCCTGCGCGCCGTGGAGCACCGCCTCCACGAACGCATCCAGGAGCGCGTGGCCCTGCTGCTGCCCCAGGACTGAGGGGAAAAGACCACCACCAAGACACCAAGGCACCAAGAAAAGCAGAATGCTGTTCTTGAGTCGTTCTTGGTGTCTTCTCGGCATCGGTACTGCCGATGCACGAGGCAAACGGAAATCTGGTGTCTTGGTGGTAAGCAGTTTCTGTCTGGAAATTCAGGAGGATTGGATGAGCAAGGTGGCTTGGCTGTTTCCGGGGCAGGGGTCGCAGGCGGTGGGCATGGGCGTGGCGCTGGCGGCGGCCGAGCCGGCGGCCCGCGCGGTGCTCCAGGATGCGGATGCGGCCCTGGGCTTCCCCCTCTCGAAGCTGATGGCCGAGGGCCCCGAGGAGGCCCTGAGGCTCACGGAGCACACCCAGCCCGCCATCCTCACCCACAGCACCATGGTGGTCCGCGCCTGGGCCCACCGCCTGCCCAGGCCCGACTTCGCCGCCGGCCATTCCCTGGGTGAGTACAGCGCCCTGGTGGCTCTCGGCGCCCTGGGCTTCCAGGATGCCGTCCGCACCGTGCGTGAGCGCGGCCGCGCCATGCAGGAGGCGGTGCCCGTGGGGGTGGGCGCCATGGCGGCCATCCTGGGCATGAGCCAGGCCGATGTGGAGGCCAGCTGCGCCGAGGCCGCCGCCACCACCGGGAAGATCGTGGTACCCGCCAATTTCAACGGTCCCGGCCAGATCGTCATCGCCGGCCACGCGGAGGCCGTGGACGCGGCCCTGGAGGCCGCGAAGGCGCGGGGCGGCCGCAAGGCCATGAAGCTGCCCGTCAGCGCGCCGTTCCACTCCCCCCTCATGGAGCCGGCCCAGGCCCGCATGGAGCCCATCCTCCGCGGCCTGGCCTTCAAAGCGTCCGCCTGCCCCCTGGTGAACAACGTGGACGCAGCCGCTGTCTCAGAACCTGAGGCCCTGCGGGATGGGCTCGTGCGCCAGATTCCAGGTGCCGTGCGCTGGCAGGCCACCCTCGACCTGCTGCTGGACCAGGGCGTCACCGCTTTCTTCGAACTGGGGCCGGGCAAGGTTCTGGCCGGCCTGGTGAAGCGGCAGGCCAAAGAGCGAGGCCTGGAGGTCTCGGCCCTGAGCCTCGGCGCGCCGGAAGACCTAGCCCAGTTGGGCTGACAGCGCAATGGCAGAGCCTTCCCCGGGGGAAGGTGTGATGAAAAGCAATGCCCCCTGGGGGTAGGGTGGTTTGAACGACACTGCGTCTTCCAGTGTGCGGTTCCGGGCGGCTGGATGAGGCTCGGATGCCGCGTACATCACCCTCAGTCCGAGGTGCCCATGCGCAAGGATCTTGTCTTCGGAATGGCCGGTTCAGGAGGCGATGGCATCGTCTCCGCCGGCGACTCCCTCCTCCAGGCTGCCTCGGCCGAGGGTTACCACGGCGTGATGACCAAGAGCTTTGGCTCGCAGATCCGCGGTGGCGAATCCTCATGCCGGGTGCGTATCAGCACAGATCCGGTCCTGAATCCCGGCGGCAACCTCGACGTGGCCGTGGCCCTGAACTGGGAGGACTTCCTCAAGTTCGGCGCCGAGCTTCCCGTGGCCGGCACCACCGTGGTGATCTACGAGGCCGCCACCGGCGTGGCCGAGAACCAGATCCCCCTGGTGGGTGTGACGCCGCTCCAGGTGATCGCCGTGCCCATCGCCGCGATGGCCAAGGAGACCGCCGGCACCGAGCGCGCCAAGAACACCGTGGTGCTGGGCCTCATCGCTGGCTGGTTCGGCATCGGCGCCGTGGCGGTGATGAAGGGCATTTCCAAGAAGCTCGCCAAGAAGAGCCAGGAACTTGTCGAAGCCAACCAGAAGGCCTTCGATGCGGGCATGGCTTTCGCCAAGTCGCACCCCCTCAAGGCCGACATGACCATCGTGCCTTCCGAGAACAAGGGCGGCGTGAAGCTCCTGACCGACGGCAACGACATGTGCGCCGCCGCCGCCATCTTCGCCGGCTGCCAGTTCTTCGGCGGCTACCCGATCACGCCGTCCACCGAGATCATGCAGTTCTTCACCAACCACGTCTGGAAGTACGGCGGCGCCGTGCTCCAGGCCGAGGATGAGATCGCCGGCATCGGCGCGGCCGTGGGCGCGTCCTTCGCGGGCAAGAAGGCCATGACCGCCACCAGCGGCCCCGGCCTCTCGTTGAAGTCGGAGATGATGGGCCTCGCCAGCATCGCCGAGCTGCCCCTGGTGATCGTGGATGTGCAGCGCGGCGGCCCCTCCACGGGCCTGCCCACCAAGACCGAGCAGTCCGACCTCTTCGCCGCCGCCTTCTCCGCCCATGGCGATGTGATCCGTCCTGTCCTGGCCCCGACTTCCGTGGCCGACACCTTCCGCACCACCATCGAGGCCTTCAACATCGCCGAGTACTACCAGACGCCGGTGATCATCCTGTCCGACCAGGAAATCGCCTCGCGGAAGGAGACCCTGGATCCCATCGACACCAGCCAGTTCAAGATCATCAACCGCCTCCGCCCCAGTGGCACGGACCTGCAGGACTACAAGCGCTTCAAGCAGACCGAGAACCACATCAGCCCCATCAGCCACCCGGGCATGCTGGGTGGCACCTACCTGGCTTCCGGCATCGAGCACGTCGAATCTGGCGCGCCTACGAACAGCGGTTCCGTCCACGCGCGCATGAATGACAAGCGCATCAAGAAGTTCGATCCGCTCAAGGAGCGCAAGGACCTGTTCGAGATCACCGGCAACCCCGATGCTCCGCTGGCCCTGGTGGCCTGGGGCAGCGTGGCCGGCGTGTGCCGCGAGGCGCTGCAGATGGCCCGGGAGCAGGGCCTGGATGTCAAGCTGATGGTGCCCTATTTGCTCTACCCCGTGGCCGAGCAGACCTACCGCGACTTCTTCGCCTCGGTCCAGAAGGGGCTCGTCGTCGAACAGTCCCATCTGGCCCAGACGTTCAAGGTGCTGCGCATGCACCTCGACCTGCCCAAGGGCCTGCAGTCCCTGGCCCGCAGCGGCGCGAACCCCTTCCTGCCCGGCGAGATCGTCGTGGCCCTCCACCATCTCCTCTCGGAGCTGCAGCGCAGCCACGAGGGCAAGCTTCAGCCCCAGGAGTGAGGTCGATCATGAGCGCCACCTGCGAATACCAAGCGAAGGACTACAAGAGCGACCTGAAGCCCATCTGGTGCCCCGGCTGCGGCGACTACTCCGTGGTGCAAGGTCTCTACCGGGCCCTGGCCGCCATCGGCCGCCCGCCCCATGAGGTCGCCTTCATCTCAGGCATCGGCTGCTCCAGCCGCATTCCCGGCTACACCACGGCCTACGGCTTCAACACGGTCCACGGCCGCGCCCTGCCCATCGCCCAAGGCATCAAGCTGGCCAACCCCGACCTGCTGGTACTGGCGGCGGGCGGCGACGGCGACGGCTTCTCCATCGGCGGCGGCCACATCGCGCACCTGATCCGCCGCAACATCGACATCACCTACATCGTGATGGACAACCAGATCTACGGCCTCACCAAGGGCCAGCTCTCGCCCACCTCCCAGAAGGGCCGCACCACCTGCACCTCGCCCTACGGCAGCCTCGAGAACCCCGTCAATCCGCTCCTCTACACGCTGGCCTATGGCGCCGGTTTCGTGGCCCAGGCTTCGCCCACGGACCTGGTGGGCATGGCGGCCATCATCGAAGAGGCCATCCGCTACCCGGGCTTCGCCTTCGTGAACGTCCAGTCGCCGTGTGTCACCTACGGCGAAGAGGCGCAGCAGATCAAGGGCCTCAAGGCCATCAGTGAATCGCTGGCGGCCCTCGGCCACGATCCGGCGGACCGTCTGGCGGCCATGGACCTGGCGCAGCACTACGGGTCCAAGATGCATCTCGGCGTGTTCTACAAGAACCCCGAGCCGCCGCCCACCTACGATGCCCTGATCCGCGAGCGTCAGGCCCTGCTTTCCAAGGATGCCCCCCCCAAGGAGCGCATCCTGGATCTCTTCATCAAGAAGTGACCGGAGGCCAGCCATGGCTGCACAGGGAATCGATTTCGCCAGCCTGAGCCTGATGGATGCTCTCGATCTGGCCATCCTGATCGAGGATGAGGCGAAGGAGCGCTACGAGGAATTCGCGGCGCAGATGGAGCAGCACCGGACTCCCGCGGCGGCGACCTTCTTCCGCCTCATGGCCGTCAACGAGGCCAAGCACGGCCAGGAACTGGCCGGCCGCCGCAGCCAGCTGTTCGGCGGCCTGACGCCCACGGTCACCCGGGCCATGATCTTCGACGTGGAGGCTCCGGACTACGATGAGGCCCGGGCCTTCATGAGCCCGCGCCAGGCCATGAAGGCGGCCCTTGCCTCCGAGGTCAAGGCCTACGCCTTCTTCGTGGCGGCCCTGCCCGCCCTGAAGGATGCGAAGGTCCGCGCCCTCTTCGAGGAGCTGCGCGACGAGGAGGTCGAGCACCAGGACCTCGTCAAGGCCGAGCTGGCCAAGCTCCCCCCGGACAGTGGGCTATCGGATGACGACTTCGTGGACGAGCCCGCGGCGCAGTAGGATCGTTCGCTCGAACCACCAAAAGCATTCACCACCAAGACACCAAGACACCAAGAACTGCTTTTGCTTTTCTTGGTGCCTTGATGTCTTGGTGGTGATCTTTATCCCTTGCCTTCGGCAGGACCGCGCCAAAGATCCGCCAGCACCACGCACGCCAGGGCCAGGTAGGTGGCGGCCAGAAGCCCTAAGGCGGCCCAGGGCGCCCAGGCATGGCCCGGATGACCCTGACGCAGCCACCACTGGGCGGCATCAAACAACACAGCGATCGCGCAGCCTGCCATCAGCATCCGACGACGGGGCCAGCCCGTGCGCCGCAGGTAGAGGACTGCCGCCGCCAGGAAGGCCAGGGGGAAGGCCACGAGATGCAGGCCCCGGGCGCCGATGGTGGCGAAGAGGCCTTCAGAGGCCTCTTCCAGCGCCAGGGGCCGCAGGTCGTCATAGCCGGTGATCCGCGGGAACTGGCCGCCGCTGCCGTGGCAGCTTGCGCAGTTGTTGGTGACGATGGCCTCCACGGGGGCGAAGCCCTCCCTGGTGGCCCCGCGCTGGATCCAGGTGCGGAAGACCGCCATCTCGGCGAGGCTCGTGTTGGGGGCCATCACGCCTTCGAGCACGGCCAGGAGGCGGGGCTGGGCCGCGGGGGCCTGGGCCCTCCCGGCGCGTTCCTGACGGGTGGTGAAGGCCAAGCCACTCGCCAGGAAGGCGGCCAGGGCCAGGACCACGAAGGTGGCGAAGGCGCGTTCGGAGGTGGGCTGGTCGCGCAAGCTCATGGTGCCCATGGTACCCGGGGCGTCCTCATTCGACGGGCAGCTCGCCCGTGGCCAGGCTCCGCCGCATGAGGAAGAGCAGGGGGAAGAGGCAGAAGCAGAGGATGCCCATGAACCAGAAGGTGTCCGCGAAGGCCATCATGCTCGACTGCTTCACCACGGTGCCGTAGGCGGCGCCCTGGGCCAGGTGGGCGGCATCCGCCGGCGACAGCCCCCCGCGCAGGACGCCCAGCTGGGTGGTGCGGTCCAGGAAGCCCTGGTAGGCCGGATTGCCCGGCGACAGGTGGCCGATGAGGTTGGCCTGATGGAACTGGGACCGGCGGGCCAGCATGGTGGTGGCGAGAGCGATGCCCGTGCTGCCGCCGATGTTGCGCACCAGGTTCATGAGGCCCGTGGCGTAGGCGGTCTTCTCGTGGGGAATGTGCTGGAAGGCCGACACGTTGATGGGGATGAAGAGGAAGGCGAACCCGAGGCTCTGCACGACTCGCGACATCATGGCGGTCTGGAAGTCCACCTGCAGATTGAAGCCGGACATCTGGATGAGGCCCAGGCCGCAGGTGAAGAACCCGAAGCCGATGAGCCAGCGGGTGTCCACCTTCTTCAACAGCATGGCCACCACCGGCATCATCAGCAGCACGGCCAGCCCGCCGGGGCTCAGCACCCAGCCGCTCAGCAGAGCCGTGTAGCCCAGCAGGGTCTGGAGGAAGATCGGCAGGAGCGCCAGGCTGCCGTACAGCACGAAGCCCAGCACGAAGAGCATGAGGATGGACACCGCGAAAGTGCGGTCCTTCAGCAGGCGCAGGTCCACGATGGGCCTCGTCTTGCGCAGCTCGTATAGGACGGCGGAGACCAGGGCCACCACGGCGATGACCGCGAAGAAGACAATAAAGTTCGAGGAGAACCAGTCCTTGCGCTGCCCCTCGTCGAGCACGATCTCCAGCGAGGCCAGGCCCAGGGTGAGGATGCCGATGCCGAAATAGTCGAAGCGGGCGCCCTCCTTGAGCGAGAGGCGGTGGAAGGTGGGCGGATCATGCACCAGCGAGGTGGTGAGCACGATGGACAGGAGGCCCACCGGGATGTTGATGAGGAAGATCCAGTGCCAGCTAAAGTTGTCCGTGATCCAGCCGCCTAGCACGGGCCCGATGATGGGCGCCAGCACCACGCCCATGCCATAGACGGCCATGGCCGCGCCGCGCTTCTCGTGGGGGAAGGTCTCCACCAGGATGGCCTGGGAGATGGGCTGGAGGCCGCCGCCGCCGAGGCCCTGGAGCACCCGGAAGAAGATGAGCCAGCCGAGCGAAGGCGCGATGCCGCAGAGGAGCGAGGCCACCGTGAAGATGCTCACGCAGGTGATGTAGAACCGCTTCCGCCCCATGAGGCTGGAGAAGTAGCCCCCCAGCGGCAGCACCACGGCGTTGGCCACCAGGTACGAGGTCAGCACCCAGGTGGTTTCCTCCACCGTGGCGGACAGGTCCCCCGCGATGTGCGGAAGCGCCACGTTCGCCACACTGGTGTCGAGGACCTCCATGAACGTCGCGATCATCACCGTGAGGGCGATGATCCAGGGGTTGATGCGGCGGAGGGGCGAGTTCACTTCACGATCACCGTGGCTTCGACATTCATGCCGGGGCGCAGGATGACCTTCTGGGCTTCAGCTTCGTCGATGCGGATCTTCACGGGGATGCGCTGGACGACCTTCACGAAGTTGCCCACGGCGTTCTCGGGGGGCAGCAGGCTCATGCGCGAGCCGGTGGAGCCGGCGATGGAATCCACGTGGCCTTTCAGCACCAAGCCGTTCATGTCCACCTTGATCTCCGCTTCCTGGCCGGCCTTCACCTTCGCGAGCTGGGTCTCCTTGAAGTTGGCCGTGACCCAGGTCTGGTGCAGAGGGATCAGCGTGAGCAGACCCTGGCCCGGCTGGATCGTCTGCCCTGCCTCCACGAACTTGCGGGTCACGACGCCGTCCACGGGGGCGAGGATCTGGGTGTAGCCGAGCTGGAGCTCCAGGCCCTCCTGGCTGGCGCGGGCCTGGTCCACCTGGGCCTGCGCCGAAGCCAGCCGGGCCCCGGCAGCGCCCACGGCCACCTTGCGGATGTCCGCCTCGCGCTGGAGGGAGCCCAGCTTCTGTTGGGCCTCGCGGTACTCACCATCGGCGACCTCGGCCTGAGTGCGGAACCCATCGAACTGCAGGGCGGAAATCTCCTCCCGTTCCGCCAGGGGCTTCATGCGCTGGAGGTCTGTCTTCGCCTTGTCCAGGCTGGCCTTCTTGGAATCGAGCTTGGCCTTGGCGGTCTCCAGGTCCGAGCCGCGGGCCTGCTGGAAGGCTACCCCGGCCCGTTCGAGGTCCGCCTTGGCACCTTCGACCTGGGCCCGGGCCTGGGCCAGAGCGGCCTTCGCCTGATCCAGCTTCGCCTGGATGTCCCGCGGATCCACGGCCACCAGAGGATCCCCGGCCTTCACGGCCTGGTTGTCCTCCACCAGCACCTTGTCCACGGTGCCGTAGACGCGGCAGGAGATGGGCACCAGGTGGCCGTCCACCTGGGCGTCGTCCGTGCTCACGCGGTTGCGTGAGTAGAACCACATGCCGGCGGCGATGAGCAGCACGGCGGGCGTGCCGAACTTGAGGGCCAGCAGGGCCCGGGAGCCGTTGGCGGCGGGCTCCTCGGCGGGCATCGGGGCGGAAGCGTCTTGGTTCATGGGAGTCTCCATCAGCGGGCGAAGAACGTCTCAAGCTGCCCCGTGGCCCGGGCCAGGTCCGCACGGGACTGGTTCAGGCGGTAGAGGGCGCTGATCTGGTTGTCGGTGGCGCGCGCCAGCTCATCCTGGGCGTTGATCACTTCGATGTTGCTGCTCACGCCGGCTTCGAAGCGGTGCCGCGCCTGGGTGAGGACTTCCGTGGAAAGCGTCGCGGCGAGGTTGGCGACCTCCACCTCGTGGGCGGCGGCGTCCAGCTCCGCCTGCGCCACCTCGACCTCGTAGCCGACCTGGGCGCGGACATCCCGCCGGGCCTCCTGGACGCGGCTCTGCTCGGACTTGGCTCGGGAGATGTGGGAGGACACCAGGCCGCCCGTGAAGAGGGGCACGCGGAGCCCCAGCGACACCTGGTACGTGGTGGCCCAGGGCTGCGACTGGAGGCCCGTGGAACCGTAGGTCCCGGTGGCGACGAGGGTGGGCAGGCGCAGGCCCTGGGCGGCCTGGCGCAGGTTCTCGGCAGCCCGCTCGCGGGCGTCGAGCGCCGCGAGTTCGGGGCGCTGGGCGAGGCCGGCCTGGTAGGCCTCCTCGAAGCCACCGCCCGGAAGGGCTGGCGCCGCGAGGGTATCCGCCAGCTCGATGCGGGTGCCGGGCGCGAGATCCAGGAGGCGGCCCAGGCCGGCCAGGGCCGTGCGGCGCTGGGTCTGGGCCTGGATGAGGCGCTGGCGCTCGGTCTGCAGCTGCACCTGCGACCGCAGCGTGTCGAGCTTCGTGCCCACGCCCTGCCTCTGCTGGTTCTCCGCCAGCTTGGCCAGGGCCTCCGCCAGCTCCACGCGGGATTCCCCGGCCTGCACCGAGGCGGCGGCGCGGAGGGCGCGCAGATACTGGCCCACCACCAGGGCGGCGATCTCCTCGCGCACGGCGCGGCCCTGGGCGCGGGTTGCGTCCTCGGCGTGCCGGGAGGCGCGCCACTTCTTCCACAGGCTCAGGTCGAAGAGCGAGACCTGGGCCTCCACGCCCATCCGGCCCCAGTTGAAGGGGCCCACCACTTCCGGCCCCCCGGGTGTGGGCATGCCGATGAAGGCATCCAGGTTGTTCTTGGCCCGCTGGCCGTAGGCCAGGGCGGCCACCTGGGGCATGAGGGCCGCGGCGGCGGCCCGGCGATCGTCGCCGCTTTCGGCGATGGCCAGCAGCGACTGCTGCACCCGCGGGTTCTGATCGAGGGCGGTCCGCAGGGCCTGGGCCAGGGTGAGCTGCACCGTCGCACGCGGGCTGACCGCCCCGCTGGGCGCAGGGGCGGGGGCAGGGAGGGGCACCTGGGCCCAGGTGGCGCCCGCGCCCGCCAGGGCGAGCAGGAGCACCCGCCCCGCGCCGGGGACACGGGGGACGCCAGGGGCCCGGGGGCTGGTGCGGGACATGGAAGCCTCCATCGGTGCTGAATACGATCTTTGGCGGGTCATGCGGACAGTTCGCTGTTGGCCCTGATCCGGTTCAGGAACCCCTTGAGCTGCTCCAGCTCCTCCCGCGTGAAGCCCTTCAGGTGCGCGTTCAGCACCTTGATGGCCACCGGGGGCAGGTGGGGCAGCAGCTCCTTGCCTGCGTCCGTGAGTTCCAGGTGCGTGACCCGGCGGTCCTTGCTGCTGGGGACGCGGCGGATCAGGCCCTTCTCCTCCAGGCGGTCGAGCATGCGCGTCATGGAACCGGTATCGCAGTGGCCGAAGCGGCAGAGCTCGGCGGCCGTGGAGGCGCAGCCCCGGGCGATGCGCATGAGGATCACCCACTGCGCCCCGGTGATGCCCATGCCCTGGTTGGCCATCTCATCGTCGAAGCCGGCCAGGATCCGCCTGGAGGCGTCGGCGATGAGGCGCCCGAGGCTCTCCTCGGGGCTGTAGTTTTCGGGGGTGTACAGCGCTTCGGCCGCCTTTGGATCGGTTTTCATGGGAAGGGCCCCAAATTTAATGCCTAAGCATTAACTGCCAGAGCAGCAATATTGGATGGCTTTCCGCTCCCTGTCAACGGTGGTCTGCGAACTTCCAGCTCTCCCGGCCCATTGAAAAGGAGGGGTCCGGCCCTTCGTCTACCCTGGATAGGGGACACCCGCGACCCCGGAGGCCTCATGAACCCTGCTTGGCTATGTCTACCCATCACGGGCCTCGTGGCGTTCGCCCAGGTGGCAGCCGTGCCGGCCCAGCCAGATCGCGAGATTACCTTCCCAGGCTTCAATGCCTTCCCCCTGAAGGGCAGCGTCAAGTCGGGTGGCGCCCATCCCTACTTCGCAGTGATGGTGGCCGGGTCCGGCCCCACGGACCGGGACTGGTCCAATCCCCTGATCCCCACGCCCAGCCACGGCGGGCGCGATTTCGCGGCCTGGCTGCAGGGGCAGGGCATCGGCTCCCTGCGCTACGATAAGCGGTTCATCGGGTCGAAGGATCCGAAGCTGGACATCTCCCTGGATGCCCAGGTGGGCGACCTCAGGGCGGCCCTCCAGGCGTCCCGCGCCCTTCCGGAGGCCCGGGGGAAGAAGCTGCTCCTGGTGGGCCACAGCGAGGGCGCGTTGCTGTCCTTGTTGGCTGCGGGGGAGGCGGATGCCGCCCTGCTGCTGGCCATGCCGGGCCTCAGCATGGGGCGCGTGATCCTGGCCCAGGTGAAGGCCCAGCTGGACGTGGCCGGAGCCCCTGCGGAGGTGGCCCAGGCCAATCTCGGCTACCTGGAGGGGGCCCTGGCCTCGATCCGCCAGGACAAGCCCCTGCCCGAGGCTGGGGCGCAGGTCGCCCCCGGTGTCGTACGGCTGGCGAGGGTGTTGGCGCAGGCTGAAAGCCGGGGCTTCGTGCGCGACACCCTCGACCTGGATCCCTGGGCCCTCGCCCAGCGCCTGCCGGTGCCCTGCGCCGTGGTCTGGGGCGACCGGGACGTGCAGACCTGGAAGCCGGACGCCGTCCCCCCCGGGTTCAAGGGTGCGGTCATCGAAGTGCCGGAGGCGAACCACCTGCTGAAGCGGGAGACCCGGCCCCGGGCCAGCCTGGATGGGGCTGCGGCCTCGGCCGCCTACGGCGACAAGACCCCCCTGGCGGACCTGGCGCCGGTGGCCCAGTGGCTGAAGGCCCTGAAATAGGTAGAAACCGAACAGGGATCGTTCCAGCATAGGAAAAGATCTCCCGAGGTATTCATGTTTCCCATTCGACTCTTGTCGCCTGTGATCGCTCTACTCGCAGCCCAGACGGCGCTCGCCACTGAAACCTGGGCCAGGGCCTCCTCGCGGCTCCAGGCCCATGTGGACGCCCGGCAGGGCCAGGGCGCCATCGTGCAGGTCGAATGGGTGGACACGCAGACGGTCCGGGTCAGCCTGAAGGCGCTCTGGCCCGGATTCCTCCGGGCGAGTTTCCAGGGGGTCGGGGAGCTGCGCCTTCGGCATCGCATCTGCCAGATGGAGGGCCAGGGCGCCGAGACGCTCGTCGGCACCACGCGGATCGAACCCGGGACCACCCACCTGGACGTGCGCCTCCACGGCTCGGACTTCAATCCCAAGATCAGACTGCGGCTGCCCGCCCCAGGCCAGGCCGAGGTGGGCACGGTGCTCATGAGTGGCAGTCCGGACGCCTGAACGGGCTGCCCGGCGATGCCTTGCTAGACTGGACCTTCACTCATTCGGAGGTTCCATGTTCCGCCTCGACGGCAAGATCGCCCTCGTCACCGGCGCCAGCCAGGGCATCGGCGAAGCCATCGCGAAGCGCCTCGCCGCCCAGGGGGCCACGGTGGTCTGCGCGGCCCGCACGCTGAGGAAGCTCCAGGCGGTGGCGGATGCCATCACGGCTGAGGGCGGGAAGGCGGACGTGGTGGTGGCCGACCTGTCGGATGGGGCCTCCGTGCGGGCCGCGGTCGCCACGACGGTGGAGCGCTTCGGCGCCATCCACATCCTGGTGAACAACGCCGGCATCACCCGCGACAAGCTGCTCATCCAGATGAAAGAGGAGGACTGGGACGCGGTGATCGACACCAACCTCAAGGGCGCCTGGACGGCCATCCAGGCGGCCACCAAGCCCATGATGAAGCAACGCTGGGGCCGCATCATCAACATCGCCTCCGTGGTGGGCCAGATGGGCAACGCGGGCCAGGCGAACTACGTGGCCGCCAAGGCGGGCCTCATCGGCCTCACCAAGTCCGTGGCGCGGGAGCTGGCCAGCCGCAATGTGACCGCCAACGCCGTGACGCCGGGCTACATAGAAACCGCCATGACCGAGGGCCTGCCCGCGGACGTGAAGGCCGAATTCACCAAGCAGATCCCCCTGGGCCGCATGGGCACCGGCGACGATATCGCCGCCTCCGTGGCCTTCCTCGCCAGCGACGAGGCGGGTTACATCACGGGCCAGGTGCTGAGCGTGAACGGCGGCCTGCTGATGGCCTGAGCCGGCCATGCCGTCCCAGACACTGGACCTGATCCGCCGCGGCCGGGCCGCCTTCCGCTTCCGCCGCCACTGGCCGTGGGTGGCGCTGGCCATCGGCCTGCTCCTGTCCCTGCGGCCCGTGAACTCCGGCTGCGCCGCGGTGGTGGCCTGGATCGGCGGCCTGGTCCTCCTCGTCCGCGGGCTGCGCTGGATCTGGGACCGGTTGCTGTTCCGGGTGTCCCGGCGGCTCTGGATGATCCTGGCCCTGATGTCGGTGCTCCCCGTGGTGGCCCTGGGGCTGATGCTCATCTCCCTGAGCTGGCTGGGGCTCGGCGCCCAGGTGAGCCGCTCCACCCAGCAGACGCTGACGGCCTGGGAAGAGGCCCTGAAGGTGGCCAACGCCGAGCCCTCCGACGCCGCGGCCCTGCAGGCCCTCCGCACCTATGGCGGCGCCTGGGTGGAGCATGCCCCTCAGCTTCCGGAAGGCGTCAGTGACGTGTTCGTCGGCATGGTCTGGGCCGATAGCCACGGCGCAAGCCTGGCCGGGAACCACAAGGATACCTATCTCCGGGCCGTGCGGAGGGAACCCGGCGGCTACCGGATCCTGTCGCTCAACCTCGGCATCCTCGACGACCGCGCCCAGGCGCTGGCGGGGGGCCAGGTGGTGTTCCAGCTGACACCGCGAAAGGAGGGCCGCGAGGGCGGGGAGACGCTGAAGATCAAGACCGGCGACCGGCGCACGGACCAGGAGGCCCCAATCCTCGTGGGCCAGGGGGAGATCCTCGCGGGCTGGACCAAGGGGCAGCCGCTCAAGGGGGCCGGCCTGTTCGCCCCCTTCAACCTGCCACCCCTGGCGTTCGCGATCCTGGATTGGTCCACGGGGCGTCCCCTGGTGCTGACCGCCACTCCGGAGACGAATCTCTATGCCCTGTTCGCGGGCTTCCGCTCCGGCGACCACCAGGTGCTGTCCGACGGCACCGTGAAGGCGATCGTCGTGGTCGCCCTGGTGCTGATGGGTCTGGTCCTGGCCCAGGTGGTGGCCGCGGTCCTCGGGCTGGTGCTGGCCTGGTCCCTCGGCCGGGCGGTGAACGATCTGGACGGGGGGGTGAAGCGCCTCAGCCTCGGCGATTTCTCCGCCCGCATCCGGCCCCGGGGCCGCGATCAGGTGGCCAAGCTCTCCGAGGCCTTCAACGACATGGCCGCCCGGCTCCAGACCGCCGCTTCCGAGCGCGAGGAGCGCCTGCGGATGGAGGAGGAGCTGCGCGTGGCCCGGGAGGTCCAGATGCGGCTGCTGCCGGATCTGGAGGCCCTGCGGATGCCTTCGGTGCGGGCCACCATCCTGCCGGCCCGCGAAGTGGCGGGGGACTACTACGATCTGTTTCCCCTGGCCGATGGGAGCCTCGCCTTCCTGATCCTGGATGTGAGCGGCAAGGGGACCAGCGCCGCCTTCTATGCCGCGGAAACCAAGGGCGTGCTGTCCGCCCTGGACAAGGAGGTCCTCAGCCCAGTGGAGGTGGCCGACCGCCTCAATGGCATCTGGTGCCAGGGCCATGCCCGCCGGCTCTTCCTCACCCTCGCCTACGGCACCTTCCATCCCCGGACGGGCCGGTACCAGTTCGTGCGGGCGGGCCACCCTTCCGCGTTCCTGCGCCGGGCGGACGGCCGCGTGACGCGCCTCCATCCCCGGGGCCTGGGCGTGGGCCTCAGCGCCACCCGGTTCAAGGAAGCGCTGGAGGCCAGCGAGGGCATCCTGGAACCCGGCGACAGCCTGATCTTCTACACGGACGGGTTGTCCGAAGCCCAGGCGCCGGATGACACCTTCTACGGCGAGGATCGTCTGGAGGCGCTGCTCGCCGGGCCTTCCGAGGATCTGCAGGCGGCCATTCTCGCGGATGTGGTGGCCTTCACCCAGGGGCGGCCGCTGGCGGACGACCTGACCCTGCTCATCCTGAAGCGCTGATCCGGCCCAGCTCAGCAGCGGCTCAGCGCAAAGCCTCTTTCAGTTCCCGCACGATCTCGGGGGCCTGGATGCGGGCCCCTTCGAGGGCCTTGGCGAAGAGGAGCTTCGCCTCGTCCAGACGGCCTTCGCTGCGGGCCAGCCAGGCCTGGGCGCGGAGGATGTAGGGAGTCTCCTCGGTGGAAAGCGCCCGGCTCCGGTCGAGCAGGGCGCGGGCCATGCCCCGCCGGCCCTCGCGGGCCATGCATTCCGCTTCGGCGGCCAGGCAGTGCGTCTCCATGAGCGGATCCCGCAGCTCCTGGTGGAGGGCGAGGGACTGCCGGTAGAACATGCGGGCCGCGTCGTAGCGGCTGGCGTCGCGGTTGATCTCCCCCAGGTTGTAGAGGGCCGTGGCTTCCATGGGACGGAGCTGGGTCCTGCGGGCCTGCTCCAGGCACTGGCGCTCCAGCCCACCGGCGCGGTCCAGCTCGCCCCGTGCCTGGGCCACGCTGGCCAGGCCCATGAGGGAGTAGGCCAGGCCGTTGGCGTCGCCGATGGCTTCGCGCAGCGACTGCGCCTTGCGGAAGAAGGCTTCGGCCCGGTCCAGGCCGCCTTCCTGGGCCAGGGCCAGATCCCCCAGGTTGTTGGTGATGAAGGACTCCCCCCAGCGGTCGCCATAGGCCTGCACGGTCTGGAGCGCACTCTGGTAGCTGGCCTCCGCCTCCTTGAGGTGGCCGCGCTCCTTATTGATCACCGCCAGGTTGTTGAGCGATCGGGTGGCGTTCAGCCGGTCGCCCATCTGCTGGTACATGGCCAGGGCCTGCTGGTACTCGGCCTCCGCCTCCGCGGGCTTGTGCTGGCGCTGGAAGTTGACGCCGAGGGTGGCGTGGATGCCGGCCTCGAAGGCGGCCTCGCCGAGGGCGCGGGCCAGGTCCAGGGCCTCGTGGCCGATGCGGTCCGAGGCCTCCCACTGGCCCCGGTCCCCGTGCCGCACGGAGAGGTAGTGGAGGGCCTTCATCTCGCTGACCCGGTCCCCCTGGGCGCGGGCGGACCAGCGAGCCCAATGGAACACCGGCTCCGGGGGGATATCGGCCAGCCGGCTGAGGCACCGGGCGTAGCCGAGGATCGCCGGGGCGAACTCGGGGGCCTTCAGCGCCGCGGCCTGGAACGCCGGGGCGGCCCCCTTGAAATCCCCCCGGTCCATGAGGTCGGCGCCGCGGACATAGGCTTCCAGGGCTTCCGGAGCCACGGGCAGAATGGCCTTGGGCTGGGAGGCCAGGGGATCCACGGCCTTGAGGAGCTCCGCCGCCACCTTGCGGGCCAGGGGCAGGGACACCGCCGCGCGGTCGCTGGCCTCCCGGGCTTCCCCGCTGTGGCGGACCTTCCCGGCGGCGTCCCTGAGCTCGTAGGCCAGCACCACCGTGCTGCCGCCGCTGCGGGAGAGAGTGCCCCGCAGCACCAGCTGGGCCCCGAGGGCGGCGATCAGACGGGACTGGTCCTCCGGCGGAATCGGGCCCCGTGGCGCCAGGCGCAGGGCCGCGCGGCCATGGGTCAGGCTGTCGGCATCCACGGGCGCAAGCTTGGCCTGGCCACTCAGGGAGGTCTCGATCATCTGCGGCAGCACCAGCTGCGTCAGGGAATCCAGCCGGTCATCCCCGGTGGCGTTGGTGAAGGGCAGGACCGCCAGCCGCGCGGGCCGTTCGCGGGTCAGGTCGGCGATGATCCCCCGGGAGCTGAACCAGTTCGCGCCCGCGGCCAGCGCCAGGGCGCCGAGGGCGGAGGCGCCGGCCCAGCGCAGGGCGCTGCGGGGCCGGAGCAGGTGATCGAGCCGCCGGCCCGCCTGGGCCGCGGTGGGCCGCTTGAAGGGATGGGCCTCCAGCATGGACAGCAGGAGCTCCGAGGCCCCCGACGGCAGGCCGCGGACCTTGAGATCCCGGTGGCTGCCCTGCACGATGGCCAGCATCCGCGCGCGCCCTTCACCGGGGAAGGGATGCTCCCCCGCGAGCAGTTCCCACGCCACGATGCCGAGGGAGAACACGTCGCTGGAGGAGCCCGCCGCCTGGCCCTGGATCTGCTCCGGGGACGCGTAGCTCGGGCTCCCCATGAAGGTCCCCGCCTGGGTGAGCCGCTCCCAGGACTGGCTGCCTGAGGGCTCCTCCCCGCTCAGGGCGTCCTTCGCCCGTCCGGCCTCCTCCATGGCCTGGAGGGTCCCCAGGGTCGGCACGCCCGCGGGCGTGCTGTGGGTGTTGCCAGAGCCCGAAGGATCCACCAGCCGCGCCAGGCCGAAGTCGAGGACCTTCACCTCGAGCTTCCGGGTGCCCGGCGCCTGGGCCACCATGATGTTCCCGGGTTTCAGATCGCGGTGGATCAGCCCCTTCGCGTGGGCGGCCTCCAGCGCATGCGCCACGGCGCTGACCACCTGGAGCTTCTCGCGCACGGTGAGATCCGGCGCAGCCTGATCCAGGGTCCGCCCCGCGAGGAGCTCCATGGCGATGTAGGTGCCGCTGGGACTCTCCATCCAGTCATGCACCTGGCAGACGTTGGGATGATTGAGCTGGGCCAGGGCCAAGGCCTCGCGCCGGAAGCGCTCCGGCGCGGTGGCCTCGCGGTCCGCGCCCGCCCGCAGCGCCTTGAGGGCCACGCTGCGTTCCAGGGTGGGATCCCAGGCCCGGTACACCTCACCCATGCCGCCGGTGCCCAGCAGGGCCTCCACCCGGAACCGGCCCACCTGCATGCCGGATTCCAGAATCCGCCTCTTGGAAGAGGGCGCGGACTCGGCATCGGTTTCATTGGACATTTGGGCACCGGCGATTTTTTTTACCTTATCACACGGTGGGATCCTTGATGGGCTTTCAGCTCATTCCAATCGGGCTTTCCGCTCGCCGTCCTGCCACCGCAGGCCAAGGGCAGCACCTGCGGGCAGGGCCCGGGCCGAGGTCACGGGCCGTCCCTCGGCGTCCAGGGCCAGCACGAAGCCCCGCTGGAGCGGACCGGCCGGATCCAGTCCCCGCAGGCGCTCTGCGAGCACCGCCAGGCGCTGGTTCCGGTGCTGGAGGGCGCCCAGGGCCGCCGGGGCCAGGGCGCGCTGGGCCTCGCGCACCCGGGGCAGATCCAGTTCTCCGGCGGCGCGTCCGGCGGCCTGGCCCAGGCGCTGGCGCAGCAGGGCCAGCCGCCCACCCGCGGCGTCCAGGCCGCGGCTCGGATGGGCCAGGGCCAGGCGCTGGCCCAGGGCGGCCAGCCGGGAGGCGGTTGCCGCCAGGGGTTCCGCCCGCTGGAGGCCGTGATCCGTGAGCAGGTTGAGCGTGGTTTCCAGGCCCCGCAGGCGCCAGGCGGTCTTGGCCGTCAGGGCTTCCACCCGCCGCCGCAGCTCCGCGCCCAGGGCCGTGCGGTCCGGCGTGGCCAGCTCCGCGGCCTGGCTGGGCGTGGCGGCGCGGCGATCCGCGGCCAAGTCCACCAGGGTGGTGTCGATCTCGTGGCCTACGCCGGTGATGACGGGGATGCGGCAGTCCAGCACGGCCCGCACCAGCTCGGGATCGTTGAAGGCCCAGAGATCCTCCAGGCTGCCGCCGCCCCGCACCAGCAGCAGGGCCTCGCAGCCCCAGTGGGGGTCCTGGAGCTCCTGGATGGCCAGCAGCGTCTCGGGCACGCAGCGCTCACCCTGGGCCGCCGCGGGCGCGATGAGGAGGTCGATGCCCGGGGCGCGGCGGGTGGTCACCTCCAGCACGTCGCGCAGGGCCGCGCCGCCCAGGGCCGCCACAATGCCGAGTTTCTGCGGGAAGCGGGGCAGGGGGCGCTTGGGCCGATCGAAGAGTCCCTGGGCCCGCAGCTCCGCCTCCAGCTGCCGCAGTCGCGCCTGGAGGTCGCCCACGCCCGCAGGCTCGCAGTGGGTCACGGCCAGGGTGAGTGTCCCGCCCGCCACGTAGAGATTCAGGCTGCCCTTCAGCACCACGCGTTGACCATCCGCCGGCTTGTGCTGGAGGAACCGCTGCTGCCCCGCCCATACCGCACAGGACAGCGCCGCGCCCTCCTCCTTCAGCGTGAAGTACCAGTGCTTTCCCGAGCCCCGGAAGTTCGACACCTCGCCGATCACGCACACCGCCGCGAAGGGCGGCTCCAGCTTGGTTTTCACCTGCTCCAGCAGGCGCTTGACGGAAAGGGGCGCCGATTCACTCATGATTTGCGGAAGCGTCCCAGGCCCACCGTGAGCCCCGCGAGGACGGTGTATCGGGGCGCTCCTTGGGTCAGTCCCACATCCACGCCCGCATCCAGCACCAGCCGCTTCGACACCTTGTAGGCTACGGCCCAGAGGTTGGAGGCGATGCGCGCATTCACCGGGGTGGCCTGGAGGGCGTACAGTTCGCCGGTGATGGACCAAGCGTCGTTGAGGTTGCGGGTGATGGAAACGGTGCCCGCGGTCTGAGTGGCGCGGCCCCCTCCCGCATCGGGAGCGAGCCCGATCCAGGACTCGAGCAGGTTCACATCGATGTGGTAGGGCCCCGCATCCCGGCTGAACAGCAGGGTGAGAATGTCAATCGGGGCGCCATTGCCGAGGCCCTGCGCGGACGATGCCGTGGGGAAGGTGTGGGCCACCTGGATCGCCTGGTCCATGCCGAACAGGCCATTGTGGAGGTAGCACCACTGCACGGCCAGATTGAAGTCACCCAACCCCGAGACTGCAGGCGCGCCTGCGGGTTCCAGGCGCAGGTAGCCCGGGCATGAAAGGCGAAGCTCCAGATCCTTCGCCAGACCCAATTTCAGGAGGGTGGGCGTTCCGAAGCTGGGGCCGTCGTCGCGGAGGGTGCTCCGCTGGAGGCCCCATTCCAGCTCCGCGACGCCCGGTTGTGTGGTGAGGGCCGGATTGGCGAAGGTCGGCCGGTTGGGGTTCACCTCGATGGGTGGTTCCTCCGCCCGCAGGAAGCCGCAGAGCATGAGGCAGAGGGTCAATGGGATGCGCATGGCCATTCAGGCTAGCGGATCTGGGTCCAGCCGGGCCATGGACCTGAGGGTTTTTGATGGCCTCGGTGGATCTACCTCGCAATACAATGGCGAACCATTCCATCCTTACCCATCGAGGTGGTTCCCATGCCTGGACGCGCCCTTCTCCTCCGCTGCCTGGTCCTCGCGCTCGCCTGCACTGGCGCCGCGCAGGCCCAGACGAAACTGCTCCGCTTCCCGGATATCCATGGAGACAAGGTGGTCTTCACCTACGGGGGCGACCTCTGGACCGCTGCCGCCACGGGCGGTTCGGCCACGCGCCTGACGGCCCATCCCGGCCTGGAGCTGTTCGCGAAGTTCAGCCCCGACGGCAAGTGGATCGCCTTCACGGGCCAGTACGATGGCGATGAGCAGGTCTACGTCATTTCCAGCGGCGGCGGCATCCCCCGCCAGCTCACCTTCGATCCGGCCGCAGGGCCGCTGCCACCCCGGGGCGGCTACGACCACCAGGTGGTGGGCTGGACGCCGGACGGCGACCGTGTGCTGTTTCGCGCCGGCAGCGATGCCGACGGCGTGCTGAGCCGCACGGCCCTCTACACCGTGAGTCTGAAGGGCGGCCTGCCGGCGAAGCTGCCCATGCCCACGGCCGGGCCGGGGTCGTTTTCGCCGGACGGCAAGCGCATCGCCTACGCGCCCATGTTCCGCGACTTCCGCCACTGGAAACGCTACCAGGGCGGCTGGGCGCAGGATCTCTACGTGTTCGACCTGGCCACCCATCAGCAGAAGAAGATCGCCGCCAGTCCGCGCACTGAGCGCGACCCCATGTGGATCGGCGACAAGGTGTACTTCGCGTCGGACCGCGATGGCAAGCTGAACCTCTATGCCGTGGATCACGCCACGGACGCCGTGCAGCAGCTCACCTTCCAGAAGACCTGGGACGTGCGCTGGCCCTCCAGCGATCATCAGTCCCGCATCGTCTACGAGCTGAACGGTGAGCTGCGTGTGATGAACGTCCGGGACGGCAGTGATCAGGGCATCGCCATCGCCGTGCCCACGGATGGCGGCGCCTCGCGGCCCACGCGCATCAGCGTCGAGAAGAACATCGAAGGCTTCGCCCTGTCGCCCAAGGGCGAGCGCGCCCTCTTCGTGGCCCGGGGCGACGTGTTCACGGTGCCCATCGAGAAGGGGCCCGTGCGCAACCTGACCAACAGCTCCGGCGCCCACGACAAGCACGCCCGCTGGTCGCCGGACGGCAAGAAGATCGCATTCATCTCGGACCTGTCTGGCGAGGACCAGGTCTACCTCGTGGCCCAGGACGGCAAGGGGAAGCCCGAAGCGCTGACCTCCGGCCTGGTGGGCCAGCTGAATGCGCCGCTCTGGGCGCCCGGCGGCAGGCACCTCGCCTTCACGGACAAGGACGGCGTCGTCTACGCCCTCGGCGTGGCCGATCGCAAGCTCGTGAAGGTGGCCAAGGATCCCTTCGCCCGGGTGGGCGATCTGGCCTGGTCGCCGGACGGCCAGTTCCTGGCCTTCTCCCTCTCCAACCTGAACGGTACCCGCAGCCTCCATATCTGGGGCCTGGCGGACCAGCAGCTGCATCGGATGACGGGCGACCTGTTCCCCGTCACCGAGCCCGCCTGGGATCCCGAGGGCAAGTACCTCTACGCCCTCAGCCGCCGGGACTACGCGCCGCAGATCAGCGACCTGGAATTCGACTACGCCGGCAACCGCAACACGGATGTGGTGGCCTACGCCCTGCGCAAGGACGTGCCCCATCCCTTCCCGCCAGAAAGCGATGAGGTGGGCGCCGCGCCGGAGAAGAAGGACGACAGCGAGAAGAAGGACGACGACAAGAAGGCCGGCAAGCCAGCGGAGGCCAAGGCCCCCTCGGCCGTGCGCATCGACTTCGTCGGCTTCGAGCAGCGCGGCGTGCGCGTGCCCGTGCCCGCGGACAACCTGGGCGGCCTGGAGGCGGTCACGGGCTTTCTGCTCTACAGCAAGGGCCAGCCCTTCGTGTACGGCGAAGCCAACGGCCGCCGGCCGGCCGGTAGCAGCCTCTGGATCTTCGACCTGAAGAAGCGCCAGGAAAGCGAGCTGCTGCCCGAAGCCCAGGGCTGGGTGCTGAGCCAGGACGGCAACAAGGTCCTGGCCCGGGCCGGACAGGGGCCCGCGGCCACCTTCCAGCTCATCGACGCCAAGCCCAAGGCCACGGAGAAGAAGACGGTCGCCACCAAGGACCTCTTCGTGGACCGCATCCCCGCCGAGGAATGGCGCGAGGTCTACGACGAGACCTGGCGGCGCTTCCGCGATTTCTTCTACGTGAAGAACATGCACGGCTACGACTGGCAGGCCCTGCGCGAGCAGTACCGCCCCTGGCTGCAGTACGTCACGCACCGTTCGGACCTGACCTACCTGCTCACCGAGCTCATCTCCGAGCTGAACATCGGCCACACCTACACCGAAGGCGGCGACCAGTTCCTGCCCGAGCGCGCCAAGGTGGGCCTGCCCGGCGCCCGCATCGAACTGGATGCCGCCGCGGGCCGCTACCGGCTGGCCCACATCTACCGGGGCCACAACGAGGAGCCCAAGTACCGTAGCCCGCTGACGGAGGTGGGCGTGGATGCCCGCGAGGGCGACTACATCCTGGCCATCGATGGTGTGGAACTGAAGGCGGACGACAGCCCCTACCGCCTGCTGCGGAACAAGACCTTTTCGGTGACGCTGACGCTGAATGGCAAGCCCACGTTCGAGGGCGCCCGCCAGGTCAGCTACCAGCCCATCCAGAGCGAGGCCAGCCTGCGCTACCTGGACTTCGTGCTGCGGTCGAAAGAGACCGTGGACAAGCTCAGCGGTGGGAAGGTGGGCTACCTCCACATCCCCGACATGGGGGCGCCCGGCCTGTATGAGTTCATCAAGTGGTACTACCCGCAGATCCGCAAGGAGGGCCTGATCGTGGATATCCGCGCCAACGGTGGCGGCAACATCAGCCAGATGATCATCGAACGGCTCAGCCGGAAGCTGCTGGGCACGCGGTTCGGTTTTGGCAGCGACGAACCGTCAACCTACCCGTCCACCGTGTTCCACGGCCCCATGGTGGCGCTCACCAGCGAGACGAGCGCCAGCGATGGCGATATCTTCCCCTATTACTTCCGGTTCGCGGGCCTCGGCCCCCTCATCGGCAAGCGGACCTGGGGCGGCGTTGTGGGTGGCGGCAACACGCCGCTGATCGACGGCGGCAGCGTCTTCGTCCCACGCTCTGGAACCAACGCCCCCACGGGCGAATGGATCATCGAAGGCGAGGGCGTGACGCCTGACATCGACGTGGAGAACGATCCCGTATCGATGCTGGCGGGCCATGATCGCCAGCTAGAGCGGGGCGTGCAGGAGGTGCTGAAGCGCATGGCCGAAAAGCCCATGCACCTGCCCAAGCGGCCAGCAGATCCTGTGAAAACCAAATAGGTCTGGTGGTCTAACCGCTTAGATTTACAGCGGAATAATCCAGCACGACATTTGTTGCCACAAGGGCCGGGACCTTCGATGTTTCGGACCAGGTGGCAGCAAATTGTTTTTGGCTTGGTGGTCAGACCATCACACGGTACTGTTCTGCAACCGATTCGGAGGTCGACAATGTTTTTGAGCATCCTCGCAGCCACGCTGCCCCTCATCGTTCTGCTCATCGGCATCCCGCTGCTGATGAAACCCGCCGCGAAGGTGGCGCCCGTCGCCCTGCTGGTGACCGTGCTCGCGGCGATCCTGGTGTTCCACTTCCCGGCCAAGGTCACGGTGCTGGCGGCCCTCCAGGGTGGCCTCACGGGCATCTTCCCCATCATGTACATCCCCTTCGGCGCACTGGTGGTCTACAACGTGCTGAAGGCCACTGGCTGGATGGACAAGATGCAGGGCGCCATGGCGAACCTCACCGTGGACCGCCGCGCCCAGGCGCTGCTCATCGCCTTCGGCTTCGGGGCCTTCCTCGAAGGCATCTGCGGCTTCGGCGCCCCGGTGGCCATTCCCGCCAGCATCCTCATCGGCCTGGGCTACAACCCCATGATGGCCGCCCTGGTGTGCCTCGTGGCCAACACGGGCCCCGTGCCCTTCGGCTCCCTCGCCATCCCCACCGTGACGCTCGCCAAGACCACGGGCCTGGATGTGATGAAGCTCTCCCAGATGACGGGCCGCTTCATGGCGCCCCTGGCGCTCATCATGGCCTTCGCCACGGTCTACGCCATGTCCAAGTCCAAGGGCATGAAGGGCGCCCTGGGCACCATCCTGGTGTCGGGCCTCAGCTTCGCCATCACCGAGTTCCTCGTCTCCAACTTCATCGGGGCGGACCTCACCTCCGTGCTGGCGGGCCTGGTCTGCCTCGTGGCCACGGCCATCTACCTGAACTTCCAGAAGGGCGCCAAGCCCTGGCTCTTCGAGGGCGAGGCCCCGGCCACCGAGCAGCGGCGCGAGTTCCATGCGAAAGAGCTCTTCCTCTCCTGGCTGCCCTACCTGCTGCTGGCCGTGCTTGTCATCGCCGTGAACCTGCCCAGCACCAAGCCCCTCTTCAACGGCAGCGCCCCCGGCTGGAAGTGGGTGCTCCTCAAGGCCCAGATCTACAACCCCGGCAAGCTCTACGCGTTCACCTGGCTCCAGAGCCCCGGCACCATCATGCTCATCGCCGGCCTCATCGCCTTCCCCTTCATGGGCATCAGCTACGGCGTGATGGGCGAGCAGTTCGGCAAGACCTTCAAGCAGATGATCCCCTCCTTCATCGCGGTGGCCAGCATCCTCGCCATCGCCGAGGTGATGAACCTGGCCCTGCCCATCATCGATCCCAAGACCAAGCTGGCCGTGGTCGGCGATCTCGCCACCAAGCAGATCTCCATGGTGGCCACCATGGCCAACGGCATCGTGGCCCTGGTGAGCAAGCACGTGTATCCGTTCCTGAGCCCGCTCTTCGGCACCCTGGGCGTGTTCCTCACGGGCAGCAACACCTCGGCCAACGCCCTCTTCGGCAACCTGCAGAAGCTCACCGCCCAGGGCATGGGCCTGTCCGACATCCTCATGGCCTCGGCCGGCAGCGCGGGCGCCTCCGCGGGCAAGATGATCTCGCCCCAGAGCATCGTCATCGCCGCCACCGCCGTGGGCCTGGCCGGCAAGGAAGGCCTGATCATGCGCCAGACCATCAAGTACACGATCCCCTACGTGATCCTGCTGGGCCTCATGGTCTTCGGCTTCGCGTTCCTGTTCCCGGGGCTCGTTCCGTAAGGATTTGAAAAAGGGGTGGACAGGATTAACAGGACGAAATGCTGGATTAGCAGGATTCAAGAAGGAAGCCCGTTTTTGGATCCTGTTCATCCCGCTTTCCAATCCTGTTAATCCTGTCTCAGCTTTTCCCTTGTCTTCTTTGGAAGGATGATTCCATGCGCATCATCGTGGCTCCGGATTCCTATAAGGGCAGCGTGTCGGCCCTCGGTGTGGCGGAGGCTATGGAGCGGGGCATCCATGCCGTGTTCCCGGCGGCGGAGGTCATCAAGGTGCCCATCGCCGACGGTGGCGAGGGCACGGTCGAGGCTCTGGTGGCGGCCACGGGCGGGCGCCTCCTGCATGCGGGGGTGCGGGGGCCCCTGGGCGAGCCCGTGCGCGCCCACTGGGGCATCTCCGGCGACGGCACCACCGCCTTCATCGAGATGGCCTCGGCCTCGGGCCTACCCCTGGTGCCCAGGGAGCGCCGCGACCCGCGCAGCGCCAGCACCTTCGGCACGGGCGAGCTGATGAAGGCGGCCCTCGACGCCGGCCTGCGCAAGCTCGTCATCGGCATCGGCGGCAGCGCCACCAATGACGGCGGGACGGGCATGGCCCGGGCCCTGGGCGTGCGCTTCCTGGATGCGGAGGGTCGCGACCTGCTCGAAGGCGGCGCCGCCCTGGCCCGCCTGGCCCGCATTGACCTCTCAGGCCTGGATCCGCGGCTGGCCGAGGCCAGCGTCCTCGTGGCCTGCGACGTGGACAACCCCCTCTGCGGCACGCGGGGCGCCTCGGCGGTCTACGGCCCCCAGAAGGGCGCCACGCCGGAGATGGTGCAGGAACTCGACGCGGCCCTGGGCATCTTCGCAGGCGTGGCCGCCACTGCCACGGGCCGGGATGTGGCCCTCCTTCCGGGTGCTGGTGCCGCCGGCGGCCTCGGCGCGGGCCTGCTTTTCTTCACGCCGGCCAGCCTGCGGCCCGGCGTGGCCATCGTGCTGGAAACCACGGGCTTCGAGGCCCTGGTCCAGGACGCGGACCTGGTCATCACCGGCGAAGGGCGCACGGATTTCCAGACGGCCATGGGCAAGGCGCCCGTGGGCGTGGCGGCGGTGGCCAAGCGCCACGGCGTGCCCGTGATCTGCATCGCCGGGGGCCTGGGCGACGGCGCGGACGACGTGCTGGCCAAGGGCATCGACGCCCTCGCCACCGCGGTACCTCAGCCCATGACCCTCGAGGACTGCATGGGCCAGGGCGCGGTCCTCGTAGAAGCCGCCGCCGCCCGGGCCTGCCGCCTGGTGAAGGTGGGCATGGCTCTGCGCGGTTGACGCCCGGTAGCCACATCGGATCGGCGAGAATAGCTGTAAATATACCTGTCCATACAGACCCCTTGCGTGGAGACTTGCCATGATGACGACCCTCGAATTCCGTGACGCCGTTCTGTCTACCTACCCGGATGTCTACACACCGGAGGCGCTTCGTGCCCTGGACGTGCTGGCGCCCTTGGACGAGCGCCGCCGGGCGCGCATGGCCGCGCGGACCGCCCGGCGGAAGCAGCGGGCGGAGGCGCGCGAGCGCATCGCCTTCCTCGACCCGGAAGCGCTGATTCCGGGTACCCAGATCAAGGTGGCCGATGCCCGCACGGGGAATTTCGATGGCGCCGTGATCCCGCCCGATCTCACCCGCCAGTGGATCCAGGGCACGGGGCCGGCCACCAAGCCGCGCTCCGATGTGCGCTCCGGCATCCGCAACGTGGCCTACGCGCTGCTTTCTGGCGCCGACGGCTGGATGTTCGACGGCGAGGACGCGCTGGGCCAGGTGGACACGATGTCGCTGGACAACCACCGCAACCTCAAGCTCGCCATCGCCCGGGATCCGCTCTTCCTGGAGGTGGCTGAAGAAGTCGCCGGGGAGATGAACCGCTGGGCCGAGGGCTTTTTCGGGAAGCCGATCATCGCCGACTGGCGCCGGCAGCTGGACTTCACCACGCTGCTGTACCGGTGCCGGGGCCTCCACCTGGAGGACCGCCACATCCGCCGCGACGGCCACGGGTTCTCCGCCTCCATCGCGGACCTGGTGCTCTACGTGGTGAATAACCATGAGCGGCTGCGGGCCGCGGGCCGCAGCATCGTCCTCTACCTGCCCAAGACCCAGACCGCCGAGGACGCGGCCCTCTGGAACGACATGCTGCTGGCCCTGGAGGCCCACCTGGGCCTGGAAGTCGGCACCATCAAGGTCTACGTGCTGGTGGAACAGCTGGAGCAGTGCTTCCAGCTCATGGAGATCCGCGCCGCGCTGTCACCCCACTTCGTGGGCTTCAACACAGGCCGCTGGGACTACATCAACAGCGTGTCGGACGCCCTGGCCTGGGACCGCGAGTTCGTGAATCCCAACATCCAGTCCATCACCATGACCTACGGCTACATGCGGACCTACGAGGACCGCGTGCGCCGGGCCATGAACACGCCGGACAGGAACGGCCGTTTCGCGCTCTGGCAGGGCGGCATGGAACCCAACATCCCCGTGGGCAGCGAGGAGGGCGTGGCGGCCAGCATGAAGCGCGCCGTGGCCGGCGCCGAGCGCGAGCAGCGCGAGGGCGCCTCCGGCAAGTGGGTGGCCCACTGGAAGATGGTGCACATCGTGCGGCCCGTGTGGGAGCGCGTGGGCCAGGAGAACCAGATGGGGCGGGCCTTCCCGGCGCTGACTTACGGCCCCGAGGATGCCGCGGGATTGATGCAGCTGGAGGAGGCGCCCCGCACCATCGCCGGCGCCCGCGACCTGCTGTCCGTGGCACTCCAGTACGGCAACGCCTTCCTGCGGGGCTTCCAGGCCGCGGCGCTGAAGCCCGCGGACTTCTTCGGCAACGATGATGTGCTCTACCTCATGGAAGACATGGCCACGGGCGAGATCCGGCTATCAATCCTGTGGGAGTGGCTCCACAAGGGGGCCGTCTTCACCGAGGCGGACGCCGCCACGGGCACTGCCGCCGGGGACGCCTTCACGCCAGCCCTCTTCGCCCGGCTGCTGGATGAGGAATACGCCAAGCTCCGCCAGGCTAGCAATCGCGATGTCCACGACGATTCCAAGAACACCACCCTCCCCATCGCCCGCGCCATCGTCCAGGCCTACGTCCAGAGCAGGATCAAGGCCCCCTGGTACGTGGACCTGCTCAACCTGAACCTCGGGGTCGAGCACCTGGCGGGAGCCGAGAAGCGCATCGCCACCTTCCTCGAGACCTTCAAGAAGGACGGCACCCGTATCACGGAGAATCTGGATTTCTGAGGGAAGGGGGGAGGCAGGATCCGAAGGCCGCGCTGGTCAGGCGTCCTGATCCTGTCCTTCGTGCCGATGCCTCTGGGCCTGCTTGCCGGGGAAGTGCGTTTTCACGCAGTCGGGGCACAGGCCGTGGGTGAAGGACGCCTCCGTGTGTTCCGCCAGATAGTCCTCCACCTGGGTCCACAGGCCCGCGTCATCCCGGATTTTCTTGCACCAGCTGCAGATGGGCAGCAGGCCCTGGAGGGTCCGGATTTCGGCCAGACTCTGCTCCAGCTTGGCGTTCGTGGCGGTGAGCCGCCTCCGTTCCCGGTCGTAGGCGGCCATGACCACCCGCAGGACCAGGACGCAGACCAAGGTGCTGATGACGAAACTGGTCGCGAAATCCGATAGCCGATCCACCTCGCGGGCGTAGGGAACGACGAAGTGCGGGAAGGCCTGTTCCATCCACAGGAGCACCAGGCCATTCGCGAGATAGACCGCCAGGGCCGCCCACCCGACCCGGCCCTTGAAAAAGGTGGTCAGCACCATGACGGCGAAGAACATGAACATGCCGATGGTGCCCTTGGAACCCGCGTTCTGGAACCAGCTGAAATCCAGCAGCAGGAGCAGGAGCACGCAGAACGTCTTCGCCGCATGGACGCCACGCATGGAGGCCCGGTACAGGGCGTAGGACAGGATGCCGAAAGCGAACACTGCGAGGTTCAGGCTGGCAGGGAGGTTCTGGAAGTAGTTCGCGGGTAGCACGGCCCCTATCGCCAGACATGCGGAAGCCAGGCTGACTTTCCGGAACAGCCGGATTTCCATGTCGGGATGCTCGTCCCACGGGACCAGCCATGGCCAGAGCCGGGTCAACCTTCGGATCATGCGGGGGGCCTCAGAAGTGGCGGTGCCAGTCAGGGCAGGGAGGGGCTTGCGCCGACCTCATGATCGATGGGAAGCCCCTCTGGCCACAGTGACGCTGGACACGACTTCCTGCTGGGCACTCCATGCCGTTGGCAAAAAGTCGCCACTCTCAGGCGGTCGTTTGGCAGCGGGGGAAGTGCTTCCGGATGCAGTCCGGGCACACGCCGTGGGTGAGGACCTTGCCCGCCTCTTCCAGGAAGCGCTGCTCCCCGGAAACCCAGGCCCCCGCCTGGTCGCGGACCTTCCCGCACCAGCCGCAGACAGGGACCAGCGCGCCCGGGGCGCGGCGGCCCGCGCGGGCAGCGGACGGCTGGCTCAAGACATGGCTCATCGTGAGAAACTCCGGGGCTTCCGGAAGATCACCAGACCTTCATCCCCGAAACCCATTCACGATGGTGCCGCTATGAAGATGTTTTGACAGTGATCTTCAGCACGATCCCTGGACCTACCTCTGGTCAGGCTTTCAGCTTGGCCGCGAAGGCCTCCAGGGCGCGGTAGTAGGGATCGATGCTGGGGATGTAGTGGCGCTCCCCGGCGGCGTGGGGGCCGATGCCGGTCTGGCCCCAGACCACGCCCTGGCCCTTGGGGGCGAAGCGCGCCGAGGTGCCGGCGCCCTTGCGACCGATGCGCACCTCGCCACCCGCGGCTTCGATGCCCGCCAGCAGTGCTTTGAGATAGGGATTCTCGGAATCGCAGGCCACGCCGGGTTCCCAGGCCGCGGGCACGAACTCCAGTTCCCGTTCGGCAGCCAGGGCTTCGATGGCAGCGCGCAGGCTCGAGATGTCGTCCTGGGGGATGGGGCGGATCTCCACGCCCAGGGCGCCGCGATCCGGCGTGATGTTGTAGACGCCGGGCGTGCCCGCCTGGATGTAGGCGAAGCGGGCCAGGGACTGCCAGCCATCCGAGGCCTTCAGGGTGAGGCGCTTCCCGAACAGCTCGCGCAGGGCCTCGCGGGCCGTGAGGAGGCGCTCGGTAAGGTCGGTTCCGCCTGCCAGGCCGCTGTGGCCGCGGGTGCCGTGGGCCACCAGCTCGAAGCGCAGGACGCCGCGGTTCTGGGTGCAGACTTCGCCCCAGAGTTCGGTGCCCTTTTCGCCGGTGCGCTCGCCGGCCACGAAGAAGGAGGGCTCGTAGCCCCATTCTTCCTTGAGCTGCTTCAGCACATGGGGTGTGCCCATGGGCTCCAGCTCGCCATTCTCCTCGTTGCCGAGCATGAGGAGGTTCACAGGCGGGTAGGGGGCGCCCTTCTTGAGGGTGTCCTTCATCCAGACGAGGTAGGTGGCGAGCACGGTCTTCATGTCCGCCGCGCCGCGGCCCCAGAGGTAGTCGCCCTCGACCTTCGGCTCGAACTGGCTGTCATCGGGCTCCGGGGCCACCACGTCGAAGTGGCCGCACAACATGGCCGGAGCCTTCTCGCCGCCAGGAAAGTGGGCCAGCACGGCCGGGAAGGTGGCCTGGTCGAAGTAGCGGACGGGCACGCCGTGGTTGCGCAGGTAGTCGTAGATGAAGGTGGCCGCCCGGTGGATCTCGGGCATGCGCTCCTCGGGGCAGGCGGTGACGCTGGGGATGCGGATGAGCCGCTGGGACACAGACAGCACCTCCGCGGTCTTGGTCGCGAAGCCTGATTCCACCAGCTTCTCGGGCCGGGGCCGGAATCGCACGGGGGCCCGGGGATCGAGGTGCACTTCGTCGCGGGCGTGCTCCACGAAGTCCTGGAGCTTGTTCTGCTCCGCGCCGAGGTCCGCCAGGTGGGCGGTGACGGTCTCCACTTCCTCGCGGACCTGGGCCTTCCGCGCCTCCGCCAGCTCGACGAGCAGATCGGGCGGCACGATGTCCGAGGTGCCGAGCTTGGCCTTCAGACGCTGGCGCATCTTCTCGGCGGTGCTGGGCGCGCCCTCGACCATCTCTTGCAGCGGCTGGAGGTCTTCCCAGAAACCGAGGGCCTCGGCCAGGGGCCGCAGCTGGTTGAGCGTCCAGGCGAGGAAGGCGCGCATGGCCACGGGCTTGGCGGTGAGGGGGTCCTCGATGACCGCATTCAGGCCTTCACGGGCGGCCAGGTCTTCGTTGCGGCGGGCCCGGGTGATGTCCTCCGCGTCGTACCGGAACCCGCGCGCGAAGTCGGGATCCGCGTAGAAGCGGAGCAGCAGCAGGTGCTTGAGGGTGAGATTCGCCACATCGAGGGCCAGCTCGTGGCCGGGGTCGTCCGTGCGCACCTCTACGCGGGCCATGGGCAGGTCGATGCGGGCGAAGAGGTTCTGGCGCTCGATCTGTCCGGCCATGTCCTCCACGTTCCGGGTTTCGCCGGCGGCGAAGAGGCCCCGGGCGTAGATGTCGTGCAGCTGGTCGCTGGTGACCTGGATGAGGCGCTCCACAGGCTCGACCTGGGAGCGGGCGCGCACGGGGATCCAGTTGTTGTTGCCGAAGCGCACGCCGCGGCGCACCAGATCGTAGGACAGGCGCAGGTAGTCGGCGTGGCTGCGGTTCAGATCCGGCACGTCCAGGGCGGGCGGGTTCGGGAACGTGAGGTTCCGCACCGATTCGTAAGGCGTGAGCCGGACGACGGGCTTGCCATCCTCCTCCGAGGCCTGGAGCGGCGTGCTGGCGCTGGTGGCGATGAAGAGCGCCGCGAAGGCCCGCATGAGCCTAGTGCTGGTGATGTAGACCTTGTTCTTGTAGGCGTCCAGGTGGTTGTCGCCACGCTGCGCATCGGGCAGATGCATGAAGTCCCAGGCCAGCATGGGCTCGGGCAGGCTCAGGTTGGAGTGCGTGCCGGCGGTGGCCAGCTCGGTGCCGTAGATCTCGACACAGCGCTGCAGGTAGCGCCGCTTGGCCAGGTGCCAGGACATGGGCACGCAGTCGGGCCCGATCTCCGGCAGCACGAGCAGGTTGCCGTGCCAGTAGTGCAGGGGCTCGCCGAAGGCGCGGCCGGCTTTGTAGAGGGCGTTGATGAGGGCGGCCTCCAGCAGGCGGCCTTCGTACACCGCGCCCTTGGGGGTGTGGTAGGGCCGCGTGACCCACTCGATCATCCAGTGGAAGACCTCCAGCTGGTGGTACTCCTCCGTCCAGGGGGCCAGCACCTTGGTCCGCAGGTGGTCCACGAAGGACATGCGATCCGGCCCCGTACCCACGGTGAGCAGCGGGCGGAACTTCGGATCCACCAGGTTCCACTCCAGCTCCAGCCCGCAGAGGCCGCCCGAGGGTCGGGTCTCCAGCGCAGTCTGGCGCGCCAGCTGGAACTTCTCAACGAAGGCGTTCAAGTCGAACACACAAGCTCCGGAACGAAAGGAATCAATCCACAGATTCCACAGATTTCACAGATTCGAAAAAACGCTTGATGAGGCAGCGGCGCGCACAGGCACTGGTGTTGGTCTGTGAGAATCTGTGAAATCCGTGGATAAAAATCTTTGATCAAGAACTCAGGCTTTTCAGTGCCGCCACGAGCCGTTCGGCGGCGCCCTGGGTGCGTTCGACGGGGGTGGCGTAGGAGAAGCGGATCCACTCGGCGCCGTAGGGGCTGAAGAAGGCGCCGGGCACCACGGCCACGCCGTGCTCTTCGGCCAGGTACTGGCCCATGGGCTCGGAGTCGGCCCAACCTTTGGCCGCGAAGGAATCCGCCACTTTGATGAAGGCGTAGTAGCCCTGGCCGATGATGTGGGTGAGCTTCTGCTCTTTCAGGTAGCCGCGCAGCCAGGCGCGGCTGGCGCGGGTGGGGCCGGCGATGGGCGCGCTGGCGGTGGCGAAGCCCTTCTCATAGGCGGCCATGGCCACGGCCAGGCTGAAGAAGGAGGGGATCACGGTGTGCGAGGCCTGCGCCACGATGACCTTGACCACTTCCGCGTCCGCCAGCAGGTGGCAGTTGCGGATGTTGGAGGCGCCGAGGCTCTTGGTGAGGCCGTCCAGCACCATCAGGCGCTTGCGCAGGGCGGGCTCGAAGGCGCGGAGGAGGACATTCACATCGTAGGGCTCGCCATCCCCCACCGCGTGGTACATCCAGTCGAAGAGGACGTAGGCCACGCCGGCTTCCAGCGCGGCGCGAGCCAGGGCGATCTGGCGCTCCAGGGTGAGGGTCTGGCCCGTGGGGTTGTCGGGGCTGGTGATGACGAGGCCCGCGACCTTGCGGTTCGACTTCGCGGCTTCCGTGACGCAGGCGCGGATGCCGTCTTCGGAATAGGCCCAGCCTTCCTCCGCCCGGCCCGGGGCCCACATCACGTTGGCGCCGATGCCGTAGGGGCCCCAGTTGTAGCTGATCCAGGGCACGCGACTGACCACGACCACATCGCCCTGCCGGCCATGGCCCAGGGCCAGCATGGCCTGGTAGGCCTTCTGCAGGCCGTCGCGGCCACCCTGGGTGCCGATGACATTGGCCGTGCCCCAGCCGGTGTCCGGCGCCAGCTTCCAGTAGGATTCCGCCACGCTCTTGCGGTACGCCTCGGTGCCGAAGGGCATGTCGTAGGCGGTGCCATGCTGCTTCTGTAGCTCGAAGGCCCGGTCCAGCAACGCCTCGGGCACGCCGGGGAGCGAGGCCCCGCCGTCGCCCTGGCTGGCGTCGAAGACCGGCACGCCCGGCTGCTTCTCCTGGAACACCTTCAGCGACTTGTTGATGAGGAACATGCGGGAGGCGGGAATGGGCGCCAGCCGTTTCAAATGGTCGCTCACTGGGACGAGGTTGGCCTCAGGCACGGCAAAGGCGGGTGTTTCAGGAGAGAGAAGGGCAGCCATGGATCCTCCCGATACGAAAATGTCGCCCCTGCGGCAACCCGGGGGCGACAAGCATTGGTTAAGATTACCAGCCCAGGTCATGGGCTCAAGTTATAGAACTTTATATGTCAATAATTGATACTCATGAATCGACGCCGAGCTCGAGGTGTTTGAAGGGCCGGGCGGAAGGTCCGGTGTAGTCCTCCACGCACTGCCCATGGCCCAGGAGGAGGTACCGGTAGCTGAGCAGGCCTTCGAGCCCCACCGGGCCGCGGGCATGGATGCGCCCGGTGCTGATGCCGACCTCGGCGCCGAACCCGTACCGGTAGCCGTCGGCGAAGCGGGTGGAGGCGTTGTGGAAGACGCTCGCCGCATCGACCTCGGCCAGGAACCGGGCCGCGGCGCGCGGATCCCCGGTCACGATGGCTTCCGTGTGGCCACTGCCGTGGGCGCGGATGTGGGCGAGGGCCTCATCGAGATCCGCCACCACCTTCAGGGCCAGGATGGGGGCGCCGTACTCGGCATCCCAGTCGGCTTCCGCGGCCCTCCCGAGCGTGGGCATGAGGGCCAGGCAGGCGGGACAGCCGCGCAGTTCCGCGCCCCGGGGGACCAGGTCCGCCACCAGGGCCGGCAGCAGGCGGGCCGCGGCCCGGCGGTGGATGAGGACGGTTTCGACAGCGTTGCAGGCCGCCGGATACTGTAGCTTCGCGTCCCGGACGAGGCTCACGGCCATGGCGGTGTCCGCCGCCTCGTCGAGGTACATGTGGCAGATCCCGTCCGCGTGCCCCAGCACGGGGATGCGGGTGGACGCCTGGAGGCTCTGCACCAGTTCTCTGGAGCCGCGGGGGATCACAAGGTCCACCAGGTCGGGACGCTGCAGCAGAGCCGCGACGGCCGCCCGGTCCGGCAGGCCCTGGACCGCCGCTTCCGGCAGCCCCGCTTCCATCAGCGCCTGCTGGACCATGGCCAGAAGCGCGGTGTTGGAATGGCGGGCCTCGCTGCCACCCTTGAGCAGCACGGCGTTGCCGCTCTTGAGGGCGAGGGCGCTGATCTGGATCAGGGCGTCCGGCCGCGCCTCGAACACGACGCAGAGCACGCCCAGGGGGCAGGTCACGCGGGTGAGTTCGAGGCCGTCATCCAGCAGCCGGCGCAGCTGGACCCGGTGGAGGGGATCGGGCAGGGCCGCCACGGCACGGACCCCCTGGGCCATGGCCGCCAGCTTGGGAGCATCCAGGTGGAGCCGCTGGAAGGTGGCGGCAGGGAGGGTGTCTCCGGCCGCGCGGACATCCTCTTCATTCGCCGCGAGGAGGGCGGATGCCTGGCGCTCCAGGAGGTCGGCCAGCCGCAGGAGGACCACGGACCGGAGGCCGGAAGAGGTGGTCGCCAGGCGCCGCGAGGCTGCGCGGGCGGCCTGGGCCATGGCCTGGATCTGGAGGGGGCTCAAAGAGGCTTCGCTCATGACTGGACTCCCCTGGGGCCGGCGAGGAAAAGCGTGCCAATGGGTTCGCCGGCGAGGATCTGATCGAGCACTCCGATGGTAAGGCCCGACGCCAGCACCACGGGTACTCCGGCCTGGGTGGCGGCGCGGGCCGCCGCCACCTTGCTGACCATTCCGCCCCGGCCGCGGCCCGAGGTGCCGTCGAGCTTGGCCTGGGGATCGGCCCCGAAGGGGAGCTCGGTCAGGGGCGTCGCGTCCGGGTGCAAACCGGGATTCCGGGTGTGGAGGGCCGTCACGTCTGAGAGGAGGACCAGGAGGTCGGCCTCGAGATGCGCGGCCACCAGGGCAGAGAGATGATCGTTGTCGCTGAAGATGGGGCGGCGGCCGGGGGAAGGGCGCTCCAGCTCCAGGGTGGACACGGTGTCGTTCTCGTTGAGCACGGGGATCGCCCCCAGTTCCAGCAGGGTCTCCAGGGTGCGCCGGAGGTTGGCGTGGCGGAGGGGATCGGTGAAGTCATCCTCCGTGAGCAGGACCTGCGCGGCGCACAAGCCCATGCGGGCGAAGCCCTCCTGGTAGATGGACATGAGCTGGCCCTGCCCGGCTGCGGCACAGGCCTGCTTCTGCGACAGGCCTTCGGGCTGGATGCCGAGCTGCCGGGCGCCGAGGCCCACGGCGCCGGAGGATACCAGCACGGGCTCCGCGCCCTTCCGGCGGAGGGCGGCCACGGTTTCCATCAATCCGTACAGGCGGCTCAGGGCCGGCCGGCCTTCGTTGTCCAGCACTACCTGCGTGCCGAGCTTCAGCACGATGCGTTTGGCCCTGGAGAGGCTCGCCCGGCCGGGGGTGGCTTCGGTTCTGTGCGTCATGGGGCCTGCCGAAAGAAAAACCCCCGGGCTGGTGGGCGCCGGGGGTGGATGAGCGGGTTCGTGTGGACGACTGGCTCAGACCCCTCCCACCGGAATGCCGGGGATGGGCAGGCTGGGATTGAGGGTCGCGACAGGAATCATGGTGTGCCAAGTGTGCCGGGGTGGGACGAGGGATGCAACCGGGAATGGCGGATCAATTCGCCGCGTGCCGCAACGCTTCCCACACCGCCTCCACGTGCCGCCGCTCGGTGGCTTCAGCGCCGATGCTCACGCGGAGCATCTGCCGCCCCTTGAGCAGGGAGGGCGTGAGGTAGGCCTTGCCGCCTTCGTTGATGCGGCGGGCGATCTCCTGGTTGTGGGCGGCGAGGGCGCCTTCGTCGAGGCCGGGCCTGAGGTGGCGGAGGCAGACGGTCTGGAGGGGCACTGGGGCCAGGCGCTCCCAATCCGGGGCGGCATCCACCTGGTCCTTCAGCCACTGGGCATTCTCCAGATCGCGGCGGATGCGGGCCTGGAGGCCCTCCACGCCCACATCCATGAGGTAGAACCAGAGTTTAAGGGCCCGGAAGCGGCGGCCCAGCTGGATGTGCCAGTCGCGGAAGTTGCTCACCTGGCCGTCCTGGGCCGTGCGCAGGTAGCTGGGGTTGGTGCTCATGACGCGGATGAGGTGCTGGGGGTCCCGTACGTAGTAGGCGCTGAGGTCGAAGCCCACGCCCATCCACTTGTGGGGGTTGAACACCAGGCTGTCCGCCCGCTCGATGCCCTCCCACATCCAGCGGCACTCGGGCAGCACCATGGCCGTGCCCGCCAGGGCCGCGTCCACGTGGAGCCACAGGCCGTGCTTTTCCGCCAGATCCGCCAGGGCAGGCAGGGGATCCAGGGCCGTGGTCCCCGTGGTGCCGATGGCGGCCACCAGGGCGCAGGGACGCAGGCCGATCTCGATGTCCTTCTCGATGGCCACCTGCAGCAGGTCGAGCCGGATGGCGTGGTTCTCGTCGGTCGGGATGAGCCGCAGGAAGCTGCGGCCGAAGCCGGCGAGCAGGGCTCCCTTCTCGATGGAGCTGTGGGCCTGGTCCGTGGCGTAGACCACCAGGGGTGCCTCGCCACTCTGGAGGCCCTCCGTGTTCTGCGAGTAATCCGACACCTTCTCCCGGGCGCAGAGCAGGGCCGTGAAGGTGGCGGTGCTGGCGGTGTCGTGGATGACGCCGGTGAAGGCCGTGCTCAGCCCCACCACCTGACGCAGCCAGTCCATGACCACTTCCTCGACTTCGGTGGCGGCGGGGCTGGTCTGCCAGCTCATGCCCTGGGCGCCCAGGCCCGACGCGGCCAGGTCGCCGAGGATCGAGCTGTAGCTGGTGTTGCTGGGGAAGTAGGCGAAAAAAGATGGATGGTTCCAGTGGGTGATGCCGGGCAGCACGTCCCGCTCCAGGGCCGCGAGGGCCTGGGCCACGCGGCCCCCGTGCAGGGGCGGGTGGTCCGGGAAGGCCGCCCGGATCTCGCCGGGCTTCACCTGGCTCATCACCGGAAGGCGCTCGAGGTTCTCGCGGTAGTCCGCGATCCAATCCACGAGCTGGTAACCGAGGCGGCGGAATTCGTTGGAGTCCATGGCAACAGTGTGCCGGAACCGGATCGCTGCGCGATCCGGTTCTGTGAAAATTGAAAAGAGATCAGGCTGTTGTCGTTCCTGGCCCAGGCCATCCAGGCTGTTTTTGATCGCTAGGGAGATCGCGCAGCGATTTCCCTACTCGTAGCGCAGGGCCTCGATGGGATCCTGTTTCGCGGCCTTCAGCGCCGGCCACAGCCCGAAGATCAGCCCCACGGCGGTGCTGACGCCGAAGCCGAGGACGATGCTCCAGATGGGCGCGGCGGCGGGGAACTCGAAGACGAGGCGCACGAGCATGGCGATGCCCAGGCCCACGGCGATGCCGATGGCGCCGCCCACGCCCGTGAGGCTGATGGCCTCCACCAGGAACTGCATGGCGATGTCCTTGCGGGTGGCGCCCAGGGCCTTCCGCACGCCGATCTCGCGGGTGCGCTCGGTGACGCTCACCAGCATGATGTTCATGACGCCCACGCCGCCGACGAGAAGGGCGATGGCGGCGATGAGGATCATGGCGCCGGCGATGCCGCCGGTGATCTGCTGGAAGGTCTTGAGCTGGGCCTCGCTGGTGAAGATGGCGAAGTCGTTGGGCTGGTTCGCCCGCAGCCCGCGCCGGGCGCGGAGGATGGCCACTTCCTGGTCCATCATGTCGTACATGCGCTTGGGGTCCTTGGGCACGGTGGCGATGTGGATGGTGTCGCCGGTGCCGTTCTTCACCTGGGGGAACATCTCGTCGAAGGTGCTGATGGGCACGATCAGGATGTTGTCGGCGTCGCCGCCCAGGAAGCTGCCCTTCTTCTCCAGCAGCCCCACGACGCCGAAGGCGGTGCCGTTCACGAGCACGATGCGCCCGATGGGATCCTTCTTGCCGAAGAGGGCCGAGGCGGTCTCGGGGCCGAGGACGCAGGTGCGGGAGGCGTGGGCGATGTCGGCATCCGCCAGGAAGCGGCCGTCCTGGACAAAGGAGTTGTTGGACGGTGCATAGTCCGGATTGGTGCCCACGAAGGTGGGGCCGTTGGCTTCGGTACCCTCGGGCGTCTTGATGATGAGGGAGGCGCCCGCCGGTCCGAACAGGTAGCGCTCCTGGGAGACGGCCGCCGCCAGGGTGGCCGTGCGCTTGAGCGCCTCGGCGTCCTCGATGGTGAGGTTCCGCCGCCGCTTCTGGTCCTCGGGCAGCGGCCCGCCGCCGCCGAACCGCTGCTCGTATTTCTGGAACTGCACCAGGGTGGTGCCGAAGCTGCTGAAGCTGTCCGTGACCGCGTCGTTGAAGCCCGACACGAAGCTCACCATGGCGATGACCGTGGCCACGCCGGCCACGATGCCCAGCAGCGTGAGGAAGCTCCGCAGCTTCTGGGCCACCATGGCGCGCATGGCGAACTTCACGTTCTCGCTGCCGATGCCCCGGAATCCCGCGTTCCGCCTGGCCATGATCACTCCGCCCGGATCGCGTCGATGACGACGAGGTTGGAGGCGCGGTAGGCGGGCAGGAAGCCCGCGGCCAGGCCCACGAGGGTGCTGAGGAGGATGCCCGTGAGGACGATGCCGGGCGTGATCTGCGCCGGGAAGTCCGCCAGGGCCCGGATGGTGAAGGCGCCAGCCGAGCCCACCAGCACGCCCACGACGCCCCCGGCGGCGGAAAGCAGGGCGGCCTCCAGCAGGAACTGGCGGCGGATGTCGCGCTTGCGGGCGCCCAGGGCCATGCGGACGCCGATCTCCTGGGTGCGCTCGACCACGCTCACCAGCATGATGTTCATGATCACGATGCCGCCCACGCCGAGGCTCACACTGGAAATGAGCATGAGCAGCAGGAACGCCGCGCTGCTGATGGTCTTCCAGAGCTGCTGGAGGCTCTCCTGGGTGATGATGCCGAAGGGGTCGGGGTTGCGGAAGCTGGTGTGCCGCATGGCGCGGAACATGGCGCGGACCTCATCCATGGAGGTGTCGAGCCCCTCGACGCCGCCCCGGGCCTTGATGTGGAGCTCCAGGCTGTCGTTGGCGGCCATGAAGTTCTTCCGGTAGACCTGGAGGGGGATGTAGACGCGGCCGTCCTGGTTGAAGCCGATGGTGCGCCCCTGCTTGGGCATGACGCCGATGATGCGGAAGGGCAGGCCCCGGATCAGCAGGATGCGGCCCACCGGGTCCAGGTGCGGGAACAGCTCCTCCCGGGTGTTGGCGCCGATGACCGCCACGGCCTGGGCGGCCTGGTTCTCGTTCTCGCCGAAGTAGCGGCCTGCTTCCATCTCGAGGTTGAAGAGGCCGCCGAAGTTCGCGGTGGTGCCGATGACGATGATGTCCGGGAGGCGCTTGTCGCCATAGTTCACGGGCATGGCGTTGCCGGCGGCGGCCGAGATCTGAGTGGCCTCCTTGAGCATGCCGCTGGAGAGGCGCTCGTATTCGGACCAGGTGATGGGCGGCCGCTTGAGGGCGTCCAGGAACTCCTTGCGGCTCCGGATGATGCCGAACTTCTGGACCACGAACACGTCCGGGGCCAGGACGATGATCTTCTCCTTCACGTAGGTGTTCAGGCCCGAGATCACGCCCACCACGGCGACGATGGTGGCCACGCCGATGATGACGCCCAGCAGCGTGAGGAAGCTGCGCAGGGTGTGCGCCCGGATCGCCCTCAGGGAGGCGCGGAGGAGTTCGGTGGGGTTCATGGTCGGGTCTCAGGACTTGGCTTCGTCCTTGTCCTTCTTCTTCGCCTTCTCCACCCGCACCGCTTCGCCGCCCTTGAGGTCGCGCAGCGCCCGGTTGGGGCCGGTGATGAGCGTCTCGCCGCCCTTGAGGCCGGAGAGCACCTCCACGGACAGGTCGCCCATGAGGCCGGTCTTCACGGCCACGAACTTGGCCTTGCCCCCCTCCTGGAGGAACACGCCCTCTTCCTCCCGCGGCGCTCCGGGCTTGTGGGTCTCGCCCTTCTTGAGCTTGATCTCGCGCATCACCAGGGCCTGGAAGGGGATGGCCAGGGCCTGATCGCGGCTGCCCGTGAAGATGTCCGCCTGGACCGAGAGGCCGGGCTTGATGGTGAGGGGCGGATCCTTGATCCAGACCTTCACCTTGAACTTGGTGGCTTCGTTGGCGCTGAGCTTCAGGATGGGGCTGCCGCCCACTTCGGTGACTTGCCCCTGGAACGTCTGGTTGGGGTAGGCGTCCACGCGCACCTGGGCCTCCTGGCCCAGCTTCACGCTGGGGATGGAGGCCTCGTCCACCTCCATTTCCGCCTCGACCTTGCTCATGTCGGAGACGGTGAGCAGCACGGTGCCGGGCTGGTTCTGGATGCCGGGCACGGCGGTCTCGCCCAGCTCGATCCGGCGGGCGGTCACGACGCCGTCCATGGGGGCGGAGATGGTGGAGAAGCCGAGGCCCACGTGGGACTGGCTCACGTTGGCCTTCGCCTGGTCCGTACGGCGGCGGGCCGTCTCCTGGGCGGCCTGGGCCGTCTCGAAGGCCGTCCTCGCCCGCTCGAAGTCCGCCGCGGAGATGATGCCCGCGGTGCGGTTCGCCTTGGCCCGGTCGAAGTCGGAACGGGCCTGGGCGAGGTTGGCCGAGGCGGAGATCAGGTCCGACTGGGCCGCGTGCAGGTTGGCCTGCATGGCGTCCGCGTTGGCGCGGGCGCTGCGGGGGTCGATCTCCATGAGGAACTGGCCCTTGTGGACCCGGTCCCCCTCCTTGACGGCCAGGCGGGTCACCTGGCCCATGATGCTGGCCGAGATGTCCGCCTTGGTCACCGCCTGGATCTTGCCGTTGGCGCTCACCTTCGCCTGAAGGTTCTCGCGGGCCACGGTGGCCACCTGGACGGCGATGCCCTTGTCCCGCATGCCGGCGAGGCTCAACCCGCCGATCACAAGGACCGCCAGTCCTCCGCCGAGGATCCACATCTGCTTCCGCTTCATGTCAAAGGCCTCCCCAAACGGGCTGAACGTATCTCTATCTTCGCTCAGACAGCCAAGGGGTTTAGTGACCTCGGATGTCATTAACGGAATCAATTTTCATTGACTCCATGCCTTAATTAGAAAATGATTTCATTTGGAGGATCCACCTTGGCGCATCGCACCTTCGGTCCCACCATCCTAGCCTTTCTCGTGGCCGGGCCTGCGTTCGCCGTGGCCACCGGCAGCGGCACGCTCACGGGCCGGGTCACGGATGATCAGGGACGGCCGGTGGCGGGAGCCACCCTCAGCCTGTCCAACCCCGTGTCCGGCTACCGGCAGCAGGCGCGGAGCGACGCCAAGGGTGCCTTCGTCTTCCTGAATGTGCCGTTCAATGTCTACCACCTGGATACTCGGGCGCCGGGGCTGCTCCCCGGACACCTGGACGTGGATGTCCACAGCCAGCTGCCCCAGCAGGTGGCTGTGCCCCTCAAGCCCGAGGGCGCCACCGTGGTGGTGGAGGAGAACCTGCAGCTGGTGGAAGACCATCCCAGCACGCACATCGACATCGACAAGACCACCATCGAGCGCACGCCGGCGGCCGTGCAGAGCCGGGCCATGGAAAGCATCCTGCTCACCACGCCCGGCTTCATCGCCGACGAGAACGGCCGCTTCCACTTCCGGGGCAGCCACGGGCAGATGACCTACGTGGTGGACGGCATCCCAGTGTCCGACCAGATGCACGCCACCTTCAGCAACAGCCTGGATCCCTCCCAGGTGGAGAGCATGGAGGTCATCACCGGCGGCATCTCGGCGGAGTACGGCGGCAAGCCCGTCGTGGTGGTGAACCTCACCACCAAATCCGGTCTGGGCACCCCAGACGGCTTCGAAGGCGAAGCCTCCTTCGGCGCCGCCCGGTCCCACACGGCAGAGTCCGGCTTCAACGCCCGGGGCGGGAAGGAGGCGTTCGGCTGGTTCGTGAGTGCCGCCGCCAGCGAAAGCGACCGCTTCCTCGATCCGGTGAACTTCGAGAACCTGCACAACCACGGGAAGACTGGCCGCCTCTACTCCCGCTTCGATTGGATCCTGGGCAGCCAGGACACCCTGCGGTTCTCCGTGTCCGGTGGGCGGACTGAGCGCGAGGTGGCCAATCTGGCCTCCCAGCAGGCCCGGGGGCAGGATCAGCGCGCGACCACTTCCGACGCGAACCTCAGCCTGGCCTGGACGCACCTGTTCAACGATCGCCGCAGCCTCGACGCTTCGCTGTTCTACCGGGGTTCCCAAGCGGAATTGAAGCCCACGGCGGACCTGGCGGAGGGCTTCACGGGCGCCGGAACCCGGGACTTCCCCTATTGGGTGAAGCAGGATCGCAGCCTGGACAACCTCGGCGCCCAGGTCTCCCTCACCCAGCGCTGGGGGAAGGAGAACCTGCTGAAGGCCGGCGTCTCGCGCATCGCCTTCCCGATCCATGAGGCTTTCCGGTTCGCCATCCCCGATAACACCCAGGCGGCCGGCCCCGGCGATCCCCTCTACCCCTACACCCCCGCCGGCGGCGGCCACATCTTCCGCTTCGATGCCCGCACCCAGCCCACCCTCACCTCGGCCTTCGTCCAGAACGACATCCACCTCGGCTCCTTCTTCCTGGCCCTGGGCCTGCGCCACGACTCCTACCGGGTGGAGGACATCGCCGACAGCCTGTTCCAGCCCCGTCTGGGCCTGAGCTACCACATCAACGCCACGGGGACCGTGTTCCGGGTCTCCTACGACCGGCTGATGATCCTCCGGGAGCACGAAAACCTGGCCCTGTCGCTGTCCCAGCAGGCTTGGGACCTGGGCCCCTACTCGGGCACGCCCCGGCAGCCCCTGCGGCCCGAGCGCCAGCACTCGTACAGCTATGGCGTGGAGCAGCAGCTGGGCAAGGCCGGGCGGATCATGATCGAGTACTGGGAGAAGCGCAGCCGCAATGCCGGCGACAACGCCCAGTTCCTGAACACCGGCGTGCTGTTTCCCGTGGGGGCGGACAAGGGTTTGTTCCGCGGCATGAACCTGCGGCTGGACCTGGTGCCCGTGAAGAGTTGGTCGGCCTACCTGAGCCTGGGCCGGACCCGGGCCATCTTCCAGGCGCCTCTGGTGGGCGGCCTCCAGCTGGAGGCGCCGGAGGTGGCCCCAGGTGCGCGGTTCCTAATCGACCACGACCAGAAGCTCAGCGCCCAGGCGGGGGTGGTCTACGAGCACGAGGGCTTCACCGCCCAGGTGTCCGGCCGTTACGATTCAGGGCTCGTAGCCGGGGATCCCGCCTCGGTGGCGGGCAACCCCGACTATGATTTCGGCGTCCAGTACGTCCGCCGGGATTCCGAGGGCACCTGGCGCATCCAGCCCCGCACCACCTGGAACCTGAGCCTGGGCCAGGAATGGAAGCTGGCCGGCAAGCGCCGCCTCGCCCTGGGTCTGGATCTGCTCAACGCCACGGACGAGAAGGGCCTCTACAACTTCCTCAGCACTTTCGGTGGCACCCACGTCATCCCGCCCCGCACGCTGGCGGGACGGGTGAAGTGGAAGTTCTGATCCCTACTTCGTGAAGGGGTGCTCGAAGCTCAGGTAGAGGAAGACGGCCTTCTCGCCGCGGCTGGCGCCCACGCCGATGGGCACCGCGATGCCGGGGACGATCTGGAGGCCGCTGGGGAAGTTGTACGCCCAGCGGATCCCGGGCGAGATGTAGGACGTGCTCTGGCGCTGGGTCTGGCCAGGCCCGGTGACCGCCTCCCCGTTGGTGTAGACGTATTCCAACATCACGTTGAAGCGTGGGTTGGCCAGCCAGATGAAGCTCTGGCCGAGGGTGAGATCCTGGGTGGTGGCCTTTTCCCCCAGGGTGTTCTTGGCGTTGGGGGTCCGGGTGGCGCCCAGGTTGGAGTGGGCCACCAGGGAATCCGACAGGACCCAGCTGACGGGGAACATGACCTGCACCCCGGCGGCGCCGCGGCCATAGCCCTGCTTCTCATCGCCGGTGGGCAGCAGCACGGATAGCCGGGGGGCGATGGCCACCTTGGCGTCTCCGTCTCCCACCAGCTGGTAGCGGTAGTTCAGAGCCACGTCGCCGAAGGCCTGCTTGCCGTCGAGGGAAGCGCCCAGGCGCTGCCAGGGCAAGGTGAAGCTGACTTGGTGCTTGATGCTGCCGACCGGCCATTCCTGGGTGAAGGTGTAGATCCAGTCCTTGGTCTCCTGGTAGCGGGTGAAGGTGCTGATGTGCTGCACCACGCCCTTTTCCTGGTTGTAGGCCTCCTCCACGAGGAAGGAGTTGTCCTGGATGGGGCCTTCCTTCTTCTCCTGGGCCGTCAGGGAGGCGGCGAGGAGGAGGGCGGGAAGGATGCGGAGGAGGGGGGAGGAGGTGAGTGTCGTCATGATTGTGATATTGAGTCTCAAAAATAAATGATTCAAGACCTCTGGGTTGAGAAGTGATTCCCGTCACGGGATCGGATGCCTGGCGAGCATCCCCAGTCTGTCGAGATGGATCGGAACTTGATGGCCCTGGGGCGGCGAAGCCCGGCCTGGGCCAGATACGTAGTGATACGATGGTCGTTCGCCCCGCCTGGAGAATCCATGCCGTCCCGAGCCCGATGCCTATCGCCCTCCTTGCTGGCCCTCGCGTTGGCCTCGGCCTCGTTGCGGGCCGAGGAGGGCATGTGGACCTTCGACAACCTGCCGACGAAGCAGATCCAGGCGGCTTATGGGTGGGCTCCCGACCAGGCCTGGCTCGATCATGTGCGCCTCTCTGTCCTTCGCTTCCCTGGCGGCTCCGGCTCCTTCGTGAGCCGGGACGGCCTGGTGCTCACCAATGAGCACGTGGCCCGGGGCTGGCTCCAGCGGGTGAGCAGCAAGGAGGCCGACTACGTGAAGAACGGCTTTGCCGCCACCACCCGCGAGGAGGAGATCAAGGTCCCGGGCCTCGAGCTCATGACGCTCATGGCCATGGACAACATCACGGATCGTCTCACCAAGCCCGTGAAAGCCGGGGCCCCCGAGAAGGAGCTCCTGAAGGCCCGCCGTATCGAGATCGAGAAGATCAAGAACGAGATGCAGGAGAAGAGCGGCCTCACCTGCGAGTACGTGACGCTGTACCAGGGCGGCGAGCACTGGATCTACTCCTACCGGAAGCACACGGACGTGCGTCTGGTCTTCGCGCCCGAACTCCAGATCGCCCTGTTCGGCGGGGACTACGACAACTTCACCTACCCGCGCCACAACCTGGACTTCACCCTGTTCCGCGTCTACGAGAACGGCAAGCCCTACACCCCTTCCGAGCACCTGAAATGGACCCAGGCGGGGCTGAAGGCTGGCGACCTCACCTTCGTGATCGGGCATCCCGGCAGTACGAAACGGCAGGACACCTTCGCCCAGATGGCCTATGCCCGGGATCTCGCCATCCCCATGCGCATGAAAAGGCTGGAGCACCAGAAAGAAGCCCTGGTGCAGTACGGCAAGACTTCGCCCGAGGCGGCCCGCCAGGCCGGGACTCAGATCCTCAGGATCGAAAACAGCCTCAAGGCCCTGGGCGGCTACTGGTCCGGCCTGAAGAACAAGGAGGCGCTGGCCCGCATCGAGGCCGCCGAGAAGGCCTTCCGGGCCAAGGTGGCGAAGGACCCCCGGCTCCAGGCCGAGGCCGGGCCCAGCTGGGGCCGGATCGAGGCGGCCCTGAAGGTGGCCCGGAGCCAGGCCAAGGACAACGCCTACGTCGGCACCGCGCACTCCACCCTGCTGGGGCACGCCTTGTCGCTGGTGCGGATCGCGGACGAGGAATCCCTGCCCAGCGAGAAGCGTCTGCCTGAATACAGCGACACCAGCCTGAAGGCCGCCAAAGCCCGCCTGGGCGTCCCCGCCCCCTACTACAAGGAGCAGGAGGCCTTCATCTTCACCCGCGGGCTCGAAGAGGTCGCCCGAGAGCTGGGCCCGCAACACCCCTTCGTGAAGGCCATGCTCGGCGGCAAGTCCGCGGCCGAAGTCGCCAAGGCCGCGGTGGCCGGGTCGAAGCTCGGCGATCCTGAAGTCCGCAAGGCCCTGCTGGCCGGCGGCAGGAAGGCCATCGCCGAAAGCAAGGATCCAATGATCCTCCTCGCGAAGAAGCTGGACCCCATCGGCCGCACCCTCCGCAGAAACCAGGAGGAGCAGGTCCAGAGCGTCCTCACCGAGCATGCCGCGCGCATCGCCAAGGCCCGCTTCGCGGTCTATGGCAAGGGCACCTACCCCGACGCCACATTCACCATGCGCCTCACCTACGGCCCCGTGGCGGAGTTCCCGGCCAACGGCACGCTGATCCAGCCCTTCACCACCTTCGGCGGGCTCTTCGACCGCTATGACGGCTGGGGCGGCAATGCGGCCGCGGTCCACGACGGCGCCTGGCGCCTGCCCCAGCGCTGGCTCGACAAGCGCGGGGCCCTCGACCCCACCATGCCCTTCAACTTCGCCCACAAGGTGGACATCATCGGCGGCAACTCCGGTTCCCCCGTGGTGGACCGCAAGGGCGAGCTGGTGGGCCTCATCTTCGACGGCAACATCGACATGCTGCCCGGCAACTACTTCTACGACGAAACCGCCAACCGCGGCGTCTCCGTGGACGCCAGGGCCATCGTGCATGCCCTGGACAAGGTCTACGGCGCCTCGGGGCTCGTGGCTGAACTGACCGGGAAATGATTTTTAACCGCCGATGACGCAGATGGCCGCAGATATAAGATCCCTTTTCATCCGCGCCATCTGCGTCATCTGCGGTTCCCATTCTTGAAGGTCCTTTTGGAGCCCCCATGCGACGCCTCTCCGCCCTCGCCCTCCTGCTCGCCCTCCCAGCTCTCCACGCCGAAGACGGCATGTGGACCTTCGACAACCTGCCCCTGAAGCAGCTCAAGGAGAAGTACGCCTTTGAGCCGGGGAAGGACTGGATCGATCACGTCCGCCTCTCCACCCTCACCCTGGGTGGCTGCACCGGCTCCTTCGTGAGCGCGGATGGGCTGGTGCTCACCAACCACCACTGCACCCGCGGCTCCATCCAGCGCCTGTCCACCAAGGACCGGGACCTGGTGAAGAACGGCTTCGTGGCGGCCACGCGGGACCAGGAAATCAAGATGCCCGGCCTCACCTACCGCACGCTCATGGCCATGGAGAACGTGACCGAGCGCCTGGCCAAGGCCGTGAAACCGGGGCTGGGCGAGAAGGCCGCGGCCGCGGCCCGGGCCAAGGAGCTGGACGCCATCAAGGCCGACCTGGAGAAGGCCAGCGGGCTCACCTATGACGCAGTGAACCTCTACCAGGGCGGCGAGACCTGGATGTACGGCTTCAAGACCTTCAAGGACATCCGCCTGGTGGCCGCGCCCGAGATCGCCGTGGCGGCCTTCGGCGGCGACTACGACAACTTCACCTATCCCCGCCACGACCTGGACTTCTCCATGGTCCGCGTCTACGAGAACGACCAGCCCCACCATCCTGCGCACCACCTGACCTGGAGCACCGGGGGCCTGAAGACCGGCGACCTCACCTTCGTGGTGGGCCACCCCGCCCGCACCAGCCGCCTCCAGACCTTCGCCCAGATGAAGTACGACCGGGACCTGGGCATTCCCGCCTACCTGCGCAACGCCGATCGCACCCGTGCCCTCCTCGAGGAGTACGGCAAGCGCGATGCCGAGCATGCCCGCCAGGTCCAGACCCTGATCCTGGGTGTGAACAACGGGGCCAAGGCCAATGAGGGCTCCCTGGCCGGCCTGAAGGATGCCGAGGCCATGAAGCGCATCGAGGATGCAGAGAAGGCCCTGAAAGCCGCCGTGGCCAAGGATCCCAAGCTGGCGGCCAGCGCCGGCAAGAGCTGGGCGCGCGTCGAGCAGGCCATCCAGCTCCAGAAGGGCTACCTTAAGGAAGCCCAGTACGTGGGTTCTGCCCGATCCACCACGCTGGGTCAGGCCCAGGCCCTGGTGCGCCTGGCCGAGCAGCAGGAACTCCCCGTGGAGAAGCGCCTGACGGAGTACCGCTCCGAGGGCGGCCTCAAGACTCTGAAGACCCGCCTCGGCGGACCCGCCATGGGCATGATGGGGCAGGGCGCCAACCCTGAGCTGGAGACCCTCCTCTTCACCCGCGGCCTGGAAGACGCGGCCCGGGAACTGGGCCCGCAGCATCCCTTCGTCGTCGCGATCCTGGGCGGCAAGAAGCCCGCGGAGGTGGCCAAGACCGCCGTGGAAGGCACGAAACTGAACGAGCCCGCCGTCCGCAAGGCCCTGGTCGAAGGCGGCAAGAAGGCCGTGGCCGAGAGCACTGACCCCATGATCGTGCTGGCTCGCAAGCTCGAGCCCATCCTGCTCGGCCTCCGCAAGAAGCAGGATGACGTGAAGGCCATCCTGGAAGAGCACGGCGCCCGCATCGCCAAGGCCCGCTTCGCGGTCTACGGCAAGACCCTGCCCCCGGACGCCACGGGCACGCTCCGCATCACCTACGGCGCCGTGGCCACCTATCCCGCCAACGGCACCCTCCAGCAGCCCTTCACCACCTGGGCCGGCCTCTACGACCGCCATTTCGGCTGGGGCGGCAATGAGGCCCACGCCTACGGTGGCGAGTGGACCCTGCCCCAGCGCTGGCTGGACCGCATGGGCAAGCTGGACCTCCGGACGCCCCTCAACTTCTCCCACGCCGTGGACACCACCGGCGGCAACTCCGGCAGCCCCGTGGTGAACCGCAAGGGCGAGCTGGTGGGCCTCCTCTTCGACGGCAACATCGAAGGCAACGCCGGCCGCTACTACTACGACGAGAAGGTGAACCGCAGCGTCTCCGTGGACGCCCGCGCCATCCTCGAAGCCCTCGTGAAGGTCTACGACGCGCCGCACCTCGCCGCGGAATTGACCGGGAAGTGAGTTTTCAACCGCAGATGTCGCAGATGGCGCAGATATAAATCGCACTCTCACAGAGCGTTTTTCATCTGCGGAATCTGCGACATCTGCGGTTCCCTGTTCTTCTTTCTGGAGTTCCCGTGCGCCTCACCGCCCTCGCCCTGCTGCTCGCCCTGCCTGCGCTGCGCGCGGACGAGGGCATGTGGACCTTCGACAACATCCCCGTGAAACAGATCAAGGCCAAGTACGGCGTGGACCTGGATGCCGCCTGGCTGAAGAACCTGCAGCTGGCCACCGTGCGCTTCCCCGGCGGCACGGGCGCCTTCGTCAGCCGCGGCGGCCTGGTGGTGACGAACCACCACGTGGGCCGGGGCGCCGTCGCCCAGGTGTCCAGCGCCCAGGCGGATCTGGTGAAGAATGGGTTCACCGCGGCCGGGCGGAGCCAGGAGATCAAGGTCCCGGGCCTCGAGCTGATGATGCTGGTCTCCATGAAGGACGTGACGGCGCGGGTGAACGGCGCCGTGCAGCCCGGCCTGGCGGATCAGGCCGCCCTGGCGGCGAGGCTCAACGCCCTGGCGGACCTCCGGCGGACCGAAGAGGCGAAGACCGGCCTCACCTGCGAGCCGGTCACCCTCTACCAGGGCGGCGAATACTGGCTCTACCGCTACAAGAAGTTCAGCGACGTGCGCCTGGTGGCGGCTCCGGAGCTTCAGGTGGCGGCCTTCGGCGGCGATCCGGACAACTACACCTACCCCCGCCACAACCTGGACTTCTCCCTGTTCCGCGTCTACGAGGACGGGAAGCCCTACCGGCCCGAGGCCATCCTGCCCTTCAGCGCGAAGGGCGTGGCCATGGGCGAGCTGACCTTCATCTCGGGGCACCCGGGCGCCACCTACCGCCAGCAGACCCACGCCCAGATGGTCTATGCCCGGGATATCGGCATCCCCTTCCAGCTGCACACCCTGGAACGCCAGAAGCAGGCCCTGCAGGCGTTTTCGGCCACCTCGCCCGAGGCGCGCCGCATCGCCGCCGAGGCCATCTACGGCATCGAGAACGGCTACAAGCGGCTCAGCGGCCAGCTGCTGGGCCTCGCCAAGGCGGAGAACCTGAAGAAGGTGGAGACCACCGAGGCCGCCTTGAAGGCCGCCGTGGCGAAGGATCCCGCCCTGCAGGCCCGCGTGGGGGGAAGCTGGGACCAGATGGCGCAGGCCGTGGAACGCCAGAAGTCCCTGCTGAAGGAAGCCACCTACCTCGACTCTGGCCGCGGAACCCTGGTCGGGCGCGTGGCCGCCCTGCGCCACGCGCTCACTCTGGTGCGTCTCGCGGACGAGGCATCCAAGCCCTCGGCCGAACGCCTCACGGAATTCAGCGACGGCAACCTCAAGGCCACCCGGGCGCAGCTCCTGTCTCCGCGGCCCGTGCAGAAACCCATCGACGCCACGCTGCTGGCGGCGGGGCTGCAGGAGGCCAAGGACGAGCTGGGCGCGGACCATCCCTTTGTGAAGGCCCTGCTGGGCGGCCAGTCGCCGGAGGCCGTGGCCAAGGCCGCGGTGGAAGGCACGAGGCTGGATGATCCCGCCGTGCGGAAGCAGCTCGCGGAAGGCGGCAAGGCCGCGCTCGAGGCCAGCACGGATCCCATGATCCTCCTGGCGAAGAAGATCGATCCCTTCGGCCGCGCCATCCACCGGCGGCTGGAGGCCGAGGTCACCGGCGTCTTCAACGAGCATGGCGGCCGCATCGCCGAGGCCCGCTTCAAGGCCTTCGGCCGGGCCGTCTATCCGGACGCCACCTTCACCCTGCGGCTGGGCTACGGCCCGGTGGCCACCTACGCCAACGGCACGGGCACCCTGGCCCAGCCCTTCACGACCTTCATGGGGATGTACGACCGGCACCTGGGCTGGGGCGGCAACGCAGCTGCGGCGGAGCACGGGGCCTGGACCCTGCCGGAGCGCTGGCTCAAGCGGCAGGCGAAGCTGGACCTGGCCACGCCCTTCAACTTCATCTACGCCTGCGACACCGTGGGCGGCAACAGCGGCAGCCCCGTGGTGAACGTGAAGGGCGAGTTCGTGGGCATCAACTTCGACAGCGTGTTCGAAGGGCAGGGCGGCTACTACGTCTACGACGCCGACACCAAGCGCGCCGTGGCCACCGATGCCCGCGCCATCCTCGAGGCCCTGCGGAAGGTCATGGGCGCGGGGTACCTCGCGGATGAGCTGCTGGGGCGCTGAAGCCCGGGGAACCTGGACATGAAAAGACGAACGAGAAAGGCTTTTTCAGCCACCGATTTCAGTGATTCCAGTGATTGAAAAGATGGAAAGACAGGCCGCTGTCCCAACGCAGCATGGGCTCCATGGGGGGCGCCAGGGCCGCGGCCCCTTGGAAGGCCTCGACCCTGGCGCCCCCCATGACTTCCGGCGAAGCCGGAAGCGGCCTCCGGCCGGCCCATGCGGGAAGCATTCGAGGCGCCATCAGCGAAATCACTGAAATCGGTGGCGAAAAAGCTCTTCTGGCGACGTTCCCCCGATCACGAGGCTGTGTGAATCTGGGGATGACCCTTTCTGTTCATGAGGTGGCAGGTGGATCTGTATCTTTCGTGTTCCCTCACTGGTGGCCGCCAGGACCAGCCCGTGGTGGCGGCCCTGGTGGCCCGCATGGAAGCCCTGGGCCATCGCGTGCTGACGGCGCATCTCGCCTCCGAATCCGCCATGGCGGCGGACGGCGGCCTGTCGCCGGAGGCTGTGTTCGAGCGGGACACGGCCTGGCTCCGCGCCAGCGATGCGGTCATCGCCGAGGTGAGCACCCCCTCCCACGGCGTGGGCTTCGAACTCGCCTACGCCCTGGAGCGCGACAAGCCCGTGCTGTGCCTGGCGCGGGAAGGCGTGCGCGTCAGCAAGATGCTCACGGGGGTCCGCCAGTCCGGCTTCCACTTCCAGACCTACCGCACGATCGAAGAGGCCATCGCGCACCAGCAGGCCTTCCTGGCGCGATACTAGGCCCAGTTTCCTCGAGGAGGACGCCATGTCCGACCACGGAACCACCCGCCGGGACCTCTTCAAGCTCGGGGCCGCGGCCACGGCGGGGCTGCTCGCCACGCGGCTGGGCGCCGTGGACACGGAACCCACGGCCTTGCATCCCGCACCGAAGGCGCCCTTCAATCCCGCCACGGCCCTGGCCATGCCCACCCGCAACCTGGGGCGCACGGGCCATCACGTGGGGATCTTCAGCCTGGGGGGCCAGGCGGCCATCGAGAAGCCGAACAATGAAAAGGGGGCCGTACCGATCATCGAGCGAGCCCTCGATCTCGGTGTGAACTACCTCGACACCTCCGCCCGCTACGGCGGCGACGCGCGGTGGAGCGAGCAGTACTTCGGCCAGGTCATGAAGCGTCGCCGCCGCGAGGCCTTCCTCGCCACCAAGACCCACGACCGCACGGCGGACGGTTCGCTGCGCCTGCTGGAGATTTCGCTCAAGCTCCTCCAGACGGACCATGTGGACCTCTGGCAGCTCCACGCCATGAGCACCATGAAGGACGTGGATGATGTCTGCGCCAAGGGCGGGGCCCTGGAGGCCTTCCAGAAGGCCCGGGACCAGAAGCTGGTGCGCTTCCTGGGTCTCAGCGGCCACACGGATCCCGACGTCCTGGCCGAGGCCATCCGCCGCTTCCCCTTCGACACGGTGCTCATGGCCTTCAACGCCGCCGACACCTGGCATCTGCCCTTCAAGAAGACCCTGCTGCCCCTGGCCGTGCAGAAGGAGATGGGCATCATCGGCATGAAGATCCCCGCCCGGGGCCGCATCCTCGAAGGCGTCCCGCCGCCGCCCCCGGACAAGCAGCGCGGCACCGCGAAGCACGACCGCCCCGGCACCCTCACCATGAAGGAGGCCATGCGCTACACCCTGAGCCACCCCGTGAGCACCGTCATCATCGGCGTGGACACCATCGCCCAACTCGAAGAGAACGTCCGCATCGCGGGGGAGTTTTTGCCGCTGAACGCTGGTCAGCTGGAAGCGCTGGAGCAGAAAGTGAAGCCCGTCTACGGGCAGGCCCAGTGGTTCAAGCGGGATGCACCGGCGAATCCGCCGAAGTGAAGACTATTGGCCACATGTGGACGCGGATATAGGCTGAGGAACACGGGTCAAGATAGAAGGGTGGACAATTGCACGCGTTGTTCCGAGACTTTCACCAGGAACCCATAACGACCCGGTCGTGACCTTCGGTTAATGCGCGTTGTCTAATCGAAAGTTTGAGGTTGCAATCGTGCATCCGCTCTTCGCTATTCATGCGGGTGAAGATGGCAATACACAAGTAACAAAGGAGGAGTCGTAATGAACGAACAAATTTCCTTCGGAACCACAGAATTTGCGGACAATCCGGAACCGCGTTGCCCGTGTCTATTGCTGCTGGATGTGTCCGGCTCAATGCAAGGACAACCGATTGCCGAACTGAATGCCGGATTGACCACCTTCAAAGACGAACTTGCGGCGGATGTCTTGGCAATGAAGCGAGTGGAAGTAGGGATTGTTACCTTCGGGCCTGTGCAGATCGCCTTGCCATTTCAGGGAGCAGCCGCGTTCTATCCGCCGGTTTTGACAGCCCAAGGTGACACCCCGATGGGTGCTGCGATCAAACAAGGCTTGGACTTGGTTCGTCAGCGTAAGGATGAATACCGGGCGAATGGGATTTCCTACTATCGCCCGTGGGTGTTCCTGATTACCGATGGCGGCCCGACAGATGAGTGGCAATCGGCGGCGGCAGCGGTGCGGGAAGGCGAAGCATCTAAGTCGTTTGCCTTCTTCGCCATTGGGGTCCAAGGGGCGAATATGGGTACCCTCAAACAGATCTGCGTACGGGAGCCATTGAGGCTCGACGGGTTGCGGTTCCGGGATTTGTTCAGTTGGTTGTCGAGTTCCCTGCGCTCGGTATCCCGATCTACGCCGGGCACGGACGTGCCGCTCCAATCCCCGCAAGGTTGGGCATCTGTGTGACTTGGCGAGTAGTAGCAGCCTCGACAGTCGGAACATCCCACGTGTTCACCGGCACGGTGTGCGAAGATCGTTGCCTTGCCCAAGTTGAAACTGATCCGTCCAAACCACCCCTGCTTACGATCTTTGTCGCGGATGGGGCCGGAAGCGCGGCCCACGGCGGGATGGGGGCCGAATTGGCGATAGAAGCTGCCACGGCGTTTGTCGGCGAACACTATGCTCGAACTTTGGAATTTGCCCTCAATGACTATTGGGCGGTGGAATGCATACAAGCTGTGCGCGCCAAAATCTATGCGACGGCGGATGAGAATGGGACGAAAGCACGGGACTATGCCTGCACGTTCCTAGCCGTAGTGGCGTCCCCTTTTGCCACCCTTCTAATTCAGATTGGCGACGGCGGGATCGTAGTCGATGTGGGCAATGGGCTAGAGGTACCCATTACCCCGATGGCGGGAGAATACGCCAATATGACCAACTTCGTGACAGACGAGAACGCGATTGACATCCTTGCGGTGGCTACCTTGCCGACCCGCGCCGAGAAAATCGCGGTCTTCACTGATGGTATCCAACGACTGGCGTTGAATATGGCTACTAACACTGCCCACACACCATTCTTCACCCCGTTCTTTACGATATTGGCGACGGCCACGGTGGTGCAGGAGGATCACCTCCAAACCGAATTGGCGCGGTTCCTTAATAGTCCGGCCGTGAACGAACGTACCGATGATGATAAGACCTTAGTGCTAGCGCACTGGATCGATTAGGTGCGGGATGACGAAGACATTCGTCACGGGCGCAGGCGTACCAATTGAGATTGGGCGGGAACTGGGGAAAGGCGGCGAAGGTGCTGTCTATGAGATTCCAGCCAATCGCCATGTCGTTGCTAAGTTATACAACGTCCATCACATGCCGAATTTATCGAAGCAGGCCAAACTTCGCTTTATGGCAATTACGGCCGATAAGGAACTTCTGAGTTACGCGGCCTGGCCCCAAGAAATCCTGCACAAAACCCCTAACGGGCTAGTTGTCGGGTTCATAATGCCGAAAGTCAGCGGGCGCGCCCCGATTCATATGTTGTATAGCCCGGCGCACCGCCGGCAATGCTACCCCCAAGCGGCTTGGGATTTCCTGCTCTTCGTCGCCCGTAACACGGCGGTAGCATTCGCCACAATCCACAACCACGGGCATGTCCTAGGGGACGTCAACCAGGGCAACGTGTTGGTCGGCACCGACAGTAAGGTAGTCCTAATCGACACCGACTCTTTTCAGATTAACGCTAACGGTACGGTTCACCTATGCGAAGTTGGCGTGGCACATTTCACGCCGCCTGAACTACAAGGGCTAGCATCGTTTGATCGAGTGCCCCGCACCAGTAATCACGACAATTTTGGTTTGGCGTTGTTAATCTTCCATTTGCTCTTTGGTGGACGGCATCCATATTCCGGAGTTCCCCTGCGCGCTGATGCCGGCGAAGCGTTGGAAAAGGATATTCAAGCCTGTCGCTATGCCTATGCCCCGGATGGCCCGCAGCGCGGGTTCAAGCCACCACCAAAATCCATCCCGATTAACATTGTACCGGATCCAATCCAGGCGTTGTTCACGGCTGCGTTTACCGAAAACGGCATGAAAGGCTGTCGACCCACCGCTCAGCAATGGGTTACCGCGCTGGACGGCTTGCGGAGCCAGTTAAAGCGTTGTGCTTCGGCCCCAATACATATTTATCCCGGCCACTTGGGCCGGTGCCCGTGGTGTGCACTGGAGGACCACGGGATTATCTACTTTCTGGATATGCGGGTAGGGGCTACCCCTATGGGAGTTCCCGGCTTTGTCTTGGCCCGGATCTGGGCGGCGATTGAAGCCGTCCCCGCTCCGCCCACCATCCCGATCCCTAACATCGCATCTATTGCGGTCATGCCTACCCCGGTACCGCCGGGCATCAAGCAAGACGGGACGATAATTTTCTGGCGGGTCGTCATGGGCGGTACCGCGCTCTGGCTCTTGACTGTTTTTCCTGGGGGGTGGTTTTTCGTTTTGGCTGGGGCCTGGTGGGCGTGGGTAGCGGTGGGTAACCTGGGGGAAAATGAACGGAGATCCGAACGCACCAAACGCCAAGCGGTTCGGGATGCTGCCCAGCAGACGTATGATCAGATTGTTGTGCGGGTGCGGCAAGAAATCAGCCCGGAAGTGTTCAGTAAGAAGAAACAAGAACTCGCACGCTTGCGGGATGAATACCAACACCTGCCGGAACGCGAGAAATCCGAAATTGCTAATCTTCATGCCACGGCGGAAGCCCGTCAGAAGCATCAATTCTTGGAACGGCATTTTATCGATGCCGCATCCATTCCCGGCGTTGGCCCGGCTAAGAAAGCCGCCTTGCGGTCATTCGGAATTGAAACGGCAGCGGATGTGACGCAGAATAAAGTCATAGCCGTGATGGGCTTTGGCGAAGTATTAACGCGGGCAGTGGTGGACTGGCGAAAAGCTTGTGAACGCCGTTTTGTCTTCAGTCCCAATCTGGCCGTAACCGACGCCGATAAGAATCTCGTGCGGGCCCAGATTGCGACCCGGAAGCGCACCCTCGAAATTACTCTCAATGCAGGGGCAACTGAACTCCAACACTTGCGCCAAGGCATGATCAATAAAATGCATGGGTTAAGCGCTGCATTGCAGGAGGCCTGTAAGAAATTGGCCCAAGCCCAAGTTGATCTCAATGCTATTTAGCCGTTTCCGTTTGCTACGTGTGACTTCTAGCACTGTGCTCCTAGGAAGTTCCGCAAGCGGCGCACCCCTGAGCTTTGGCGTTAGGCGTACATGTCGTCGCCCGAAATCCAACTGATTAGGCTTGGCCATTGCTATAGCGCCCCCGTTGCAAATATGTCTGCGAAAGCTCATAAGTTATGCGAACAGATTGAATGTGAAATCAAGTCTGAATTGCTCACTTCCTTGACCTTCGTCAATCCTCATCGGTGTTCATCAGCTTTTATCGGCGTTCATCGGTGTTCCATCTTTTCGCTCTAGCGCTGAATATACCTCCGGCCTCCGGTCCCTGAGCGCCGGGAACCGCTCGCGCCAGGTTCTCAGCGCCGAAAGGTCGAGGTCGCCCACCACCAGCCCCTCGGTGGCATCTCCCTTCGCTGTCACTTCTCCGAACGCGTCGTGGAGAGCGGAGGCGCCGGGGTAGTCGAGGCCTGCGCCGTCGCGGCCCACGCGGTTGACGCCGCAGACGGCCATCTGGTTCTCGATGGCGCGGGCGGCGAGGAGGGTGGACCAGGCGGCGATGCGGCGCTGGGGCCAGTTGGCGGGGATGAAGACCACCTCAGCGCCGCGCGCGGCCAGGGCCCGGAAGGGCTCGGGGAAGCGCAGGTCGTAGCAGATCTGCAGGCCGCAGGGGATGCCGTCCACGGCGAACAGGGGACAGTCCTCGCCGCCGCTGTAGTGTTCGTGCTCCTCGCCGTAGGAGAACGGATGGATCTTGCGGTAGGCGGCGATCAGCGAGCCGTCCGGCGCCGTGACGAAGGCGGCGTTGCGCGGATGGGGCGAGTGAGCCTCCACGGCCGACCCCACGACGTAGAGCCCGAACTCCCGCGACAGCGCGGCCACGGCCTCCGTGGTGGGGCCGGGCAGGGGCTCGGCGAAGGGCTCCGGCGCCATGGTGAAGCCCAGGGTGAACAGCTCCGGGAACACCGCCACCCTCGCGCCCGCCCGCGCCGCCGCCGCCACGAACCCGCGGGCCCGCGCCAGGTTCGCCGCCGGGTCCTGCCAGACCGTGTCCTGCTGGATGAGGGCGATGCGCAGCGTGGTCATGGATCGATCCCTGGAGATGAGGACTCGAGAAAGAAAAAGCAAACCATCAAGGCACCAAGAAAGACGGAATCATTTTTCTTTTGCAGTTCTTGGTGCCTTGGTGGTGATCCTTAGTTCTTTGTCGTCAGTCCCTGAACCTTGCTGGATCCAGCGGCCCGGCGGTGGTCCTCCGCAGGTAGCAGCCGGCGGCGAGGGCTCCCACGGCGAGGCCGCTGGTCATGCCGTGGCCGCCAAGGCCTGCGGACCAGAAGAGGTGCGGGTTCCAGGGGTCCCAGCCGAGGACGAAGCGGCGGTCCGGCGCGAAGGTGCGCAGACCGGTCCAGTACCGGGTGATGGGACGTTCCGCCAGGTCCGGCGCCAGCTCCCGCAGGCTGGCATAGAGGCCCTCCAGCACCGTGGGGTCGGCCTCCGGCTGGCGCCCGCGCGGGGGCAGGGGCACGGCCACCTCCTCGCAGGGGCACATGAGCAGGCCGCCGCTTTCGGGGCGCAGGTAGAAGGGCCGGTCCACCCACCAGGCCCAGGGCTCCTGCTGGGGATGGGCGGCGCCGCTCCACACCAGGGAGCGCCGCAAGGGCGTAAAGGCGATCTGCGAGCCGGCCTGGCGACCCAGCTCACCCGCCCAGGCCCCGGCGGCGATGGCCAGCGTCTTCGCCCGCAAGGGGCCGCGGTCCGTGGTCAGGTCGAAGCCCGCCTCCGTGGCCCGCAGGCTCGTGACCGCGCAACCGAAGCGCAGGTCGGCGCCCCCGGCCCGGGCGCCCTCGGCGCAGGCGCGCAGCAGGCCCGCGATATCGATCACGCCGTCCCCGGGGATGGCCAGATGCTCGATCGCCTTCAGGCCGGGCAGGGGAAGGCCCCCGCCCCGGCGCACCTCCACCCCGTGGCGCGCGGCCTCTGCTTCGAAGATATCCAGGGGGCCATGCTCCACGCTCACCAGGAGCCCCCCGCCCGCGGTCATCAGGCCCGCCTCCGCCAAGCGCCGGCAGCCTTCCACCGTGAGGGCCGTGTGCTCGTCGCGGCCCGTAAGTGACCGGGCCACGGCGGCGTTGTGGCCGCTGGCGTAGGTGCCGGGCTGATCCTCCCGCTCCAGGACGACGATGCCACCCTGGCCGGCCTGGGCGAGGTGGAAGGCCAGGCTCAGTCCGGCGATGCCGCCGCCGATGATCACCACCTCTGCCGTCTCAAGCTCGCCCATGCCTCTATCTTAGAGTGCCTAACAAAACTCCGCGCCACCGCGATGAAGCCAGGCGGGATGCACCGCAAGGAAGGGCCCGCGGGGCGATGTGGTTCATCGTTCAAGGGCCTTGACGCCGCGGGGCGCCCACCTGGCTTCATCCCTCCGGGCGAGGGGCGGCGGGCTTCTCGATGCTGCGTCAGGCTCAGATCGCGTAGTCCCTGCTACGCTCACCTCGCCTTCCTTGCCTCGCTCGCCCGGCGCCCCTCGCGCGGTGCCGTGGGGTTTTGTTAGGCACTCTTTGCGCCGATGCCCACCAGACCTGCGTCCGCCCCGGCGCGGCCCTCCTGCCGCTGTGACCTGCGTCAAGCTTTCTGTGTTGCCACATGGATGGAAGGCCTATGATGGAAAGCATCCGGAGGTTTCTCCGTGCGGACGATCCTGCGCGCCATCCTGGCCGTCGCGCTGCTCCTGGGCGGCTGGGGCGGAGACTGGGCGCTGGCTGGAGCCCAGACGGCGGCCCAGCCCCACGATTGCTGCTGTGGCACCGTCCCCAGCGGCATGGAGGATCCCTGCCCCTGCCCGAAGCCCGAAGGGAACCGCACCCCGCTGGGGGGCGCCTGCACCGAGCGCCAGGTGGTGGCCGCCCAAGCTGTGCGCCGGAGCGAACAGGGTGAACGCCGGACCGAGCCCCGGCCCGAGCCCATCGGCTGGGCCCGTGGGACCTCCAACGCAGACTTCACCACCGTTCCTGTGCACGTCGAAGGCGGCCGCGACCCAGATCTGGGACGGCATCTGGCGCACCTGAGCACCTTCCGGATCTGATCGAGGACTGAGCGAAGCCCTGCCTGCCCGCGGGCAGGCCGTTCCTCTTTCCCTTTCCGGAGATCCCCATGCGCACGCTGCTGCGCCTGGCCCCGGCCCTGGTGCTCGCCGCACCGGCCCTGGCCCAGGCCCCTCTTCACGACCACCCAACCATTCCCCCTCGAGAGGCCGATCCCGTCCTGGCCGCTCTGCTGGCCGAAGCCCTCGGGAAGCATCCTGACGTCCAGAAGGCTGACGCGGCCGTGCGCATGGATCAGGAGCGCATCCCCCAGGCGGGCGTGCTGCCGGATCCCTCCCTGTCGCTAGGCATCCAGAACGACGGCTTCAAGGAGCTCCAGATCGGCAAGATGGAGACGAGCTACTACAGCGTCGCGTTCACTCAGCCCTTCCCCTGGCCCGGCAAGCGGGGCCTGCGGAAAGAGGTGGCGGCGGCGGGAGTGGATCTGTCCGAAGCCACCCGCTCCCGGGTGCTCCTGGGCCTGGAGGCCGACGTGCGGCGCGGCTACGCGGCCCTGCTGCTGATCCGCGGACAGAAGGAGCTGCTGGCGCAGCAGGCCGTGTTCCTGGAGCAGTCCGAGCGCCTGGCCCGCACCCGCTACGAAGTGGGGCAGGGCAGCCAGGGTGATCTTCTGCGGGCCCAGCTGGAGCTCACGCGCCTGAAGCAGGCGGCCTGGTCTCTGGAGGCCGAGGAACGGTCGACCCTCGCGGGCCTGAACCGCCTCCGCCAGCACGATCCGGCGGATCCCATCGCCACCACGGCGGCGCTGGCGGACTTGCCGGAGCCTGGCCTCCTCACTGCGGACCAGGTCGAGGCCCGCAGCCCCGAACTGGCTGGCGCGCGGGCGAGCGTGCGCCAGACTGAGAAGCTGCTGGACCTGGCGAAGCTGGACCGGCGTCCGGATTTCGCGGTCACCGCGGGCATCATGCCCCGGGGCAGCCTGGATCCCATGTGGCAGGTGGGCGTGAGCATCTCCCTGCCCATCTACGGCCGGCACAAGCAGCAGCGCGCCGTGGCCGAGCACGAGCACCACCGCCGCGGCCAGGGCGCCGAGGCGGAATCGGTCCGCACCCTGCTCCGCCAGCGCACGGAGGAGCGCACCATCCAGATCGAGACGCTGCGCCGCACCCGGGACCTCTACCGCGAGGGCCTCCTGGTGCAGAGCGAGGCGAATTTCAAGGCGTCCCTGGCCCAGTACGAGGCGGGCCGCGCGCCCTTCCTCGGGGCCCTCGAAGCCCTCAACGGCTGGGTGGGCGACCAGGGTGCCTATCTGCAGACCCTGGCCCAGCTCCAGGCCCAGCACATCGCCCTTAGCGAAGCGGCCCTCGGGGCCACGGCCCCCGTCAACGGCGGCTCCCTGGCCTCGGCCAGCCTGGCCTCCGGTGCCGCGGCCGCCCCCACCGTCTCAAGCTCCGCCAAGGTCCCGGGCAAGGCCCAGGACAGCGGCCCCTCCATGTCGAAGATGTAGGAGATCCCCCATGAGCCTCGAACAACCCAGCTTCGACCACCCGGCCCCCACCCGCGCTGCGCGCCTCCGCACCCTCGGCCTGGTGGCCCTGGGCCTCGTCGCCGGTATCGGCGGCACGCTCCTCCTGCGGCCCGCCCCCAAGCACGACCACGAGCACGAAGCCGCCAGCGCGATGGCGCCCAGGAAGCAGATGTACCAGTGCCCCATGCACCCGCAGATCATCCAGGATCACGCAGGCACCTGCCCGATTTGCGGCATGGACCTGGTACCCATGGAAAGCGACGCCCCCAAGGAGAAGGGCAAGATCGTCTACTACGTCTCTCCCATGAATCCGAGCCTTACCTCCCAGGTCCCCATGAAGGACGAGATGGGCATGGACTATGTGCCGGTCTATGAAGGTGACCTCAAGAACGAGGGTGCCGGGAGCGACACCCACGCGACCGTGAAGATCGATCATGAGCGCCAGCAGCTCATCGGCCTGCGTACCGAAAAGGTGGCCGAAGGGACCGTCAGCGGCGAGCTGCGCGCCCTGGGTCGCGTGGCCGTGGATGAGACCCGCGTCCGCAAGGTGAACGTGAAGGTGGAGGGCTTCGTCGAGAAGCTCTTCGTGGACTTCGTGGGCAAGCCCGTGGCCAAGGGCCAGCCCCTGTTCAGCCTCTACAGCCCGGAGTTTGTCAGCGCCCAGCGGGAGTACCTCCTGGCCCTCAAGACCCAGAAGGCCCTGTCGGGTGGGTCGCTGCAAAGCAGTGGCGGCGACCTTCTGGAATCGGCGCGGCGCCGTCTCACGCTATGGGACGTTCCGCAAGCGGCCATCGACAACCTGGAGAAGACCGGCGAGGTTCTGCGGGCCCTCACTCTGCGCAGCCCCATCTCGGGGGTTGTCACGGCCAAGAACGTGGTGGAGGGCGCCCGCATCACGCCAGCGGACATCCCCTTCGAGATCACGGACCTGAGCCGGGTCTGGGTGCTGGTGGATATCTACGAGGCCGAGCTGAGCCGCGCCAAAGTGGGCATGCCCGCCGAGCTGACCACCCAGTCGGCTCCTGGCAAGATCCTCAAGGGGCGGGTGGCCTTCGTGGATCCGGTCATGGACCCCAAGACCCGCACCGCCAAGGCCCGCGTGGAGTTCCCGAATCCCGGGGGCGTCCTGAAGCCTGAGATGTTCGGGGAGGTGGTGCTCAAGGGCCAGGGCCGCAAGGGCCTCATCATCCCCCTGGACGCGGTGCTGGATGCCGGCACCACCAAGGTCGCATTCGTGGCGCTGGGGGACGGCAAGTTCGAACCCCGGGAGGTCACCACGGGCACCACCGTGGGCGAGAAGGTGGAGATCCGGTCCGGCCTCAAGGCTGGCGAAGAGGTTGTCGTCCGCGCCAACTTCCTGGTGGACTCCGAATCCCGCCTGAAGGCCGCCTTGGCCCATCTGAGCCAGAAGGCCGCCAGCACCGAGGGCCAGAAGGCCCCTTCCCAGCCGGCGCCGTCCGGCCACCAGCACTGAGGGGGCCGGTATGAGCGCACATGTGGGCTACGACCCCGAACACCCGACCTTCCTCCAGCGGATCATCCGCTTCTCGGCGGAGAACCGCTGGCTGGTGATGGCCGCCTCGGTGGTGCTGATCGCCATGTCCTTCTGGACCATGCGGAACATCCCGCTGGATGCCCTGCCGGATCTCAGCGACACCCAGGTCATCGTCTACACCAAGTGGGACCGGAGCCCCGACATCGTCGAGGACCAGGTGACCTATCCCATCGTCACGGCGCTGCTCGGCGCCCCGAAGGTGAAGGCAGTCCGCGCCCTGTCGGATTTCGGCTTCTCCTATGTCTATGTCATCTACGAGGACGGCACGGACATCTACTGGGCCCGGTCCCGGACGCTGGAGTACCTCAGCAAGATCACCTCCAGCCTGCCCCCGGGCGTGACGCCCGTCATCGGGCCCGACGCCACCTCCGTGGGCTGGATCTACCAGTACGCCCTGGTGGACCACAGCGGGAAGCACAGCACGGATGAGCTGCGGTCCCTCCAGGACTGGTTCCTCCGCTACGGCATCCAGAGCACGCCCGGCGTGGCCGAGGTGGCCACGGTGGGCGGCCAGGCCCGGCAGTTCCAGGTCCAGGTCGATCCCAACAAGCTGGCGGCCTACCGGATTCCCATCGAATCCGTCATCGGCGCCGTGAAGTCGGCCAATTCCGAAGTCGGCGGACGCCTGGTGGAATACAGCGGACGCGAGTACATGGTCCGGGGCCGGGGCTACGTGAAGACCACCCATGATCTCGAACAGGCGGTGCTCAAGGCCGAGAACGGCACGCCGGTGCGCCTGGGCGAGGTGGCCACCGTCACCCTGGGGCCCGAGATGCGCCGCGGGATCGCGGACCTGGACGGCCACGGCGATGTGGTGGGCGGCATCGTGGTGATGCGGCAGGGTGAGAACGCCCTGAACGTCATCGAACGCGTGAAGGCGAAGATCAAGGACCTGAAGCAGGGGCTTCCCGAAGGTGTGGAGGTGGTCACGGTCTATGACCGCTCCGAATTGATCCACAACGCCATCAAGACGGTGGAGCACAAGCTCATCGAGGAGATGATCGTCGTCTCCATCATCATCCTGATCTTCCTCTGGCACATTCCATCGGCCATCGTTCCGATCATCACGATTCCCGTGAGCGTGGCGCTCGCTTTCATCCCGATGTACGGCATCGGCCAGAACGCCAACCTCATGAGCCTCGCCGGCATCGCCATCTCCATCGGCGTGCTGGTGGACGGGGCCATCGTCGAAGTGGAGAACGCCTACAAGAAAATCGAACGGTGGATCGCGGCCGGAAAACCCGGGAGCTTCTACCACATCCGGCTCGAAGCCCTGATGGAGGTGGGCCCGAGCGTCTTCTTCTCCCTGCTGGTGGTGGCGGTGAGCTTCCTGCCCATCTTCACGCTGGTGGACCAGGAAGGGCGGCTGTTCAAGCCCCTGGCCTTCTCCAAGAACTTCGCCATGGGCATCGCCGCGCTCCTGGCCCTGACCCTGGATCCGGCCATGCGCATGCTTTTCGCGCGCGTCGAACCCTTCCAGTTCAAGCCGAGGTGGCTGGCCTGGACCTTCACCCAGCTGGCCGTCGGGAAGTACTACGCGGAGGAAAGGCATCCCATCAGCGTCTTCCTCCACCGGATCTACGAAGGGCCCTGCCGCTTCGTGGTGAAGCACGCCAAGGCGACCATCGCCGTAGCCGTGCTGCTGGTGCTGGCCACCATCCCCGCCTTCGTTTCCTTAGGCAGTGAGTTCATGCCGCCCTTGAACGAAGGGACGCTGCTCTACATGCCCTCGACCCTGCCAGGTCTCAGCCAGACCGAGGCCCAGCGCATCCTCCAGGTGCAGGACCGCCTGATCCGCACCGTGCCCGAGGTGGCAGGCGTCTTCGGCAAGGCGGGACGGGCCGACACCTCCACCGATCCCGCGCCCTTCTCCATGATGGAGACGGTGATCACCTTGAAGCCCGAGGACCAGTGGCGCGAGAAGCCCCGCTGGTTCAGCTCCTGGGCCCCGGACTTCCTGAAGGCCGTCCTGCGCCCCGTGTGGCGGGATCGCATCACGCAGGAGGAGATCGTCGCCGAGCTGGACCGCGTGGTGAAGCTCCCGGCCATTCCCAATGCCTGGACCATGCCCATCAAGGCGCGGCAAGACATGCTCTCCACCGGCATCCGCACGCCCGTGGGCCTCAAGATCAACGGCGCGGACCTGGACACCATCCAGAAGGTGGCCGTGGAAGCGGAGCGCATCCTGTCGGGCGTTCCGGGCACCCGCAGCGCGTTCGCCGAGCGCACGGCCCAGGGCTACTTCCTGGACTTCGTGCTGAAGCGGGACCAGCTGGCCCGCTACGGCCTCAGCGTCGAGCAGGCCAACATGCTGGTGATGACCGCCGTCGGTGGCGACAACCAGAGCACGGTCTACGACGGCCGGGCCCGGTACCCCGTGAACGTGCGCTACGCCCGGGACTACCGCGAAAGCCCCGATGCCTTGAAGCGGGTTCTCGTCCCCACGCCGACGGGCGCCCTGGTGCCCATGGAGGAGATCGCGGACCTGAAGTGGACCAATGGCCCCGCCATGATCCGCGACGAGAACGGCCAGATGAACGGTTACGTGCTGGTGGACTTCGACACGTCGAAGCTGGACGTGGGCACCTACGTCCAGCACGCCAAGGCCGCGGTGGAGAAGGAGCTCAAGCTCCCCGCGGGCTACAGCCTCACCTGGTCCGGGCAGTACGAAAACATGATCCGGGTGAAAGAGCGGCTGAAGATCATCCTGCCCATCACCCTGGTGCTGATCTTCGGCCTGCTTTACGCCAACACCAAGAGCGCCTTCAAGGCCTCGGTCGTGATGCTGGCGGTGCCTTTCAGCGCCATCGGCGCGTTCTGGCTCCTGTGGCTGCTCGGCTACAACATGAGCATTGCCGTGTGGGTGGGGCTCATCGCCCTCATGGGACTCGATGCGGAAACCGGCGTCTTCATGCTGCTCTTCCTGGATCTCAGCCATGACGAGGCCCGGAAGGAAGGCCGCCTGAACACCACGGGCGATCTCGTGGAAGCCATCATCCACGGGGCTGTGAAGCGGGTGCGCCCCAAGGCCATGACCGTCTTCGCGGCCTTCATGGGCCTGCTGCCCATCATGTGGAGCACCGGCACCGGCGCCGATGTCATGAAGCGCATCGCCGCCCCCATGGTGGGCGGCCTGGCCACCAGCTTCCTGCTCGAGCTGCTGGTCTATCCCTCCATCTACTACCTCTGGAAGCGCAAGGAGGTGGTGGAAGGGCCGGCCACCGACCTTCCCGAGCCCGTCACCGCGCCGGCATGAGCATTTTCAATCCCTCCATTCAGAAAGGAGCTTCCGCATGAACATCCTCGTCATGGGCGCCATGATGGCCCTGATGCTGCTGCTCTTCCACGGCAGAGGCCATCACGGCGGCAATCCGGGCCGGGACCATCACCCGGTCGCTGCGGATGCGCCACCATCCGGAGGACTCCGGAAAGACCAGCCTGACCGGGACTCCGAGGCCAAGCCCCCTGATCCCGAAAAGGATCAGCCGTCCGGTCCGGTTCCAGTCCCGCCGAAGGCCCACCAGCCATGATCCGCTTCCGGTCCAATCAAAGCCCTTCCCGAACGCCACGCTGCGAACGGAATACTCCAAACACTGACTGCTTCCTCAAGGAGACGCGCATGAACGTGACCAACCTCATCCTTCCCGCCCTGCTGGCGCTGGCCGCGGCCCCCGCCATGGCCCAGTGCAGTCCCGGCCACTCCGGCCACGCGGGGCACAGCCGCACCCAGGATCAAGCCAAGCCCCAGGAAGGCGGGCCGAAAGTCAAAGCCACCAACACGATCTGCCCGGTCATGGGAAAACCCGTGAAGCCCGGCCGCGACCGGGAAGTGGTCATCCGCGGGAACCAGTACCTGGTCTGTTGCGACGGATGCGGCCCGGAGATGTCCGAGCACTACGACAAATACCTCGACCCGGACGGCCGGCCTCTCAACGATCCGAAGCGCGACCCCAAGGCCGAGCCGAAGAAGGAAGCAGAGAATCCAACGCCGGCCCCGGCGGCCCATGAAGGCCACCACTCCTAAGGAGGTTTGCTGTTCCACGGGGGAGTCTCGCTCCCCCCCACGTGAATCTGTTTTGAGCAGGTGCTCTTCCTCCAACAGGAGGGAAAGGAGGGTTTATGCCCGATGACATACCACAGACTGTCCGGATCGCCCCCGTTCCGCCGGATGTCGCTGCCCATCCCGGAAAGGTTTCCGCGTGATTCCGGAACCCTATCCCCGCCCTGCCTCCGGCTCATGCGGCCATGGGCTCCCGATGCCGCAACCGGAGGTGGGAGGGGATGGCACCCCCAAGGGTGCCACCGGCGCCAGGGTCGTTCTGTTCTGGAGGGTTCTGAACGATCCCGGCGCCGGACCTTCACTTCTTCCCTTGAAGGGATGCCTGGCTCCCACTCAAGGGTCTCCCTCCGGTGATCCCCGAATGCGGCCGGGGACTCATCCGCCACGGCAAGGCCGCCACTCCGTGAAGGAAACCTCATGATCAACCTGCTTGTCGCCCTGGCTCTTGCGGCCAGTCCCGAGGTCAAGCCCGCCACCAACGAAATCTGTCCCGTCCTGGGGCTGAAGGTGACCGCCAAGAGCAAGACCGTCGTGATCCGGGGCCAGGAGTACCGCGTGTGCTGCCCAGGCGATTGCGACGCCAAGCTCACCAAGGACCCCGCCAAGTATCTGAACCAGGACGGGACCCTGAAGAACCCCGGAAAGGATCCGGCGAAGCCCGCCCCCGGGCACGAACATCACGCGCGCTAGGAACTCTCGCGTCTGTCCGAGTGAACGAACCAACCAACGGAGCAGGCCATGGTTTTCATGCATCCGGTCGTTCCCCCCACCCGAAGGATGTGGATCCTGGGGGCCGTGGTCCTGCCCCTTCTCGGGCTGCTTCTGTGGTCCGTGGCGCTGATCCAGTCCACCCGGGCCGCTTCCCTCGGATTCGAGCACTGTAGTACCTGGACTCTGGAGACCTCCCGGCATCTGGGAGTCCTGGAGGAGGTCCAGGAGAAAGCCACGGGCCTGCTGCATGTGGAACACCCCGAGATCGAGGCCGCCTCCCTGGAGGCGGCCCTCGACCGCTTGACGGCTTCACGCCAGGAATTCAGGCGTCGGACCCGGAACGAACCGGACCCCTACCTCGCCGAGGTGGACCGGTCGGTGTCGAGTTATCTCTCACAGGTGGAGCTCACAAAACGGCAGGTTCTCGAACTGGCAAGCATTCCCTCCGGGCCTGAGAAAAGCCGGAAATGGCGGGAAGCTCTGGAGTCCACTGCCCACTTGGACCACCAGCACCGGACAGTGCTGGGAAGCTTCCAGGCGCTGGCACACTATCACAAGGACATGCTGGAGCGGGCCATCCGGTCCAGCCAGCGGAATGCGAATCAGCTTTCCGTATTCGCGGGAGCCTCGATCCTCATCGCAGTGGCCTTCAGCCTGGCGGGGGGCCTGGCCATCTATCAGAGGTACCGCACCAAGCTGTTCGCGGACTCCCTCCGGACCTTGGTGGATACGATCCCCGATGGGGTTCTCGCCTGGGACTCCCGGGGTGAGGTCCATCAGCTCAATCCGGGAATGGCCGCGCTGGTGGGCCTTCCTTCGGTCCAGTACGCCACTGGACTCCACATCCACCACCTCCTTTCCGAGGACGCGACCCGCCGCCTTGAGTCGGCTCCCTCCAGCCAGCCCGTCCGGATGAATCTGGTCCATTCCACGGGAGCCCTCCGCGCCGTGGATGCCAGGGTAGGGTACCTGCCCCACGCCGGGGGGCCGACCCACTTCGCCGTGATCCGGGATGTGTCCAGGGAGGTGGAGCGGGAGCGCCGGATGGCGACTTTCCGGTGGCAGGCCGACATCGGACGGCGGTCGAGCGCCATCGCCAAGGACCTCGAATACACCATGCATCCCGTGCTTTTCGCGCAGGAGATCCTGAAGCCGGGGGCTGATGCTCGGCCTGCGCAGCTGGACGCGTGGAAAACGCTGCATCGGGCCTCGGAACACGCGGCGCTGTTGCTGCGCCAGTTCGCCCACACGGCCGCGGCGGCGGAAGAATCCCCGGATGTGCGGGTGTTCGACCTGCAGGTCTGCCTCCAGGAAGTCATCGCATCCTTCCATCTGGATCGCGGAACCATCGCAGGAATCGAGGTGGATCTGGAGCAGGACCCAGGGTTCGTGAGAGGCCCTGCTAGCCTGGTGCGCCGCAGCCTTGAACTCCTGATCCAGCGCGCTTTGGACGTGGCGGTGGGAATCGCTTCTGTCCAGATCTCCAGCCATCAGCAGGATGGCATGATGGTGGTCAGGATCCAGGACCCGGGCCGCGGCGAGTCGGAGGCTGAGCTCGCGAGGATTTTCGATCCCCTGTACTGCATTTCGAGCGATCCCTCGAACGACGGGTTCGGCACCTTTAATGCCGCCGAGACCATCCAGGCCATGGGCGGAGCGGTGAGTATCGCGCATGCCGATCGCGGCCGGAACGAGATCACCCTCAAGTTTCCGCTGGTGGATGAACCATGAACGGGTCCGCCTCCATGGCCCGCCTCCCTTCCACGGAGTCTGTTTCCCAATCCCCCGCCCCATCCAGGGCGCCCTCTCTCCTACAGGAGTCATCCGATGTCCGAGCATAAATCCAAGCAGGCCCAGTTCATCCAGGCCGAGAAGAAAAGGAGGAGCCTTCTGGCCATCCTCGGATCCGCGGGGCTTATCGTCGTGGCCCTCCTGGGGTGGAGCGCCCTCGGCGGCCGCCGAGGAAAGTACCCTTCCGCCAAAGCCTCCCAGGGACAGATCCTCATCCCCGCTGCCGAAGTCTCCGATGGCAGGGCGCACTTCTTCACGTATCAGGCGGGTGAAACGGAGGTGAACTTCCTCGTGCTGAAAAGCCTGGATGGCCAGATCCGGGCGGCCATCGACTCCTGCGATGTCTGCTACCGAGGCCGTCTGGGCTACCGGCAGGAGGGGGGATTCATGGTCTGCAACAAGTGCAACCAGCGTTTCCACTCCAACCTGATCAACGAGGTCAAAGGCGGCTGCAATCCGGTTCCCCTCACCCGCGCCATCGCGGGGAACCAAGTGGCCATCCTTGAGTCGGACCTGATCCAGGGCGCTGCCTACTTCCGTCTCTACTAGGAGCTGGCATGAACCTGCCCACCATCGCCTGGAACAACCTGCAGCGGCGGAAATCCCGCATGGCCTTCCTGGTGGCCGGACTGCTCCTCGGAGTCGCCACGGTGGTCACCCTCCTCTCGCTGACCCAGTCCCTGACCCGGGAGGCCGAGCACAAGCTGGAGAGCTACGGCGCCAACATCGTGATCGCTCCGAAGAGTGATGAACTCTCGCTGTCCTATGGCGGGATCACACTGGGCGGCCTATCCCTCGACGTCCAGGAGATCCGGGAGCAGGATCTGGCCCGGCTGGAGCGCATCCCCAACCACCGGAACATCGCCGCCGTGGCTCCGAAGGTTCTGGGGGCCGTGGCTGTCGGGAACTCCCGGTTGATGCTCATGGGGATCGATCCCGGGCCGGAGTTCCGGGTGAAGGGCTGGTGGGCCTTGGATGGCCGGCGCCCGGCGTCGGATCATGAGCTGGTGGCAGGCCGGAACGCGGCCCGGAAACTAGGATTGGACCTCGGGTCGACGCTTCCCATCCAGGGGGAGGCCTTCACGGTCACGGGGATCCTCCGCGAGACGGGTTCCCAGGACGACGATCTGCTGATCGCGCGGCTCCCGGTGGCCCAACGCCTGTTGCGGAAGGAAGGCGAGGTGTCCCTGGTCGAGGTGGCGGCGCTCTGCGGCGACTGCCCCGTGGAGGACATGGTCGCGCAGATCTCCGAGGCCCTTCCGGACGCGAAAGTGAGCGCCATCCAGCAGGTGGTGAAGACCCGGCTCCACGCCCTGGATCAATTCAAGGCCTTCTCTTTCGGAGTGGCCATCGTCGTCCTCCTGGTCGGCGCGATGGTGGTCTTCGTCACCATGATGGGTTCCGTGAACGAACGGACCCGGGAGATCGGGATCCTCCGGGCCCTCGGGTTCCGCCGGAGCCACGTGACCACCCTGATCCTGATGGAGGCGGCCGGCGTCAGCCTGCTGGCCGGTGTCCTCGGCTACCTATCGGGCATGGGCGCCACGCGCCTGCTCCTTCCATGGCTGGCCCAGGGCCACCCGCACCTGGTGTGGAGCCCGGTCCTGGCGGGCGGTTCCATGCTGATGGCCGTCCTGGTGGGCGCGGCGGCCTCGTTCTACCCGGCCCTGCACGCGAGCAGGCTCGACCCCACCGAAGCATTGAGGGCCATCTGATCGCCCCCGGAAAGCTCGACCCGCTCTCGGCGCATGGCGCCCCCTTGAAGGATGGATTCATGGCATTCATTGACATCAAGAACCTGAGGAAGGTCTACCGGGGGACGGGCGGCCACGAGGTCGCAGCCCTGAAGCGGCTCGACCTGGACGTGGACGAGGGGACGTTCCTGGGCATCATGGGGCAATCCGGATCCGGCAAGAGCACCCTCCTCTCGATGCTCGGGGGGCTCTGCCATCCGACGGAAGGGGTGATCCACGTGGACGGAATCGACCTCTACGCCCTCGGAACCGAGAAACTCGCGGATTTCAGGCGGGAGTACCTTGGATTCGTGTTCCAGAGCTTCAACCTCGTTCCCTACCTCACGGCCCTGGAAAACGTCATGCTGCCTCTGGCCGTCAAGTCCATGCCGAAGGCCCACAAGCGGAGCCGGGCCATGGAGGTGCTCGCGCGCGTGGGCCTGACCGACCGGGGCGGGCACCTGCCCAGCCAGCTTTCCGGAGGCGAGCAGGAGCGGGTCGCCATCGCCCGGGCCCTGGTCAACCATCCCCCCCTGCTTCTGGCTGACGAGCCCACGGGAAGCTTGGACACCGCGACCTCGGCGGCCACCATGGCCCTCCTCAAGGACCTCAACGACCAGGGCCAGACCATCGTCATGGTGACGCACAACATCGAGAACCAGGCCTTCTTCCACCGCACCTTGGTCCTCCGGGACGGACTTCCCTTCCCAGCCCCGGAGGCCAGCCCGGTCCTTCGGCGCACGAGCCCAGGGGAAGGTTCCCCGGCCCATGCGTGCGCGAACGCGGATTGATCCGTGGCCGGGAAATGTGGAGGGCCATCCACCGCTGGTAGACTCGGGGTTCCGCCCAGGAGGACCCATGCTCCACGCCGCCCTGCTGACCCTCGCCGTCCTGGCCGCGCCCGCGGCCGAGAAGGCCAAGCCCGCCACCAACACCAAGGATCCTGTCTGCAAGATGACCGTGGATGCCAAGTCCGCCTCCGTCGCCGTGCGGGGCCGGGAGTACCGCGTGTGCAGCAAGCACTGCGGCGAGGCCCTCCAGAAGGATCCGGACAAGTACCTGGAGAAGGACGGCTCCGTGAAGGCTGAGAAGAAGAAGGCCTGATCCAACGCCTTTCCAAGGCCCTGGCGCGGCAGAAGCAGGTCCCCGCCATGCCAGGGCCTCGCCGTGCCGATTCACCCGAATCGCAACTTTCATGGTTGGAGGATTTATTCAACAAGTTGATCATTGGTCGAAAAATTAACATCTCTTAACAGCTATTAGATAGGATCGTGACCCCAGGACCGGGATGGACACCCCGATCTCACTCTCTCTGGATGCCCCGTGCGCCACATGGTCCTATTCCTCCTTCCCGCCTTCCTACTGGCCGCTCCCCCGGACCAGGCCAGGACCGATGCCCTCGCCCGGGACGCCAAGGCCCATCTGGCCGCCCGCACCTTCCAGATGGGTCTCGACCAGCACTTGGGCCTCACCTTCAAGAACCTCGTCGCCGACGCCTCCGGCGAGGACCATGTGCGGCTGGACCAGACCTACAAGGGCGTGCCTGTGCTGGAGGGTGAGGCCATCGTCCACTTCCGGAACGGCCGGGTGCGGGCCGTCACCGACGACCTGGTGCGCGGCCTGGCCCTGAACGTGGAACCCAGCCTCGGGCGAGGCGAAGCGCTGGGCGCCGCCCACGCGGCCCTGGCTCCCCGCGGGAGCTACGCCTACGAGCCGACGGCGACCCTGGTCGTGGCCAGCCTCGAATCCGACGGACCTGGCCGCGCCAACCGGCACGTGCTGGCCTACCACATCCACACGGAGCTGGAGAACGGGGCCCAGGAGACAAAGCACACGGACTTCCTGGTGGACGCCCACACGGGCCAGGTCCTCGAATCCTGGGACACCCTCCATACCACCGGCGCCAGCGGAACCGGCGCGTCCCAGTGGTACGGGACGGTGGCCCTCAGCACCAACAGCACGGCCACGGGCTACGAGTTGCGGGACACGACCCGGGGCAGCGGCGGTACCTTCGGGAACAATGTCACCACCAACCTCCTCAACGGCACGTCGGGCGTCAGCACCATCTTCACTGATGCCGACAACGCCTGGGGCGACGGGCTCCAGTACGGAGGCACTCCCGGCATGAGCGCCAATGCCCAGACCGCCGGCGTGGACGGCCACCGGGGCATGCAGGCCACCTGGGACTTCTACCAGAGTGTGTTCGGCCGGAACGGCATCGACAACGCCGGCAAGGCCACCTACAGCCGCATGCACTACAGCAGCCAGTACGACAACGCCTTCTGGTCCGACAGCTGCTTCTGCATGACCTATGGCGATGGCCAGGTGGGCGGCTCCGTGGGCGAGGCGGACCTGGACACTGCGGGCCATGAGATGAGCCACGGTGTCTGCGCGGCCACGGCGAACCTGGTCTACCGGAAGGAATCGGGCGGACTCAATGAAGCCAACTCCGACATCTTCGGGACCTTGGTGGAGTTCTACACCCTGAACGGCGGCACGGGCAGCGTGATTCCCAGCACGCCCGGCCCCGGAGTTGGTCCCAACCATGTCACCGCCAACTACAAAATGTTCGAGAACAGCTGGGGCCATGCCTATCCGAACGAGGCCCTGCGCTGGATGTACAAGCCCAGCCGCGATGGCCGCAGCCCGGACTTCTACAGCAGCACCCTCGGGCGGCTGGACGTGCACTACAGCTCCGGCGTGGCCAACCACTTCTTCTTCCTGCTGGCCCACGGCAGCCAGGTGGATGGCCTCTGCGACAACATCGCCTCGCCCATGACCAACGGTGTCACCAGCATCACCGGCATCGGCAACCATGCGGCGGGCCGGATCTGGTACCGGGCCCTCACCACCTACATGACGAAGAGCACCAACTATGCGGGCGCCCGGGTGGCCACGTTGAACGCGGCTGCAGATCTTTTCGGGGCTGGTTCCGCCGAGTACGCCACCGTGAACACCGCCTGGCTGACCGTGAACGTGAAGTAGCCGCCAGCCCGGGATGTCAGGACTGTGCCGGCCCCCCCAGGACGGCACAGTCCTTCAACACGTCCAGCCAGGCCTTCAGGATGAAGGCTGTGGCGCCCCAGAGGGGGGCCTGGGGCAGTTCGAGCCTGGGGACATCCAGGGCCAGACCATGGCGCTCCAGCCGTTCGATGGTCCAGGGAGCCTCCATGAGGGACGCCAGGGGCAGCATGAGAACCTGCTCCAGTTCGTGATCCAGGTGGAACCTGGGTTCAGGAGCCTCCCACCGGAAGAAGACCGGGGTGAAGCGCACCCGGGCCTTGGCCACGCCGTCGGGGAAGCAGCCCATTTCCCAGAGCCCTTCGGACACGCCGATCTCTTCGGCCATCTCCCGGCGGGCCGTGGAAGGCAGGTCGCGGTCGCGGGGCTCCACCATGCCGCCGGGGAAGGCGATCTCGCCGGCGTGGTGGGGCGCGCCGTAACCGCGCTGGGCCAGCACCAGCTTGCGGGCGCCGGCGGCATCGCCCCAGAGGATGACCCCTACGGCGGCACGACGGGGGTCCTCGGGGATGCGGGCGCTGATCTTGTGCGGGTTCGGCCCGAGCTGGGGCCGGCGCAGGCTTTCCGCAACGCAGGGCCAGGGGACCGGGGGAGCTTCATCGGGGGGACGCCAGGCGCTCATTTCACCTTCCCGAACACGGACCCCTTCACCCGCTCCACGGTGTAGACGCCCCGGATGCGGCGCAGGCCGGCCATGAGCTCCACGAGGTGGGCGCGGTCGCGCACCCGCAGGGCGATGTGGAAGAGTCCGGCGCCCTCTTCAGTGGCCGAGCCGTGGAAGCGCTGCACGTTGATGCCCACGCGCTGGATGCCTTCGGAGATGGCGGCCACCATGCCGGGGCGATCCTCGGTCGTGAGGGCGATCTCCGTGTCGTACAGTTCTGTCCCGTGCTTGCCCCAGGCCACGTTCACGCGGCGCTCGGGATGCAGGGTGGCCGTGTTGAGCTGGGGGCAGTCGGCCCGGTGGATGGCGGTGCCGCGGGTGCGGGTGATGTAGCCCACCACCTCGTCGCCCCAGATGGGCTTGCAGCAGGCGGCCAGGGCGTAGAGGATGCCCGCGGTGTCGCCCACCACCACCGAATCCAGGAGGTTCGAGGTGTTCTCCTTGGGCCGGGCGCGCTCGGGTTCGGGCACCAGCGGCTCGATGAGCTTGTGGACGCTGAGCCGGCCGAAGCCCAGGGCCGCGTGGGCCGCGTCCCAATTGGCGAGCTTCAGCTCCACGAGGCGGGCGTCCAGCTTGGCCTGGGACTCGTGGTCGTCCAAGCGCACGCCCATGGCGCGGGCCTCGCGCTCCAGCCGCTCGCGGCCCAGGGTGATCGCGTGGGCGCGCTCCTCCTCGCGGATGAAGGCCTGGATGCGGCTCTTGGCGCCAGCGGACTTCACGAAGCCCAGCCAATCCCGGCTGGGCTTGTGGTCAGGCCGGGTGAGGATCTCCACGCGGTCGCCGTTCTGGAGGGTGTGCTTGAGCGGCACCATGCGCCCATTCACCTTGGCGCCCACGCAGCGGTGGCCCACCTGGGTGTGGATCGCATAGGCGAAATCCACGGGCGTGCTGCCTTCCACCAGGCTGCGGAGATCGCCCTTGGGCGTGAACACCTGGATGCGGTTGAAGTTCAGCTCGCCGCGCAGGTTGGCCACCAGGTCGCGGCTGTCCTGGGCGTCCTGGTGCAGTTCCACCATGCGGCGGAGGAAGGCCACCTGGTTGATCTCCAGGCGGTTGGCGATGCGGCCGTCCTTGTAGGTCCAGTGGCTGGCGATGCCGGCCTCGGCGTGGAGGTGCATCTCCTCCGTGCGGATCTGCACCTCGAAGATGTCGCCGGAGCTCATCAGCACGGTGGTGTGGATGCTCTGGTAGCCGTTCTCTTTGGGCAGGCTGATGTAGTCCTTGAACTTGCCCGGCACGGGCCGGTAGAGGCCATGCACGAGGCCCAGGGCCGTGTAGCAGCTGGCGCGATCCGGGCAGATGATGCGGTAGGCCAGCCAGTCGTGGATGTCCTCGAAGCCCTTGGCCTGGGCGCCCATCTTCTTCCAGATGCCGTAGAGGTGCTTGACGCGGCCGGTGACGTGGGCGTTGATGCCCTGCTGGCGCAGGATGGCCTGGAGGGAGCCGTGGATCTCCTGGATGGTGCCAGAGAGCTTGGCGCGCTTGGCCTCCACGGCGTTCCGCAGGTAGTCGTACTGCTCGGGCTCCAGCTGGTGGAAGGCCAGGTCCTCCAGCTCCAGACGCACGACGCCCATGCCCAGGCGGTTGGCCAGGGGCGCATAGAGCTCCAGCGTCTCGCGCGAGATGCGGCGGCGCTTCTCCTCCTCCATGACATCCAGGGTCTTCATGTTGTGGAGGCGGTCCGCCAGCTTCACCAGCAGCACGCGCACATCCTTGCCCATGGCCACCAGCAGCTTGCGGACGTTCTCGGCGTTGAGCAGGTGCTTGTCCGTGAAGGCCAGCTTGCTCATCTTCGTGAGGCCGTCCACGATCTCGCCGATCTCGTCCCCGAACTGCGCCTTCACCTGGGGCAGGGTCATCAGGGTGTCTTCCACCACGTCGTGGAGGAGGCCGCAGGCCACGCTCGCGGCGTCCAGCCGCCAGTCCGCCAGGCTCTGGGCCACGGCCAAGGGGTGGAAGAAATAAGGCTCGCCGCTCTTGCGGAGCTGGGTGGCGTGCATGTCCCGGCCCACGGTGAAGGCCCGGCGCAGCAGGGCCACGTCCCCCTTGGGATGATGCTGGAGAAAGGCTGCCTTCACCCGGTCGAAGGCCCCGTCCAGGGTGAGACAACTATCCCCTTCACAAGCCGAGCCTTCCCCCTCGCGGAGGACGGGCTCCAGGGCTTTCCCGGGTACGGCCATGTTTGAGTGTCGCGCAGCCGCTGTCCAGATACCAGATGGAAGTGCGGGAAACAGGGGGGAAGGGCTTTGAGCTGGAACCGCAGATGGCGCAGATGACGCAGATGCGGTCCGCTTGGCAACGCGGCTCTATCTGCGGAAATCTGCGCCATCTGCGGTTTCCTGTCCTTCCTGCCTTTCCCGCACCACCGCACACTGGAGCCATGCCGCGCCGATCCGCCCCTGACGATGCCCCCGCCTACAAGGGCTGGATCCGCCCGGGTCCTGTGCCGCCGGGCGGGGTGGACCTGGAGCCGGGCGAAACCCTGGATGGTCTGAGCGGGCGCTGGCGGATTTTCCAGCTGGAGAAGGGCAACCGCTTCAGCGTGGATGACCTGGTGACGGCCTGGTACGGCACCACCTGGTGTCCCAGCCCCGGCCGCATCGCCGACCTGGGCTCGGGCATCGGCAGCGTGGCCCTCATGGCCGCCTGGCGCTGCCCCGGGGCCATGGTGCATACCGTGGAGGCCCAGGAGCAGAGCCTGCGGCTGGCCCGGAAGAGCATCCGCTACAACGGTCAGGAGCACCGCGTCTTCCCCCGCCTGGGCGACCTCCGCGACCCCGCCCTGTTTGAAGGCGAAGCCCCCTTCGACCTCGTGACGGGCACGCCGCCCTACTGGCCCGAAGGCCACCGGCTGCCTGCCGCCCACCCCCAATCCGTCCCCGCCCGCCTGGAAGTGCGTGGCAGCATCGCGGACTACGCCCGAGCCGCCGCCCGGATCCTCGCCCCGGGCGGCCTCTTCGCCTGTGTCTTCCCCAACGATCAGCGCGAACGGGCCCTGGCTGGCCTGGGTGAGGCCGGACTGCTCTGCCTCCACCGCCGCGAAATCGTCTTCAAGGAGGGCGAACCCTACGGTCTGGATGTCTTCGCCGCCGCCCGCCGCCGGGATCTGCCCGAGGACTTCGAGGCCCGGGCCGAGTGCCCCGAGGTCGAACCCCCCATCCTCATCCGCCGGGCCGACGGCAGCGTGGATCCCGGCATCGCCCGGGTGAGGCTCGCCGTGGGTTTCCCGCCCGGGCTGTGAGGTTCCCGATGGAGGCAGCCTACTGGAACCGCACGTCCGACTGCGCCAGGGCGTAGGCGAAGCTGGCCAGGGCGGCGGCGCTGAACGCCAGGTCGTCCTTCTCCACCTTGTCGAAGGTGTCGGCCTGGGTGTGGTGCACGTCGAAATAGTGGGTGGCGGCGTGGCCCACGCCGATGCCGGGCACGCCCTCGGCCACCATGGGGCTCACGTCCGCGCCGGAACCGCCGAGCCGCAGATCGATGGCGCCATACGGTTCAAGGCTTGCACCCAGGCTTTTCAACGAGACTAAAGCGCCAGCTTTGGCCTCCGGCGTGGCCTTGCGGAGGTCAAGGCCGAACGACTTGATGCGCTCGCTGCCCGAGTCCGTCTCGAAGGCGGCGATGATCTTGCCGAGTTCGGCGCGGTGAGCGTCACGGTAAGCCTTGCCGCCGCGCAGGCCGTTCTCCTCGTTGGTCCACAGCACCACACGGAGAGTGCGGCGGGGCTTGAGGCCCAGGGCCTGGATGAGCCGTGCCGCCTCCATGGCCGTGACGGTGCCCGCGCCGTCGTCCTGGGCGCCCTGGCCCACGTCCCAGCTGTCCAGGTGGCCGCTGAGGATGATCACTTCCTCGGGCTTCTCCGTGCCGCGGATCTCGGCCACCACATTGGCGGAAGGCGCGTCGGGCAACGTCTTCGCGCCCATCTCGAGCTTCATGCGGATGCGCTCACCCCGGGCCTGCATGCGCCGCATCTGGGTGGAGGCCTCGATGGTCACGGCCGCGGTGGGAATCTTCGGGTAGGCCGGGTCGTAGTCCATGGCGCCGGTGTGGGGGGTGTCCAGGCTCACGGGGCCCACGGACCGCACCAGGGCGGCCACGGCGCCGTACTTCGCGGCCTTCGCCGCGCCGCCGTGCCGGTAGACCACGGTGTGGCCATAGCCCCTGAAGGGCACGTCGAAGAGGACGATCTTCCCCTTCACGGCTTCGCCCAGCTTGTCGAGTTCGTCGAAGGAACCCACCACCACCACGTCCGCCGTGAGGCCGCCCTCGGGCGTGCCCACGCTGCCGCCCAGGCCCAGAAGGTTCACCCGCTGTGCCGCGGGCAGCAGCAGTTCGGCGGATTCGTGGCCGCGCACCCAGTGGGGCACCATGACGGCTTCCGCGTGGACGTTGGTGAGACCCGCGGCCTTCATGCGGTCCTGGGCCCAGGCGATGGCCTGGTCCAGCTGCGGCGATCCGGACAGGCGGGGGCCGATGTGGTCGCAAAGCCACGCCAGATCCGCATAGGCACCGTGCGTCCGGAAGGCCTCGGCCCGCAGGCGCTCAGCGGTGGCGCGGAGAGGCTCAGGGGAGGGCTGGGCGCCCAGGGTGGCGGCCACGAGGCAGAAAAGTAGGAGGCGGCTTGGGTTCATGCCTCATCTTACTTGGTGATTTCGATGGTTCACGATTTTTTTGCCAGCTCAGCGATCTGGGACTGCACGACCTTCATCAGAGCATTGGGGCTCCGGGAAAGGATGGTCAGGGGCGCTTCAGGAGGACGCGCACTCGCATGCGGCCACTGGCGTCTGTTTCGAGCACTTCCCAGGAGAGGGGCCCGCTGTGGCCCTTCGGGTTCTCACCAGGGCCCAGGTTGAAGGCGGCGTCGTCCAGCTCCCAGCGCCGGCAGGGGAACCGGGGCTTGGGGGGCTCGGGGCTGCCGGGGTGGGCGTCCACCACGCGCATGGGGCCCTTGGGATCGTCGGGGCTCAAGAGGGAAGGATCGATGCAGGCCACGATCAGCCCCTCGTAACCGGGACCGAAGCGGCCGCCCACGCGGGCCCGCTCGAAGCCCCAAGGCCGGCGCACCTCCAGGCTGAAGAACCGCCCCTTCCTGCGCGGGTCGGGCAGGGTCACCCACTGGGGATCGGCTCCCGGCGCGCGGGAGACGGGGGCGATCCAGCCCTCCCAGGTGCGGCCCTTCACGGCGAGGCGGCGGACCTGGTCCCGGAAATGGCCCCGGTACCAGAGCTCGGACCGCACCCAGGCAGAGGGATGGGAGGGGCTGTAGCCCGTGTCCTCCACCCAGGGCCCCTCCTCGGGGTGGGAGCGGTCCCAGCCGCGGTACTGGCCTGCGTCCATGAGATCCCAGATGCCGGCGGTGAGCGGGTCGCCGCAGTCCAGGTAGAGGTCATCCACGCGGTGCTCGCCCATGGCGTGGAAGGCCTCGTGGACGATGTTCCCGAGGGGCACCTCCTCGGTCATGAAGATCAGTGGCCAGCGACGCGAGCGGTCCCAGGGCAGGGGCAGCAGCAGGCTCACGGCCTTGAGATCCGCCTCGTCCGCGGTCAGCGACTGGGGCTTGCCGGGCGTGATGATCCAGAGATGGTCGGGCTTGCCATCTGGGCGGAGGGCTCCGGTCCGATTGTCCAGCTGGTCGCAGACACCGAGGCCCTCGCCCTGCAGGCGCTCCACCACCCATTCGGCCATGCCCAGCTTGTGGGCATCGGTCCGTGGCGTGGGGTGCTCGGCGCTGCGGAACTTGAGGAAGCGGCCCTCGACGAGGGACACGGCCCCCTTGCTGACTTCGTACAGGTAGTTGGCCGCGCTGGCCACGCCGGGGCGGCGGGAGAAGATCAGCTCGCGCAGGGCGCCGTCCGGCAGCCTCGAGGGCTCGTCGGTGAAGTCGAGGCGCACGAGGAAGACGGCTTCCTGGCGGTGCCTGGGCTCGGAGCTGAGGGCGATGTCGCCGCGCCACTCGGCGGCGGGCACCAGGTCCCGGCGCCAGCCATCCTTCTCGACCGCCAGCACAGTGTCTCCGGGCTCCAGGTCCAGGTGGAAGCGGCCCTCGGCGTCGGTCACGGCCATGGGCGGGTCCGCGGCGGGGGAGATCCTCGGCTGGCGATCAGGATAGACGCGCACGCCGGCCAGCCCCCGGTGGCCGTCCGTGACGCGGCCTTCCATGGCGGCGGCCGGAGAGGCAAGCGCAGCCAGGAGGCCGAAGGCGGCTCCGAAGCCGCGGCTGGAACGTGGGGTCATGCCTGGCCGACGAGCTTCTGCAAGTGGGCCAGCCGGGCCAGCAGGGCCAGGCGGCGGCGGGCCTCCGGCCCCACCAGCGGCTTCTCCAGCGCATCGGACACCGGTTCCTGCAGGCGCGACCAGGTTTCCAGCTCACCGGGATCGTGCAGCAGGAGGATCGGCATGTCCCCCAGACCATCGGACTGCTGCAGGGCCACGGCCAGGTTCTGGGCGCTGCCTTCGGACAGATCCGTGTCGAGCACCAGCAGATCAGGCCGGTGGGCGAGGATCTGGGCCCTGGCGCGGCTTTCGCTCTGGGCCTCAAGATAGGTCGCCTGGTCCTTGCCGAAGTGGTTCTGGACCTGGGCAAGCACCAGCGCGCTGGCGGACGCCACCAGCACCTCGGGGCGGGCCGGGGCCAGCGGACCCGTGCGGAGCGACAGTGCGCGGATGCGGAGGTGGGTCTGCACGCGCACTTGGAGCAGCAGGCTGTTGGGGGGCTTGCGGATGAAGTCATCGGCGCCCGCGGCGTAGCTGCGGTCCTTGGCATCCCGGCTCAGGGCCGTCAGCACCAGCACGGGGATATCCGCCGTGGCGGGATCGGACTTGATGGCCTCGCAGGCCTTGAACCCGTCCATGGAGGGCATGACCACATCCATGATCACCATGTCGGGCCCGGGCCCCCCGGCCTTGAGGCGCGCCAGGGCCTGCTCGCCATCCGCCGCGACGATCAGGTGGTGCCCCAGCGGCTGGAGCTGCGCCTCCAGCATGCGACGCTGCAGGGCGTTGTCTTCCACCATCAGGATGGTCATGGGAGATGCGAAGTGGGACAAGCGGACTCCTTAGCTCTCGTGAATTGAGGGTAAGGGCCCCGTCGCTTCCTAGCAACAGCTGGAATGACGGTGGAGTAGGTAAATTCACGCAGGCGAGGAGCCTTTCCAACGATACAATGGCCAGTTCGAGGTTTCTCAGTGGCTCATCCCAGTCTCATCCGCAATTTCTCCATCGTCGCCCACATTGACCACGGCAAGTCGACCCTGGCAGACCGCCTGCTCGAGCTGACGAAGACCGTGGCGGGACGCGACATGCAGGCCCAGATCCTGGACGACATGGACCTGGAGCGCGAGCGGGGCATCACCATCAAGGCCCATGCGGTGACCCTGAAATACCCCGCGCTGGATGGCAAGACCTACACACTCAACCTCATTGATACGCCAGGCCATGTGGATTTCACCTACGAGGTGAGCCGCAGCCTCGCCGCCTGTGAGGGCGCGATCCTGGTGGTGGATGCCACCCAGGGCGTGGAGGCCCAGACCCTGGCCAACACCTATCTGGCCCTCGAGAACGGGCTGGAAGTGTTCCCGGTGCTGAACAAGACCGACCTGCCCAGCGCCGATCCCGAGCGAGTGCTCGAGCAGATCGACACGGTGATCGGCCTGGTGGACACTGCCCACGCGGTGAACGTCAGCGCCAAGACCGGCGAAAACTGCGAGCAGGTGCTCGAGCAGATCGTGAAGTGCATTCCCGCGCCCCAGGGCGACCCGAAGGCGCCGCTCCAGGCTCTGGTGTTCGACTGCTATTACGATGCCTACCGCGGCGTGGTGAACCTCATCCGCGTCATGAATGGCACGCTGAAAGCCGGGGACCAGATCCGCTTCATGTCCACGGGCAGCGAGCACCGCGTGGACGAGATCGGCATCTTCGATCCCAAGATGGACAAGCAGGAATCCCTGTCGGTGGGCGAGGTGGGGTACCTGGTGGCCAATATCCGGCAGCTGGTGGATGTGAAGGTCGGCGACACCGTGACCCATGCGGTGACGCTCACGACGAAGCCCGCCACCGAGATGCTGAAGGGCTTCAAGGAGATCCAGCCGGTGGTGTTCGCGGGGATCTTCCCCACCTCCAGCGACGATTTCGAGAACCTGCGCAACGCCATGGACAAGCTCCGGCTCAACGACAGCAGCTTCACTTATGAGCCGGAGACCTCCACGGCGCTCGGGTTCGGCTTCCGCTGCGGCTTCCTGGGCCTGCTCCACATGGAGATCGTGCAGGAGCGGTTGGAGCGTGAGTTCGACCTCGACCTCATCACCACGGCGCCCAGCGTGCGCTACCACGTGCACCTGACTGATGGCGCCGAGGCCTCCGTGGACAACCCCTCGAAGCTGCCGCCGCTCCAGAAGATCGCGAAGATCGAGGAGCCCATCATCGAGGCGACCATCCTGACCCGGACGGATTTCGTGGGCGGCCTGATCAAGCTCTGCGAGGACCGCCGTGGCATTCAGCAGAAGCTCGAGTACGTGAGCCAGGACCGCGTGATGCTGGTCTACGAGCTGCCCCTCAATGAGGTGGTGCTCGACTTTTACGACAAGCTGAAGTCCGTCTCCAAGGGCTACGCCAGCTTCGATTACCACATGAAGCACTACACGGAATCCGATCTGGTGAAGATGGACATCCTGGTGAACGGCGACCCTGTGGACGCCCTGTCCATCCTGGTGCACCGCAGCAAGAGCCAGACGCTCGGGCTCGCGCTCTGCCAGAAGATGAAGGAAGTGATCCACCAGCAGATGTTCGACGTGGCCATCCAGGCCGCCATCGGCAGCAAGATCATCGCCCGCACCAACGTGAAGGCCCGCCGCAAGGACGTGCTTGCCAAGTGCTACGGCGGCGATGTCAGCCGCAAGAAGAAGCTGCTCAATAAGCAGAAAGAGGGCAAGAAGCGGATGAAGTCCATCGGCAACGTGGAGATCCCGCAGGAGGCCTTCCTGGCGATCCTCAAGGTCGATAGCTGAAAAGCTTGGACAGGATTAACAGGATTAAGTGCTTGATTAACAGGATTAAAGATTTAATAAAATCCTGTTAATCCTGTTTTTCATCCTGTTAATCCTGTCTCCGCATTTGACGTGCGAGCGGCCTAGCCACCTTTCTCGCTGTTCTTGATCTCCCCGGACTCGACGAGGTTCGCGAGCAGGCGCTGGAGTTCGTCCTCACCGAGGATGCCGCGGCGCTGGAAGAGGCGGATCAGGCCGAGGACCAGGGCGCGGGCCTGGTAGGACTCCAGGGGGGGCACCGGCGGCTCGCGGGTGGTCCGGCCGAAGATGAGATCCGAGGACGCCGCCGGCCGCGGTGTCTCCGTCGGCTCGAAGAACTGGAAGGGATCGAGGTTCGTTGGCTCCTGGATGGCGGCGCCGGTGCTGTCGAAAAAGGGATCGCGTGGAAAGGGTGCTTCCGGCACGGCGCTCGAAGCCGGTATGGGCAGGGGAGCAAGGCTGAAGTTGACCGGGAGAGCCTCGCCCTCTTCGTGATCCGTGCCCACCTCCACCGTCACGGTGGCCCCGGGGACGGGCGCTTCCAGGCTGCGGTAGAGATCGCCGATGGCCTTGCGGAGCGCGCTGTGGGAGGCCACCACGGGCTGGATGTGCAGGCCCGAGGCGAACCGGGCGCTGTCTATGGCGTTCAGATCCGAGGGATCGGACATGGCCAGCACCAGCGACTTGGGTTCCTTGACCGAGATGGGCAACACGGTGAACTGGTCCGCGAGGCGGAAGGGCACCAGCTTCAGCACCTCGAGTGGCACCTCGAGATTCCGGACGTCCACTTGGGGTACACCCGCCTGGCGGCTGAGGAAATCCATCAGGACTTCTTCGGAAATGTAGCCCAGGGCCACGAGGTTGCTGCCCAGGCGGCCCCGGGCGATCTTCTGGTGGGTGATGGCGCTCTGAAGCTGGGCCGGCGTGATGAGGCCAGATTCCACGAGCAGTTCGCCCAGCCGCTTGATCGGTTGCTGCATGAGGGAGTCCTTGGGCTCAGGTCTTCCGGGGATGCACAGAGGGTGGTCCCCAAGGTAACGTTATTCAAGGCTTTTGTGGGCCGGAGGTGGCATGGAATCCGAGGATCTCTGGCGGGCGGCCCTGCACGATTTCAACAATCTGGTGACGGGGCTCCAGGGCGTGGTGGACCTGGGTGACCCGGCCCTTCCCCTTGATCCGCACAACCACGCAAGACTGGAGACGATCCTCGAGGATGGCAAGACCCTCATCGCCATGGCCCGTGCCATGGCTCTGGGGCGCATGCCCGGCTCCGGGCCGCTTCCGTGGGCGGACTGGGCCGCGGGAGTGCGCGGGCGCCTTGACGCCACCGGCCAACTCTTCCGATGCCCGGTGCAGCTGGTGGATGCGGGGGCCGGGGGCGCGTCCTGGCCCGCGCCTCTCCTCCAGGATTGGGTGGCGACCTTCACCCGGCAGATCCTTCCCTGGGCTGCCCCAGGCCCCTTGCGCCTGGAAGCGGAGGCCCGCCCCGGGGCCTGGATCCTGCGTTGGATCACGGATGCCCCCCTTCCGACGGCCCTGGAAGCCGACCCGCCATCCGACGCGCCGCGAAGCTTGGCCGGGCTCTGGCTGCGCGGCATGGCCAGCCACATGGGCCTGACGCTCGAAGCCTCTGCCGGCCTGCTCCAGGCCCGCATCCCGCACCCAGGTGCTGAATCCACCCTGTCCAAGGAAAACTGATGCTCCAGACGCCCCCTCCCGTTCCACCCGCTGCCGTGGTGGAGGTCACCGCCACGCGCTTTCCGGAGGACCCGGCGAAGGTGCCCGCCTCCATCACGGTCCTCACCGCCAGGGACCTGGCGGAGCGCGGCGCCACGGATTTGTGCAGCGCCCTGGGCCTCCTGGCCGGCGTCTCCGTCGCCCCCGGCGGCGACACCGGCCCGGCCGGAAGCGTGCCGGAATTCTGGGGCCTGAAGGAGTTTGATGCCTTCCTGCTCGTGGTGGACGGCGTGCCGTGGGGTGGCGCCTTCAATCCGGCCCTCTCCACCCTGAGCCTCGAAGGCGTAGAGCGCATCGAGATCCAACGGGGCGCGGCGCCGGTGATGTACGGCGCCACCTCATTCGTCGGCGTCATCCATGTCATCCGCGGTCTGCCAGCGGATGCGAAGGGTTCCGTCCGCCTTTCCGCGGGAAGCCACGGGAGTTTCGGGGGAGCGATCTCCCTCCGACTTCCGGCCGGAGCCGCCACGGACAGCACCCTGACCGTGGATCACGACACCCAGGGCTTCGAGGATCCCCGCACCGGCTTCAAGCGCACGCATCTCCTGTGGCGGAACCGCGTGCAGGCCCTGGCCGGCGTGTTTCGCTTCGACTTGGAGGGCACGGCCACGGACCAGCAGCCCGCCAGCCCCTTCCCCCGCGTGGGGAGGGCCCTGACGAGCCAGATACCCCTCGATGCCAACCACAATCCCGCCGGGGCCTTCCTCGACGACCGGCGGTTCACGTTCACCACGGGCTACGATCGGACGCTGGATCCCGCCCTGCTCTGGTCCACCACCCTGTCCGTGTCCCGGGCCCGGCAGGACGCCTTCCGCGGCTTCCTCACCGACGTGAGCTCCGTGGCTCCCAACGCCCACGGTTTCCGCGAACGCGTCGACCTCACGGACGTCTATTTCGACACGCACCTCACCTGGACGGCGGGATCCGCCCTCAAGGTGGTGGCAGGCCTGGACCATCTCCACGGCCAGGGCCGTGGCCGGGGCGGGGACTTCGACTACTTCGTGAACCTGGACGGGGCCGGTGCCCCCGGTGCTGCCGCCCTCCCCAGCCAGGCGGCCATCCGCATCGACGACCGGCGCGACTTCTCGGGCCTCTACGCCTTCGCCCAGTGGCAGGTTGCGCCTCGCCTGGTGGTCGAGGCGGGTTTGCGCCTCACCCGCGCGGAGGAGGCCCGCCGCACATCCACGCTGGATTTCGCCAGCGGGACCCTTGCTGGCGGTTCCGACACCCGGACCACCACGCGGCTGGGCGGCAGCGCGGGGGCCACCTGGACCGCCTGGCAGCGCGGCGAGGATCGCGTGAATCTCTACGCCGGCCTCCGCAGCACCTTCAAGCCCGCGGCCATGGACTTCGGCCTGGATAGCGGTGCGCGGATTCTGAAGCCGGAGACGGCCACCAGCTACGACCTCGGCCTCAAGGCCGACCTCCTGGAACGCAGGCTAGCCCTGGAGCTCAGCACCTTCCTCATGGACTTCGAGAACCTGGTGGTGCCCCAGTCCGCGGCCGGTGCGCCGGTGCTCGTGAACGCGGGCAAGGAGCGGTTCCAGGGTGTAGAGGCCAGCGCGGCCTGGCGCTTTACGCACGACCTCGCGGCCCGCCTCGCCTACAGCTACCACGACGCCCGGTTCCGCGACTACGCGAAGGATTTCGGGGGTGGCACGCTCACCCAGCTGAGCGGAAAGCGCCTCGAAATGTCGCCCTACCACCTCGGTGGCCTGGGCCTCGCCTATGCGCCCGCCCAGGGCCTGGTGGTCACCGCCGAGCTGAACTACGTGGGGGCCGTCTTCCTCAACCAGCGCAACACCGCGCCAGCCGGGGGCTACGCCACCTGGGCCGCCAGCCTGGGGTGGCGCGAAAAGACCTGGGAGGTCCGTCTGGACGGCCGCAACCTCACGGATCGCCGCAAGCCCGTGGCCGAAAGCGAGCTGGGCGATGCCCAGTACTACCTGCTGCCCGGCCGCCAGCTCGCCCTGAGCGCCCGCTACCGGTTCTGAACCGTCGGAACCCTGAAAAGCTTGGACAGGATTAACAGGATTCATGTTCTTGGTTTGAATCCTGTTAATCCAAAGAAATCCTGTTAATCCTGTCCCAGCCTTTTTCTCAGTACACTCGAAGGTTTGGGCGGTGCGATGAAGTTCCACATCCAGACCTGGGGCTGCCAGATGAATGACCACGACGGCGAGAAGCTGTCGGGGCTGCTGTCCGCCGAGGGTTTCGAGGCCGTGGATTCAGCCGAGGATGCTGAATTGGTGCTGCTGAACACCTGTTCCATCCGCGAGAAGGCCGTGCACAAGGTCTATTCGGAGCTGGGCCGCCTCCGCGAAGAGAAACAGCGACGCCCTTTGCTGGTGGGCGTCACGGGCTGCCTGGCCCAGCAGGAGCAGGCCGCCCTGTTCAAGCGGGCCCCCCACATCGACTTCGTGCTGGGCACCATGGCCCTGAAGCAGCTGCCGCGGCTGGTGGCCGAAGCTCAGGCAGGCAAGGCCCGAGTGATGGATACGGGCGAGTACCCCGACAACCATCTGTTCCCGCCTTCCGTCACACGCCGCCGGGATACCGCCAAGGCCCTGGTCACCATTACCGAAGGCTGCAACCACGCCTGCACCTACTGCATCGTCCCCACCACCCGTGGCGCGGAGCGGCATCGGCCTTACGCGGATGTTCTGGGCGAGGTGCGGGGCCTGGTGGAACGGGGCTACCGCGAGGTGGAGCTGCTGGGCCAGAACGTGAACAGCTATGCGGGCGGCTGCACCTTCGCGGAGCTGCTGGAGCGCGTGTCGGAGGTTGAAGGCTTGGAGTGGATCCGCTTCACCACGAGCCATCCCATGAATTTCACCAGGGACCTGGCGCGGGTGCTGGTGTCGAATCCCAAGGTCGTCCCCTTCCTCCACCTGCCCCTGCAAAGCGGCAGCGACCGGGTGCTGAAGCGCATGCTGCGCGAGTACACGGTGGCAGAGTATCTGGAGCGCCTGGGCTACCTGGGCGAAGGCCGTGCCCGGATGACCCTCAGCACGGACTTCATCGTGGGCTTCCCCGGGGAGACCGACGAGGACTTCGAGGACACCCTGCGCGTGCTGGATGAGGTCGCCTTCGACGGCTCCTTCAGCTTCATCTACTCGCCCCGGCCCGGCACGCCCTCCCTGCGCCTCAAGGACGACCTGCCCATGGCCGTGAAGTCCGCGCGGCTGGGCCGGCTCCAGCAGCGCCAGGCCGAGCTCACCAGGGCCAGCAACGAACGGTTCGTGGGCCGCGAGATCCCGGTCCGCGTCGAGACCCACGGCCCCACCGAACATGGCTGGTGGCTGGCCCGCAGCGGCGAGTGGAAGACCATCCACCTGGCGGCGGGGCCAGACCGCAAGCTGCCCTTCGGCGAGCTGGTGCAGGCGAAGATCACCCTGGCCAGCCCGCACTTCCTGGGGGCGGAGCTGGTTTAGGAAGCTGTCGGCTATCAGCTGTCAGCTATCGGCTGTCAGCGTGAGGGACCAGCGGCGGGTGGCGCTGGGGGGCAGCAGGAAGCCACCCGGCTTGTCGGCGAACTCCCCGTCCCACCCTTCGGGATCCGCATGGCCCTCCCAGGGCTCGATGCAGAGGAAGGCGGGGCCGGGTTCGGGCTTGGCCCACAGGCCCAGGTGGGGGAAGCCCTCCCAGCGCAGGGTGAGGGCCGGCCCGCCCTCGACCTCGAAGCGGAGGCTCCGGCTCCGGGGCTCCAGGAAGATCAGGGCGTCCTCGGCGAACAGGTCTGCGCGGAGCGGCAGCACCCGCCCCAGGATGGGGGTGGAATGAAGGGCTGGATCCAGCAGCCCATCGGTGGTCAGGCGCCGGAGGGGGCCGGGTTCCTCGGCCTCGAAGACGAGGCGATGCGCGGCCTTGGGCAGGCCTGGCGCCAAGGGCCACCGGAAGGCCGGATGCAGGCCCAGGCTGGCAGGCAGGGGGGCTTCGCCAGGGTTGCGCAGGGCGATATCCATGCGCAGGGAGGTCGCCTTCAGGGTGTAGGCCACCCGCAGCAGGAAGGGAAAGGGGTAGATGGCGCGGCTGGCCTCGTCATCGCGCAGTTCCACGGTGCAGGTGGAGGCGGTCCCTTCGAGCAGGGCGAAGGCCCGGTCCCGGGCGAAGCCGTGCCGGGGCATGGGGAACGTCCCGCCCTGGTGCCGCAGGGTGTCGCCCTGCAGGCGGCCCACGATGGGGAAGAGCAGCGGGGCGTGCCGGGGCCAGAGGGGGCCTGCATCCCACAGCAGATCGTGGCCGCCCAGGCGCAGGGACTGGAGCTCGGCGCCCTGGGCCGAGATGACGGCTTCAGCCGCGCCGGTGTGCAATCGGTGGATGTCCATGCACGAGATTATCCCCGCCGTGGTAGATTTTCCCCGCCAAGCCTGCCGCATTCCTCCGGGAGCCAGCCATGCCTTTCACGGCGGACGTCATCGCGACGACCCTCCACGCGCCCCTCGCGAATGTGGAGCAGAACTGGCCACTGGTGGTGCAGGCCCTGAGCGCGCTCAAGATCCTGGATCCGGCCACGGAGGTGGCGGCCATCGCCACCATCGGGGCGGAGAGCTACCTCTTCGCGCCGGAGCGGGAACAGGGCAGCGAGGCCTACTTCCGGCGCATGTATGAATTCAAACGTGCCCTGGGCAATACGGAGCCCGGCGACGGGGCCAAATACTGCGGGCGGGGGTTCATTCCCGTACTCGGCCGGGCCGAGTACGCGCGGTTCGGGAAGCTGGTGGGGGCCGAGCTGGTGGAGGACCCGGAACGGGCCCTGGAGCCGGCCCTGGCGGCCCGCATTCTGGCCTACGACTTCATGCTCAAGGAAGTGCCCAAGGCCGCCGCGGAGGGCGACTGGGTGAAGGTCCACCGCCTGGTCCGCGGCGACCTCACGGGCTGGAAGCGGTTCAATGGGATCCTCATCTCCCTGCTGAAGCTGATGGCCGAGCAGAGCTGAGGCTGGAACTGGTGCGCCCGACCAGACTCGAACTGGTACTCCGTTTCCGGAAGCGGATTTTAAGTCCGCAGCGTCTGCCATTCCGCCACGGGCGCGCCGCTCCAGCCTAACGGGGCTTTCCCGCCCGTGGTAGCGTCGAGCCATGGGGCTCCGTTCCGCCGCGCTGTTGCTGATCCTTTCTGGTCTCCTGTCCGCCCAGGCCAGGGACCTGCGGACGTTCTACCGGGAGCGCTGCGTGGTCTGCCACGGCATTGACGGTACCGGCCGCGGGCCCAGCGGCGCCCGCCTGGGCGGCCGGAACCTCACGGATGCCCGCTGGCAGGCCCGGCAGGAAGACGCTGCCCTGGTGGCCTCGATCCTGAAGGGCCGGGGCGCCATGCCGGGGTTCGGCCGGCAGCTGGTGGAACCGGAGGCCCGGCGCATGGTCGCCGAGGTGGTGCGTCCCCTGGCAGGCCGACGAAAGCCCTGACCCCCCCTTGCGCCGGAGCCGGGAGGACCCATCCTAGCCTGGTGTTTCAACATCCATTGAGGTGGCCATGCGGACCGTCGTGCTGCTCTCCTGCCTCCTGCTTGCCACCGGCCTGGGCGCCCAGGCCCCGATGAAATCGGTGGAGGAGCTGCGGGCCTTCTTCGCCCAGAACTGCGTGAAATGCCACGGCCCGGATGGGTCCGCCCACAGCGCCGAAGGGAAGAAACTCGGCGGATTCGATTTCACGGACATGAAGAAGGCCGCGAAGGAAACAGATGCCGATATGGAGAAGACCATCCGCAAGGGCATCTTTTTCGGCATGGTCATGCCCTCCTTCAAGGACCGCCTGACCGAGGCCGACATCAGCCTCATGGTGAAGGAAGTGGTCCGGAAGGCCGAGAAGGGCAAAGCCATCGCGCCGTAGCAGGAGGCGGGCCGATAGGATGAAGGGATGCCCGGCGCCCCCCCCGATCCTTCCACCCACCCCCTGCTTCGCAATCTGAATGCCCCCCAGCGGGAGGCCGTCTGCCATGCCCATGGGCCGTTGCTCATCCTGGCGGGTGCCGGCTCCGGCAAGACCACGGTGATCACCCGCCGGATCGCCTGGCTCATCGAGGAGGAGGGCGTCCATCCGGGTTCCATCCTGGCCATGACCTTCACCAACAAGGCGGCGGAGGAGATGCGGGAGCGCGTCCAGCGGCTCGTCTCCGTGCCCGCCGCGCAGATGTGGGTGAGCACCTTCCACAGCTTCTGCACCCGCATCCTGCGCCGCGAGGGCGAGCGCACGCCCGTGGGCCGGGATTTCGTCATCTTCGATCCGGCGGACCAGAAGAGCCTGATGAAGCAGGTGCTGGCGGAATTGAAGCTCCCCGAGAAGCAGTTCCATCCCAAGAAGGTTCTGGAGCTCATCAGCGACTTCAAGAACCGCTGCCTGTTGCCGGAGGAGGCCCGGGAGGAGGCCCTGGATCCCTGGACCCGCAAGGTCCTGGATGCCTATGACCTCTACCAGAAGGGCCTGAAGAACCACCGAGCCTGCGACTTTGACGACCTGCTGCTCTACACCGAGCGGCTCTTCCGCGAGCCCGTCATCCAGGCGCAGTACGGGGAGCGCTTCAAGTTCATCCTCGTGGACGAGTACCAGGACACCAACCGCGCCCAGTACCTGCTCGTGCAGCACCTGGCCCGGCGGCACCACAACCTGTGCGTCGTGGGCGATGAGGACCAGTGCCTCGCCAAGGGCACCAAGGTGCTCATGGCGGACGGAACGCAGCGTCCCATCGAAAAGGTGGCGGCGGGGGATCTCGTCACCGCCGCTCACGGCAGCGGAACCTTCCGGTCCGCGAAGGTCCTGAAGGCCGCCACGCGGATGCGCCACGGGCTGGGCATCCGCCTCACCACCACCTCGGGCCGTTGCCTCACCAGCACACCGGAGCACGTCCATCTCGCGGGCTACCGGCTCGGCATCTCACCCCAGCTGCACTTCGTGTACCTCATGTGGAAGCGCGGCACCGGCTGGCGGCTGGGCACCAGCCAGACCCACACCCACGGCCAGGTGAAGCCCGTGGTGGGCTTCCTCCAGCGGGCCCGGCAGGAGCACGCCGACGAGCTGTGGGTGCTGTCCACCCACGCCAGTGAACAAGCGGCCCGCCTCCAGGAGGAGATCTGGTCGCTCCAGTACCAGCTGCCCACGCTGCCCTTCGTGCCGCGCAAAGGCGGGTCCATCCGTGGGCTGGTCCACGACGCCGAGGCCATCCGCCGGGTCTTCGCGGCGGTGGATTCCCAGGCGGGGGCCGAGCGGCTGCTGGCGGATCTGGGCATGGCCGTGGAGGCGCCCCACCACCGGGCCCAGGCCAGCGACGGCTTGCGCCGCCTGGTGACGGTCACCCTCTGCGGAGACCGCAGGGGCAAGCGGCCCATGCATCGCATCTCCATGGTTGGCCGCAGCGCGGAGGACCGACGCGTGCTCGAAGGCCTGGGCCTGTCCGTGCGTCCGGCGAAGGCCGGTTCAGCGAGCTGGCGCATGGAAACCTGCGCCGCGTCGTTCCAGGACATCCGAAAGATGGCGGATCGCATCCGGAAGCATCTGGATGCGGAGATCCATCTGCAGGCCCGCCTGGGCGCCAGTCCCGGCCGGGAAACCAGCAGCCTGCCCTTCCTCCCCGCCTGCAACCTGAAGCCCGGCATGGCCCTGTTCGATGGGGAAGGGGGCCTGGACGTGATAGCCCACGTCGAGCGCATTCCGCTCAAGGCTGAGGTTCATGACCTGGACATTGAGGGCGTCCACACCTTCGTGGCCAACGGCCTCGTGACCCACAACTCGATCTATGGCTGGCGCGGCGCTGACATCCGCAACATCCTAGACTTCCAGCAGGACTTCCCCGAGGCCGTGCGCATCGAGCTGCTGCAGAACTACCGCTCCACGAAGAAGATCCTGGACGCGGCCTCCGAGGTGATCGCCAACAACTCCCAGCGCGTGGAGGGCAAGGGCGCCCTGATCACCGACCTGGGCGAGGGCGAAGCCATCACGTTCAAGCTCACGGACGAGGGGCGGCTGGAGGCGGAGTGGGTGGTGCAGCGCATCCAGGAACTCCGCTACCGCGAGCCCGAAGCCAAGGTGGCCGTGCTCTACCGCGCCAACTGGCAGTCCCGGCAGATGGAAGAGGCGCTTCGCGCCCAGAACATGCCCTACCGGCTGGTGGGCGGCGTGAAGTTCTACGAGCGCCAGGAGGTGAAGGATCTCATCTCGTACCTGCGGCTCATCTCGAATCCCTTCGACCTGGTGAGCTTCCGCCGCTGCGTGAACGCGCCCACCCGCGGCGTGGGGCCGACCACGCTGGGGAAGATCGAGGGCGCCATCCCCGAGGGCGGCACGCCCCTCGAAGGCCTGGCCCTGCTGCTGCGGGCCGGCGAGCTGAAGGGCCGGGCCCAGCGGGAGATGGGCAAGTTCCTCGAGCTCTTCCACCGGGCTGGCGCGGAACGGGAGGCCCAGGGGCTGGCGGGCCTGGTGAAGTGGGTGCTCCAGGAGAGTGGCTACCTCCAGAGCCTGGAGGACGAGGCCACGCTGGAGGCCGAGGGCCGGATCCGCAACCTGGAGGAGTTCCTCAGCGCCGCCGCCGAGTCTGAATCGCTGGGCCTGCGCCTGTCGGAGTTCCTGGACCGCATCACGCTCGCGGCGGACGCGGACCAGGTGGAGGAATCCGCCCAGCTCAGCCTCATGACCATCCACTGTGCCAAGGGGCTGGAGTTCCCCTTTGTCTTCGTCATCGGCATGGAGGAGGACGTCTTCCCCAACCGCAACGCCCGCGAAACCTCGGAGGGGCTGGAAGAGGAACGGCGTCTCTTCTACGTGGCCATCACCCGCGCCCAGCGCCGGCTCACGCTGAGCGCCGCGCGGCGACGGCGCATCATGGGCACCGAGATGCTCTCCATGCCCAGCCGCTTCCTGCGGGAGCTCCCCGCGGAGGCCCTGACGGCGCCCATCCGCTGGGGCACCGAGCTCTACCAGTCCGGCGAGGGGGTGCGCCCCGGCAGCTCCTTCACCCGGGGAGCCAGCGGCGGCTCCGTGGCCACGGAACTCCAGCGCATCCGCAGCTTCTTCGATCGCGTCAAAGAGGCTCCGCCACCGGGCTCGGAAGGCGGCAGGTTCTCCGAACCTGCCGAATCAAAAGATCCGGGCGCTTTTGACGTGGGAACGCGGGTGAAGAGCGCCCGCTTCGGCGCGGGCACGGTGCTGGCTTCATCGGGGCGGAGCGAGGGCCTGACCTACACCATCCGCTTCGACCAGGGTGGCGACCGGCGCATCATGGCCCGTTTCGGCGGCCTCGAGCGCCTCTGACAGCCGACAGCTGATAGCTAAGAGTGCCTAACAAAACCCCGACGAGGCCGCGAGAAGGCCAGGTGGGATGCACCGCAAGGAAGGGCCCGCAGGGCGATGCGGGACATCGTTCAAGGGCCGTGACGCCGCGGGGCGCCCACCTGGCTTTCTCCCTCCGGGCGAGGGCCGGCGGGCGTCGCGATGCCGCGTCACGCTCGTCGAGCGTAGTACCCGCTACGCGTCTCCTCGCGTTCCTCGCCTCGCTCGCCCGGCGACCCTCGCGTGGCCCCATGGGGGTTTTGTTAGGCACTCTAAATCAGATCCTCCAGGGCCTCCGCAGCGGTGGAGAACCGGAACCGGAAGCCCAGGTTCTGGGCGCGGGACGGGATTGCGAACGCGCCCTGGAGCGGCAGGGCCTCGGCCATTTCCCCCATGAGCACCTTCATGGCGGCGGCGGTGAAGGCCCCCGGCACCGGCAGCAGGGGACGATGGAGCCGACGCGCCAGGAGGTCCGTGAAGACCTCGTTGCTGACGGGTTCCGGCGCCGTGCCGTTGAAGGGGCCCTCCCAGGCAGGATTCCGGGCGGCCTCCAGGAACATGGCCACCAGATCATCCAGATGGATCCAGCTGAGGCCCTGCTGGCCCGATCCGAGCTTGCACCCCAGGTAGAGCCGCACCGGCAGGGCCATCTTCGGCAGGGCGCCGCCCTCCCGGGCCAGCACCACACCGATGCGGATCCGGACCACGCGGACACCGATGTCCGAGGCCGCCATGGCCTCCGCCTCCCAGGCCCGGCAGACATCGGCGAGGAAGCCCCCCCCGGGTTTGGCAGATTCGTCCACGGGGGTCCGGTTCTCGGGATTGTAGTAGCCGATGGCCGAAGCGTTCACCAGGGCGGTGGGCGGCTTGCCGCAGTCCTTCATGGCCTCCACCAGCCGGCGGGTGCCGAGGATCCGGCTGTCGCGGATGGCGGCCTTGCGGACGGTGCTCCAGCGCTTCTCCGCGATCCCTTCGCCCGCCAGATTGATCACTACGTCCGCGCCCTCCAGCACCACCGGCAGATCGTTCCAGTCATGGGCGATGGCGCCTGGAGGCAGGTGTGCGGCCTGCGGAGCGCGGGTCAACACGGTCACCCGGCTGCCCTGTTCGACCAGGGACCGGATCAGGGGGCGGCCCACCAGGCCCGTGCCCCCGGCCACCACCACCTGTGTCAGATTCGATGCCCCCATGGGTCCCACCGCCCTCAAAGATAGTCCGAGACCGTGCGCCAGGTCGCCTCTTCTGCTGAAGGCTGATTTCGGCATCGGACGCGATATCGGAGTATGCTTCGCCCGACCCAGAGGAGGCCCTATGCCGGAACCCCAGTTCGCACCCTTCGGCCACTTCTGCTGGCCTGAACTCGCCAGCACCGACGTCGCCGCCGCGAAAGCCTACTACGGGGCCCTGTTCGGCTGGTCCTCCTACGACATGCCCTCGGCCATGGGGAACTACACCATCTTCCAAGCCGAGGGCTTGGACGCGGCGGCTGGCTACCAGATGGGGCCCCAGCAGAGCGCGCCGACTCATTGGAACTCATACGTGGCGGTGGAAAGCGCCGACCGGAGCTGCGCCAGGGCGGAGGAACTTGGCGCACAGGTCCTGATGGCCCCCTTCGACATTCCCGGGGTCGGGCGCATGGCCTTCATCCGCGGCCCGGACGGCGCCTCCCTGGCCCTGTGGCAGTTTGGTGCGCACCACGGGGCGGGCATCTTCAGGCGTCCCGGCGGTCTCTGTTGGACCGAGCTCTACTCGCCCGACACGGCAGGATCCGAGGCGTTCTACACCGGTCTCTTCGGCTGGCGGGCCCTTACCAAGACCGACTTCGGAATGCCCTACACCGAATTCCACGCCGGGGACACCCCCGTGGGCGGCATGATGGGCATGGCGGGGCCGGAATGGGAAGGCGTTCCCAACGCCTGGATGCCCTACATCGCGGTGGCCGACGCCGACGCCACAGCCGCCGCAGTGACCCGCCTGGGAGGCGTGTGCATGGTGCCTCCTACGGATATCCCCACCGTCGGCCGGTTCGGGGTCTCCCGGGATCCCCAGGGGGCGGTGATCGCCTTCATCAAGCTGCTGGATCGCTGAATCCACACAGGCGCCGCCCGGCTCCAGGCGTTAATCTGGAACCTGGCTTTGAGTTCCGGGGACTCCTTCTGCCGAGGCGACTGTGCGCTACCTGCTCTCCAACCTGCCGCTGAACCTGGGAGAGGAGGCGCTGGACTTGGCGGTGCCTTTGGCCCATGCCCTGGGCGGCGCACCGAAGGACTATCGGGCCGTCACCCTGGAGCGCCGGAGCCTCGACGCCCGCCACAAGGGCGCCATCCGCTTCCTGACCGCCCTCAGCTTCGAGACGGATCGCGCCCTTGAGTTGGGATCGATGCTGGGCGGACTCAAACTGGAATCCGCGCCGCCGGCGGCCCCCTACGCCGTGGCGAAGCCACCGCGCAAACCCCGAGTGGTGGTGGTGGGCAGCGGCCCCGCCGGCACCTTCTGTGCCCTGCGCCTGCTGGACTACGGCATCGAGCCCATCGTGCTGGAGCGCGGCCCCGCCATGGGCGAGCGCGTGAAGGCCATCGCGGGCCTGTGGAAGGACGCGGTGCTGGATCCCGAGGCCAACGCCCAGTTCGGCGAAGGCGGGGCGGGCACCTTCAGTGACGGCAAGCTCACCACCCGCATCGGCCATCCCGCCACCCGTTACGTGCTGGAGGCCTTCGTGCGCTTCGGCGCGAATCCCCGGATCCTCTACCTGGCCAAGCCCCATGTGGGAACCGATGTCATCCGCCGCTGCACGGTGCTCATCCGGAAGGAGGCGGAAGCTCGCGGCGCCCAGTACCGCTTCCGGGCGCGACTGGCGGGTGTGCGCTTCGATGACCGGGGCTGCGTTCGTGCGGCTGTGCTTGCCGATGGTGAGGAAATCCCCTGCGAGGCCCTGGTGCTGGCGCCAGGCCACAGCGCGCGGGACACCTTCGAGATGCTGCACGGCCACGGCGTGGCCATGCGCCAGAAGCCCTTCGCCATGGGCGTGCGGGTGGAGCACCCCCAGGGCCTTATCGACCGCTCGCAGTATGGCCCCAGCGCGGGGCATCCCTCACTGCCCGCCGCGGACTACAAGCTGGTCTGCAACTTCGGCCTGAACCGCGCCGCCTACAGCTTCTGCATGTGCCCCGGCGGCGAGGTCATCCAGTGCAGCAGCGAGCCCGGCGGCGTGGTGGTGAACGGCATGAGCAACGAGAAGCGCGACTCGGGTTTCGCCAACTCGGGCCTGGTGGCCAAGGTGAACACCGCCGATTTCGGCAGCGACCACCTCCTGGGTGGCATGTACTTCCAACGCAAGTGGGAACAGGCCGCTTTCCGCGCTGCTGGCGAAACCTACGGCGCCCCGGCCATGGCGGTGCAGGATTTTCTCAAGGGCCGCGCCACGGGCCGCCTCCCCCGCACCAGCTTCAAGCCCTTCGCCGTGGCCGCGGACCTGCGCACCTGCCTGCCAGACTTTGTGCGGGAGCAGCTGGCGGGGGCCCTGCCCACCTTCGACCAGAAGATCCACGGCTTCGCCAGCCGCGAGGCCATCCTCCTCGCCATCGAAAGCCGCACCAGCAGCCCCATCCAATTGCTGCGTGGGGAGGACGGACAGTCCGTGTCGCACCCAGGCCTCTATCCCTGCGGCGAGGGCGCGGGCTTTGCAGGGGGCATCACTTCTGCGGCCGTGGACGGCATCCGCGTGGCCGAGTGGATTGCCCAGACCGCCGGCGCCCCCGTATTCCAGCCCTTCGAAAAGCAGGTGCGGGCGACGGATCTGGCGAACGAGTACTGACACTAAGGTGGGTTGGGACAGATGCGGCTAACCTGATGGGAAAGGACTCGTAACCATGGCTCCGAAAACCATAGTGTCGCCCCCTCGCATCGAGGCCTTGACGGTTCGGAATTACAGAGCTCTGCGAGATGTCTCCTTTACCGATCTTCGACCCATGACTGTGCTGCTCGGCCCAAACGGAAGTGGGAAGAGCACGGTCTTTGATGTGTTCGCCTTTCTGTCTGAGTGTTTCAGCACTGGGCTGCGGAAGGCTTGGGACCGCAGAGGTCGGTTTAAGGAACTGCGCAGTCGTGGAGCAGTCGGTCCGATCGAATTCGAGCTTCGATATCGGGAAAACCCAAAAACCGCTCCAATTACTTATCACTTATCGATTGATGAGGGGAAAAGAGGGCCATTTGTCGCTGAGGAATGGCTTCGATGGGCGCGAAATCCCACGAAGAAGGGTGGGAAGCCTTTCCGCTTTCTGGATTTTGCCAATGGTGAAGGGAAGGTGATTTCTGGAGACTTACCAGACGACAAGGATCAAAGGGTTGAGGAATCGCTCTCATCTCCCGAAGATCTGGCCGTTAACGCCCTGGGGCAGTTGGCGAAGCACCCTCGTGTGGCCGCCCTTCGTCGATTCATCACTGGCTGGAGCTTGTCGTACCTGACCGCGGTTGACACCCGAACTGTGCCAGAAGCTGGGCCTCAGGAACATCTTTCCCAAACCGGCGATAACTTGGCCAATGTCATCCAGTACCTTCGAGAGCAAAACGAGGATCTATTGAAAAAGATCCTCGACAAGCTCCGTCGAAGAGTTCCCAGGATGGAGCGTGTGGATGCGGATCTGATGGGAGATGGACGTCTTCTTCTGCTGCTGAAAGATGCCCCTTTTGATAGGCCAATTTTGGCTAAATGGGCCTCCGACGGAACGCTCAAGATGCTCGCCTATTTGGTGGCCCTCTACGACCCTGCGCCACCAGCCCTCCTAGGGCTTGAAGAGCCCGAAAATCATCTCCACCCGCGCCTTCTCTACGAACTCGCGGAAGAATGCCGTGAAGCGTCCGCCCGCAGCCAGCTCATTGTGACTACCCACAGCCCATTCTTCCTGGACGCCATGAAACCAGAGGAGGTCTGGGTCCTCAGCCGGGATACCAAGGGCTACACAGAGGCCTTCCGAGCCGCCGACTTAATCGGGATTCCCGAGCACATGGAGGCGGGGGCCAAGTTAGGGCAACTCTGGATGGAGGGATTCTTCGGTGTTGGAGATCCAATGAGGCCAGACGAGCGACCTCTAAGAGCTCAAAAGGATGGCCATGCACGTTGAGTTCCTTCTGGAGGAGCCTTCTGCAGAAGAAGCACTGAGGCTCCTTTTGCCCAGACTTCTCCCCTCAACCACGACATACGATCTACGAAATCTCCAAGGCAAAACAAATCTGCTGAAGCAATTAAGGGCCCGCCTCCAGGGTTTCGCAAACATGAAACTGCCGGACCTGCGAGTGGTTGTGTTGGTAGATCGGGACGATAGCAATTGTGAAGATCTAAAACGGCAACTGGAAGAGGCCGCCCTGGCAGTGGGGCTCCCCACCAAGTCTTCTGCCCGGGGTGGCACTTTCGTCGTGCTGAATCGAATCGCCATTGAGGAACTCGAAGCCTGGTTCTTTGGTGATGTAGAAGCCATCGTGGCCGCCTATCCCAAGGTGCCCCCAACTCTGGGCACACAAGCCAAGTATCGCGACCCGGATGATATTGCCGGCGGGACCGCGGAGGCCCTTGAACGTGTGCTTCAAAGCAAGGGCTATCACCCTGGAGGTTTGGCCAAGCTGAAGGCCGCTCGGGATATTGCCCAACACATGGATCCCGCTCGTAACCGCTCAAGAAGTTTCCAGGCCTTTATCACTGGATTGGCTGCGCTTAATCCGTACCCGGGACCTCGATGATCCGCCAGTCCTCGCCGAACTGCTCCAGGAAGCCCAGGGAGTAGCAGCGGAAGAAGACGAAGATGGGCAGAAATGCCACGGAGCTGAGGTAGGGCAGGATCGCCACACAGCAGGTGAGGCAGCAGCCAGCCAGGATCA